>JACLAB010012477.1_pt1 | contig 45553 bp, 27 predicted proteins | sample 8027921 | NCBI WGS metagenome assembly JACLAB01 (sample SAMN15725117, study PRJNA655200) | protist metagenome | isolation source: fluorescence activated cell sorting (FACS) single amplified genomes of... | place: USA: West Boothbay Harbor, Gulf of Maine | collected 2000-07-19 | reverse complement strand
AGCGTGCAGTTGTTCTGCGATAAGAAGCGGTTGGAGGAGACGAGTCCGGGGGCGTTCGCGATGATTACGGATCTCATCGATGTCGGTGATATAATCGGTGTCGAGGGTAGCGTGAAGAGGAGCGATAAAGGGGAGCTGTCCATCGTGCCGGCGCGCGCGCAAATGTTGACAAAGGCGTTGTTGCCGTTGCCGGATAAGTGGCACGGGCTCACGGATGTCGAAAAGCGGTACAGACAAAGATACGTCGATTTGATTGTTTCTCCGGATGTTCGCAGCACGTTCAGAGCTCGCTCAAACATCATCGCGACGATTCGTCGAATGCTCGACGATCGCGACTTTTTGGAAATGGAGACGCCCGTCTTGCACACGCAAGCGGGCGGGGCGGACGCCAAGCCGTTCAACACTTTCCATAACGCACTCGGCATGCCGCTGACTCTTCGCATCGCCACCGAATTGCATCTCAAGCGCCTAGTCGTGGGTGGCTTTGAGCGCGTGTACGAACTCGGTCGAGTCTTCCGCAACGAAGGTTTGAGCACGCGTCACAACCCGGAGTTTACCTCTGTGGAAGTGTACCAAGCGTACGCGGACGTGACGGATATGCTCGAGCTCACGGAAGAGATGATTTGTCAGTGCGCGATGAAGGCATGCGGCACGCTCACCATTCCGTATGGGGATTTGACGATCGATTTGAGCCAACGCCCGTGGCGTCGCGCTCCGATGAACGACTTGGTCAAGGAGGCGACAGGCGTGGACGTCATGGCGTTCGGCGACGACTTGGAAGGCGCCAAGGCTGCAGCTATTCCGGCGCTCAAGGCGCACTCCAAAAAAGCGGGTGAAGGTATCAAGGGGGTTAAGGCTGCGGCGAGCGTCGGTCACGTGTTGAATGAAATGTTTGAGGCGACGTGCGAGAGCGATTTAATTCAACCCACCTTCGTCCTCGATCATCCGGTTGAAATCTCTCCGCTCGCCAAGCCGCACCGCAGCAAACCGGGCGTGACTGAGCGCTTTGAGCTCTTCGTCGTCGGACGCGAGCTTGCCAATTCGTTCAGCGAGTTGACGGATCCGATTGATCAACGCAACCGTCTGGAGGAGCAAATCGTCAACCACTCCAAGACTGTTGCGGCGCAGAGACAAGCCGCCGAAGCGTCGGGCAAGGATGAACTGAAGGCTCTCGAAGATGAATCCTACGAAGTCGAGATGGATGACGATTTCGTCACCGCGCTCGAGTACGGCATGCCGCCAACCGCGGGCATGGGTCTTGGCGTTGACCGTCTCGTCATGCTCTTGACAAATTCGCCGTCCATTCGCGACGTCATCGCCTTTCCGCTGCTCAAAAAGCAAGACTAGCCGCCCACACGCGCGATGACTATATTCATACAAATATTCTTCGCTTTTATGTGTATTTAAAGTTCAAAGCCACACCTAGATTAACACCTAACGCCCCCTCCTCCTTTTCCTTTTCCTCCTCTGCGAGCCGACAACGCCTCAACTGCCGCTTCAAACTCCCCGCTCTCAATCCTATCATTCCTCTCTCGAAACGGCGCACACATCGCCCGCGCGTACGCCATCGACAACACATCGAAATCCTCGCGCACGATTGCCTCGCTCGCGTCCCCGTCGTACCCCAAAACCATTCTCGTTCTCGTACACGTCGCGTACGCGTACGCCACCGCGTCGTGCGCTCGATACGCCTCACCCAAAAACCTCGAAATCTTTCGCTCGCTCAACCGCGCATCCGCCGCGTCCAGCGCCGCGTACGCGCGCGCGAGCGTCGTCGCTCTACCGCGCGCGAAAAGAACGAAAAGAACGAACGAGCCGCTGTCAGTCGAACGCGAACGAATAAAAATCATTCGGTTGGTATGAAAAAGATGAAAACCATTCAGTCACCGCGACGCACCCATCCGATCCGTCATCGCGCGTCTGAAACGTCCGCGCGTACAACGGTGCGTTATCCGACGACGCCACGGCGACGAAGACGATCGATGGCGTCGACATCGGCGGCGTTGAGTGACGAGCGTGGGTTGGATTACGAACGAGCTGAATTGAATCAGTCGCGTTCACTCCGCAGTGTCTGACGCGAGACGAAACGCGGTCGTCGAGGGATCGATTCGATGACAGCGTCGACGTCGTCGTCGTCCCGCGCGCCGGTCGGGGACGTGGGGACCGCCACCGCTCGCGACGAAGGGGCACCGAGACGGGAGGATGCGAAGAAGTTTTGGGACAGCACATTCAATGCGACACCTTCGACGACGACGACGAACCCTCCGGGCGGCGCGCCCGGGGTGATGACGACCGCGACGACGAACGGGTCGAAGGCTACGGTGATCGGAGTTACGCCGGGGAGTGCGTCGGCGTTGTTCGCGTCGAGGAGGAGGGTGGACGGAGACGCCGAGGACGTGACGGAGCTCTTCAACGCGACTGCGCGGTTGGCGTCGGCGCAGCCGATGGTAGAGACGACGACGACGAAGGCGAGCGGTGATGCGAGACTGAGTGAGATGCACGGCGAGCGCGACGTCGATGGAGTCGAACGGGGGGATGGTGGTGGGCTCGACGCGATGACGGGCGGGCTCGACGCGACGAGGAGGGGCCACGTGGACGCGTGGTTGGAACAAAGTTTGAGAATGCGTCCGTCGACATCGTGGGAAGATCATCACAGCGCGTCGTTCATGGGTTCGCCTTCTCCGCGCGCGACGCAGAAGTCGCCGACGCCGTTTACTCAAGGAGGACACAAGGGATTGATGCCTCAAAAGTATCGCAAGGATTCGATGAGCGGTTTAGACGGGTTCAGCGTGGATATTGAGAGCGACAATTTTCAACAGCGCGAGGAGGATGGGTTTTTTGCCTCTGCCGGGGATGATATTGTCGATCGCCCGCATCAATACGTCGACGACGCGGAAATGGGTGCGGATCACTTGGCGCACAAGGAATTGCTTTGGAAATTGTCGAGTACGTATTTGCCGAACGACGTTAGTAGTTTACAGCGTTCTCTCGTTCGTCACGTCGAGTACACGCTCGCGAGAAGACGGTATAAACTCGACAAGAGCTCATTTTACCAAGCCACCGCGCACTCGGTGCGCGATCGATTGATTGAGCGTTGGACGGACACGCAGCAATTTTCCGCCAAGAAGGGCGCGAAAAAAGTCTACTACATGTCGTTGGAGTTTTTAATTGGGCGTTCGCTCGGGAACGCCGCATCCAACCTCGGTTTGCGCGGTGCCTACGCGCAAGCTCTCAGACAAATCGGTTACGATCTCGAAGACATCATGTCCGAGGAGAAGGAACCGGCGCTCGGGAATGGTGGTTTGGGACGTTTGGCTTCGTGCTTTCTCGACACCCTGGCGACGCAAAACTATCCTGCGTGGGGATACGGCATTCGTTACAAGTACGGCATGTTTGAACAGAGAATCGTCAACGGTGAGCAGGTGGAGTTCCCAGACTACTGGTTGACGGATGGTAACCCGTGGGAGGTCGAACGCCTGGACGTGCAGTACCCGGTTCGACTGTTCGGCCACGTCAAGGAATACCAAGATCCAGAGGGCCGAACGCACTACTCTTGGGAAGGCGGCGAGGTGGTTATGGCGCAGGCCTACGACACTCCGATCCCTGGTTACGGCACGTACAACACGAATAACATGCGTTTATGGTCGAGCAAACCCTCCCACGAGTTTGATCTCGCTTCATTCAATGCGGGCAATTACTACGGAGCGGTGGAGGCCAAGGAACGGTGCGAGAGCATTACGTCCGTCTTGTATCCAAACGATACGACTGAGGAGGGCAAACGCCTTCGATTGAAGCAGCAATACTTTTTCGTGAGCGCAACGTTGCAGGACATTTATCGACGATTCAAAAAGAATGTCGGAAGAGGCGCGCTGACGATGAAGGACATGCCAGACAAGGTGGCTATTCAGCTCAACGACACGCACCCGGCGATTGCTATTCCGGAACTCATGCGTTTGCTCTTGGACATGGAGCGCGTGTCCTGGGACGACGCGTGGGAGATTACGCGTAAAGTCTTCGCGTACACGAATCACACCATACTTCCCGAGGCGATGGAGAAGTGGTCCGTGCCGATGATGACTGAACTCTTGCCGCGCCACATGCAAATCATTTACGAAATCAATCATCGATTTTTGCTGGAAGTGAAAAAGCTGTGGCCTAACGACGTCTCTAGATTGTCGGCGATGAGCATCATTGAAGAGTCGTCTCCGAAAATGGTAAGAATGGCAAATCTTGCTGTGATTGGGTCGCACACCGTGAATGGCGTCGCCATGATTCACACGAAGTTGTTAAAGGCCAACTTGTTTCCAGACTTTTTGATCATGTGGCCAGAAAAATTTATCAACGTGACAAATGGAGTGACGCCGAGAAGATGGCTTCTGCAAGCGAATCCGGCGTTGTCTAGCATATACACCGGAATGGTTGGCCCTGGGTGGGTAAACGATCTCAAACGATTGGAACCAATCAAGGGCATGTCGCAAGATCAGCAGTTTAGGCAGCGGTGGCGCGCCGCGAAGCAGACAAACAAGCACAAGCTCGCCGATTGGTTGTACAGAACGATGAACATTCGCGTCGATCCGAACGCATTGTTTGACATGCAAGTGAAACGCATTCACGAGTACAAACGGCAGTTACTCAACGTGCTCGGCATCATACACCGATACGCTGAAATCACGCAAGCGACACCGGAAGAACGTGAGGAAATCGTCCCGAGAGTACACATCATCGCCGGCAAGGCTGCGCCGGGATACGTCATGGCGAAGAACTTAATCATGCTCGTCTGTGCTGTGTCCGAGGTGGTAAACGCCGACGCCGCGTGTCGCGATTTGCTCAAGGTGGTCTTCGTGCCGAACTATAACGTTTCTCTCGCGGAAATGCTCATACCGGCGAGTGATATTTCTCAGCACATTTCCACCGCCGGAATGGAGGCGAGCGGTACGGGCAACATGAAGTTTGTCATGAACGGCGGTCTGATTGTCGGAACGTTGGATGGCGCTAACATAGAGATTGAACAGGCCATCGGCGAGAGCAACATGTTTACCTTCGGCGCCACTGCGGATCAAGTCACGGCTGTGAGACGAACGATGTCGGAGAATCCGCCAAAGATTGATCGGCGACTTCAACGTGCCATCGACATGATTCGCGCCGGCGTCTTTGGCAAGCCAAAGAATGGTGCGTTTGAAAGTCTCATCGATAGCATTGATCCTCGTAAGGATGTCTACCTGACAGCGCATGATTTCCCTTCGTACTTGAACGCCATATCCACGGCTGACGCAGCGTATCAGTACGAAGAAAAGTGGACGGCGAAGAGTATCGAAGCCGCGTGCTCGATGTGGATGTTCTCCGCAGATAGAACGATTCGAGAGTACGCGATGAAGGTTTGGCACGTGGAACCGTTGCCTTTCCGTCCTCCGCGACATGCAAAGCAGGCAACTGCACCGAACAAATACAGCAACAGAAGATGATTTTTGTATTAATAATAAGTCTCTACGTGTAGTCCCTCAGTCGTCTCCGAGCATGGCAAAGAGGTTTGAACCGGTCCTGTTCCCGGATGACTTTTTGCTTCCAGACGGACGCGCGCCACCCTTTGACGCCTTGGTCAACCATCCCGAGTTTGACTTGCCCGTCCCAGCGGTCGATGATGATTTACTCGTCACGGCGGGCTTTTTCTGCGTTGGCGGGAACAACAAATCTTTGACTTCGTCCTCGTACCATCCCTTTTCGTCGCTGTTTTCTAAAGACGCGATGCGCTCTTCGAGCGTCGGAATTTTCGCGCACTTGGCGGCGTCGGCGCCGCTCATGAGCTTCCCCTTGGCTTGGCTTTGAATCTTCTTAAGCGAATTGAGTTCCTTCTTGAGATCGGCGAGCTCGCGTTCGTGCGGGATGGTGTAAACGATCGGCGGCTTGGCTAAAACCGAGTCGATCTTCTTTTGCGCGAGCTCCTTCTTCGCGTTGAGCGCCTCCACCCGCTTCGCCTTGCCTTCATCTTGCGCCTCGTTAACCATCAAATCAATGTCTTGGAGCTTGAGCTGTAAGTCCTCCACAATCTCACCTTGTTCTCCCTTTGTCAGCCTCCCCTTTTTAATCATGTCGTCGAGCTCTCTCTGCAGAAACTCAATCTTTGCGGCGACTTCAATCATCGAATCGTACATTTTTTGTTCGCGATCGTTGAGCGCCTCCATTGCGATCACTTTTTGCTCAAGGGCATTCAGTGCGTGTTCCATTACCTTCATCCGTCTCAACAATGCGCGTTTCTGTGAAAAACTGGGCGTGTACATCTCCACCAATCTCTCAAACTCCTCCAAGTCGCACGTGCACGCTCGATACTCGGGCGACTGCGCGTTCGCGCTTGCCGCCCCATCCTCCGTCTCCTCCCCATCCGCCGCCTCGTGCGTCGCCCGAGGAAACACATGCAAGTACTTCAAATCCTTGTCCGTATCGTGTTGATACTTGTACGTCCCTTGGCACTCTTTACACGCGCTCGCCCCTCTATCGTCCTCGAACCCGCACTCTCGCAACGCCCCAGTCAAGTGCTTCAAAAGTTCGTCATCGTACTTTGCCCGCGTCTTCTTCCCACCCCCGATGATAAACTTACACGACGGATAAAACTCACTCGCGCTCTTGACGCTCTCCGCGAACGCCCCGCGCACGAGCGCCTCCGCCCACTCCTTGGTAAATCCCGCCAGGTCGACGTCTGAAGACGGTCGTCCATCCAACGCGTCTGCGAAAATCTCATCGATGACTGCTTGCGCCATTTCGACCGACCCGATGCGACTCGACCGAATGAAACGATCGCTACGCTGTATTCACAGCCGTCGACGCGCGCGCGTGAACGGTCCGTCCGTCCGTCGATGACTCGAGCGTGCAGTCCCGTCAACGCCGAGCGGGGAAAAGTGAAACTTTCAGACACGTGGAGCGCTAACCCAATATGTTCCAAACACGTGGGGCGCCAATAGTTTTGAAATTTTTTTGAAAAAGCTGTCGCTCAGTCGGCGTGACACCACATCCCGACGGACGACGGACGGACGGACGGACGGACGGACGACGTCGCGAAGACGCGCGGACTGAGATCGGTGCGCGACGACGCTCTGTGGGTGACGCGGGGAAAAGAGACGAGATTGACGAAACAAAGGCGACTGAACGTCATCAACAACGTCAACCATGTCTTCTGGTTTCGGTGTCGTGCAGTCAAATACAGCGAAAGCGCGCGCTGCTGCGAACGGGCGCGTCTCGAACAACGGGGGGACGGCGAAGCTGGACACGTATAGATATCCACCGTCGGATGAGTTTTCGATCGAGTACCTCGAACGGTGCGCGTTGGATCGGTTTCGGTTGTTGAAGACGATCGACGACGCGTCGTCGGGCGGAAAGAAGGATGAGGCGCTGCGTGAGGCGATTCGAAAGGCGGAGGAGGAGTGTCACCTGAGAAGATCGAGAGGAGGGAATGACTTTGGCGGGGATTTCGATGATTTCGAAGACGACGTCGCGACTCGGGACTCTGTGAGTCATTACTTGTTGCGATTGGCGTCGTGCGAAAACGCCGAGTTGAGAAGGTGGTTTACGCGCAATGAGACGGAGCTCTTCAAATATCGGTTTGGGTTGTTGACGACCAAGGAGAAGGATGATTTCATGAGAGATAACGGGTTTGATTCGTTCAAGGCGGTGCCGAAGAATGAGTTTACAAAGCACGCAGACGATTTGTTCAGAGTTTTGTTTGGCGACTACGCGCTAAAGAAGACGGAGCAAGAAAACGCGGGTGGACAGCTAAGTATGAAGGATTTCGAGGCAAGGTGCCGAAGCATGGCTGGAGATGCCTCGATCTGGTTCACGGTGGACTTCGAGGAAGTTCCGGGCCTCGTTCGCGCGAGAAGAGCGTATATGTTCGGAGGGCAGGCGTGGATTCGCAAGGAGACGCTCGATCAGCTCGTTTTTAACAAGTTTCGGGCGCGCATGCGTGAGGCGCTCGAGAACGCAGTGGTATTATTTGCCAAGTTTAAGGCTGCCGAGACGAATCGGTTGACACCGCTGCTCAAGTCAATCCACGACCCAAGACGTGGTGCGAGTAAGATGGGTTCTTACCAAGGTCCGGATGGTGTGCTCTCCATGGCTGGCGTCGAAGCGACCAAGGATTCTTTCCCGTTGTGCATGCGCCAACTGTACGGTGCGCTCAAGAGTAAGCATCACTTGACGCACGGTGGTCGTAGACAACTCCAGCTTTATCTCAAGGGCATCGGTCTGCCGCTCGACCAAGCGCTTGTGTTGTGGAAGACGGAGTTTACAAAGTCTCCAGAGTGCACGGCGGAGAAATTTGAAAAGGATTACGCTTACGGCATTAGACACGCATACGGTAAGGAGGGTAAGCGCGTTAATTACACGCCGCACGGTTGTCAGCAGTGCATCAGTGCCGACCCAGGTGTTCGAGACGATCACGGTTGTCCGTTCAAGACATTGACTTGCGGTGAACACAAGAATGGGGAGAAGCTTCACGAAATGTTGACAAAGATGAACATTTCTGGCGGTAAGTCGTACGCTATTGTCGAAAAGGCGAAGAACATGCACTACCAAATTGCGTGTGGCATGACTTTTGCGGCGCTGCACAGCGGAAAGGAAATCGACGCCGGCGTGCACACCCCGCATCAATACTATGCGGAGAGTCGCAAAGCTTTGGCGCCACCGGAAGACGTTGCAGCGGCCAACTAGTCGGGTAAATTCTCTCAACATTTTATCAACAAGTTGTACTTCGATTAAACGTGTTCGCCGTCCTCGTTCCTCATCTCTTCACGAAACGCCCTTGAACAAATTTCCGCGTCATCGAAATGCCTAATTTTCTATTCGTAATTACGTGCTCGACTATTTCGCACTCGCCCTTCAGCCCAAACTTGTCAAAAACGTTTGCGAGCTCGTCTTCGTCAAAGAATACCGCGAGCGTCCCATCCGATCGACGGTACGTTCGCTCGTCACCAGCCTTGTTGCCGGGTACGAATTCTGAGTCTTCATCCTCCTTCACGTCGCCTCGAGCGTAATCGCGGAAGAGCAAGACGCCGCCGGGTCGAAGCGTCCTAGCGATTTCGGCCGTCGCGTTTTTGAGACCATCTTCTGTAAGCGCAGAGAAGAAAAACACAGCCGTCACCGCGTCTAGGGACGCGTCTTCAACGACACCCTTTAAAGAATCCAGCTTACTCGCGTCCACGACAGCCGTCCGCAGACGTCGTGAATCAAACTCAGGATTGGCTTTTAAAGACTCGATGGCCGTTTGCGAGCAGTCGACGGCGACGACACGCATGTTCAGATTAGCCCGCAGAAGAGGGAAAGCAGAGTTCCCCACCCCGCATCCGAGCTCCATCACATCGATGCTACTGCTTTCGTCCACATCCCCGAGGTCTTCGGGCACGAGCGCCGGTCTGAATGTTTCCGGCGCCGCGCGCGCGTCGTCGTCCACGAGTTCACTAAAGACTTTTCGCAAGTAGTGTCTATCCTTGAACGCCGCGACTTCGTGGCCTTTGGCGCCGCTCTTGCTGTGGGCGAGGTAGAAACGCTCCCATGGTTCGACCGCGTCTTCCTCGGACGCGGTTGCGGTCGCGGCGTGCGCGCGAGGGCGCGCCAATGGTTGGAAAAAGCCACGCTTTTCGCAGAACGCGGACGCGCCCCGCGAAGCGCGAGACGTCGACGGCGCGCACAGCGCCACGCCCGCGTTGACACCGCGCATAGCAGCTCGCATCGACTCAATGACGGCGAACTAGACTGACGCGGGAAGGATTGATCGATCGTCGGCGCGTGAGTCAATGAGTGAAGGTAGCTTGACGGCTATTATGAGACGCTATTACAATTACCAATCGGTCGCGAAAGTCGAATATCGCCCCGACGCCCAAACAACGGCGGCTATGAACACGATGAAGATGAGCAAAATCGCCCTCTTACCCATTCGTTTCTTCCTCTGCTTCGCCTTGACTCTCGCCGACCGTCCTCCGCGTCTCGGCTCTTCGTCGCCTCGCTCTGCGGCGTCCAACGCGCTATCCAATTTCCTCAGCGTACTATCGGACACCGCGGACCCGAGACCCGGAATGAAGTTGGATAGCAACACCGACATTCGTTTCGGCTTGTTCTTCCCGTCCGCATCCTCGTCCTCGCGGTCGCGCGCCGAGGATCCCGCCAACGGACTCCTCGACGAGCCCGCGCCTCGCGAACTCGCCGTTCGCATCGGACTCGGCCCGGGCGTCGACCCTTCGTCCACAATCACCCTCGCGCTCTCATCCTCCTCAACAATTAAATCTTCGATATCCACCACGTCCTCCACTCCTCGCACCCGTTCCCCGGTGCTCGCGTGATACACCGCTCGAAGCCCGCCGATTTGCAATCGCGCGCACACCGCGCGCGTAAACTCTTCCCACGTCGCCCGTTCATCAATCCCGAGCGCCCGTTTCCTCCGCGCGTTCCTGTTTGCCTGCGCGTCGTCCCCATCCGCCGGTTTCAGGCTCACGAACACCACCCGTTTCGCCTCCATATCTCGAGCGTCGTTCTTCGTGCACTCCGTCGTCCGTTGAGAGTGAACGGGCGTTCGGATCGGTCCTTCGTTATGTCCACCGTCAGCGCGCGCGCGGAACCCTCGCTCGATCGCGTAAAGCAACGAAACGACGAGCGCGCCGCGTTAAAGTCCTCTTATTTTCTCGCTCGGACCGCGACCGATTCGACGTCCACCGACGCGCGCTCTTCTGAAGACTCGCTCGCGCGGGCATCTTTGGCCAAAGTCGATAGACACAACTACGTGCAGCGCCAGTACGCGCACACATGACACACAACTACGTGCAGCGCCGAATATGTATTATATTGTTCACAGTGTTTGCACATACAACTCGTGCACACACACGCGCGCAACAGCTGCGAAATTTGAAAGTTGCGCATCTGAACGACGCGCGCCCCGACGACGACACAAGACGCCGCCGCCGCCGCCGCGGACGCTCGCCGACCAGCATGTCGGACGACGACGAGGAGCGATCTTTCGATGACGCGCGGGATACGTTTGACGCCGCCGACGCCGCGGTGGCGCCACGCGACGTCAGCGATGCCGGTGGACTTCCAACCTTTGTCCCGCACGAGGATCAGCGAGGGGTGGATGGATTCGACGGGATGAGCGACGACGACGGCGGAAGCGACGGGGTCGTGGACGCGGACGACGATTTCGCGGGGTCGATGGATGACGAGAGCGAGGGAGAGGATTTAATGAACGATATGGAGAGGTGCGTTTGTGCGTGGAGGTTGAAACGAGTGGGAACTGGACTTCGCGGCGGAGTATTTCAAAAAAGAACTCGAACGTAGCGACGACGACGACGGTGACGACGACGACGACGCTCGCTCGGCGGTGGGAAGATATGGCACCGGGCATCGACGTGAAAACAAAAGACTGACTTCTTGGAAACGCGCGATTGATGACGCAGGGATTACGCGGTGATGCCACACTTGGACCAGTACGAAGCGGCAGGGCTCGCGGATGAGGCGGACGAGGACTACGACGAGGAAGCCGAGTTGCAAGCGAGGTTCGCGGCTGAGGCTGAGATGCAGGATCGAGATAGGTACGAGACAACGGATGGGCGAAGACAAGGTCGCATGCGTCCGAGAGCTTTGGATGAGGGAGCGGATGAATGGCAGAGAATCACTCGCAGACGCCGAGCGGCGGATAGAGCGGCGGATGGAGAGTTCGAAGACGACGACGAGGAGTTTGACGTCAACATTGAAAACTACGACTGCCCGCTTCGCGAGTGGATTACGAAGGATCGCACCAAGGTTGAAATCAGAAAGCGCCTGAGTCGGTTCGTCCGTAAAACGGCGGATGCTTCGGGCAAGTCGGTGTATCACAGGAAGATTCGCGAAATGTGCAACAATAACCGACAAAGTTTGGAAGTTTGTTACAAGGACCTCGCCAAGAAGGATCATCTCATGGCGGTTTGGCTAGCAGATGCGCCGTCGGTGATGCTTGATTTGTTTGACGAAGTCGCACTCACCGAAGTTCTCCGATTGTACCCATCCTACGGCGAGATTCATCCGGACGTCTTCGTCCGCATCACGGATTTGCCTATTGAGGATCAAATTCGTGACATTCGCCAAGCGCACTTGAATACGCTCATCCGCGTCAGCGGCGTGGTTACTCGCAGAACTGGCGTTTTCCCACAACTGAAGAACGTCACGTATCAGTGCATGGGATGCTCCTACAACGTCGGGCCGATTTTCCAGAACAACAGCAAGGAGGAAGAGAGACCAAACACGTGCCCGGAATGCCAGCAAAAGGGACGATGGCAAATCAACAGCGCCAAGACAGTGTACCGTAACTACCAAAAGCTCACGCTCCAAGAGTCGCCAGGAAGCGTTCCCGCGGGTCGTATCCCACGAAGCAAAGAGGTGATCGTCTTGAATGACTTGATCGATTTAGCCAAACCCGGGGACGAGATTGAAGTCACGGGCGTCTACACGAACAACTTTGAAGCCTCCTTGAACACTCGTCAACAGGGCTTCCCCGTGTTCCAGACTTTCATCGAGGCCAATTACGTCAAGCGCAAGGGTGATTTGTACTCGTCCGATAATCTCACCGACGAAGACCGCGAAGAGATTCGCAAGCTCAGTCGAGATCCGAAGATTATGAAGCGCATCATGAAGTCGATTGCGCCGTCCATTCACGGCCACGAAGACATCAAGCTCGGCATCGCGCTCGCTCTCTTTGGCGGACAGGAAAAGTTTGTCAAGGGTAAGACGAGATTGCGTGGTGACATTAACATGCTTCTCCTCGGAGATCCCGGTGTCGCAAAGTCTCAATTTTTGAAGTACACGCAACAAACGGCAACTCGAGCCGTGTACACGACTGGCAAAGGCGCATCCGCAGTTGGTTTGACTGCCGCGGTGCACAAAGATCCGGTAACGCGTGAATTCGTGCTCGAAGGTGGCGCGTTAGTTCTCGCAGATAGAGGCGTGTGCTTGATCGATGAGTTCGACAAGATGAACGAACAAGATCGCGTGTCTATTCACGAAGCGATGGAGCAGCAATCCATCTCGATCTCCAAGGCGGGCATTGTCACATCTCTACAGGCGAGATGTTCGGTCATCGCCGCCGCGAACCCTATCGGCGGCCGTTACGATTCCACCAAGACATTCAGCGACAACGTGGAGCTCACCGATCCCATTCTTTCGCGTTTCGACATTTTGTGCGTCGTCCGCGACGTCATCGATCCGATTATGGATGAGCGCCTCGCGAAATTCGTCGTGCAGTCGCACGTGAAGAGTCATCCGAAGTACGAATTCGTCGAGGGCGAGATCGCTCCGAGCATGGTGGAGGCTAGCGATGACGACGACGTTGAACCCATAAAGCAAGAATTGTTGCGAAAGTACATTTCCTATGCGAAGAAGGAGATTCGTCCAAAGTTGAACTTGCAAGACTTGACTAAGGTGAAAAAAGTGTACGCCGAGCTTCGTAAGGAGTCTGTGACTCGGGAAGGTATGCCAGTCGCCGTGCGTCACATGGAATCCATGATTCGTATGAGCGAGGCTAGGGCGTCCATGCGCCTGAGCCAACAAGTCAACGCGGAGGATATAGACGCCGCAATCGGTTGTATGTTGCAGTCGTTCATCGGCACGCAAAAGCAGTCTGTTCAGAAGACGCTCCAGAAGAAATTTGCGCGCTACACGCACTTCCACCGCGATTACGACGCGCTTCTCTTGGAGATTCTTCGCGGATTACTTCGCGAACAGATGCACTGGGAAAGCGTTGGTACGCGACCATCCAGCCAAATGGAGAGCGCCGGTCGTCAGACTGCCATCAAGTGTTCACAGCTCGAGCACAAGGCGCGAGAATACGGCTTTAGTGATTTGACGCCCTTCTACAACAGTGCCGCCTTTAGAGGCTCCAATTTTGCACACGATGCGACGCGCGATTGTATCGTTCACACCGGCCGATAAGATCGTAGAGAATGAATGTAATTGTGGAATGCTTTAGATCAAAACGTCGCGTCGCTTCCTAAGGTAACGTTCACAGCATCATCGCCGTCACCGCGGCGGCGTCTCCACCAGCGAATGACGTACGTCGTGCCGACAGCAGAGAACACAACAAACATGCTCATCGCAGTTCGCTTGTTTTGCAATGCCCAGTCAATCGGTCGCTTGAATCGTGAGTAAATTCCACCAGCAAAAGACGCCATGGAAAGCATACGCTCCATGTTCTTCGGACTGATGCTCTTCAATGCGTTGACAGCTTGCTCCGCCTGAGCGTCGTCCATCGACATGCCCATGCTCTGCGTCATTTCCTTCAAAGACTGCGAATCTATGCCCTGAATCATATCCACCATCGCTTCGCGCATCTCTGGGTTCGCAAACTCCTTTTGCATCTTCGCCATCATGTCAGAGCTACCGGCTCCTGCAGCGCCACTGTCGTCGCCCATTGACTTTGCCATCTTCATCATCGTTTGCATAGTCTCAGGCTTCATGTTCTTCATGAAACCAGCTGCCTTTTTCAAATGTTCGGGGTTCATACCTGCCATCATCGGGTTCGCGGCGGCCATTTGCTCAAGCTGTTCATCCGACATGTTGCCGAGCATCGAACTCATTTGCTCCATTGCATTTGGATCATTCATCATTTGCTCCATCTGCGCCGTCACTTCAGGCGTCATGTTTGGCATTCCAGGGATGCTCGACCCACTACCGCTCGCCGCAGGCGGGGCGTCGGGGTGATCAAACTCTGGACAAACCGGCACAGCCATTCCCTTCCCTTCCATGCTCTTGATGGCGGCGGCAAGTTCCCCGGCGACGGTTTCATCCCCTGGACTCAACTTGGCCGCTCTGTGCAAGTCCATCACGCCCTTTTCCAACTCACCCTGGGCAACGAACGCCTGACCTCTGCGATAGTACGCCTTGAGACTCCTCGGCTCGAGGATCAACACTTCCGTGCACTCGCTGATGGCGCTGTTGTGCTTGCCCATTTTATTAAAGCACAACGCCATGTTGAGCATACACGACACGCGCAACGTCTTTGCCTCCTTTGACGCATCATCCACCAAGTTGTTCTTCACTCGCATGTACTTCTCCACCGCCTCGGAGTGCTTACCCGCGCCGACGAGCGCGTTACCTTCCTTCTTCAACGTCTCGCTTCCCGCGTACTTGTAGTTCGCCGTCGCCTTTGCGTGTTGCGTCGCTTGTTCATACTGCGACTTGAGCTGATCCGGCGACATATTCTTCATCTCATCCGCCGCTCTTCGCATGTCATCCGCAGACATGTTTTGCATCGCCTCCGCCGCTCCCGGCGGCATTCCACCCATGCCCATGGACGACGCCATGCGTTGCATCTGTTGCATTTGCTCAGGAGTCATGTTCTCCATCATGCGCTGCGCTTGCGCCTGCATCATCCGCGCGAGTACAATTAATATAAAGCACGACATCGTTAGTCTACGTCCTGGTCGTGTGCATCCTCTGCACGGTGCCGCGTCGTTCGTTCGTTTCCCAAAACTATTCGCGTCGCGCCGCGTTTGTCGACCGCAAGATCGTCTACACGACGCTTCGTCGTCGCGTCGCGTCGCGTCGCATCGCGTCGGTTCGTCGTAGTTAACGTCGCACGCACAATCATCTCCGGAGTGAACATGGATGGATCCATGGCGTCCGATCGACCGCTGTTGAACGGTAAGGGTTCGACGCGCGCGGCGGGGTGTGAGGAAGGTTCGTCCCATCTTGTTTTCCAGAGTCTCCCGAGCGTCGTGAGCGACTGGCATCCAGGTGGCCAAAATACGCATCTTTGACGCGTGCGAGCGATGAACCGTTGCAGATGATTGGAAGTTATGCAACTCGGTATAGATATATAAATACAAGCTAATGTGTACAGCGCGCGCGCGCGGGAGCGTGGGTAGCTCTAATTAGTTTGCGGTCGAGGCGTCTTGAGCGGACTGAGTTTCAGCTGAAATCCCTCGACGTTGGACATGAATCCATCCATCGCGCGGAGGTTGGGGGAGGAAGACTGAAGCGGTGAACGCTCCTCGGAAGAATGATCGAACGAGTCGTCGGGCGAATCGTCCTCTGAATTCTTCTCTTTGGTTGGCTGTGCTATCACGGAGGTGGTGACGCGAATCGGCTTTAATCCGCGAGGAGCGAATTCGTTTATGGTGTGCACGTCGACCGTGTCGCTCGCATCGACGAACTCATCGCTATCGCCGGCTTCATCGCTGACGTGTTCATTCGCTGAATCGTTCGTGATGGACATGCTCGCCAAGATGTTCGCGGCGTGCTCGTCGTCAGTCACCGTATTTTGACCTGCAGACCACGTGCTCGGATACTCGCCGACGAGTCTCTCGACGATTTGACTAAAGCTTGGTCTATCTAGCGATTCGCGTTCCCAGCAGTCGTGAAGCAAATCACTCATTGGGGGTTCCACCCACGATGGTACTTTCAGTCGGCGGTGCAAGAAGGCAACTTGCGCAACAATCTGCACTGGCGACGGAAGTTCTTTCCACGGAAAGTTCAACGTGATGAGTTCCCACAGGATGACGCCGAACGAGTAGACGTCTGACAGTTCGTTCACGTCGTCTCCGCGAAGAGATTCCGGTGCCATCCATTCGGGAGTACCCCCAGGAGCCTTGCAATCTGAGCTATAAGTGTGCTGCTTCAATGCGGACATGCCGAAATCGCTCACCTTGAGCGTCCAGTTGGTGTCCACGAGTAGATTTGCCGGTTTGAGATCATGGTGAACGATGCCGAGAGAGTGCAGATAGAGCATCCCGCGAGCGCAATCGGCTGCCATTTGCCGCCGAAGCAGACCATTCTCACGAAGAGCGGCAGAAGATCGACCTTTACCGTGAAGGATCTGCTCCAAGTTGCCGCGCTTCATGAGTTCGGAAATGATTCCCATATTCTTTGGCTGAATCACGGCTCCCAAGAAGAGAACGATGTTCGGGTGTCGAAGCGCTCTCATCATTTTGATTTCATCCGCGAATGACTCCATCGTGTTAACGTTCATGTCGTCGTCGATCACGGTTTTGTACGCGACATCGGTGTCCCTCCAGCGAGCCTTGTAAACCACACCAAACGAACCAATGCCGAGCTTTTCAAACACTCTTACATCAGCCTGGTTGATTCTAAATTTACCCGCAGCTTTCGACAAGCGAGTGCGAATTTTGTACTCCTTGTCGCTTTCCTCTGCCGCTGCAAGGCCGAGTTTGCTCGGAGACTTGGCGATCACCTTGGTTTCCACTTTATCGTTGAAAGATACAGATTTTGCTCTCCCTTCGAGAATTTTGCGTCTATCACCGCTTTTCAAGCTCGACGTCTTTTTCAGAGCCGACGGTATGCGCGAGAGTGCCTTCTCCGCATTTCTCATAGCCTCGTCTTCTAAGGCGTCAGATGATTCGAGAATGACTGATAGCCCCGAAGCGGCGGTTTTGCCATCGCTGAGCGAGTCCTCCGATTCGCTCGCGTGTCGAGGCCTCGGGCTCAGCGGCGGCGGGGGTTCTTGGTACTTCTTCCTCGACGAGGAAGGGTGATGGTGGATGTGGTCTCTTGAGAATGAGTCCCCAAACGAGGATATGTCGCTCTCGGTGTCGTTTGAAATTCTCGGGCTCGGTGGTATCTCCTCCGAACACTCGAGCGGCATGCGAGAAGAAATCGGCGAGCTCGTAATTCCAAACTCAATGGCCTCAATCCATCTTCGCATATCCGACACCGTCCCCGCCCGTAGAACCATTTGTTTAAACCCAGCGGGCTTGCAGCACAACCCAGAAACGAGCTGTATAAAGTCGACGGGGTTATCCGCGAGCGACCTACGGAACGACTTTTTTGGCACCGCCATCACCTCCACCATGAACGCCGTAGGCCCATCCGACGGTACCTCTCTCGCACTCATCACCGTACCGTACCCGTGCATCGTACTGAATCCTTTACCCCAGAACAAGTGCGTATCGAAAAGCATAAAGTGACGCAACTGCCACTGCTCGCGATTGTTACCAAACCAAGCCGACCACCACGTCGTCTCGATGGACTGCTTTTCCAGTGTTCCCTCCAGCGTCGGCCTCGACGTCAACCAAGGAAGAAACTTTGCCGCCGGCGTCTTTCCCACCGTCGTGCGCGTCCCCGCGCCGGCGCCATTCGCCCCCGTTGTCGCATACGTCCACTCATCACCGTCGTTCCTACCCCTACCGCCGTCTTCCTCTCCTTCCGACGTCTTACCAGTTCTCGCCCTCAACGACAACGGCTTCTTCACTACGTCCACGCGTTTCAAACCATCCCCGGTATCCACGATCGTCGACTCCGTTCGCGGCGACGCCGACCTCGACGACGATCCCGACGATGATGATCTCGATGTCTTCGTCGTCGTCTTCGTCTTCGTCGTCGTCATCGTACGCGTCGTCGTCGGTGGCGTCGTTTCGGAACGATCGATCCACGAATCGGCACGATTATTCCCCCCTTCGATCGGTTCGGAGTGTCCTTCAGCGGGTCCACGCCCTTTCCGATCCGCGTCTGGGTGAACGCTCGACCGGGATGCACTTTCCTCCTCCGCTTCTCCGATCGGTACACGCGCGCGCGATGCGACGCTATGACAACGTGCGCGCGTCTGTCGGTTCGAGATGGGATGGCTTTCGCAAACAAGATTTCGACATCGACTTTGGCGCGAAACACATATCGTATGTACAAACAGTGAAACTATAAATACCCGGGAGCAGGCGTAGACAACTAACAAGCGGACGGAAGTCGCGTCACGCGGCGGCGGAGGCGGCGGAGGCGGCGAGACGCACGTCGTAGGTCCAGACAGTCATCGCAAATCTCTCGGCGCGACTTGGACGGACTTCGTGAAGGAGACGGGCGCTGTCGAAGACAACGACGCGCCCGCAGAGAGGATCGACGTCGGCGAAACGAGTGTCGGGTCGCGTTTCGTCGACTTGGTCGGCGGATGCGACGTCGAGGTCGTACGCGCGGAATCGACCCTCGTGTTCAGGAACCCAGTTTGGGTTGAGGTAGGCGATGCAGGTGAAAACGCGATCGCACGGGCGAAGGGTGGGTTCGCCGGCGGCGTTGGATGCGTCTCTGGGGTCGTTGTCCAAATGCGAGACGTATCGAGCCGCGTTTGAGTGATAACGAGCCACCATCATGCGTGACGGAGACGCGCAATTGGCAATCTTGTTTGCGAAATCTCGATCGATGACACCGGCGTCACACACGGCGAGGGAGCGGCGGAGCGCGTCGGGGACGTCGAGCAAGAACGTCGCGGCGTATTTGAGACCGTCGAACGCGGCGCCGCCAGGCATTTGAGACGTCGACAACACAGCCACGTCGTCGTCTCGTCCTTCTTGATTGAGGTTTTGCATCACCCCTCGATCGAAGAGCGCCCTTGCGGCGGCGCTCGCGGCGAGCGCCTCGTCCTTCCCGAACGCGTCGTCCAACACTACAAAGCCTCGGTTTTGCAACGTTTGCAACTGTTCCGGCGAAAACTGAAACTGTTTCTTTTCGTTCGCTGCCGGCTTGTCGCTCGCTGCCGGTGCGTTGTCCACTGGAACGTAACCCAATGCTTGAACAGCATGCTTGAATTTGGCCTTCAACACGCTCGCCCTCGCCGTTTTGGGAAGCTCTTCAAACCGAACGTACAACGGTTCGTCTCTCGCGCTCCTTTGCGCGTATGCGGTGCACTCGCTCGCCGCGTTCTTCCCCACCCCGGCGTACACCACGACCCCATCCTCGCGCTCGACGAGAAACACCCCGGGTGCGTTCATCTTCGCGGATATTTCCTCCTCGCGCATCTCGAAGCGCGGCGCGTCGCCCGCGGCGCGCGCGCACTGTCGTCTCACTGCCGCCGCGCACCTCAGAGTCAACGCGCGCGCGGTGTTCCCTCGCGCGTGCGGTCGGGCACATCGCGATCGCGGACGCGGACGTGGTCGAGATTTTGGTGTCGACGCCGACGTCGAAACATCGGTGCGCCATCGCGTCGTCGTCATCGGTGTGCGCTCGGTCGCGCGAATCGTGAGTCGCTTTTTGCCGACGTGACTTTTGCGAACGAGCTCTTCAGTTTCAGACGCACGTCCGTCGTCGCGACGCATTGAATCATTCGCGATGCCGCAAGTTAAAACGCTCGGGTACGTCGCTCGTCATTTCTCGCGCGTCGCCGGTCTCTTCTCGTTTCCGCGCGAGTTGCACTCCGTGGATGGACACTGACGAATCGTAACCATCGTCAACCCATCAGCCCGAACCACTTTTGCCTCGACCAGGAGGACCCGTCCGTGCACGCCATCGCGGCTTCGCTCCCGTGGTACGGCCCGAAATACTCCCCGCACGACGTTCCGTCGTTTTACGACGTGTCCGGGATCACGGAGAACCCAGAAGTGTTTCGAAAAGTGATCGATCTCTTTGTCGAGAGGTACCGGGCGCAAGGCGCCGACGGTCCGACGCACGTGGCGGGTTTCGATGCGAGAGGGTTCCTCTTTGGACCGTCGATCGCGATGGCGCTGAACATTCCGTTCGTTATGATTCGTAAGGCGGGTAAGCTTCCGGGAGTGTTGGTGTCGAGTGGGAAGTATGTGACAGAGTATTCGACGGACGAGACAGTGATGCGACTCGGAAGCGTCAAGGCGGGCGATAGAGTCGTTTTGATTGATGATCTCATCGCCACCGGGGGTACGGCATTGGCTGGTTTCAACCTTGTTGATCAGCTCGGTGCGAGCGTGCACGAATTCGCCGCCATGGTGAGTCTGCCGTTCCTCGATGGTGTGAAGAAGATTCACGAATACGCCGATGGCAAATTTAAGAACGTGTCGTGCTTCACAATGGTGGATGATTCCACCATCGGTCCGGAAATGGGTTGCGATCCCCCAGAGGGGACGCCGCGAGTCGTCTCGGCGGGCGACGCCGCGCGCGTGCTCTCGGAGATCGAAGCGGCGGCAAAGTAGGGGCGTTGATTAAACACTTTTTGCGGCCATCCACTTCAATAGACACACTTCTCGTTCGTTTGACATAGAAATTCACTTAAATCGTATCTGCTAGTGCTACTGTTTGGTATCATACAAATCATCACGCGCCGAAGAGAGACTCGGCCTTTGCGTTAAACGAAGCCCCGCATCCGCACGACGCGTCCGCCTGCGGGTTCTTCACCACCTCAAACGAGCTCTTGATCATCTCTTCCACGTAATCTATCGTCGCCCCTCGAACGAACCCGAACGAAACCTCATCAATCACCACCTCTGCGCCATTATTCGCTCGAAACACGCGATCGTCGCCGATCGAAGGGTCCGCATCCGCGCTCGCTTCGCCCGCCCTTTCCAACGCAAACGTATACTTGAACCCAGAACACCCACCGCCTTCGACCGCTAACCGCAACCGCGTGCGCGCCGCCGCGCCGTCCTCATCACTCAGCGCCTTGAGACGCGTCGCGCACGCGTCCGTGAGCGTCAGTCGGTCGTCGTCTGGAACTGTCGACGCGGCATCGGTGGCTGAAAACGCCCTCGACTTGGAAAACCAGCAGCCATCATTCGTCGTTCGCGGTGCCGTTCGCGGTGCCGTTTGGGTCGCGACTACGACTTCGAGCGCTGGAACGCCGCTTGATTGGACGCCCGCACGCGTCACGGCGAGTCGCGCGAGCGCACGAAGAGGGACTCTTCGCATGGGTAGCGTTTCGGCGACCGAGTGTGACGCCCGCGAGGCGTGCGATGGGGCCTTTGTTTCGTTCCGAACGAAGTTCCAGATGTCCGATTGACATACTGTATACACATTTGGAGGTATCTAAAATATTTACCGAGGATCAACGCACAACGGTCGTTGGATCGACGCGCGCCGCGCGCGAGTGCACGCCGCGCGCGCCGACCGCCAATCGCCGATGGAGCGCAAACAGGTGCGCTCAGGCGGGCGCGCGACGTTCCAGCGCGCGTCCAATGGCCCACACGGCGAGACCCGCGGGGCGAAGAGCAACATCGTGGTGACGGATGAGGAATTCTTTGGTCCAACACCAAACACTCGCGAGTCCATACCCGTCAGCTCCACGGATGATCTCGCCCCGCCGCCGACGGATAGCGCCGGGAGCGAAGAAGGGAGCGACGGCGGGAACGCGCCGAAAGCGCCGAGACGACCGAAGACGACGGCGGAGAAACTCGAAGCGGTGAAGTTGAAGGCGTTGGAGGAGGCGAAGAAGGGGATAGTCAACGTGCCGAGAGGAAGCGTGACCAAGGCGAAACATGGATTGGCGATATCGTTGGAAGAGGATGAGAAACGTAAACAGACTGAGTACGATAAGAAGATGTTGGATGCGAAGGTGGCGGTGTCGTTGAAAGAGTCTCAGACGCCCGAGAACAAGTCAACCAAGACGTTCGATGTCAATCAACTCGCAGACTTTCTTGAGACGGATGCGGATATTGAAGATCATTGGTCTGAAGAGGAGGAAGACGATTTCACGAACAATAAGTACGTGGACGACGACGAGGCTCGGTCGTGGTTCGTGTTGCACCCGACGACCAAGCTCAGGCGATACTGGGATTTTTTGCAAATTTTCCTATTGTTGTACATCGCAATTAGCGTCCCGTATCGAATTGGTTTCTCAGAACCATCGTACGGAGGCTGGTACATTATCGACTTTTTCATCGACATGTACTTTTACATTGACATGGTGCTAAACTTTTTCACCGCTTACTGGGAATCGGGCGATGACGACGATTTCCATTACGTAACAAGTCTGTGGAAGATCCAAAAGCACTACCTCCAGGGATGGTTTTTGCCCGATGTGATATCGCTTTTGCCGATAGATTACGTGTCGCGCCTGATGGATGGAACCGCGACGTGCTCTTGGCAGTCCGAGTCCGCGTGTGGAGCAGCAGCGCAAACGTCGAGTGTCCCGGAAGGATTTAGAATTTTCAAGATGATTCGTCTTCTGCGAGTGTTGCGAGCGGCGCGGATTTTTGAACGCTACCAAGAAACCTTGCTCAGAGTTTACAAGTGGGTGACCATCGCGAGATTGGTCTCTTCCCTGATGCTCCTTTCCCACTGGATGGCTTGCTTGTATGCGTACGTGTATAACTTCCAACGCGAAGACGCGAGCGGCGAAGAGGGACTAAAGAGTGAAATGTACATCGCGGCGTTGTTCTGGTCGGTACAGACTCTAACAACTGTCGGCTACGGTAATGTCGTGCCAACCACTGTAGACGAACGACTAGTGGCGATTCTTGTCATGATTATGGGCGGTTTTGCGTTTGCCGCCATCATTTCCGGTGTCAACATGGCTACGGATGCGGATTCGCCTGGCAATCGTTTCGCGGTTCTTATGAACCACGTGAGGGAACTTTTAGCCTCGCACAAAATGCCGAGTGGGCTCAAATCAAGAGTAACTTCGCACTACAAGGGCTCGACTCAACCTCAAAAGCTTGTGAACCGAGACATCATCAACCCTCTGCCCGAAGCGATTCGGGCAGACGTGAACTTTTTCATCTACGGCAAGGCGATGGCCATCGGCTTGAAATCGAGCGGTTTGATACAACCGGCGGGAATCGTGATTGAAATTCTCTGCCGTACGATGGACACGAAGATTTTCGCGCGAGGCATGCGACTCTGTTATCCGTATGAACTCGCTGAAAACGTCATCATCACCTTGAGCGGTAGAACATCTTACTCCGCCGACGAGGCGAGTGGCTTTTTCCACAACGAAGTGAGCAAGGTCAGGAAGAGGAAGCTGCGCGAGCAGCAAATCGAACTGGCGGAGGAGAAGGGCGTTCTTCGAGGTCCGGGGACGTTACTCAACCCAGGTCTGCTCTCCGGCTTCTTCAAGGGCATCTTGTGCGCCATGCCTTTCGATAAATCAGTGGAAGTGCTCGCCTTGCGTCATGAGTCGTTGTACGACATGTGCGCGCAGCATCAACCAGATTTGCTCCGAAACTTTGAGGATGAATTTTTGCACACCCTGCAGCACTTGAACAAGCCTAAAATGGTCCGCATCGCGTTGAGCGAAGCCAACAAACGAAGGTTTTTTGACGAAGAGTCGAGAAACGTATGCTCCAACTGGCGCGAGCTGCTCGCGGAGGAACGCGCCAAGGAGGACGGGCGGCGGGCAGAGCAAGAACGCGCGGGCGCTCTCGCGGCGGTAACGTCGCGAAGTTTCAACGATTCGAGCGGAGATTTGAATCGTTCGGCAACGCCTGGCGCCACCATGGGCGCCATCAAGCTCTCTATGCAGCAAATGCACGCCGATATCGTGAGTATTTCCGAGCAGATTCAACAGGTGATGGTCGCGGCGAGAGACACGCAAATCACCAGTCAAGAAGCTGCCGCCGCCGTTTCCAAGCTCATTCTTAGCAACGACGTCATCGAAGAGAAACAACTCGCGATGGAACTCAACATCGAAGCCGTCTACCAAGCCGTGCAAAACTTGGCCACGGCCAACCTCAACATGGAAGCCGGCGGTTGGCAAACCTCGGGCGGCGGCGATAACCACCGCAGCTTCGATTTCAGACCCAAGGATGACGCGGACGGCGGCGGACGAGGCAAACACGTCGGCGTCGCCCCCTACAACGTCCTACAATCCGACGCCATTCGCCAAAAAATCGAAGAGGCTGCTAAAAAGGGCAAAAAGATCTCAATCACCAAGCACGTAGACACGCAAGAGGAAAGTTGGGAACGCGAGCGTCGCCCCACCGTGGGCATTCAAGGCATTCGCCGCGCGTCTCAGCGCGAACTCGACGAGCTTCCGCGCATGGCGCCGTCGCATTCCAAAGCCGCGAACGCCGACCAAGTCTTCCGCGGTCACCTCTGATCTCGTCCGTTGCGTCAATAACCAAGAGTAGAAACTTTTAGCCAAAAAATCTCGCGCGCCAGAAAACCGTTGACGTCGTCACACTCGAGCGCCCACCGATCGGTAGCCATCGATCGCATGGGGTGTTTCGTCTCGAGCGCGAGCGAACGCGCCGAAAATGCGGACGGCGCCGACGCCGGACGCGCGTCCTCTCCCGAGCGAGCTCTCGGACGGGTGGCGACCGCGACGCGGGACGCGTCGGCGTCGGCGAAACAATCGTCGACAACGAACGCGACACCGATGCGTTACCAAGTGCGACTGCGCGGCGGACCGCTGACGCAAGAGGAATACAACGCGCGGTTGTCCGGGGTGCGAGGACCGACGAGCGCGCGAGTGTCGTTCGATGACGAAAGCGGAGGGGGGAAACGGTCGTACGCGATGCGATACGCGGTGTGTTCGCAGAGAGGATACTACCCAGAGTCGACGGAAAAGCCGAATCAAGACGCGTACGCGACGCGGACACACTTTAGAGGTGAACGGGATGAACACCTGTTTGGGGTGTTTGATGGACACGGGGAGTTTGGGACGGAGTGTGCGCAGTTTGCGTGCGAGAGGGTGCAGCTGGAGTTGGCGTTGAGGGAGTTTGGGGATGTGCGCGGGTACGAGGCGGCGTTTGACGCGACGAATCGAGCGTTGAGGAAGAGCGCGATTGACGATTCACTGAGCGGGACGACGGGGGTGGTCGCGCACATCAAGGGTAGAGATATGTACGTGATGAATGTGGGTGATTCTAGGGCGACGATGGGGATCGAGAAGAGGGACGACGACGCGGCGGAGGGGGCGGCCGCGCGGGTGGAGACTGTAGATTTAAGCTCGGATCAGACGCCGTTTCGGAACGACGAATGCGAGCGGGTCAAGGCGGCTGGTGCGCGCGTCTTGACCTTAGATCAGCTCGAGGGGTTTAAAGATCCGTCCATTCAGTGTTGGGGCACGGAACAGGACGACGACGGTGATCCTCCGAGGCTGTGGGCAAAGAATGGCATGTACCCGGGGACGGCGTTCACGCGTAGCCTCGGCGACGCCGTTGCCGAACGCATCGGTGTCATCGCTACGCCGGAGATTGAACACGTCAGACTCAACCGAGATACAAAAGCAGTTGTTATCGCGTCAGATGGCGTCTTCGAATTTATCCCGTCGGCGAACGTCATCAAGGCGGCGCTCGCGACGGATGATCCGCAACAGAGCGCCATTGCGCTCACGGTGGAGTCATACAAGTTGTGGCTTCAATACGAGACGCGTACCGATGACATCACTGTGATTGTCATCTTGTTTGAAGACTTTGACGATGAGCCGACGCCGCCGTCTACGCCGCTCAAGTCGGTTCCCAGCGTCGGTGCGCTTTTCAACTTTCCAGACAGATCGAGCGCGCTCCTGTCGCCGTTCCCGACGTCGGCGAGGCCGAGTCGTCGCGTCATGCCGACATTTACCATGCAGACGAGGCGTAGCTACCGCGTCGTGCATCCGTACGGGATGCCATCGGACTATTCGTTCCTCGAAAAGATTTCGCTGGAAGATCAGATGAACAACTTGGGCGTCTTCGATTCGGACGACGGCGGCATCGTATCCATACTCAAGACGTCGTTTTTATTCGCCGGGGTTTCTACCGAGACGCTTTCAGAGATCGCCAAGGCTATGTATAGAAAACGCTTCTACGCGGGCGACGTTATCGTCACGCAGAACGATAAGAGTTGTCTGAGAGCGTTTTACGCGGTGCACAAAGGCTCGCTGACGGGACGCGACAATCTGCAGTGGCTCGACGACGACGGAGAAGAGAAGAAGGAAACAACCAAGGTTCGCAAATACGGCGCTGCGGGTGAACGTATGTGTTTCAACGAGCAGTGCATGGCGCACGCGCAAATGCCGCACGAAACTGTCACCGCAGATTCAGACGGCGAACTCTGGGTGCTTGATTTCGCGAGCTACGCCAGAGTCATGAGAGGCGACGAAGACGCCGACGTCGGAGCCCTGACTCGAGCGCTACGAAGCGTGGACACGCTCAAGACGGTTAGGTTGAGTCAGTTGAGGCGCATCGCTATGGGTGTCATCGCGAAGCGCAGCAAGTCGCTCGTCAAAGCCTCGCGCAATGACCTCATCGCTAGACAAGGTCAGCCTCTTCAAGCGATGCACGTTCTCAGCTCTGGAGAGGTGGCGTGTACCGTCAGAGCCAACGCGAGAGACGAGAGCGAGATGCCGAGAGTCGTACTCAAACTTCAGAGCGGTCAGTATTTTGGCGAACGCGCGCTCTCGGGAAGCGGTGCTCCCTGCGCGACGAACATTCAAGTGCTGAGCGACTCTGTTGAAGTCTGGCGCGTAACGCTGGGCGACGTCACCCGAGTCATCGGTGTCCAAGAGGGCCTCACGAGAACGATGAGCTCCATGAGTTCTCACTCTGACTTGAACACATCTTCGCCAGATCTACTTCGCCAGCGAAGTAGGATTGAAGGCAAGGATGCGCACGAGAGACGGCTCAGCTTTGGCGACGACGACCGAGCCACGAGAGAGGCGCTGTACATGACTTTATTAGGCCACATGCGGGAGACGAAGGGTGCACTGAAGGAAGCCACGGTCCAGATTTCTATCGCGAGAACTGAATCGCTCAATCGCGTCGAGGGCGTCCTTCGAGAACGCGCCATCATTCAAGCTTTGACGGCGGCCAATCCGCCATCCTTCATTCCTGTGCCGGGCATTCCGTCCAAGGACGCGAGCTTCATTTCGATTCCTTATCCCTTCGTGCCGAGATGCGCTTTAGAAGCCGTCATCGCGTGCGGGGGCGGGTCGAAACCAGTCGTCGTCCGTTATTACATGGCGGCGCTCACGTTGCTCCTCGAATACGTGCACTCGTTCGACATTGTCTTCAGAGGCATGGATCCGGAGACGATGACCATCGACGAACACGGCGCGCTCCGGCTCACGGACTTTCGCTTCGCCAAGCGCCTGAGCGCGAGCGACGGCGCCCCCGGGCGAACATTTACATCATGCGGTGCCGCAGCCTACATGGCGCCCGAAGTCGTCAAGGGTCTCGGACACGACGAACGCGCCGATTGGTTTTCCCTCGGTGCGTTCCTCGCCCATTTACTCCGCGGTTCCCCACCCTTTGGCATGACGGTCGGCTACAACACCTACCGAGCCATCTGCGAGTGCAACCTCACCGACGTCTTTCGCACCGACGCCGACCCAATCGCCGTCTCCCTCGCTCAGACGCTCCTCGTCGTCCATCCAGACGACCGTCCGCGCGACGCCCAAGCCGTCAAATCCCACGCCTTGTTCGCCGCCGTCGATTGGGACGCCGTCGCCGCTCGTCCTCCGCCGCCAGAAATCGAAGCCTTAACCCGCGACGCGTACCGAGGTCGCGGTGTTCCACCCATTCGCGACGCCACCGAGCCTTCAACGTCGGCTTCAAAGGCTCATCATTTCGCCTCGGCGTCGTCTAGCCTCAACTGGTGCGACGCGTACATGTCTCTAGACACCATCGCTCCGTGAACGCGCGCGCAGAGAACCACGCACGCAACGAACCATACACGAAATGTAACGCATTCGTCACCAGCCTTCATCGAAACCCACAACGAACCAAAAAATGTAACGCATTCGTAAACGCGCAACCGACGCGGACGACCGCGACCCATTCGTCATCGATCGTCATCGAAATCCCGCCACTTCGCGGCGCGCGCGCGTGCACGAAACGTGACGTACCGAAACGCGACGCGACGAAACGCGCGTTTCCGTCGGTGACGTCGCGCTCGGGCGTCTTCACCGCACCGCGCGACGCGCACCGACCGACCAACCATGGCGACGCGCGTGGGTCTGTTTGAAGACGGCGTCTCTTCGTCGTCTTCGTCCGACGACGGCGACGACGGCGACGACGACACCCCGCTCGGGATCGCGACGCGACGGGAACGACGAGGGCGCGGGCGACGATCGAGCGGGGGCAAAGGGCGGGGGCGACGAAACCGGCGACGAAACCCGGTGATGATGATGATGACGACGACGACGACGCTGATTTGGATTTGATGGATGCGGATGAAACGGAACGAAACTTTTATTACGACGACGACGACGACGACGACGACGACGACGAGAGGAACGCGGCGACGACGCGGGCGCTGAGAGACCACGAAAACGCCATGGCGACGCTGAACGACGCGACGACGAGGGCGGACGGGAAAGGTGCGGGGGACGCGTTCGGGACGTACTTACAAAGAGAAGAAGAAACGGAGGACAAAGGCGAGACGCGCGGGGCGGAACCGCTGGACGGATACGGACGAAGGCCGAATCCGCCGTGTGCGAACGCGATGATGATCGCGCGACGCGCGGTGGACGCGCGGGGTGCGACCACGGCGAGGGCGACGGGGAAACCGATCGGGACCCGGGCGCCGAGGGACGCGCGGGGGACTTCGAGCGGGACGGACGCGTACGGCGCGCGCGCGGGTTCGAGAGGCGCGGGACACGCCCCGGGAGGGATCGTCGGTGTCCCGAACGCGGTGGATGGTGGGAAGGTTTCTGTGAGTGTCGTGCGGACGGCGTCGAGGTTTGATTCGCTTCGTGGGGCGTTGGAGGTGGCGTTGGGACAGTCGACTCGGGCGGAGGATGGCGGCGGTTTGAAACAAGCCGGGTCGCGGGGAGGGACGAGCGACGAAGCGCCGCCGTTCGGTATCGCGGAGATGTGTTTGAGACATCTCGAGGCGGTTGTCGGGGCGTTGGAAGGGATGGCGGAGGGCGACGGGAACGCGTTCCGGGATCGCGCGGCGGCTGAGGTGAGCGCGTGGGCGTTGCTCAGCGAACTCTTTGCCGAGGACAAATTCGGAGCGTCTCGCGGTACGGCGGCGGATACGCATCGTCGACGCGCGGGCGTTAGCGCGTGGCTTCGCGAACAAGTGGCGCGGACGCCCGTGGACGCGCGCGATCTCGTCGGTCGTCGCGCCGCGTTGACCCACATTGCGAGCGGGCGGACGGTGAGCGCGACGCGAGCCGCGGCGGCGCACGGCGATCCGCGTTTGGCTACGTGCGTCGCGCAAATCGGATCGGGACAAAACGTCGCCTTTTACGCCAAGCAACAACTCAACCGCTGGCGCTCGGCGTCCGTGGGTAAGTACGTTGACGCCAAGAGCGAAGAGGCGTTCAAGCTTCTCGCCGGAGAGGTGGAGAGAGACGAAAAAGACGGCGACGGGATGAATTGGTACCAAAACTTTGGTTTGCATTTGTGGCTCTCCGCCGGACCGACGACGCCGCTGAAAAATGTCGTCAAGTCCTACCTCGAAGCCGTGTCGAAGCGTCGCGCGGCGAACCCGTCCCCACCTGTGGCGTCGCAGGCGACGCTCGAGGCTAATCAGGCGACGCATCTTCGCGATGTCGCGTTTAATATCCTCGCCCTCGCGGCGACGACTGAGGAGGGCGCGAGTCCCACGGCGGAGGAAACGCGCGTCGCGTTTCATCCGTTGACGTACTCTGACGACGTCTTAAACGCGTCGCTCGGCTGGCACATGTTCACCGCGCTTAACGCCATCGGTGTTCTCGCCGGGGAGGGCATGGATGCGCTCGCGGATGAAATAACCGTCGCGTTTGTGACGCAACTCTCGGGCACTCCAGACGTGGGCGAGCGATGCGTCTGGGCCGTCTTTGTCTCGCAACACTTGAGAGACCCGGTTCGACGAGCCAAGATGACGGGACACATACTGCGCGAACGCTACGTCGAGTGGAGCGATGATGAGGATAAGATGGCGTTTTTCCGACAAGCGTGCGCGGTATCGCAGGAAATGCTCGATGACGCCAAGGCGTTGTGGGCTACGTACTCGACGCCTCGCGCGTGAAGGAAAATGTAATGTTGATGAAATGAAATCATACCAACTCTCATGTACTTGTTCGTGTTACAGCTCGCGAGGTAGGTTTCGGAGGTTATATATAGTTATGTCTAAGCGATGAAATCGAGCACGGCGAGCTTGTTGTTTGAAAAGCACGCCGCCACCTTGCTCCCATCCTTGTTCCAGCAAACTTCGAAAATACCACCCTCGCCTTGGTACGTCTTCAACAGAGTGCCCGTCTTGACATCCCAAATGTGAAGGTGTTTGTCAAAAGACCCGCTCGCGAGGTACTTACCGTCGGGGCTAAATGCGACGGAGTACACCGGGTCGGTGTGCGCTTCGAGCGTGTGAAGACACTTGCCCGAGTCGACGTCCCACAGCTTGATGGTGGCGTCGTACGAAGCCGTGGCGAGCACGAGTGGCTGGTTTGGGTTCGACGTCCCAGGGCCCGTCGGACTCCACTTGATGGTGTAGATTTCCTTTTCGTGCTCATTCAAGTCGTGCATGACCGTGTCCTTTTTCATGTTCCAAATCTTCGCGGTGAAATCATCCGAGCAAGATGCGAGCAAGTTGCCGCTCGGGTCCCACTTGATGGCGTTCACCTCGTCGGTGTGCCCCTTGAACGTCTTGACTGGCTTCTCATCACCAATCTTACAGACGTAAATGGAGTGATCCATCGACGACGTGGCAAAAGACGTCGCATTTCTCCAGTCGACGTCGAGCGTTGGCGCAGAGTGATGCGCAAACTGCTGCTTCACCGTGCCCGTCTTTACGTCCCAGACAATGGCTGTCTTGTCTACAGAACCGCTGAGAAGAAGGTCACCCTCCTTGCTCCACTTCAAGGAGAAGATTGGACCCTTGTGCGCCTTCAACGTCTTCACGAGCTTACCGCTCGTGTCCCAGATGCGCGCTTTGCCGTCGTAGGAACCAGTCGCGAGTAAGGTGCCGTCGTTGTTCCAGTCGAGCGTGGTGACATCCTTTTGCTTCCCCGCGCCCAGAGCACCGCCCTCCTTATTCTCTTCACCAGTATCCATAGCGTCCACGGCTTCTTCATCGCCTTCACTCTTGTGTTCAAGCACCTTTGGCTTGGCCAATTTCGCTTGCGTCTCCCGTCCAGACGGTCCAGCCGGCACCGTCCAAACGCGCGCCGTACTGTCTCCGCTACCGCTCGCTAAGATTCCCTTGGCCGGATTCCACGCGCAAATAAACACCTCACCCGTGTGTCCATCCAAAATCGTAACGTCATCACTCTTCACCTCTTTCTCGACTCCGTTTTCAATCTTAACGCCGTTCGTCGCCGCTTTCGCCCGCATCTCCTTCTCTTCATTTTCGCGTTCCGCTGCGCGTTCCTCTTCGGTCATGTTTCTTCGCTTGGTCACGAGTTCCTTGAGCTCATCCACGCTCGCCGTCAACAAATCCTTCGAGCTCAACACGCTAAAATCCGCGTCGACATCCGTCCCATCCTGCGTTGCGTGCGCACGCGCGTCTACAGTCAGTCTCCGCGAGCGAAACCCGGGTCGCAATCACTAATTGACGAGTAAATGCAATTCATTTCCCTCGTCGAATGAATGCACGATCGACCGAGCGACGCGACCGAACCGCCCGCGTTCACCGCGTCGTGCGCGAGCGACGACGGCGCGCGACGAGACGAAACGAAACGAAACAAAAAACAAAAAATCCATCGCGTGAATGTACGCACGTCGTTGAGGTTCGCCTCGAGCTCGAGGTACTGCAAACCCTTTTGAACAAAGGAAATGAGTGCGCCCGGGGGAATCTCGCGTTCGGGCTTCCCGGGTCGGGCTTCCGTGCCCAGGGCGAAAGCGGCGTGGGTGAACCCGCTCTCGAGGAGGTATCGGTAGACGAGATAATTCATCTCATCGCTCGTGAGCGACATGGCGAGACGTCGAGCGTCGCGTCGTCGTCGGGCGAGGCGTACTGACGTCGTTCGGGCGTCGATCGCGCGCTATACCCCAGGTCTCAAACCCTAGGCGCTGATAGTCGTTCTATGGGTAATATATGTGCGGTGTTTCAGGGCGCTGTTTTATGGGTGTTTTTAGCTTACAGTATTACGCTAGAAAACGACTGACTGTCGCGTCCGGCGTTGACCGCCGCACTGACGGACGCGGGCGACGAGACGACGGGCCGAAACGCCTCCCCGTCGTCGTCGTCGTCGCCTTTGACCTTCGCGGTGCCGCGACCTCCTTCTCCCCGATGGGCGGTTTGCGCAGGCTTCGCGATGCGCACGGCAACTTAACGGACTTTTGGCTCAGCGACAACCGCTCGAAACCGTGGACGTCGACGTCGACATCGACGGACGCCGCGCGCGTCCTCGGCTCGGGGTCTGCGCTCGTGGACGCATCTCGCGCGTCGACTTCCACCGACAGAGGTGGGTCAGATGGTCTCGCGCGCGTGGGCGATGGCGTGAATGACGCGGCCGAGAACGGGCCGCGGTCTTTCGGTGGACACGACGAGAATGACGCGTTTGAGAGCGACGAGGACACGCACGCGGCGGATGGGACGTCGAACGCGAGTCTGAGACACGCACCGACGGTGTTCGTTGGATATCCGCACGCGTCGTTGCTGTGTCCGTCGTGTAGGGACGTCATGTTGAACCCCGTCGTGGCCAAGGATGGGACGACGTATTGCGAGACGTGCGCGCCGGTGCTTCCAACCGGTGCTTTGGATGGTGAAGACAGCGGAAAAGGCATAGATTTGACGTCAGCAGAGGCGTTAGAAGCTTTGGTGAACATGCCGAACGTCGAGGTGGAGGATGCGATTAAGTCGTTGACGGTGTTGTGTCGACGCGCGCTGACATTGAAGCAAAACGCCACGGGGGCGAGCGAGTGGGTTTGGAAACCAGACGGGTGCTCGCAGAGCGGTATTCGATTATCCATGCGAGACGTACACGATAGAGAGTGCATGTTCGTGCGGCGGCGATGTTTTTTCCCGTTTCAAACGAACGAAGAGGCGAGGAGGGAAAAGGCCAAGGCGGGTGTCAACTTTTGCGGCAAGTACTTTACAAAGTATGCCTTTGTCAGTCACCTGGCTGAGTGCGATTGGCGATCCATCAAGTGCGACGTGAGAGGGTGCGGAGAACTCTTGCCGTTTTGTAAGATGCAGCAACATACGATGACGTGTCCGAGCGTCATAGTGCGGTGTTCGAATGGGTGCGATTGGGAAGGTAAGCGAAAGGAATTGACGGTGCACAAAGCCGAGTGTCCGCGAGAGTACGTGAAGTGCGGCCTTGTAGCCTTGGATGACGAAGACGCGCAGGGGTGTTTGCACGGATGCGAACGGTCGATGATTGATAGTCACCGCGCAGAGTGTGATTATCGCGTTTGGACCTGTCCAAACTGCGATACGCAGACGAATGCGTACCTCGCGGTGCGACACGGCGATCAATGCGGCGAATCTCGACAAAAGTGTCCCAATTGTCGCAAGCTCATTCGAAGGAAAGTGTTCGACATTCACTTGGATAAGTTTTGCGACGGCGCGAGCAAGCCTTGTGCGTTTGCTTCCTTTGGATGCTTGGAGCATGGAACGGCGCAAGAGCTGATGACGCACGAGCGGCAAGCCGCGCCGAGACATTTGCGGCTTGTCGTCAAGGCGCTCGATTCGGAGCGGAAGAAAGGTGAACGCAAAGTCAAGGTTATCGAGCGCATGGAGAAGGCTCTCGAAAAGTTTGGCGTAGAGTACGAAAATTTGGCGCAAAAGTCCAGCGAGCGCGTACGATTCGTAGAGACCAAGGCGATTGAAGAGGTTGGAAAACTTCGCGCACAAATAGAGAAGAATCAGCTCGCGTACGACGAACACGTTCAGGCGCTCGAAGAGGAAGTCAAAAGACTTCGTGCGGAGAGGGACGCGGCGTCTGATATCGACGCGCACTTGGCGAAACTCGGGGAGGCGCTGACGCCGACCGACGCGCAAAAATTATTCGACGCCGTACGCAAGGAGATTACGGCTTGCTCGGCGCGCTTTTCAAAACTTGAATCGACAGTCGGCGCCTGTGAAGACAAGTGGGACAAGGATATCTCGGCGATGCACACCAGAGATGAAGTCATCGTAGAGGCTTGCCGAAAGGAGGTTGATGAAATATTGTTCGCTCGAAGCGAGAAGGATCCAGACATGTCACGACGCATAGAGTCTCTATCCGCCAACATTCGCGATATGACTCGGGATCTCAACGGTGACATCATGAGCCTGAGCGATAGGCAGAGCGAACTCGAGGACATGTTGAGGCGGGCGAATGAGCGAATGGGCTCGCGAAGAGCTCCAGCGTACGATGCGTCTGCAGATGAGTTCGACGAACAGACGAAATCATCCCCCGCAGAGCCAAAGCCGCGACGCCGATTTAAGCTGATGGAGAAGCAAACAAACTCTGAAGACACTGTTTACCGCCGACGGTTGGGCTCGGCGACGCTCAAAATGCAACGAAACGCGCTGGTCGATTCACCAAATATTGAACAACAACCACCGAGTGAAACGCGCGCCGAAGACGAGACAGTTCAAAGCGAACCGCCCCGACGCCGAAGAACTCGTCGCCCCGACGGTGGCGACGATATACTGCGCATTGGAACAGGAAATTGGTACGCCGAGACGCAGAATGACGGCACCTAGATCGCATAATACTAAGTAGTATGATGTACTCGTAGTAGCTCGCGTTGTAATTGATGTTGTACAACATAGCCATCTGTCCAGACCCGACTGAAACCGTTTCGGATATCAGCCACGGCACTCCTTGTCGCTCGTCCGCCATGTCAGATACGAAAAAGTACGTCATAGGCGTCGATGGCGGCACTGGTGGCATACGCACCGGTGTCTTTGACCTCTCCGGAAACCCGTGCGCGTTCGCGGACGTCCCGTACGAGACATCTTTCCCGCACCCCGGTTGGGCTGAGCAAAGTCCGCAAAGTTGGCTCGACGGATTATACGCCGCCGTCCGCGCCGCCATGGACATCGCGACCATCGATGCCGCCAGCGTCATCGGTATGAGCGTCGACACAACGTGTTGCTCGGTCTGCGCGCTCGACGACCGCGGTGCGCCGCTCATGCCGTGCGTGTTGTGGATGGATATGCGAGCGGCTGACGAGACGAGCGAGGTCGCGGCGACGAAAAACGCAGCGCTCAAGGTGAATTGCGACGGCGCCGGACCGGTGAGCGCGGAGTGGATGGTTCCAAAATCTTTGTGGATCAAGAAGAACCGACCAGAGGTGTTTCAAAACGCGAAGATGATTTGCGAGTATCAAGACTATATCAACCTCAAGTTGACCGGGCGTTACTGCGGTTCAGCGAACAACGTCGCCGCTCGATGGCATTTTGACGGTAAAGAGCCGCCGACGACGATGTTGGAGGCGCTCGGTCTCGAAGCGTTGTTAGACAAGTGGCCAAAGGATATCCTCGACATGGGCTCTGTGGTCGGGCCGCTCGTCGAGGAGGCGGCAAACGCGTGCGGTTTGCCCATCGGTCTTCCCGTCGTTCAAGGCGGCGCGGACGCCTTTGTCGGCATGGTGGGCTTGGGAGTCATCGAGTCTGGACAGCTGGCGCTCATCACGGGATCATCACACTTGCACTTAGGCGTTGCGTCGTCTGAATTCCACGCGCCGGGCATATTCGGGACGTATAAGGATGCGCTCGTGCCGACGGCGCCGTACGTCGTTGAAGGCGGACAGACGAGCACTGGGTCTGTCGTCAAGTGGTTTAAGGATTTATGCGGCGGTGGCGATGATTTTTACGAACGTATGAACTCTGCGGCGGTGAAGTTGCCACCGGGATGCGAAGGGGTTACGGTTTTAGACCATTTCCAAGGGAACAGAACCCCGCATGTAGACGCGCTGAGTCGAGGCGTGATTTCCGGACTCACACTCAAACATTCGCAAGTGCACGTGTACAGGGCGATACTCGAGAGCGTGTGCTGCGGAACTCGACTAATATTTGAAACCATGGCGCGTGGAGGGTACACGCCCAAAGAAGTCGTCGTCGCTGGTGGTGCGACTCGTTCGGAGCTGTGGTTACAAATTCACGCCGACGTCACGGGCATTCCGCACGTTGTGACAGAATGCACCGACGCTCCCGCGCTCGGGTGCGCCATTTTAGCAGCCGTCGGTGCCGGCGCGTTCCCAGACGTCAAGACGGCCGTCGATACAATGGTTAGAAAAGTGCGAGTCGTCAGACCAGATCCTGACGCTCACGCGCTGTACACGAATCACGTGTATCCTGGGTACCTCAGAATGTACCCAGCGCTCAGAGACGTCTGGGGGGCTCAGCGCGCCGTGGCACAGGGCGCGGGCCGCAGGGCAATCGTTTGCCCATCCCTTCTCGCTGCGGACCAAGGCGCGTTGGCGTCCGAGGTCAACCGCATGCTCGATGAAGGTGCCGACTGGTTGCACGTCGACATCATGGATGGTCACTTCGTGCCGAATTTAACAATCGGTCCACCTGTCGTGGCGGACCTCGCGAAGAGAATCGGACCTCGAGACGCATTTTTCGACTGTCACCTCTCCGTGAATAACCCCGCCACGCTGGTCCCTGGACTTGCCTCGGCGGGAGCGTCGAGCGTCACCTTTCACATAGAGGTTGCGAGCGGTGATGAAGCGAGACAACTCTGCCGTTCCATCCGTTCGCACGGCATGCGAGCCGCCATCGCGTGTAAACCTTCAACCTCGTGCGAGGACAGCGGTATCACAGCCCTCATCGAAGAAGGTCTCGTGGACATGGTCCTCTGTCTCTCCGTCGAGCCCGGATTCGGTGGGCAAAAGTTCAATCCAGCTGTGCTCGAGAAGGTTACGCGACTTCGCGCCGCGTTTCCATCGCTTGACATTCAAATGGACGGTGGCGTCAATCCAACTACCGCACCGCTCTGCGCCGCAGCCGGTGCGAACGTTCTTGTCGCCGGATCCGCCGTGTTTGGCGCGAAAGACCCAGCGAGCGTCATCTCAGCGCTCAGACAATCGATAATTGACGCGCACGAACCGTAGCCTGTGTTTTAGTTTGTAAAATAGACAACGCGAGTGTAGTTAGCCCCACTGTGAGACGCGCTCGTCATGTCCAACGGCACCGATTTCGGCGCCGTAGCGCGCGCCAAGCTCGAAGTAGCCTTTGACGACGCCCTCGTCGTCGCGCGCGAGCTCGTGCGCGCTAAAATCGGCGACAAGGATGTCGAAACGCGCGCGCTCATCTTAGTCTGGACCGTAACGTTCTTGTGCGCGTTGTTCGCGCTGAGAGTTTTATCCGGCGTCGGACGCGCGCTCGGTGGATCGTCTTCGTCGACGCGCAAGACGCAAAAGCCCGCCGTGTTGCTCTTCGGACCGAGTGGGAGCGGGAAGACGGTGATGTGGCAGGTGTTGAGTTGGAATGAACACAGATTCCCGACGATAACGAGTCTCGAGCCGAACGAGGAGGGCGCCTGCGTGATCAAAGGGAAAACGTCTAGCGGTAGAGAGCAAACAAAGAGCGGCGTGCGCGTGGTGGATGTGCCGGGATACGGGAAACTTCGACCGGAGGCGTTCGTGCAGCTCAAGCGAGCGACGGCGGTGGTGTTTGTGGTGGACTCGGTGACCTTTGCTGCGGATAGAAAAGAGGTCGCCAAGCTCCTATTCGACGTGCTTTCGCATGAAGACTTCCAGAAGAAGCGTATTCCACTCCTCATCGCGTGCAACAAGGCTGAAAAGCTCACGGCGCATCCACCAGATTTCATTCGCAAGCGTCTCGAACGAGAAATTGACGCCCACCGCTCCGCCAGCGCGGGATCGCTTCCAAGCATCGCCGTCACCGCGACTCAGCGCAAGGTGGCGGCAAAGAATGAAAAGCTTCGAAATCGTCTTCGCACTCTCGGTCAGCGCCCGGGCGAAGTCTTCTCCTTTGAAGCATACTCGGCCGTGTTCAAGACGCCCGTTTTAGTCGGACGCGTCAGCGCGACCAAGAACGATCTCGCCGCCGTTCGGGATTTCATCGTCCAACACGCGCGATGATGAAGACACTTAATCAACATTCAAAGACACGTAGCGTCGACGCGACTCGACGACTCTTGCGATGTCGACATCCGTCGTTCGCAAGTGCTCGCGGCTGCCATGCCAATCCATTCTAGAAACCATACTAAATACTCATAGATGAACTAAAATATTTCACTGGTGTCCACCACAGGGCCCCCTCTCGTGAGCGCCCGACGTCACGTACACCTCACTCTGTGCACGCCATGTTCGCCACCACGACGACCACGACGCTCTCCGCGCGCACCAGCGCGTTCTCCAACAACACCGTCTCCTCCAAGGTGCGCATGCTTCGCTCGATGACACCGATCGCGGATGTCGAAGCGCGACGAACGACGCGCGACGGCGATGCTCTCTAGAGACGGCGCGCAAGCCCTAGGTTTTCTAGGCTCGACGCCGCCGACGGTCGCGCGGGACGCCCGAGACGCCCCTCGCGCGTGAAATCTCGAAACACGCGCGCAAACGTACTGACGATTTCGATTTGTCTCTTCACCGCGCGCAGAGGATGACGGTCGCACCAACTGCAGGACGTTCGACGCTCGAAGTCGTGGCGGTACGTGTGACGCGATGCGATGCGTTGACGATTCGCGAAGATGCGACGCGAGTGCGCGTCGGGGCGCAGAGGCGTGATACGCTCGGGCGGGAAATAAATGAGGTCAATTATTTCACGCAGGTTGCGGCGACGAAGCAGAAGCGGCGAAAGAGACCGACCACGCGGACGTCGAGAGCGAAAAGACTGACTTTCATGGGTGTGTGTGTATTTTTACGACCGCGCAGAAGAAAAAGTGGGAAAAGCAAGCGTTGACGAGCCGTGGTCTCCCGGTTCGCATCCCCATGCACGTTAAGACGAACGACAAGGTTATCGTCATCGCCGGTGCCGATAAGGGCAAGGTTACGAACGTCGTTGAGGTGTTCACCAAGACGGGTGAGGTGTTGTGCAAGGACGTCAACGTCAAGACGAAGCACGTCAAGCCGCGCGGAGAGGGTGAGACTGGCCAAATCATCCAGCGTGAGTTCCCGATTCACCACTCCAATGTGATGCACTACAGCGAAGAACAGAAGGTTCGCAGCCGCATCGGTACCAAGGAGCAAGACGGGAAGAAGGTGCGCGTCTTGCGCAAGACGGGCGAAGTTCTTGCCAACTAGGTTGCCAGCCATTCAGCTTAGCGTAGATATGTGTTAATTAAATTTGATTTGATTCGTTCAAACTTGTCTCATCGCGCGCGCGCATACATGGGTTTGGCGTACAGAAAGCTCGCGCATTGTTTCGCAAAACTGGCGTTGTTTTAATAATTTCAACCGAGGTGGAATGCATTTAAGACTTCCCCCCTACTATAGACTACACGATGGAACGAGCGCCGCTCGTACGAAAGAATGTCACCCTCAGAGCTGAGAGCGCGCGCAAAAATTATGCAAGACTAAAACCATGTTTGAGAGAGGCCTCCCAGGTGGCGTCGATCTTCGTGTGATCGATCGCACCCACCTCGTGGTGGTCCCAACCCTCGAGAGCGTGTACCAAAGCCCCCGCGTGGCAGGCGTGCACGTGACCCCGTTCCATGGTCATCTCACAGGAGCGGAAATCCTTGGCGTCTTTTGGCAGCTTGAAAGCCGGGAGGTCGGTGTACACGCAGTCCTTACGACTCTCGGGGATCGGGGGGACGACAAACTGGTGGAAGGTTGCCCCACGCGGCGCCTTCTTCTGGTCGCTTTCGCTGCAGTGCTTGCCGATGACCCAGTCCTTGATGTTCGCCCCGTCGCTCAAACTCTTCGACTGAACGAGCAAGTGCTGATCCTTCTTCGCCACTTCGGCGCGAATCTTCTCGAATCTTTCCTCGCTCGTCGTGTACATGACGACCCGCATACCCCTCTCCGCGCAGTAGAGCGCAATGGCGCGACCAAGCTTAGAAGTCGCGCCAGTGAGGAAAATTTCCTTGCACTCACCCGGGAGCTTTTGCAAGATTGCCGCCGCTGTGAGCGTGTTACCGTGCACAACCCGCGTCTTGAGATTCTTGCCGTGCTTTTTCACGAAAAGCGCACCTCCACCGTTCAGCGCCTCATTCTTATTCAGCGCTCCCAACCCAACAACTTTGACGCCAGACTTGTCCGCTTGCAAAATTGCCTCTTCAATCTTCCGGTTGATGTGATTAAACTCACTCTTGATGAAGAATTGAAACCCCCACGCCGGCGTGACCCACGTCTCGCACGCCAGTTTGCGCAACCTGTGACGGTCGGCGACGAAAGACTTGCCAAACACGCGCAACAAGAGCACAAACGGAACGCAGAGCGGCCAGAACGGCTTGAGCCACCAAGACGACACGAACGGACGAGAGGAAAAGCTGCGAAGCATAAACGGCAAGTGGAAAACGCTCAAAAGTTCGGTACCGTGCGCCATGAACACCACATCCGGAGCCGTGACTGGAACCGCCTTGCCTGTGATAGCTTTCTCATAGAGATCGTCCGATGTCACATCCGCAGTGCCGTAGACGTAATCGTAGAGCGGCATGAAGAGGCAAAAGTTGGTGTGCACGCGCGAGTGGTGCAAAGAGTGGTAACTCGGTGTGTAAATCAAGTACTTCATCCCTGGAATGCGCATAAACCAGCGAGGGATGAACTCAAAGTTGCAGTGACCGATGGCGTTGAGCACATCAAAACCGAGGAGGTAAATGTAAAACATGGCAATGGATGCGCCGCCGAGCGCCCACGTTCCGAGGAGCGGAATGGCGAAATTCGCCGTGTACATCAAGTGCTCCATAAAGGGATGCACGCTCCCAGTGATTGGTTCCGTCACGAACGACGCGTGATGGTGAGAGTGATACGCATTGTACAGCTTGTGATGATGTAAGGCGCGGTGAAGCCAGTAGTAAATAAACTCAGTCGGCCCCGCGTGCAAGAGCGCCAACTGCGCCACTCCGACGCCCGAGTACGCCGGAAACCCGCTAAACCCGAGCTTCGGCATCCAGTGCACCGCAGCCATCACGAGGGTCTGAAGCAATATGTAATCATCCCAGTGGTCCTCTCTGTCCACCTGCTTAAAATCAATCCCTTTCGCCTGAATCCTCGTCCCTCTCGTGAGCGCGTGCACTCTCGACAAGCTTATCCAGACTTGCGCGTTTACGTATCGCAGCGCCGCGATCGCGCACAAGTGCCAGCAAAAGTTATCTGCATCGTCCCGACCCGTCACCGCCGCGACAACAAAGGGCACCATGACGGCATACTTTAAACTCCCAACCCGCGCCCAGGGAAAATCGTACCACAACCCAGGTTTCGTCGCCATCTTTTCCGACGTCTCTCCGTTCGCAAAGCGCGCGCGCGAGAGTGGTTGATCGCTTTTCAAGCAACTTTATCCCTCGCGGCGCCCCTTCGTTCGCCTCCCTCGGTCACGCGCCGCCGAGCGAACCTCACGAACGTCTACCCGGCGTCTTTCACCGCGCTTCCCGGTGCGCGCACCCAACGATTTCACCCGCACTTCCGCGTTAAGATGCCTCCTTCGGTGGCGGCAGCGCAAACCCCGCTGGACTGGATGGATTCGTCTCAACCGCGCGCTCGACGCGATGTGTCACTCGACGCGACTCGCGTTTCCGACGTTCGATGGCGCGATTCGACGCCAAAGAAATCCGTCCGCGCGTTTCGTCCGTGAAACGCGTGTGGCGGCGTCGACGTCGTCGTCTTGTGGCGTCGGCGGGCGCGCGATGCGTGAGGTCTTGCGGTCGGGGCGTGACGTCGACTGTCCATGGGGGTCGGTGACGAGTGATTACTCTACAAAGTATTTTGAACCATTTGTCGAGTAATTACTCGAGATTTAGAGATGGTGTGTGTGTAGACTACAATTTTTGGCGGAAGGCTAACGACGCCGCCGACTCGGGCGACTCTTAGTAGTTGAGGGCGCTCGCGCGAAGAGCGAGGTGACGGTCGACCTCGTCCCAAAAAGCTTCGAAAGTGGCTCGATCGCCGTGACGACTGGTGCGGCTGACGTTGAGGGATTTGACGTTCCACGTCTTCATAATGTCCACCTCGGGATCGCCGTCGAAACGGGCGTAAAAGCCGCGCACCTTGGAAAAGGTTTCGACGAAATCGCCGTCTTCGACGCCGCGAAAGGGCCAGTCTTTGAATTGCCACTTGGCGCCGAGGACAAAGACGGCGGCGACGCGAGCCCAGTCTTCCGAGCGCTTGTGCGGCGCCTTCTCCGTGATTTCGTACTTTATCTTTTTATCGCGCTTGTACGTGCGACTGATGATGATTGAACTCGACTTTTTGACGCCGCTCTTTTGAATGACGTCCCAGTGAACAAATTTTCCGTTTTGTAAAAATTCCTTGGCGTTGAACATGTTCAGCACGACTTTCGAGTTGAAACCGGCGGGGACGATGATAATGGGAACGCCACCCGGTTTGCCGCTCGTCTTTCTCGGCTTCTTCGTCGGCGGCGCATGACTTCCTCGCGTCGATGGCGCCGCCGTCGCTTGCGGCGTTGGCTTGTCCGGGCGCGCCATCGCTGGCTCGAGTTCGTCCACATCCATTGTTGGCTGGTTTGCCGTCAAGAAGGACGCGTTTGTATCCAAATTCATCATGTCGAAATCTGTCCCCACGTGTTCGCGCCAGAACACCTGCTCTTTCACATCCCGATAGCGTTGGTTTTTGATGCCCTTTGCCATCTCTGCCGCAGTCTGTTGTTGCTCCTCGAGCTTTTGCTTCTCTTCCTTTGGCGCGAAAAACTCGAGCACGTTGCTGAAGTCCTTCGGTCCCTTGAGGACAGAGTTTCTATCGCGGAGCACCCGCTCTCGCACAACCCCAGCCTCTTCCTCCGCCGCCTCTCTCGCCCGTTTCTCAGCCGCCTCCGCGTCTTCATCCGCCACCACCGGCACCGTCACGTCGATTCTATCGCTCGTCGCGATTTTCCCAGTCAAGTACGCGATGAGGTCCGCCCGATCCAGCATGGACACCGTCGCGAACCCATCTGCGATCGCCGCCTTCATGTACCCGGTGTGCACCATCGACGGGTTCTCCACGTAATGTTTAATAAAATACCATATCTGTTCAACCTTTAAGAACTTTGATCCAACCTTGGACTTGTAGTTCGTCGTCGTCGACCGGCTCACCGCGACGTCTTCATCCTTGAGTTGAATGCGCGCGTCGTCGTGTGTAGAACTGCGTGCGCGAAGATGGAGCGAAACGATGGATGGGGCGAGGTTGTCAGTCGGAGTGTGATTTTACTCCTATGCGCGTCGATACCGCGTTTACTCGCGCCCGCGTCGATCGTTTCGGCGTCGAAACGTACCTCGCGATGCGGCCGTCGATGACGTGATCTCGAATGAGGCGAAGAGGATCCATCTTTACCGAACGCTACTACCGCAATCGTATCGGTTCGTGACGATCCGTGGACGTCCTCGATTCGCGCGTGTGTCCTCTCGCGCGTTCACACGCGTCGGCGAGAGGTGGCGTCGCCGAGGAGTGAGGTGAGTGCGAGCGATCTCAGCTTAGGGTTGTGGAACGTCGCGAGCGAACGCGTTTCTATTCTAATGTGGGATGGAAATGTGAGTTTAAGCGCGCGTGAATGTGATATTACCGAGCTACTGCGCGCATCGTATCGTGCGCGGAAGGAATCCGCAGCGAGTCGATGTTCGAAGACGCTTAAGCGTCTCGCATGAGGCTCACGACCTTTTGTCGCGCGGATCGGCTCGTCGACGGGTCTCGGCTGACCAAACGGAAGAGCTCTTCATCGCTGCGCTTGGAGTAGGCGATGGAACACCACTCGGGACACGTTCTGGCTAATATACGAACACTGTCGGCGAGCTCGTGCGCGGCGACGGGATGTCCAGCGTTTGTGTTGGCGAGCTCCTCGAGGAGCGCGTTGAGTTCCATGACGCGCCGCTTTGAAGTCGCGAAGGCGGATCGAACGGCGTCAAAGACGTAGGGCAAACGCCCGTGGATCTTTCGGCGTGCGCGATCAGCCACGGCAGACGGGTCGTTGAACGCCTCCACGGCTGCTTGGCGTTCGAGAACGGCTTGAACGGCTCGGGCGGAGAGTCCCTTGCCGTCGGCGCCCATGTCTGACATCGTTCTCGCGAGTTCGTTCTCAGTCACCTTGGCGCAATCTCCGAGCGCCGGCGCGCTAGTGGACGCCGCCAATCTCGGTTCATCTCTCACGACATCTTCAGCGAGCGTAATCTCCACCGGCTCTGGCAGCGGTACCGACTCGAGATCAAAATCCTTTCTCCACTCCTCGGGAAACTTGCCCGCCTCGTACGCGTCTCCGTCGTGCGCCCGAAGCACCGCATCCAAAAGCGCCTCTCGCATCTCCTCTACCCGCTGACGCGTCACGACCGATAACCCACCACCTTTGCCGGTGTCACCATCGAGCTCTGGCACCGCAATCTCGACGTGAATCCGACGCAAATCATCCGCTCGGCTCGTCCTCGCCGTAAACGCCAGCGCCCCCGGCGCCGCCGCCGCCACCCTCCGCAGCGTCTCAAACGAACACCTCCGCCGAAGCGACCGCTCCACGCTCTCACACACCACATCCGCCGTCATCGTCCGCCCTCTCGCGCGCAAAAACCGCCCAACGAAAATCAAAGTTTCTCGCACGTCCACCAGCGTTTCAAACGCCCGCGGCAACGCCGGCCGCTTCGCCTCCTCCTCATCCCCATCCTTCTTACGCGCTCCCATCCGCGCCCGCTTCACCGTCGCCGTCTCATCCATCGGCGTCGTTCCAACCTCCGCGGCGTTCGACGCCCTCCCACTCTCGTCGCCGTCGTCGTCACCGTTCTCCTTCCCACGCACTTCGTTTAAATTCAAACCGTCACCACCGCTCGACCGACGTTTCCCGCGACGCCCATCCACCGACGCCGATCGACGACGGCGTCGTCCCGCGCGCGCCGCGTCGTCTTCGTTGACGGGTTCGAGCGCCATTCGGCGCATCAGTTCCCCGCGCGACATGTCGTCGTCGTCGTCGTCGTCGCGCGTCGCTCTGTCGCCTCGTTCGTTCGTTTCGACGCAGGTGTGGATTTTCCACGGTA
>JACLAB010011886.1_pt1 | contig 45658 bp, 34 predicted proteins | sample 8027921 | NCBI WGS metagenome assembly JACLAB01 (sample SAMN15725117, study PRJNA655200) | protist metagenome | isolation source: fluorescence activated cell sorting (FACS) single amplified genomes of... | place: USA: West Boothbay Harbor, Gulf of Maine | collected 2000-07-19 | reverse complement strand
GCTTATCCTCACGCGGAACCGCAACACCCGGCGTCTTGCGGCGTCGAAAAGCCGCCGTTGCCCAAGGCGCCGTCCACTCTTTTACTCCCCGTGGTCACCGGTCCTTTTGCCGCGCGTTCTAATTTATCCGCTTCCAACTGTTTCAACAGAGCTTCTTTCGCCGAGCAACAGCCGCCGCTCGACGCTCCCGCTGCTTTCGACCGCGCGGCAACCCTTCGCCGAAACGCCGCTTGCAACTCTTTCTGCAACGTTTCTTTTCTTTCCGTCACCTCTCTCACGTCCTGAAAAGTTTGTTGAACCGCTTCGGGGAGTTTCAACACTCTCTCATTCATCTCTCCTTCTTCGAGCACCCACCCGTGGGTTAAAAAACATTGCACCGCACTCTCATTACTCGTCGTCGATTTCCCGCTCTCGAACGCGGCTTTGATTTTCGCGTTCGTTTCAAACTTTACTTTTCGATATTTCTTCTCCGCTGGATTTTGTGCGCAGTTTTTGAACAACTTTTCAATCATTTCCAAACACTCGACGGACTCCACCTGACGTAACGCTTTTTGTTTCTGTTTTATTTTGTTTTTGTTACGATGATGATAGTGATGACGATTCATCGTGAGCGTCAGATGAATGGGTCCGTGTCGTTTCGAGAAGAGATGACGCGAGACCTTAGATTTCTCGAAACGACGAAAGAGATTTACAGGAAGAAAGAAAGAAAGAGAGAGAGAAAAAGAAAGCAATAAGAAACGAACAAAACTCCTAGTAGCAGTAATAGTAGTACCTCGGTGAGTTCTTGGACGGAGTGTCCGGGAGCGTATCCCGCGTACCCCATGATATTAAGATGAGACGCGAGAATAAGAAGTAGAAAAGTAACGATTTCTTCTTCTTTTTATCTTTTTTTGAGATGAGTGTTCAAGCGTTTTGTGGCTAAAAATTAGTTGACGAAAACGAGAACCGTTTCATCGAATATCATGATCAAAAATTATTACTTATTATTATTAAAACGAAGCGCGTCATGTATTATATATTTTCATACTCATTAGTATCAACGCTGCTTTTCTCACTTCTCACGGCGAATGATGATGATGCTTTTATCTTCTCGGCATGGAGAGTTTTTCCGCCCATTGAGGGTCGTATTCGCCCGAATCCACGTTGAGTTGCGGGTTCGCGATTCGCGAGATCGCGACTAAGAGGATTACCCACATGACGAAATAAGACATGCCGAGCATGAGGAAGCCACCCCAGAGAACTTTGAGCGCATCAACGACGGTGTGTAAGGTCGAGGTGATTTCCGCGGTTTCCGATTGAACAAAGTCGCACGTGATGAGTTGGCCGACGGAATCTTCAACGGCCAGAACGTACCCGAGGTTGTTGAAGAGCGCGACGAAATCATCGTAAGCGTCAGAGGCGACCTGGTTTTGGCCGCATGTCGCCCCGCCAACAATTTGCGCGGTGGTAAAATCACATTTCGTGTATTGTCCACCACCCGCAGTTGGGTCGATTTTCCCGGTATCCACGGTTTTCGGCCTGTACGCATTACCGCCGTATTTTTGTACGTCCAAGTAGTGATTTCTGCAGACCGGATCGGCGTAGTAGAGATCGGATTTATCATTTTGATTTTTATACCAGTTGCAATAATCATCCACGGATACCTCGTCGTAAATTTGAGACACTCGACTGCAGGTGGGGCAGATTGCAGTATTTTGCGCTTCTGATTGTATCTCGCTGATGATGTCGTAGTACGTGGAACGTAAATCTTCGTTGACGCTCGAGGCGGAGTTGTATCGACTCGGGCAAAGAGACGAACCGGTCGGAAACGCGTTTTGAATGTTTGCATCCATGGCAAAGGCATCAAAGCCAAGGGCGATGTCGTCGATCAAAGTTCCGATGGTACCAAGAGCGCCAAAGACGATCCAGCACACGATCATGACCAAAGACAAAGTGAAAAAGAACAACATCAACATGGTCGACCAGCCGAGGCATACCAAACCCGTCGCGATGATAGCTACGATGAAAACGATAGCCGCGACGACCATGAAAGACAATTCAATTTTCTCCGCGACACCTTTGATTTGATCATTCAAATCAACCACGGACGATGAGATGTCGACGCTGCTCGATTGCAAATCGGCGAGATCTTCCGACCCTTCTTGGGACGCCTGGACGAGCGCGGCGTACCAATCGTTGATGATCACCTCGAGCGACTTCGTCGTGTTGACGAGTTCGTCTCCGAAATCAGTGACACCTTTGGACACTTCCGTTCCTTGAGAGAAGACCAAAACGCACCCGATGCCTCCGATGATGCAAAAGACCAGCATCGCCCACTTTGTAATTTTCAGCTGTCTCGAGGTGTACTCCTTGGGTCTGAAACACTTCTCGTCCCAGCAACTCCCGGGGCAGCACATGGCGCAGCATTTCGTGCACACGCGCAAGAACACGACCAAAAAGCACACGATGAACAATAAAGAGGCGATGGCAATCCCCGGAATGGCTGGCGTGACCAGCGTTTCCAGGTATTGCGTGCTCAAATCGCTCGCGGACAAATACGCCGGTTCCGAGCCAGAGGCATCGTTCCGAGGTAACCCCGTGAAGGTTTCGTAATCCATTAGATTGAAATACGTGTCTTCGATCGCGGACGAGCTGTAGCCGTTTTGGATGATCTGCATCAGCGCCGCGTGGCGCGCATCGTCGTTCACCATCTTTATGAGATAGATTCTTCTTCTTTCACTTCTTCTTTAACTTCTTCTTCGGAAGGGAAGGGAATTCTTTATGCAGCTATCTCGTCCTCTCTTAATACTCCCCCTTTTTTTCGCCAGAAGATTGCTTTTTCAGAGAAGATTTTTTGATTTTTTGTTCAAAGCGCCCTCTTTTTCTCTGTCTGGCGGTTTTTTATTGGTGTTCTTTTTTGTTCTGATGATGTGTGTTGTGGTGTGTCTTTTTTTTCTTTCTGCCTTTTTTTTTCGCTTTTCACTTTGCTTTTTTTTCGCTTTGGGGGGGTTCATTTCGACAACACAGGAGAAAGGAGAAAGAAACAAATGGGAAGATATAATAGGATGGAGAGAGTGATGAGAGAGAGAGTTGAAACGATTTCAGAGAGATGACCACCACCACCTTTATTAATTCTTCCGGGGGAGACGGGGTGCTGCGACCAGCGGCGGCGGATTTGGAGGAAGAGGAGGACACAAAGGATGGCGGCAAAGGAGGAACTTCTTCATCGCGTTGTCACGCGATGATGATGAAAAGTTTTCGGACGACGAAGAAAAGTGTACACACCACCACCAGCGCACGACTCGCTTTCGCTCTGATGAGTATTATTGTTCTTCTGTTCATCTACTTCTCGTCGTCGTCGTCGTCGTCGTCGCTGGTATCATCATCAGTATCCTTCATCTCATCCTCCTCCTCGGGATGGACTTTGCAAAATCGAGCAGCGAAAAAGTTGATGTTGTTGGACGCGACGTCTACGAAAACGCACAACGCGGATGCGTTGGCGCAGCTCTTATTGAATGATAACGACGAGAATGATAACGATAACGAAGGAGGAGACGACAAAGCGACGACGAGTGATGAGGAAACTGACTCCGATGGTGTCATGGACGATGCGATAAAAGTAGAAAACGATTCGTTCAAGATTGAGATAACGCGGAACGCGCACCTGTCGCAAAGATACCAGAACGAGGTGAGAGAGTTGGGGAAGAAAGAAAACGACGCTTGGAATAAAGCAGCAAAGTGGAAGAAACAAGCGGCGGTGAAAGTGATGATGCGGAGTAAAGAGCTTGGGAAGCGAGCGATTTTGAGCTCGACGACGAGGAAAATGTCCATCAATCCGCCGTGTAAACCGATACTCGTCGCGAGGGAGTCCATCGTGGATGCGCCGAAAGCGGTGAGCGCAATCACTCAGAGAGCATGCCGACAAAAATACGTCGAACTGCCGGAGGTGAGCATAGGACTCGTTTTAAGCGATAAGGACAACAAGTTCGCTCGTGATCAAGGAGCAGTAGAGGCTATCGTTGCAAAAGTTAGGGATCAAGTACAAAAGAAGTTGAAGGCGAGCGAGCTGATTGTTTTCTTAGACGGCGATATCGTCTCGAGTCATCTGTTGGAGAACCAGAACAAACCGTTTTCAAAAAATGCTTTAAAAATGACATCGAGGGCGAACGATTGGATGTTTGCGTCGAAGCATAGGAACGGGAATGCGCGTGTATTCAACAAGATGATGCGAGGGACGAGAGCAGAATTCGCGTTACTCTTGAGAGAGGAAGATTTTCTCCATCGCGACGGAATGAGTAGCGGTAATAGCGGTAGTGATAGCAGCAGGGATGGCAATAGTAATACAGATTTAGATGCGAGGGTACGGAATATCGTCGCATGGGCGAACGAAGCGTTGAAGTTGCTCAAGAGAGACGAGCATCTCGCGATGGTGACGCCGCAAAACGCCGAGTATTCCTCTTCTGCTACTCAGAACGAACAGGCGGTACAAATAAAACCTCCGAGCTCGTCGGCTAAACCAAACTTGGCATTTTTCGATGGGCGCCGAAGGCAGCCAGTGCTTGAGCAGCAACAGCAAAAAGCGAAAAATTTCGCGTCGGAGGAAGAAGAAGAAGAAGAAGACAAAGAAGAAATTGCGACATCCACCGTGGACGAGCTCGGGAAAGATCATCTTCGCTACGCGACGCCTATTTTTGTTCGTCCGAATGCTTTACACCAGATTGGTGGTTTTGAAGAGTGGGGAACATGCTCAGGAGATGTTCTTTTCGATGAAACTTTGCGCGAGATGTCCATTCGTCTCTGGAGAGGTGGTTTTAAGAGCGCTGCTTTTGGTATTCCTGAGGTTTCCAAGACCGCATCTTTTTTCTCTCGGGCGAGTAGCGCAAAGAAAGGGAACAAAATTAGTGCCTATGCAAATTTCGCAAAGACGGAAATTTATCCTAAAAAACGATACGATATGCCGTGGGATAAGAGCGCGGATGGAATGTGGCCATTTCTCGTGCCTGGATTAACTTCGGATGATATCATCGAGGCTGAGATGCGCGTCGAACGCGTGCGTTCAAAAAGATGGAAGCCTTTCGACAGTCCAACCGTCGTCGGTAACTGTTTTCCTCCAGACGTTACGGCAAAAGGAGATCCACCAAAGTCCATCCTGAGACAATGCAAGTCTTCTGCAACGCGAGAATTCCCGGTTGCAACGTTAGTCATGCAGTATTTCAACAGAAAAGCTGGTGTGAAGAAACTTTTAGAATCTTTGGAAACGCTTTCATTACCGGTGGAGATTATTATCAACGACGATTCGCGCACGGAGCTTGCCGCATTTTCAAAGTTCTCCAAAAAGCAGCCGAAGAAAAACTCGTTCATTTTGGCGATGCCGAACGACGTGCACGAGATTCGCGCGTATAATCGGTTAGCTCTGATGGCGTCTGCGGAAATTGTAGCTTTGATTCAAGACGATGATTACATGCCTAAAGGAGACGCTTGGCTCTCGAAAGCGATTTCATTATTCAAGAAGTATCCCAAACTGGGCTTACTAGGTGGATACAGAGGTCGCTTAGATGACGGAACGAAGATGATACCTCAGCAAAATCAAAACGATGGTTCTAAGTACGGCGCCGAGCCAGAGAAGGACCGCGCGAAACGAACGAAAGATATTTTATTCAAGGATGTCTCCGTTAACGTTGACTTTATGTTTGCCTATAAAGTAAACTTAGCTCCGATGATTACGAGACGATCGTTGTTTGCTGAAGTTGGTGGTTTTAATCACAACTTTTCCTGTCCAGGACAACCCGGCATTGGCTTGGATTTCGAGTTATCTATTCGCATGTGGAGGTTAGGACGTTCTGTTGGTTTATACGATTCGAAATTTAAACACGGCGTCGGCGACTCAAAATTTTCTGGCACTCACTCTGGCATCGCAAAGACCAAACGCAAAGCGAACGAGTTACGGAATAATCTCTTGCTCTACTCCATGTATCCTTCGTTTCACCACAAGAAAGGCACGAGTAAAGTAATCAGTGAGAATAAGAAAATGGTCGACGCCAAACTGATGAGTAAAAATAGAATAACCGCGGCGAGGAAAAAGGAAATCGAGAGACTCGCGCGAGCCGATATCGAGCAAGGGAAGAGAATGCGCGCACGACAGAATCGAAGATCGAGAAATTCTGGATAACGATGATGAATGATGATGTGTCTCTTTTTGTTGTTGTTCTAACACGTAGTCGTAGTAGTAGTCAGTAGAAATAGTTGAATACTCAATTTTTAACAGGGCAAATTCGAGTTTGTCCTTTTGAATGTTGAACACCAAGCACACTCTTCTTCAAAACTTTTTCTCGAAAGACGATACTATTTTTTACCGTAAGAAGAAGGAGACGGAGAAAATAAACGTGAACGCAAAGAGTATTATACCTCCATCATCATCGTCGTTTTCGTTTACGTCTTCATTATGGAATTGAGCGACCGAGAAGGGTTCGTGCGCGCGTGCTTGTCGAAAAGTCCAAAATCGTTTCACCAGTTCGTCGTCGAATCGTGCGAACGCGTCTCCCGCGTTTTTGACGAAGAAAAGAAAAAGGAGAACAACATTTCGAACAACACCGAGGAGGAAACGATCATAGAAGACGGCGTTAGGATGATTTTAATCGAAACGGCGAGGTTAAACGTGCAAAGAGACGAGTTAGAGCGGACTTTGAAGGAGGAGATTTTCTTCTCGTCAGAAGCAAAAGAAGAAGAAGAAGAAGGAGATGAAGGAAAAAATCTTCTGACGAGGACATCTGACGCTCTCGTGGACGGTGTATACCCTTTCGTGAAAGGTGTTCAAAATATACTCGGAGAAATGGAAGAAGACGAAGGCAGGGTAGATGGTAGTGGAGGAACGAGTCGCGGAATAAAACGTTTGGAATCGTGCGAGGTGAGAGTGGACGCCGTCGTCGCGGAGAAAAACTCGAGCGAGTACCGAACGCGGTTGGAAAACCGCTGGCACTTTGCAGAAGAAGATAGCGATGGCTTGAAAAGAAGGTCAGAGTTGAAGTTTGCGTGCAGCGAAGAAGAAGGTGAAATGCTATCGAACGCGCTGAAAGAAGCGCTGAGAGCGGCGGAAAATGCCCGATTATGAAAAAGACAACGTTGTAAAGTTCGTATATTGCCTTGTTTTTTTAACTACATGTTCGCAACGCTTGATCAATATTATACAAATTTCTATTTGGTTTCTATTTGGTTTCTATACTTATCATCATCAAAATATGCTTAATTCGATTCGGACGATCCTTTACTCGAGTACCGATGTCTCAGAGCATTGCCAAAGAGAATTGCGGAACTGTCCTGCTCGCTTTTACCCATCGCCGCGTCTTTCTCGTTCTCTTCGTCCCCTTCGTCCGGAGGCGGGCATTTGGGATAATATTCCGCTTTGATGGCACTCGCTTGCCACTCGTTATCATCTTGGAGAGACTCCTCGGACCCGAGAGACGCTTCGCCTTCCTTGTCGACAACCTCAGGAATATCAATCGGGTATCCCAACACTCTAAAATCTGCCTCGTACGTGTCCAGAAAATCCGCGATTGTCTTCGCCGGCAAGTCCGGGTTGTTTCTCCAACACTTTCGAACTTCAGCGGAAGCGATATCGTTTTCTTCGCTCACGTCGGGCAATTCGATTTTATCCGAAAACCGCTTCTGCAAAAACGAAATCAAGTTGGGTTGCATCTTCTTGTTCTCGTTTACTAATTCGCCAAAGTTTCGACGGAAAAAAGACGATCCCTTTCTGGACTCCGACGGAAACTCCTCCGTTTCCTCTAAATACTTTTGCTTCTCCAAACCTTCCACGCGAGGATCCGGGCAAAAACCTTTCGCGTTGCCAAAACACTTCTCGAAACTGAACAACTTTTCTACTTTGTTCGCTAAGACTACTTGTGGATAATCGTGCGAATTCTGCGACGTGACTGGTTCTTCGTCCTTGGCCTCCTCGCCGGCGAAAAATTCGCTCTCGTCGTCGTCATCAGTAAACGTTTCATCGCACGCATCTATACCTTTCGAATCAAATTTCGTCCTCTTATAACACTGCAATCTATCGTCAACGTTTGCCCAATTCTCCATCTTATCCGTGGCCCATTTACCGAACGCTTCGCACGTCTTTTTCTGATTGTGCGGGAACTCCGCCCGATTGGAGACTTTCGCCCAACGAGGGTCGTATAAAAACTGCGACTGAAACCTATCGAACGGATTCCTACAAATAGCAAAACTATCTTGCACTAACTTCTTCGGTTGAGCGTGCCACGGCGCGACTTCTTTATCCCATCCCGGCGCAATTTCGTACGGTCTCTTCTCGTTACACGCGCCTATTCTCCCGCCTACGCTTCCCACCGCGCTCTCTACCAGCGTCCCGCCCGCTTTCGGCACGTGCACGAAGCTCGGCAACAGTTGACCTTCCTCCTTTTTCTCGTTCTTCGTTGTTGCAATCATCTCCTCGTCAAAGTTCTCCGGATTGGAGTAGCACCCCGGCATGGAGCACCACGAGAGCGCGGCTTCTTTTAAAATCTCCATGTTTTTCAAGTGCATCTTATACACTCGCAATAAGAGCCAAGGGTGCCCGACTCGACTCAACGCCACCAACGGGGCGACGAGAAATAAAATCGCAAAAAACGTCCACGTGTGCGCGCGATTCTTATTCTTCATGATTGGTTTGAGCAATAACGGCACGTTTTCTTCGTTTACTGCTCTGTCGTTTACGTCGTCATTTATATCTTTGTTGTTGTTATCGTTTGTCTTCTTCTTCTCCTTCTTTGATGAAAAGCGCATCGTTTCTCGTTTTTCTTCCGCGTCCTCCCAAATCCAAATGCTTTCTTCAGCACAAAAGTGAATGATATTATGCTATTACTAATACTCTGTATATTTGCTGCTGTTCAAACTATTCACCTCCTTCTCCTTGACTTCTTCTTCTTGACTTCTTCTTCTTGACTTCTTCTCGTCTTCTTCTTCCGCGTAACGCTACTATCTTCTTTTATAAAGAAGCACCGAGCGTTGATTTTTATTTTTTGTGCCGCGAGAAGGGAGGATGAGAAAAAGAAGAAGAGAAAAGAAAAAGCTGTTGGTTGTTACGATTTGATAGTAATAAACAACAAAAGATGATGATGATGATGATTACGATGATGGGTATTTGTATGCACACACACGCGTCGCGTTCATATAAAAAAGCGGACTCGATTTTTTGCTCATTCGAGCGCTTTCGCCCAGGACGACTCGCTTTCGTCGTTGGCGACGTTCCAGACGAACGCGCTCAAATCGTCTATTTCTTTCTCAGTCAGTCGTTTCGCGAACGTGCACTTACCTTTCCCGACGCAGTTTTCCCCGTAACCGGGCATTTTATTCTTCCCCAACGATATCACTTCCGCCACGTCTTCTTTACCGTTCGCGCCGTTCTTTCGCAAGTCTTGAAGCGAGAGCGTTTTGCCAGCTTCTACGATATTTCCACCGGCGGCGTGGCATCCGATGCATCCTCCGGCGCCTTTAAAAAGCGCTTTGCCGTTGTTCATGCTGCTAATGTTTGAGTCTTCTTCCATCGTCATCGTCGATGCCGTCGCCGGAGAAGGAGGAGAAAAGTGCATGGGAAGCAAAACGCACGCGACGAAACACCACGAGGAGACGAAAACAGTTGAAGACCACTTTTGGTGCTTTTGAGGCAATTGCCACAACGACGACGACTTCAAACGATTATCATGATTGTCTCTCTCTTCTTTTCCTTCTTCTCGATGCAACGACAGGTCCCCGAAGTTCCGTCGTGTGCTGCGAGTACTGTGACTCGAAAGCTTCATCGCTTTCTTCGTCTTCATCTCAACCTTTTCAGAGGAAGGGGAAGAGGATTTTGCGACGAAGAACAGACTGCTGCTCCCCATCATCAGTGGTAGTATTTTTAGTAGTATTCCCTCTATTCCGAGGAACAATGAAAGAAACAGACGACGATTCAGACGACGAGTAACAAGTCCCTTTGTCCTTTATTCTTATCAGACTGTTTATTATGTGAGTACTATATATACAAGACGTAAGCTGCGTTTCATTTTATACAACTGGAGAGGAAAAAAGTGGAGAAAAATGCTCCTCACAACACAAAAAGAGGCATTTCGGAGAGACACCAACCACCGCACGCGTCGTCGCATGGAATCAACCTCGTCGTCAGTTGCACGAGTTCGGAGGCCCGTCGTCTGCGCTCGTGCACGCGTACGTTGCCTGAAATGCTGTCGCACCAAGGAACATGTCGGTTGTGCTCGTGGCAGAACCGATGCTCCAACCAGAAAGTTCTTGAGTAAAATCCAGTGCTCCTTTGAACATCATTTCCATGGTCGTCACGCTTGAAACGTCCCAGCTAGATATATCGGCGTTGAAGGATCCCTGATTTTCAAACGCACCATTCATGTTAGTCACCGCAGAAACGTCCCAGTATGGCATCATTCCGATGTAGTTAGTAGTCGAATCAGGGAAATTTTTGCCGCTATACTCTTTACACAAACCGTCGATAGGTGCTTCCGCGAGACACCCTGTGACGTGCGTCGCAAAGTCACTATCAGAAATTGATTGACAACTTCGATACCACTCAAAGGATGAATCCCCCCCGTAGCTATCACCCCATGATCCTGAAGACGCCCAAATACACTCGCCGTTTGATGTGCGGTAATTGATACTCGCGCAATCGTCACATTCCGAACACGTCTGAAAGCACTCCGTTGGATCCGATGAAATCATAGACGTCGCACCATCGCACGTTATTCCTGTAAAACTCCCTTTACTTCTTCTACTATATGAGGCACTCATGCAGTGGTCGTATTTCTGCTTCAAACTCAGTGGTGAAGGGGGAGGAGGAGGCGACGGAGGAGAAGGCGGTGGAGGAGGAGGCATCGGACTCGGTGGCGGTGGAGGAGCAGGCGACGGAGGAGGAGGCGACGGAGGAGGAGGCGGCGGATTTGGTGGCTGAAATACCGTGTCAACCTTGGCGTACAACGCGTTGAACGACGCGCGGAGGTTTGCGTTCTCCGCTCGAAGGATCGCATTTTCGTCTAAGAATTCTTTCGTCAAACTCTCCATTTTCGCAAAGATAGTTTTCAATCGTTCGCCAACCTCGATTTTGTTGCCTGCCTCGTCGTTTCCGATGTATAACGTCTCTCGACACTGCACGTCTTCCCAAAATTGGTAATCAGCGCTCGTTTTGACACGATGCGAATTGATTTGTAACTCTTTACCGTTCTTCCCTCCCGTGTTTACGTTAAAAATGCCGTTCGCATACTCTGTACGTTTTGGGCCTCTTTGAATCCCGACTAATCCAGAGACGCGAGGCTGCGTCTCTTCCTCCGTAGACGTCGTCTGTGTTGGGTTCAGTTCAACGCCTTGCCCTGAACACTTTTCAAAGGTGAAAGTGTCGCCGTAATAGCCTTTCGCGGAGTAATCATCGGTACCGCAACCGCCAACACTTCGAATGTTCGTGTTGGATGGATCCGGACAAAAATCTTTTTGATTCGTACCCGGATTAGACGCTTTCCCGCCCGCTTTTCTGCACGACCAAAACGAATCACCAGAGGACGTTCTCACGCTCGGGTCGCCACCAGAACCTGAATCTCCAACCCATCTGCAGTAATCTTGGCAAATACCGCACCCACTCGCGTCGTACCAGCCGCGATAGGTATCCGCGTACCCTTGGTCGCCTGTACCGTTGCTGATCGGACACGTTGAAGCGTCGAGAACTTCTTCCCCAAGGGTCGCGAGAGAAGTGAACACATGCACCCACGATGTGACGCAAAAAAAACACGAAAGAAGATGCATCTTCTTCTTCTTCTTTCGCGCAGGACCGAACGACGCGCCATTTCGCGACGATCTCCGTCTCCCCCGTGGTATCTTCTCTTTCATTAGTAGATTATTATCTTCTTCTTCTCTCAGATCTAAAACCTTTTCTCATCCTCGTCGTCTCGTGAAATGTATTATTAAAATCCGAACACAAAAAAGGCATTTTTATCTGCCCTTTCGTCTGGCGCGGAAAAAAGAGGCTCCGAAACGTCGCCAAAAACCTCTGTCAGTGGGTGGCTTTTTTTTGCATTTTGAAGCAGAGCTTTTAATTTTTTTGCATGAAGCAAAATCCATTCAACAGCGCCTTTCTCCTCCTCAGATTTTTTGTCAGAAAAAAGAAGCGTCACCACTCTCGTCATCTTCGTTATAGTATTCGCGCGCATAAACACACGCACCACATATACTCTGCGTTCGGGCAAACAACCGACTCTTAAAAAAAAGAGTCCGCGCGAAGAAGATATTTGTGTGCACAAATAATGGAGTCTTTGTGTGGTGTTCCAGTCGCGTCATCAGTTGTCGCACGTTTGAGTCCTGCGAAGAATCGAAGAAGGAAAAATAATTCCTCGTCCGAATCGACGACACCAACGACGCGGTGTTTGCACCGCTCGAATTCGCACCGAACGGCGTCGTGTTCTTTTTCTTCCCAAAATGGAAGTTTTCAGAGGAGGCTTTCTGAGAATAAAGTCAACAACTTTAACGAGAGCAAATTACAATACCAACAACATCGTCTCTCTGGTGGACGTCGTCGAAAGAACAGTTTGAAAGTGTATTCTTCGTTACCGTCGTTCGGGAGTGCCCAGTGGCTGGTTGAACAAGGCGCGCTTTCCGCCGTCGCCGCGGGTGCCTTTCTCTTTCGGGACCGCATCAAAGCGTTAGTCGGGGGAAGCAACAAATCTCCTAACGGACAAACGAAGAACTTTTTCGGGTCAGGACGGGAAGATTGCCCCACGTGCGAAGGGACTGGATACGCGACGTGCGCGTGCACAAAGTGGTCAAACGACGGAGAGGGGTGCGGGACGTGCAACTATACGTGTCGAACGATATGCCCAAGCTGCAGAGGTGGCGGTAAAGGCGTACGCGCGACATTGGATTTGAAAATTGACGACGAGGAAACGGACCGAGAGAACATGAGACGACAGAGGGAGCGAGATACGCACTCGTGGAAAGCGTGGAATAATAGCAGTACGAAGAGTAGCGGAGCAGCAGCGGCAATGACGACGACAATGAACCCATTGACGACGCCTTTGATTTGTCTCCCGGTAGTTTCGGCTCCAGAATCGAACGAAAGCGGAGGGCGACGCTCGGCATCGTCCTCGGATAACGGCGATAGATCGAGCAACCAGAACAAAAAAGAACCAGACGACGAGTTCTACGCGCAGTCGGGCGAAGCCATTCGTACCTTGCGCGAAGACTATCCGTTTTTTCTATCAAAAGAACCACGGTTTTCGATATTCAGGGAAGACGTTGGATTAGTCGACGCGACGTGTACTTTTGGACGAAACCGAGATCCAGACAGCTTGATCGGCGGAGACGGAGGATACGTCATGGCCAGAGGTTTGAATCATTATAAAAGAGTTTTCAAAGTCATCAGAACGATTGCGGCCATCATATTCAGTTCGTGTTCGGTGAAAGTGACGAGAATTTGGTCGCCATTAAGCACGACCGGGAAGCGAACTATTCGCGTGCGATGGAGCGTACGCGGTCATATTCGTCTCGGAGCGGCGATTGGAGTCGACGTCGCGCAGTTTGACGGCATTAGTGAATACAAATTGGACAAGGCTGGGTACATCTACGAGCACGTGATTACTGATTTGGATTGGGACGTCGCTCAACTGAGAGAAAGAGTTGTCGCGATGATGGGTGCGGTGAATAAAGCGCCGTCGATTAGTGGTCAATTTTAAAAAGCGCCGCGTATAATAAGAAAGCGAAAGATTGTTGTAAATTAAAAAGTAACACTGGTACATAATAAAGTAGAGTAATGATATACTGGTATATAGAAATCAACGCAAACGAGCAACGCGAGCAACGACGAAACCGCGAGCGAGCGCTTTCTACTCGTCGTCCTGAACGCTCGATAGCTTTGAAGCGGCGGCGAGATCCAAAAACCAAATCGTCGAAAACGCGTCCACCATTGCTCCCGGTAATTCACCAAACTCCAAATCTTCCTCCAACGCTTTCTTTACAGTTTCGGCTTTCCCGGCGCCGGTCGCCGCGACGACCACGCGATCGGCTTGATTTATCAAGTGTAAACTCATCGAAATCGTTCGCTTCCCTGGCATGTCCACGGCGAAAACGTTCGTGGAGATGTTCTCGTCTTTCGCTTGCGGAGAATTGGGGTAAATAGAACCCACGTGGCCATCGGCACCCATCCCAAGTAAAATCAAATCAAACACAGGCGCTTTCGTGTATTCGTCTCTCGGCAACACTTCGTCCTCGGCCAACGCGAACATTTGCGCCTCGTAGTCTTTGGCGACTCCGTCCAAATCCTCCGCGTTTTCCATCACTTTGTGTAAATTCTCCAATTTAAATTTCCCTTGTGCGATGAATTCATCCACCCACGTTGTTCTCGCCAAATTATAGCACTTTTGTTCCTCCGGTCTCTCGTTGACGAAAAACACGTGCATTTTGCTCCAATCCAAACCTTCGTCCTCCAATTCGCACAATCCTTTCAAAGCTTTCGCCACGCTCCCGCCTGGTATGGCTAACGAGAACGCGCCTCTGTCTTCGATGCACGCTTTCGCGTTTTCAAACACTTCCAAGCACAACGCCGCGGATAATTCTTCCTCCGTATCGAACGCTTCCACGATAAACTCTCCCTCGTCTATTTCGAACATTTCTTCATCGTCCTCATCCTCCCCCTCCTCGTTTTCGGCGGCAACCGCAGCCACATTAAAATGTACGAATTGACTCCGAGTGGTCCTTTGTCGTCTTCGAATACCCCCCACGCCGCTGCTGCTTTTATTGCTTTTACTGCAACAACTCTTCTTCTTTGAAAGAGGATGATTTGATGCGACCAAAGCAGCGCGAGGAGTAGTGAGAAGAGAAGACACACTTTGCATTCTCTCTCTTAATTCAGTTTGTTGTGTGAAGAATAAAGAAGAATAAAATTCTGCTGTTTTTTGTTGTTGTTCTGTTTTGTTGTTCTTCAAATTTTTCTCTCTTCTGTTCCCCTCTTTTTTATAACGAACAAACAACATCAAACTTTTTACAAAGAGAGAGAGAGAGAGAGAGACAGAGAGAGAGAGAGACAGATGAGGATGAGGATGATGATGATGTTACGACGAAGAAGACAAAGAAGAAGAAGAGAGAAAATGTGTAGCGCTACTATTGACGACGACACGATGACGAGCAAAAGCGAAAAGGAGTTCAGATGAAAAGAAGAAAAACATCAACGAGCACGACGGAGAAACGAGGACAACAACAGCGAGAAGGAAAAGGAGAAGAAGAGAAAAAGAAGAAGAAGCGCAAAAAGAGCGACGGGAGAGAAACGCTCTCGGAAATAGGACCGTTCCGGATTCCGAATTTCGAGGAGGAGGATGCGCTGCTGACGGCGAGAACAGTCGCACACATTTGTCGAGAGATTGTTAAGTTTCTGCTCTTCAACAGAAACCAAATTCCGCTCATGTATGCAGATTTGGTGTCGCTGCGGAGAGTAGAACAAAAAGAAGAAGAAGAGGAGGATCCAAACGAAGAGAATGCAAAGGAGAAAACGAAGAAGAAGAGGAAAAGAAAGAGCAGCAAGAGATCGGAGAAGAAGTTATTTAATCAGATTGCGCAAATTGAGCGCTTGATGGAGTCTCTGAGCGAAGAAGAGTTCGCGTCGAGACAACCGGTGAAGCGAGTGGCGGTGTGTTTTGGCGCGACTGTGAATCGACCGGTTGAAACGTACATCATCGATTTAGAAGACGTGAGATATAGTACGACGAGAGGAGAAGGAGGAGAAGAAGAAGAAGCACAGAGCGAAAAGAAGACGAAATCGGCGGCGAATAGAATAGTGAGAGCGGTGATGCCGCACGTCGCCGGCTTGCGAACGAATCCCTCGCGCACTTCGCAAAAGATTTGGATATTTTTAAAACACGAAGACGCCGCTGATAATGACGATGAGAGCGATGATGAAAAGAACGCACTGAGAGCAGAACTGAGCAATCGCTTCGCGATGAAGAGAAATCTCAACGGCCTGTTCGAAGCAGAAGAAAAAGAAGAAAGGAGAGGAACGCGCAAAAACGTAAAAGGAAACGTCTTCGCGAGGATCGTCTTGAAATCCTCCTCGAAGCCGTCGTCGTCGTCGGTCGTTCCCGCGTCTTCTTGCTCGTGGTACCAAAGTCGTCTCGTTTCAAAAGGGTTTCGTTTCAAAGAAACTGCTGCTGGTTCTCTTCGATAAAATAGAAACTTATTAGAAAGACAAAGTTATAGAAAAGAGCTTTAGTTACACACACACACACAGAATCCCACACTTCAGATTTTCCTTTAAAGGGGAGAGATACATCATCATGGGCGCCCAATCTTCTAAACCAGCTCGTCGTGGAGAGGAGTCTCTGGAAAGAAGGGAGCAAAGAGCGGCGTCTCTTTTCGCCAAAGTCGCCAGTTCTTCTTCTTCTTCTTCTTCTTCTTCTTCTTCTTCTGCGCGAGAACGAGACAACGGGAAAACAACGACTTCGGAGGCGAACTTTATGCCGAAGAATTTGGACGACGGCGTCGACGAGGACGATGACGACAGAAGGAAAAAGATAGAGGAAACGAGAAGGAGATCTTCATTCTCGTCGTCCTCGTCGGGAATTTCGAAACTGAGTAAGCTGAGAGAGACGAGTTCGATTCCAATTTCTCAGCGCGCGACGGACCTTCCCAAACACCAACAAGATGAAAAGAGCAGAACAAAAAATTGGACGTATCCTTCGCCGAAGATGTTTTACGAAGCGATTAAACGGAAAGGGTGGCAACCACCGGAAACAGACATCGACAACGTAGTTAAAATTCACAACGTCGTCAACGAGAGGTGTTGGCAAGAAATTCTAAAGTGGGAGAAAGAGTTTCATCCGAAGACGCTTAGCGGAGGAGGAGGAGGAGGAGGAGGAGATCCAGGCGAGGAAGAAACAAACAACGCGTCTGTTTCTCTTTTGCGGTTTAAGGGGAAACCAAGAGATTACTCCCCGAAAGCGAGATTATTGAACGCGCTCGGGTATAAGTTACCTTTTGATAGACACGATTGGATAATCGATAGAAACGGTGAAGACGTTCGGTACGTCATAGATTTTTACAACGCCAAAGTTCCTCCGCAAGGAAAGGGCGATTCTTCCTCTCTCGAGGTTGGACCGATAGCAATGCACGTAGACGTTCGACCAGCGCTGGATTCTCTCGAAGCGTTCTACGAAAGAGCGTACATGCAAATGAAATGGATTTCCAGCGGGAGGTGGATGCGATAATATAGAAAATTTTGATGATGATGATGATGATGATATAGTTTTTCGTAGATACAAGTGCGTGTGTTTAATAGCGTCCCGGCCACGTTCCATTGTCGCGTTCTTCGTTCCATTTCTCCACCCATTCTCCCGGACAAATAGATCTGTACAATCTCGCCATAGAAGCGCACTCTTCTTCTCCCTTTTCAGCCGCGCACTTGTGATACTCGTTGTATCGCGTGTAGCAATGCTTCGCTTGATTTTGCTGCGGGAACCTCGGGTCGAACGGCGTAGTTTTAACCACAATATCTTCAGACGATGCTTCTTCCTCTTGTTCTGGCTCTTCCTCTGCTGCTACTTGTTCTTCTTCTACTTGTTCCTCTTCGTTCTGTTTTTGAATAGTATTATATATTAGAGAGAGAGAGAGAGTTTGAAAAATCGCGTTAGTAAAATAAGCCTCGCATTTTTCTCTCCTTTTTGGAGGAAGGAAGCCCTTTCTTCTTCTTCTTGTTTTCGCCCAAAATCACGATTCCTCCTTTCCCTTCGCGGAGAAGAGAGAGGAATCGTTTCTCTCTTTCTCTTTTCTACTTTGCAACAAAAGAAACAGACCACTCCTTTCTACTCATCGTGGACGAAGAAGTGCTGCGATGATGTCTTCGCGTGAGAGAACGCGTTTGGATGATGATATCGATGCGCTTCTTCTCTCTCATCAAATGCATTCAAAAGAAAGAATAAAAAAAGAGAGAAGAGGTTGAAGCGTTTGGATCCATCCCTACACGTGAGAATGACAGAGAGGAGTCATCCATCATGGCTTCCTCCTCGCTTTAAAAAGTCGCGTTCTCGTAGCGTCGAAAGAGAGAAGAAGAAAAGCAAAAACTCTCGGTCTTTCGCTCGCTCTTCAAAAGTCGTACCTTATCCGGTGCTTCTTCGCACTGCGCGCTGCTCGTCAGCCATTCCGTCATCAGTCTTCCCAACATTTTCTTCCGTCTCACCTCTTTATATTTTTACGAGTGCGGTTTTTGTCTCGACCACCGAGAAAGTCGTCGAAAGATTGCTTTTTATTCATTTTGGTCTCGGGCCGCTGTTTGGCTTCATTCTCTGCAGAGCAAAAAATTTTCCTCTCTTTCCCTCTTCTCTCTCTCTCTCTCTCTCTCTCTTTCGATTATAGATACATACATATACGAGAAGAAGTTAAAGAAGTCCTCTTCAAAACCGGTGGTGGTCGTTTAGAAGAGAGTTTATTCTTTTCTTTTGATAGAAGAAGAAGAAGAAAGTTTGCGCATCATCGAAAATTGAATTGAGTACACGCGTGCTCCACGCATATAAATTTACAAATTGAGCAATAAAAACAACGAGAGAAAGAGAGAAGAGTTTGGTCAAAGATGATCAAAGCGTTTATCGTGGTGAATAACCACGCGATGGTTCGACTGTGCAGATTTTACGAACAGCTGGTACGTCTCTTTTAGTATATACGTGTTATAATCTCTCTTCTCTCTCTCTCTTTCTCTCTCTCTGTGTTCGCCAATTATGCGCGAGACTGAACTGATATATGTATCCACTTCTTCTCTTCTAAACAACAAAAACAAAAACAAAAACAGGCTGTCGATAAGCAATCCGAGCTGTGTCAAACCGTGTATAAGATTGTCACCTCGCGTCCAGACCATTTGTGTTCGTTCGTGGACGATAGCAATACCTTCGGCCCGGATACGAAGCTCGTCTACAGACACTTTGCGACTTTGTATTTTTGCATCCTCTCCGACCGATCGGAATCTGAATTAGCCATGCTCGATTTGATTCAAGTGTACGTGGAAACCTTGGACAGAGTGTTTGAGAACGTCTGCGAGTTAGACTTGATTTTCAACTCGCCGAAAGCGTACACGGTTTTGGACGAAACCGTCGTCGGCGGTTTAGTCTTGGAAATCAACTCTCAAAAGATTTTAACCGTGTACGATCAGTTACAAAAGCTAGAAAAGATGCACTCGAGCTTAATCGATAAGTTACAAGTAGGAAGTTAATCCTCGCGGTGTGTTGCCTGTTGTTTATGCAGGGATGCGTTTTGTTTTCGTGTAATAAAACTAATACTAATAATACAAATACTTTCTCGCGCGAAACTCGTACATAATATTTTTCTCCTCTCTCTCTCTTATGGCGATCCAGAAATTTCTGCATTTTGTGGGGTTTCTCACCTTTTGAAACCCAAAAGTCTTTCTTTCGTCATAAAAGAATAAAAATAGATAGAAAAAATGCTCCGATCATCGACGCTTTTGAGACGATTATCCAGCCACGCTTCGGCGTCGTCGTCCTCAACGTCGTCGTTGTGTTCGTCATCGTGGATCAGCAGCTCCTCCGAAAAGAGTCTTCCTTATACCAACACTAATTTGAGTAACGAGAAGAAGAGAAGACATTTCTCGTCCTCTCCGTCGTCGTCGTCGAAAAACGATCAAAAAAATAATAATGAGATCGTCACGCCGGAACAGACGAAAGCTTTGTCGGACAAACCAGTGGCGACGGATTTAACCTCCATCGTGGACGCGTCCGCGAACACGTTGTTCTTAACCGAACTTTTTCGAGGGATGAGTTTAACGTTGAAATACTTTTTTGATACCAAGGTGACGATAAATTACCCGTTCGAAAAAGGTCCTCTCTCGCCGAGGTTTCGCGGGGAACATGCGTTGAGAAGATACCCAACCGGGGAGGAGAGATGTATCGCGTGTAAATTGTGCGAAGCCATCTGTCCGGCGCAAGCGATTACCATAGACGCGGAAGAAAGAGAAGATGGATCGCGAAGAACGACAAAGTACGACATCGATATGACCAAGTGCATATACTGCGGTTTTTGCCAAGAGGCGTGTCCGGTAGACGCGATTGTGGAAGGACCAAACTTTGAATACGCGACGTACAGTCACGAGGAGCTTTTGTACGATAAGGAAAAGTTGTTGGCGAATGGAGACAAGTGGGAAAAAGAAATTGCAAAGAACTTGCAAAGCGAGTCTTTGTATCGTTAATCGCTTTGCCCTCTCCGAAGCTTACTACTAACTAATACACACAGAAAAATAGAGAAATTGTTTGGAATCGATCGGGAGGGCAGTATTTGTAATATATATTTAAACAACACAAACACAGAACAAAAATAATTTTTGATCTTCTAATAGCGTCCTCCTCGGCCTCCTCGGCCTCGACCTCTGCCACGACCTCTTCCGCGACCGTGAACGCTCGTATGCGTCGCGCCTTCTCTTCCAAAAGTCTCCGAATCAACTTTTCTTTGTTCCGCCATTCTTTGAAAGTGCGCACTTCTGTTTTCTTTTTGCGTCGCGTCCGAGGACATGGTATCAAAGAAGTCGTCCTTTTCATATTTTGCGACGCCGAGATCGTTTGCCGTTTGTTCTCTAGCTTTGTCAAATTTAGAAAGCATGCTTTCGAAATCAAAAGCTTCAGTCGGAACAACCGCGCTTTGAGGCAAGTTTTGGTTCGATACGTTACCAAATCGACCGCCACCTCTGCCACCCACACCTCTTGGTTGCGGGATTCTTCCCCCGGCACCTCTACCACCTGGCGGGGGTGCTGGTCTATCTGGTGGCGGTGGCTTTGGTTTCGATGTTGGCAAACCAGCTTGCGCGGCAGCAGCGAAACTCGTCGGTTTCACGTATGCCGGTTTCGCCGCTTCCATGACTCTTGCCGGCGCCGGCGCTGACTGCGCCGGAACAGCTCCTGGTCGCGCCGGTGGCGGTACCAATCCAGCTGGCTGCTGCCGCTGCGCTTGAGGCGGTGCCTGTCCGAATCCTTGTTGTGGTGGTTGCTGTTGTTGATATCCTTGTTGCTGATACTGTTGTTGTGGCGGTGGTTGTTGCGGGGGAGGTTGTCCCCAGCCACCGTATTGCTGTTGTTGATACTGCTGTGGCGGTGGTTGTTGCTGTTGGAATACCCCCTGTTGAGATTGACTCAAATCATCCGGGACGCCGTGTCTGGTTGTATATCTCTCCATTTCTTGAATCTGAACAATATCTTCGATTTCGTTTTGGAGAAAACGAATCCCCATGTGGACCTCCTGAGAGGGCGGAATCGCCGGTTTCCCCAAACTTCTTCGGTTTTCCGTGCCGTGACTCAACACTGTTTTTAGTATGTAACATCGTGAACAGAGAAAAAGAGATACGCGTGAGTGCGAAAAGAGAGAGAGTAGAAAAAGAAAAAGAACAGCAACTTTGAGACGATTTATTAGTAGTAGTAGTAGTAGTAGTGTATTCTTCCTTCTCCTTTGAGACGATTCGTTCATTCTCTCTCGATCCAGGCCAAGAATTTTCAACTACGAAAGAATAAATAAACGCACCATTATTCAATATGATCGATCCGTCGGTCTGATTGACTTCCGCTAAAATTCCAGTGTATCGAACGCGGGCGGTTGAACTAATCAACGAAAACGTTCCGCCGATATATCCTGCCATGTTTTAATTTCTCTTTCTTTATAAGAACTCGAGGATATGAGTGAGGTGTGAAGAATCGGTTCTTTTGTTTCCTTCCAGTCGAGAAGAATTATAAAATTTTGGCGGGCAATTTTGGTCTAAAAAAATGATCTCAAAAACTACAACTACTACTACCAGTACTACTACTATTACTATTACTATTACTCTCTTCTCTTCTCTTCTCTTCTCTTCTCTTCTCTTCTCTTAAGCTCCAACTAAAACACCCAACGCTTCTAACAAACCCTCTAACAAAACATCAAACGCGTCCGTGGCTTCTAAAACAGCCGCAGCATTCCACAAGGCGTGAAGCACGATAGGTGCGACGACGTTTCGAGTTCGGACGTAAAGAATACTGAGCGCCACGGAAAGCGCCGTGAGTGGGAGGAAACGGTCCATCGAAAAGTGTGCCAGAGCAAATATACAGCTAGAAAGACATATGGAGGTGGATACGCGCCACTTTTTCGTCAAAGATGGCATGAGGAAGCCGCGAAAGATTACCTCTTCCCAAATAGGGGCAACCACAGCGACTAAGACGGCGTAGAATAATACGGAGACGCCGTCTCCGCTCATAGCCACGCGCTCAAAATTTGATGGATTTACCACCACTGGAGTGGTTGTCAGTTGAGTACTGGAACCATTACCTCCGAATAAAGATGTCAAGATGCCGCGTAAGCTAAAAATTGTTCCACCGTTTGCAAAATAATCGCACAGTTTTGAGTTCAGTTCCGCGACGAGATTCACGAGAGGAAACGTCGCCACAAACAAAAGAGTCTCTTTCGAACACCGTTTGAACTCTTCGACTGATTCAAACGTAACCCGAAACCAATTCGTATTTGTCAACTCTTCTTGATACTTTCTCGTCCCGAACCACACGCAAAATATCCCAACCACACACGCTGCGATATCCGCAAACAAAGAGTACAGCGCCACGCCTCGACTTGTCAGCGCCTCTGCGTCGAAACCCATATGGAATGTCGCCCAAGGTACAAAAGACTGTCCGACCCACAGAAATGAAATCATCCAGAGCATCATGACCACGACGACGTGCGACAGAGACCACGGTACTGCCCATATTTTTCCAATAGTAATACTTTCATTTCCATCGTCCACGTTAAAGAGTTTTCGTTCCCAGTCTTTTCCTTCTTCTCTCGTTTTCTTTTCAAAATCCTCCTCCCGCTCCTCCTTCTCCTCAAGATGTTGGTGGTTGTTACTACCGTCATTAGTAGTACTACGAACAAATGCTCTTCTCCTTTGTATTCTCACTTCTATTTTGCTGCTATCGCTACCACTCAGGAGCAACTTTGCCTTCCTCGATGGCCGGAGGGGAAATGGGTGTCGTTGTTGTTGTTGTTTCCAACTGGAATCGTATCTCGTTGGTTGAGCTGCTCTTCTATCGGCGACGGCAGCAACTCGAGAAGAGGACGAAGAGGAGACAGAGTGACTCGCGAGGCGAGAAGTCAACATCGTCGTCGTCATCGTCATCGACCTCCTCGTCACAGACAGGACGATGGATATCTTTTTTTCTGGAGAGAGTTCTTTATCTTCAAAATATCAAATCAAATTACAAATTGCTCTCGTGTTTGTGCTAGACGTACACGTATATTGAAGCTATGGGCTATTATTGAAACTATAAATACAAATCATACAATTACGAAGGAGGATTGTAGTAATTGTAACGAAACTTTCTACCGAACGCGCGTTTGCTCGTCACGTCTTTATATCCTCTCCAAACTTTACCGACATCTGGATGCCAACCGAAAGAGTTTTCATTCAACGCCGGATGCCGATATGCGACCGGATCAAACTCAACTCTCGGAGCGACCGCGGCGTGCGGTAAAGGTACTGCCCACTTCAACTTTTCGTGACGCATGCGAAATTTTGCTTTGTTTTGCATTAAAACTGGGACTGAGGTGACCCACAAAACCAAAGAAGGGGCATAAGCTCTCTTTGATAGCAAGACGAAAGAGAGAAAGCTTTGCGCGATCAAAAGTGCATATATCGTCAAGTCCGTAACAGTTTGCCACATCGATCCACTCGATTCATACGTCTTGTCGTAGACGTATAAGATGTGATAACGCCAAATTATAAAGTTGAAGACGAAGAAAATCGTCGAAAGTAGCGAGATCATCGGCGCAACTGGAGCGAAAACCAAACCGATGAGCATCACCATGACGAAAACGCCAACTTCTCTTCCAGCTCTAACTGACCTTGGCGAGTACTTCACCGTCCGGTCGCGTGGTGTGACCGCGCAACCCAAACAACAGCAAAACTTGTTCACCGCCATACACAGTACGCCAGGATGCGGGAAGATTAAGCGTTGCGATGGTAAATAAATTCCTCGAAATAAAATCCAAATGAGGAAGAAATTTGACGTCAAAGGTAAGGATGAGCCAAGCAACGTTAACATTTCATCTGGACCTTCGGTTTGCAACGCCGTCAAGTAACGTTCAAACGCGAACCCCGAAACAGTACCGAGGAATATATTCAAAAAAGCCCACAGAAAGTAGAACTTGGTGAATTGCTGATCCGTCTTTGATAACGAAACGTGAGTCGTTTGCGCTTGGACGAGATAAAGTAATCCAAAACTCATGATGAATGTCTCCCATAGCGTGAGCAAGATGGGCGGTAAAATCGATCCCACGATTACTCTTACGACTCCTGCATCTTCACTTTTGCAATACCAGTTCATAAATTCTAACGTCGTTGCTTCTGATGCGCTTGATGATGTCACGTCGTTTGCGCAGAGTGTATTCAGAACACCGGCGAGCGTTCCCATCGGTATAAAAATAATAATCGCAATCAGAGGTAGCACGAATAATGACCTGCGATTACGCTCTTTTTTGCGCAGTAAGACAGTTTGCCAATTGATATCATCCGGTCCAGGCGCAGGTTGGATTTGAAAGGATCCTCCTCGAGAAGTAATTCTACACTGTGCAGCGCATGCTGCAGCGTATTGAGATCGAAACGCAATCACGCACGAAGGTCCAGGGCCTTTGAATAAGGCTGCTCTTCTCTCGCGCAATATTTCAGCATCTATCGTTTTTAGCCTTTTCGTGAGAAATTCGCGTCGATTTGATGCTTTTGATCCGGTCCCAGCTCTTTCGTACATGTCTCCAATTCTCCGCGTCATCATTAATCGATCTCGGGAGTTTTTTATTTCATCGCGCAGGGTGAGCAAATAATCGACGCGTTCGTGGTCGTGCAAGGGAATGATTCTGAGAAAATCAGCCCCAAACAATCCGCGAAAGAACTTTTCTACGTGTTGAAGATCATCCCACGGATCCCCTCGACCTTGCGAATCACCAACATCTGTCATCAACACGCAATAATTTTGGACGAGTACTGACACGATTCTTTCTCGTTGTTGTTGAATATTAATGTCTCCGTTGTTTTGAAAGTCACCTTCTCCCGCAAATTCTTCCTCTAATTCATCCGCGTCAACAAAATGCACTGCCGATACGAATCGTCTGTCGTCAACAGATGGTACTGGACAGTACTTCGCAAACTGATAAGAATCATCATAAACTCCCGCCGCTGCCTCCATCGTTTGCGTTTTTACTTTTTCATTCTCGAAATCCATACCACTCGGTCGTCTTCTATGCGCCTTACGAGTAGGAGTATTTTGAGCAGATGACGGATTTGGAAATAAGAGATTGCTCGCAGCTTTGGCGCCTTTCGTAGGAGTGACCACGTGATGAGAAATACCCTTAGATGGCGTAGGATGTGGACTCGTTCGAGAGGAAGAAGCATTATCGTTCATCATAGCTTTTTCTGCGAGATCTGAGAGATCTTGTCCATAAGAATCATCAGAACGAATATGAGGCGATAGATATTGCAGTTCAATATCTTTTGAGCTCGATTTATGCATGAGTCCTCCACCGCGCGCTCGAGTTGGTGTGCACGGGATATTATTCTCGCCATCTTGACCGCAAGTTCCACATTCGACATCATCCCATAAATTTTCACTATTTTTCACATTGTTATTGTTAGCCCACACTGTTTCGGCAATATCTAATCCCACCCACCAGTTATGCGCGATCGAATGCGTATCCTCAAGTTCATCGTAATCAGTGAAATCTTCAACGATTTGAGAAATAGTTTCTTGCAGAACTTGCAGTTCAGTTCTCACAACATTACCCGAACTTTCTAAATTTTCAAAGGACCCGCTTTTATTAGTATTATTGAATCCTTGAATGATGCCTTCGTTCAAATTTTCAGCTGATGGCATTCTCAGAAACGGATTGGGCGATTCTGGTCGTCTCAATTTCAGCGGTAAATCACCGATTGACGCAGTAGTATTGTGCACATTTTTCGATGTAAACGAATCTGGAGTCGCCTCAAGTGCATCGGGTGGCGACAAAGGCGAAAGCGGACCCATCGAGGACGCCGTTGATAATTCACCTGGCGTTTCAGATCCTGACTCGCGGCCAGTTGGTCTTGGAATCGCAATTGGTGCCGGAATCACTCTTTTTCTAGTGCTGTAAGTATCGCTGTCGTTTTCTTCGTCTCTTTTTGCTAACTCTTGTCTCTCCTGAAAAAGCTGCCTCTTTTGTCTCTCTCTTTCTTCTCTTTTCGTCAGGTGCTGTTTCTCACTTTTATGATACCGACTCGCTACGTCAGAACCTTTCGGCCGCGTTGTGACGTAATTTGACAATCGCAAATCCAGAGACGCTCTGGGCATGTTGAACTTTGCTCCGCTATTTTTCGTGTTTTCACTTCCTCTGGATGCGTCGCTGGAAACCGATGTAGGACTTGCATTCGATTCAGGGCTATTTAGCTTGCTGCTGATGTTCTCTCTGTCGTCGATATTTTTCTCAGGATGACTTCTTTCTTGTGCGCTATTTTCCACCATGGTACCAGTCGGCGACGTCGGGAGTGACGATCTTCGATTGAAATTATTTGGATCCGCATTAATTGATGCCACTGGAGTTGAGAACCTATTTTCGCTACACATCGGAGTAGGAAAATCACCTCCTCCGCTAGTTCTTGGCGATATCACGGATCTACTTAGACCTGGACCTAACATTGCTTCTAAAAGGATAGGCCACGATTCATCGGCAATATTCGCGCTATTATTTTTGACTGCACTTCTTCTTCCCTCACTTCCCGTACTAAAATTAGACATTCCCGAACGCTGTGTCTGCAACTGATCAATAATACCACCACGACCATCACTTCTTGCGCTAAACTTACTATAATCGTTCTCTTCGTAATCGCTGGGCCCGGAAACGATATCTGCAATCTCAGCGAGCGTTTTTGACACTGTCGATAAAAATGGGTTTGTTACTCCTTTTCTCACAGATCCATCACCTACATCCCCACTACTTGTTTTGTCAAGACCGCCTTGATCGCCACTCATCCTATTTTCTACGTCGTATTCTTCTTGTTTTTCTATTGGTTGGAGCACGTTGATTCCAAATTCCGCCGTTTCGTTCGTTCCTTGTTGCAACAAACGTTGCAAAGTCGTTTGCGGCAAATGCATTGTTCTCCATACATTACACTCTCCCGTGGAACTTCCATACACTTGCCTCAAAAATTCGTAAGAACGATAGTGATGCTTTAATAACCATAGCGTATACAACGTGATGAGCCAGGAAAACAGGACGTGCACCCAAAATATACCAGACATAGGCTCTATATTTGCGATGGTCAACCCCATCAAATAATTTTCACCTGAATTCACCGCATCTGTACTATTCACGTACGTCTCTCTCAACGAGTCTATATAAAACGACTGAGAAATATGGATCGGACACAGCATAATAAGTCCTAAAACGGTAATCGGTAGAAACAGTTGCGTTCCAAACTGCGCGACTCGTAAAAATACCAAGGCGTCCAGTCCGCTCGAGTTCACCAACTCGGTATCCGAAACGTTCATGACGTGAGACACCCAACCGAACACGTGCACAAACCAGTACTTCAGTATGTTTTCTTTTTTTCGCTGCTTAAGTTTCGGCAAAGGCGGCGGCGCGTTTCCAGCCACGTTCAGCGAACTCAAATAGCACCTCCCAGAGTATATGGGTATATTATGCCTCAGCAGTCCGAACGATGCGAGGAGGAGAAACGCGAGAAGGATGTAGACCGCAAACGCGGTGATAACGTCCGCATCTTTAACGTTCGTATTCACGCATGCGAAGTTATACTTATCGAAGCACGTCGTCGTTCGTACATCGCTGCCTCCCGACGACATTTGTTCTTACAGTTACGGAAGCAAGTCAAACGTAACTAACTTTTTAATAACGAACGGAATATTGTCGATAAGCCAAAGAAGAGAATTTTAAGCTCATTTTTTTCTACCCTCTTTTAAAGTGTTTTTTGCCGTGTTATGGGAACGTTACCCCGCAAAAGGCGTTTCTCAGTACTCCTCGACGCAAACCAGAGGAGGAGGAGGAGGAAGAGAGTGTATGTCACCGATTTTTTCGTGAGTAAGTATCGCGCGCAATCAAATCAAATATCAAACAAACAGCAATCTTTGAAGTAAAAGAGAGTGAAGTCAAAAATTTTACAACTTTTCTACGCGTACTCAAACCTAAATCTCTCTCAAAAAACGAAAAGCACTTTTCTCTTCTCTTCTCTTCCGCTACTTGTTACTTATATCGTCGCATTTTTTTCCTCCCCTCTACTCGTACTGGACGACCCCTGAACGACGACGAGCTCTTCGTCGTCGAGGAAGTCGTCGTCTTTCTTCTTATCCAAGAGCAACTCGCCGTGATAATACACGTCTACCGCGACGGCGGCGATTAAACAACCCAAGACTAACTCTATGCGAAAAGGCTCGCCAAATTTTACGATGGATAACGTGGCGACGATAAACATCGCCCCGGTCGCCGCAAACGTCTTTGCAATATTATCCAAAAACTTCATAACTCCACTCGTCGCTATGCCTACGAACGCGTAATTACAAATCAACATAAACGTCAACGCGGTGTGACCTCTAAATAGCACCTCCACGCCTTTGCTGAAAAGCTCGCCGTCCCACACCACGGATACGGTCGTAAAGAGTACCCCCCACGAATATAACAACACGTTCTGAAAGTGAAAGTTGTTCGGCAAGTGTTTCAGAAACTTCTCGCAGAAAACGCTACTCATCGCGGTTAAACACGCGTTGCATACTTTCAATCCGTATCCTAGCGCGCTCCCGACCAAGACGTGTCCGTCCTTGCCTTGGCCGAGTTGCGACACCGTGCATCCTATCGTTAATAACACGAGCATTCTCCATTGTAATTTATTCAAATCTACTTTCATGATTATGCGAAAGAATATAGCCGTCGATAATATTTTCAAGTTGTTCAACAGTTGAAAGTTCGTCGCTCCGAGCTCGCGTATGATGATAAAGTTCAGATTGTTCGAGACGAAGTACAACAACGCCGGGACAGCCGCAGTTAACACGGTTTGCGAACTCCTCTCGATTTGTAACTGCCCGTTCGATTGGACGTAATCGTTGTAAAAGAACGTGGAAGACAAGGCTAACTTCGTCACTTCCGCGAAGAATGGTATCGTGACCGTCTTATACGCGTATTTCCCGTTCGGAGATATCGTCGCGTGCGTCAAAAGGGAGACGGAACATGTCAACACGAGTTGCGCGCTAAACGCCGCCGCTTGGAGCGAAGTGAACCCTTTCTTCGCGCTGAATACCATTACGATGATGTTGTTATCTTCAGTAGTGTATAAATATATGTGTGTTTTTTATATGTATTTGCTGCGTTTCTTCTTCTTCTTCTTCTTCTTCTTCATTCGTTTTGTGTACAAATGTGTTGTGGTGGAAATGTTCGTTTTGTCTGCGAGTGGTGTGTGTTCGTCTGTTTGTCAAAACTCAAAACTCAAAACTCAAAAACCATCGCATGCACGTTTTTTCGCCAGAATTTCTTTTAGCTGCTTTTGTCATCATCATCACATCACGTAGTGAAGAGGAGGAGTAGGAGGAGTCAGACTACTATGCTTCCCACGCACATCGGTGGTGGTAGTGGTCAAGGTGGTGGTGTGAACGCGAATAATTTCACGACGAACGATCCAGAGTCTGGTGGTGGTGGGTTGTCGCACTCGTTTATAGACGATAACGATGAAAATAAATATCGAACGAAAGAGAAGAGTTTCCTCCCCCCCGGAGGGACGCACATGCGGCAACTTTTTTTATTTCTCTTCACGCAAAAGAAAGCGAGAGTGGCGTTCGAGGTGGTGCGATTTTTCGTCGTCGCTTTGTTCTTTCGATGGCTGGTCGTGAAAGTCGTCTTCGAGGACGGGAACGAGGACGAGGATCACCCGGGTAGTGTATTGTCGACATCAAAAACAGGTGGTGGTGGTAAAAGGTATAGCAACAACAATAAGAACACGAACAAATACCACCACTCTCTCTTGGACGGAGAGGATAACATGTTTCCATTTCCTGAGTACGATAACTTAGTGATAGTCACTGGACACTCCGTGTACTCTGGGAGCGATTACATGCGCGCTGGAGAGGAAAATTCGTGGTTTCTAGAAGAGTATCAGATGCACGCGGGAACGGCAAACGCTTTGGTCGAACAGATTAAAGTCGGCGTCGAAACAGCCGCACGAGATGGAAAGGCAATTTTATTGTTTAGTGGTGGTAAAACGAGAAAGTTAGGCGGTCAAGTGAGCGAAGGATCGTCCTATTGGCAAGTTTCGCGAGCGTATAACTGGTTTGGGGAGATGAGCGTAGAGAAGAGAGCGTTTACGGAGGAGTACGCTCGAGATAGTTTTGAAAATTTGATGTTTTCCATGTGTCGGTTTTACGAGTTGACGGGGAAGTATCCGATGAAAACGACCGTGGTTGGCTACGACTTCAAGCGAGAGCGATTCGAAGAGCTTCACGCCAAGGCGTTAAAAATACCAAGCGTAAGGTTTGCGTTCGTCGGAACGCCCGAGGTGATGTCGTTTAAGAAACAGTTCGTGGAAGGAGAAGTCAAGGTCAGAAGCTTATTCGAGAAAGATGCGTACGGGTGCGAAGCTCCGTTATCTGAAAAGAGAAAACTCAGAGACCCATTCGCTGTTGGTGCTCCGTACGAAGCGAGATGTCCGGAAATGCAAGGTGCCCTGTCGGTGTGTAAGCGTGCAAAATCGAAAAAGGCGGGTTCGGTAAAATCTATGATCCAGCGAGTATCGTTGCCTTGGGAGTAATGATATGAGCAAACGTATATGAGTAGTAGTAGTAGTAGTAGTAGTAGTAGTAGTAGTAGTAGTATGACGATAATAACGTTAGTAAAGTTTAGCTCTATAGTTTGTTGCGCAGATTTCTATCTTTAGGTGTCTCACAAAAGCAACGAACTCTGCTCTCTCTTCTTCTTCTTCTTCTTCAGAATTTCCCATCTCATCAAAACAAGGCACGCACGTGTATCATATCCACTCGGACTGACTGCTAACTCACGCGCAGTATGATCGAGTGAGTGTCGAAGAAAGTTGCTTGCTTAGTTGCTGCATCATGTCCACCGGTGGCCTTGGAGGCCTGAATAAGTCCCCGAACGGCGTCGTCTTCGGGGTAGTACAGCTCCAGCTTCCCAACGTCGTCACTCCCACCGACCTCGCCGTGCAAACCCAATGTATCGTCGACTTGGTGGCCAAGGCGCGACGAAATTTGCCGACGATGGACCTCGTGGTGTTCCCCGAGTACTCCCTCCACGGTCTGTCAATGGACACGAACCCGGCAATCATGTGTTCGCTGGACGGACCCGAGATGGCAGCGTTTCGTAAAGCGTGCGTCGACAACAGCATCTGGGGATGTTTCTCCATCATGGAGCTCAACCCAGGGGGCATGCCGTACAACACCGGCGTTGTCATCGATGCTGAGGGCGTCATCAAACTCTATTATCGCAAGCTCCACCCCTGGGTCCCGGTTGAGCCGTGGGAGCCCGGTAACGTGGGGATACCCACGTGCGTCGGACCGAAAGGGTGCATCCTCGCCCTCATCATCTGCCACGACGGCATGTTTCCCGAGTGTGCGAGAGAATGCGCGTACAAAGGCGCGGAGATCATGATACGAACCGCGGGTTACACGGCGCCAATCAGAGAGCCGTGGAGGTACACCAACCGTTCCAACGCTTTTTGCAACCTGATGGCGACAGTCAACGTGTGCATGTGCGGCTCTGACGGCACGTTCGACAGCATGGGCGAGGGGATGATAGTCAACTACGACGGCGAGGTTTTAGCGCACGGCACAACGGGTCGACCGAACGAGATTATCACGGCGGAGATACGTCCGGATCTCGTCAGAGAGGCTCGGGCGACGTGGGGGGTTGAGAATAACCCGTATCAACTGGGACACAGAGGTTACGTCGCTGTCTCGGGGGGAGCGAGAGACTGTCCGTACACGTTCATGACAGACATGGTCGCCGGAAAATACGAGGTGCCGTGGGCAGAGACGGTGGTGGAGAAGGACGGGAAGTCGTGCGGGTTCGCCGCGCCGACGAGGACGTACAAGGGCGAGGAGACCCCGCCGGATATGCCCAAGTGAACCGAGTCAAAGTATTTTTTCTTGTTGTTCATACTGATTCCCTTCTTCTTTTTTTTCTTCTGCTTCTTCTTCTTCAGATTTTCCCCTCTCATCACTTCAAACACACACACACACACACTACTGCTACTCAATCTTTAGCCACGCGCGTACCCGCTCTGACTGCTCACTCACGAGTGCAGTACCAGGGAGTGCCGAAGAAAAGATGCTTGCTTCGTTGTTGTTGGACTAGAGTGTTGGATTTACAAAATTCAAAAGAAGAAGAAGAAGAAGTGTTTGTTTATTCAACAAAATGTTGCCGCTCGACTGCGACAAACACGTGAAAGCAAAGCTTGAAACCAGAGGCGTTCGCTCCGCAGAAGAAGCTTTGAAAAAGAGCGAATTAGATGTGATCGAATTAATCGACGTCTCGCTCGAAAAAGCGAGCAAAGCTTTGCGTCAGATTGCAAAAGGAGCGTGTCCAAAACCAATTAATGCCTTCCAGATGAAAGAAAAGAGCGCTGGACAGAAAGGGGGAAATTTTATTCAAACGGGCGTGAAAACGCTCGATGAAGCGCTATTGGGAGGAGTACCGGTTGGCACGATTACAGAATTTGTCGCTCCAGCGGGGAGCGGGAAAACGCAAATGTGTTTAGGCTTGGTCGCGCAGACGTGTGCGCCGAAAAATTTTGGCGGTTTAGACGCTTCCGTCGTGTTTGTCGATACGGAACAGACATTTAGCTCCAATCGATTAGCGGAAATCGCAAAGAAGCGATTTCCAGAAATCTACGACAAAGACTATTATAAGAATGGAAATAATAACGATAGCGTTTCGAATTTCGGAGGAATGGATAAAGATGCGGAAATGCGATTGGAGAAGCTACTCGCGGAGAAGGTATTCGTTGTCACCCCGCAGTCTCTTCAAGAACTTAAAGTCAGAATTGAAAATTTGAAACCAGCATTGACACAGTCTGATGCGAAGCTCATCGTAATTGATTCTGTGGCTAGACTCGCGCGAGCAGAGGGTGGGATCGGAGCCGGCTCGTCGAGCAGTGAAAGCCTGGTAAAACGACAAAATATTTTGAGCTCAATCGCTGCGGCTTTGAAACGACACGCGGAACAACTCAATGTCGCTGTCGTGGTTACGAATCAAGTGACCACGAACACGAATATAAATTCAAATTATCACAACAGCAACGACCCGGCGAAAGCTAATATGGTTTCACGAGATAGTCAGGTCGCTGCTGCTTTAGGTACGAAGTGGGCCCACTGCGTCAATGTGCGCATAAGTATGAGCGGCGCAATCGACGGGAAAGCGGACGGGAAGAGGGAGATGAGGGTAGTCAAAAGTCCACGAACGGCTCTGAGTCGATTTTTGTATCGCATAACTGCATCTGGGTGTGCATCAATTGACATAGACTAGCATTTTGTAAAATATACACATACACGCCCCACAAAGTAAAGCCGACGAGTTACCTAACAATCTTTTAAGCACCACGTCGTCGCCAAAACTTCCACCATCTCTCCTCGCCTCTACCGTCTACGTTTTCGTTCAATTCTCTTTCCATTCTTTCTATGACTTTCATCGTCACGTCGTCTTCCCTTTTCTTCCCTACGCTTTGTTTCAACTTTTCATACTCTTGTCTTTTCTCTTGGTGTGAGCTCTGCAGCCCATTTTCAACCATCCATTTATTGCTCTCTTCCATCATGTACCCAATGGGCAAGCACACGCCGCTCCCGAATACAACGCCGTAGAGCAAACCTTTCGCTCGACTTCCTGGAATTGCTAAGCCAGTCAAGCCACTCGTTAAGCCACCGGCGAAGACGTAGTTCAAATAATCGTCGATATCTCGAGTGGCTTTGGAATACAAGCGAACGGCGGTGAAACAACTCGCAAAAGATCCTATTCGAACGCCGTGCATGGTGATGCCTCGTATCATTCGCTCCACTCTGTGCTTGGAATTCAACAACGGGGTTGCCGTTGCTGAGGAAGAAGATGTCGTTTTGTTCATATTATTATTGCTACTGCTACTACTACTGCTACTATTGCTGCTACTACTTTTAACTGCTTGTTGTTGTTCTGACGAAGTCGTGGGTGAGTTGACGTACGCGCCGTATGCCATTCCGAACAGCATTCCGTACGCTGTGCCCTGAGCCCATTCTTTCAGCTCAGGAGGAGGAGGAGGAGGATCCTCGTTCGGAGGTACGTATCTGAACCATTCCGACGACATGTGTGGTAATAATAATATACAAATAATAATAACGCAGAGAGCGTGGATTTGGTCCACTTGGAAGAGGGGGAAAAACGGAAAAACGGAAAAACGGAAAACCGAACTACTTTGATTGACATAGCTTTTTAGCTAAGTAGGTATAGTACTCATCGAGTGCGATGGAATGAACGCTTTCAGGTATATGGAATGACCGGCATTATATATTAAAATCTAAAGAGAGTAGACGAGGGGGAAGACTTCTCTTCTTCGCTGTCATTGCTGTCGCGAAAGTTAAATCTGCGCAAGGTGAACGATCCCGGAGTTCTCTTGAACCCGCCGGCGACCGTTTCCGTGGCATCGACATCAACTTCGTCGCTCGTGAAGATGAATCTTCGAAGTTCAAACTCACCCGTGCGTTTAAAAGCGGTGGCTGGAACGGATACTCTTCGTTTTGAAGGAGAATCGAACGCGAATTTACGCAAAGTAAACTGACCCGGAGTTCGCTCAAAGGCACCTTTTCGAGCGGTGAAATCTTCTGTGCTGGAAACATTCTCCGCGGAGACGATCTTTCTATTCATGGTGAAATCTCCCGCCGGCGCTCTTTGGAAAGATTTCTTCTTTCCTTGTTCTTGTTTGTCTTCTTCGACTTCGCAATACTCTTGTTCGACGCAGTTCTCGACCCATAATTTGTCAGTTTCCGCTTTGGAGAGTGTTTTTCCTTGTTGTTCTTTTTCACCTCCTTCCTCGACTTCGCAATACTCTTGTTCGATGCAGTTCTCAACCCATAATTTGTCAGTTTCTGCTTTGGTCATCGACGGTTGCTTCGATACGTCTTGCGTGGCGGGTTCATTCTTTTTCGTTTTCAATTGAAAGTCTGCGACTTGAGACTTGACTGAAAGGTTGTTCTTTTCCTTGATCAACTCGACAAACTCCTTGTTCTCGGTCATCTCCGCCATCGCGGCTTCTACTTCTCTCAATAACTTTCGTAAATCGTCTCTCTCCGTCGTCATTTCTTTCAAGGCTTGTTGCAATATTGGTACAGTGTCGCTTTTTACTTTTGCATCTTCTAATTCTCCTTTCAATCGATCCATCTCTTCGTCCGTCTCCTCGACGTCCACCATATCCGCCATGCGAGTCTCCAGTCTTCGGATCTCCGCCTTCAGTTGTTTCGCCTCTCTCTCTGCGCTTTCCATTTTCCCTTGCAGCTCCATGGATTGCATAGAACTCTCTCTTTTCAAGTTCTCCAAGTGTATTTCGGCTTTGATGAGTTTCTCTCCGTTTTCCAGAGCTTCTTTTTTCGCGGTTTCTTTTTCTTTTTCCAAACTCATCATCTCTTGAACTTTTTCTCTCAACGACTTTGTCTCCTCCAACTCCTTCTTCAACTGATCGAGTTCTTTCTCTCTCTCTCGTTTTAAGTTCTTGACTAATTCGTCGACTTCTTTAGGCGTGTACGAGTCCGCGAGTTCAATCTCCAATCCTCTCACGATCGATAACAATCGATCTCTCTCTTTGACTTTAGACTCCAATCGAGCGACTTTCCCGTTCGCCTCGTCTAAAGAGAGCTGTACCTTTGAGGACACGTCCAAAGCCTCGGAAACGGCATCGAGCATATCCTTCAACCGCTCAAACTTTTCTTTATTATTATTATTATTATTGGAAAAAGAAGAGGAAGAAGCGTTGGCGACGATGCACGATCGTCTTCTCGTCTGCGTTTTGGAAGCCTGATGGGAAGAAGAAGAAGAAGAAGAAGAAGGTTTTTGTTGTAGTCGTTGTACCCCCTGCTGCTGTCCGTTGTTGTCATCAAAAAAAGATGATGAATTCTTCGATACCCCTTTTGTTGTTGATGATGACGCGGCTACGACCACTTTGGTTCTTCTGCTGCTTCTCTTAATAGTGCTGTTGTTGTTAAAAGAAGAGAAGAAGATGTCGCTCGTCGCGCGAGCGTTGTTGGTCGTCGTCGCGCAAAACGATGAAAACGCGCTCATTCTTTTCTTCTTCTATGAAGAGGGGGAAATAAATGAAGAAGAAGAAGAAGAAGAACAAGAACAAGAACAAGAAGAACAACTGCAAGAGGTCTAAAAATCAAAAAACCTAAAAACCACCAACAAACTTTTCCTTCTCTGATGGTTGGTTTCGGTTTCTTCTGTTCGGTGCTCAAAAAAAATTTGAACCAAAGCAGTTCAAAAACTCATCAACCATCGACTTCTCCACAAAGAAAACAAAGAAGTCTCTTCTTCTTCTTTGCTGCTCGCGAAAGAGAAAGAGAGAGAGAGAACAAAAGCGAGTATTCAATCATCATGTCTTCTTCACCAAAATCATCATCTGATGTTGTTCGCGTCGTTGATGCCGCCAACGCGCCCACGTTTGAGTTCGGACACTCCGCGGGCATCACCGTCGCGAAAGTCGTTCTCTCTCCTTCAAATTTCAAAAATGATACGAACACTTCTTCTTCTTCTTCTGTGCACGTGGCGACGTGCGGGAACGATGGGTACGTGGTCGTTCGCGACTTGATGACCAAGGAAACTATCGCGCAGCTCTCTTCTTCTTCTTCTAAAGAAAAGAAATCGACGGACGAAGAAGAAGAAGAAGAACAGAAACCCATCAACGCGGTGGCGACGTTCCAGGACAAATATATCGCCATCGCGTCGGACGATCACTCGGTGAAACTCTTCACGAAAGAAGAAGGAGGAGAAGAAGGGGAAAAGAAGAAGTGGCAGTTTAAGAAGAACATCACGAGATTTGCTCTGCCGGCAAAGTGCGTCGCATTTTCCTCGGACGGGAAATGGATCGCCTGCGGGGGAGAGGACACCATGATTAAAGTCATCGACGTGGAAACGAGTGAAATCAAATTTTCGTTAAAAATACCTTCCAAAGGGATTAAAAGTTTGCAATTCAACGGCGAGAATAAATCGATTTTAGTCGCCTCAGACGTGGATGGGGTGATGACCGTGTGGACGTTACAACCAGATAACTCGGATAAGACGGATAAAAACGATTACGACGAGCCTGGAGACGTGAAGTTGCGAGCGACGGTGTGTCCGGTGACGGATATCGACGCCGCGGAGAGCATGAATACGGTTTCGGTAAGATTTGATGGGAAAGTCGTCGCAGTTCCGGGGCGCGAGAACAACGTAGAGTTTTTCAATTTGGAAACGTTCAAAGAGATAGACGAGAGGAAGAATCTGCAGTGCTCGGATTTGGAACACGGCAACAAGGAAAACTTTTCGGTGGTGAGCTTTTCACCAAACGGGAAGTTTTGCTTCGCCGCCTCAAAGGACAAAAAGTGCATCGTTTGGAACGTGAAAAAGAACAAGCCAATCGTCGTGCTTAATGTTAGCGATACGAACGTGTGTTCCATGGACTGGATAGAAGGTGAAAATGCTGTCGTGATGACAAACGCAGATGGGGAATGGGCGAAGTGGGAAAACGTTCTATCATCCAGCGAACTTATCGCCGAGGGCGGTTCAAAGACGAACCCATTTTTCCAAGCCACGAGCGCGGACGAGTTGAGATTCTTTTCTAATGAAGAAGATTCCAAGTTTGCAACGAAAGATGCGATGCTCGACGGCGAGTTGGACGACGATGATGACATGGAAGACGATGATGGATTTGTGGAAGAAGATGAAGAAGACGAGAAAGAAAACCGCAAAAGAGAACTTGGGCGGCCTAGCGCTACGGCGCACGTCTCTGCGCCGGTTATCGTTGCGAAAGGACCGAAACCGCAAGGCTCTTTCCAAGTAAACTCGACTAAAGTGAATCCGGATACCGTTGGTGTTCAAAAGCGCAGATTTCTTTGTTACAACACTCTTGGAAGCGTCGTAGCAACCGAAGATACAAATTCTGGTTTGAAAAATGTCGAGATGTCTTTTCACGATACTTCCAGAGGTGGGCGCATGCCTACAATTACCGACGACGTAGGATACGATCTCGGCGTGTGTGGAGAAACCGGTGTTTTATTAGCTGCGAAATCGCAAATTTTCTTCAAACCGTACGAGTCATGGACAAAAGACTCAGAATGGACCTTGGAAATGCCGGAAGATGAAAGACCGACGAGTATTGCGTGTGGCGATGATTTCGTCGCGGTCGCTACTTCACAGAATATGCTTCGAATCTTTACCTCCTACGGCGCACAGAAGGAAGTTCTCAACTTTGAAGGTCCGATTGTTACGCTCGCGGCTGCTAACGATTCCTTAGCGGTGTGTTACCGAGAGCATTTTTCCGAGTGCAAGTTGAAGTTCAAAGTTTATGATGTCGAGAAGCGAATAGAAAAGTACGCAGGAAACGTACCTCTTTCTTGTCCGGACTCGGAAGAGGCCGATAAATCCCAAGAGAATATCGTTCGCTTAACGTGGATGGGCTTTGTCGAAAATTCGAGCGAAAGCGCGCTCGCGATCTGCGACTCTACTGGCATCTGCAGAATTTACTCCAAACAAACGTTCAGTGGATCTTGGGTCCCTTGCTTCGATTCGAAAAAAGCCAGAGATTCTGATTTAGAGAAGCATTGGATCGTGAGTTTATCGAATAAAGAGTGTAAAACTGTCGTCTGTAAATCTGCGGAATACGGTCCCTCGGTGAATCCGAAACCAGTTTTGAGCATTTTACTACTCTCTGTTCCGGCATTACAGTTGGAAGGATCGAGTTTTGACATCGAGGAGAAGGGGTTGACTGCAAAGTTGGCACTCAATGTGTGCAACGCCGCTGCTTCAGAGAAGCTCAGCAACGCGAATGCCAAGCGAGCGCGAGACAGAGAGCTCGCGGAAGCCAAGGCAACTTTTGACAAGGCGATGATGAAATGCCTGGTAGAAGCCGTGAAGGCTGATAGATTGGCACGAGCTGGAGATATTGCCGTCACTTTTGAGCGTCCGGCAATGGTAGATGCCGCAGCAAAGTTTGCCAAAGCCATGAAGAAATCCAACTTGGCCGAACGAATTCTCATGCTCGCGGAGGACGAAGACGACGAGGAAGATTCCTCAGACGATGAGGACGACGAGGATTCCTCGGACGAGGACGATGAAAAAGACGATGGGGAGAAAGTTAAGGACGATTTCGAGGCGGCAGCCAAAACTCCAGCTCCAAAACCTTCGTCTGTTGCGAAACAACAAAAAGTGCAAAAAGAAAACGTCGCAGTGGGATCCTCTGGGAAGAAGAGAGACTCATCAAAGTCAACGCCGTCTACTTTGAAGAAGAAAGCGCGCACGTCGGCTGGAGGGGATAAGAATCCGTTCGCTCGCAAGTAAACGATAACGAGAACAACGATGCGAAGAGCAAGAGAGCATTATTTGTGTAAAGTTACGCGTGCTGCTTTGAAGCGTTTATATATGTAGAAAACAACAACTTCTTCGTGTGTTTCGTTCAGTTATATAATAAAACAATAAAAGTAATTTTAGATGATAAGTGTATGATGAACCATTTATTCGTCCTCGTCCTCGTCCTTCTTCTTAAGCGTTGGCATGACCGTCTTCTTATCTTCGTCGTATTTGTTGTCCAAATACGCTTCGATGGCGATCCAGTAACCGGCGGTTAAAATAAGAAACTGCCACACCTCGATATCTCCGAAAACAGGATCGGTTATCGATATCGCCATCGCGGCTGAAGGCGTGAGCAAACCAACGAGCGAGGCTCCCAATCCAGACGCAAACAACACTTTATTACTGTTGCCGTTGGTATTGTTCGTAATACTGCTATTCTTCGTATTCTTGGCTACTTCTTTTGACGACGCTGGGTGGTGTTCTTTTTCTCTTCTTCCATATCTGTTCGTGATGGTGAATTTTTGATATCCTCTCGTCCTCGTCGACGAAGACGGAGAAGAAGAAGAAGAAGAAGAGGACGGTCGTCGCGCGGCGGCAACGGCGTTCATCGCAGACGATGATGAAGTAGACGATGATGTGAGCATAGCGTTCATTCTGTAAGTAGTGAGTATTTTTATTACGATGATAAACGTTTAAAGAGGAATGAGGTTCTTCGTCCCCGGTCGAGATTTTTTGTCTGTTCTGATGACTCGTGATGAAATCTTTCAAAAAGTCGGTTCACAAGCAGCCTCTTCCATGACTTCTTCGTTGTCTGATTTTCTCCTCCTCCCTTTTGTTTGTTTTTTTTTGTCAGCTTGTTGTTGTTCGGGCAAAACTCATCATCACGTCACAAAACTATTTGTCATCATCACCTTCAAGCAGCACGCACCAAAAGAAGACAAAGAAGACTCTCTGGCTTGTCGTCGTCGTCTGTGGTGCTTCTTTCTGTCCTGTCTCTTCCTGCTTCTCCGCTCTGATACTAAAATATTAATTTACTAATAATAACAATATAATAATAAGAGAGTTAAGATACTTTTACCCGCAGTTGATTTTTGTGCTTCGTTTGCGGCTGAAACACATTTTTTACGGGAAGAAGAAGGAAAGCAAGGAAGAGAGTCAACGAACGATTCGATTTGAATCACTGGTTTAGGAGGAACCTTCTTGTGTACTTCATCGTTTAAGTAAGACCCGTTCGTGTTCCTGTTTCATCGAGGAATCCCCGAGAAGAAAGAGAACGAGAGAACAAGAGAGAAAATTCGAGAAGAAGACCTCGTTTTTCCTGTTGAAGAAGAAGAGAGAGAACGCGAGGCGAGCGAGTACGGATACTTTTGTCGAACGTCTCCACCTAAATTAAACGAAAAGGCTATACCAGCACAGATATATATATATATATAAGCAGAAAGAATACTGCATATATATGCCCTCAGCAGAAGACGATTTCTTGGTGAGAGGTTCTTCGGGCATGTTGCAACAGAAAAGGTCGTCGCGGAACGTGATCGCGAGTCCACACCGCAAAGACGGCATCATCGGTGCCTCTTCAGGAGAGACTTCGAGTAGTAACGGAAAAGAGGTCTCCGTGGAAACCATTTTAGATGACTTGGTAAATCTGGTGAGCTCGTTAGAAAACGTATCGAAAGGGTTAAAGTACATGGGTGACGAAGCTTCGGTTGAGGTGAAAAAACTCACGGCCGAAGCCGATAAACTGACGATTTTATTAGATGATATGCTCGATTATCCCGGAGCGCAAGCGGTGATCGTAGGTACAAAGATTCCAACTGAAATAGCGAAAGGAATCAAAGGTGTCTCGAAGAGCTTGAAGCAGTACGAGAGAAACGTGAACGACCAGCTTAAAAAGTTTGAAACGGAACTCAAGAACGAAGCCAAGGAGAGAAGAGAGAGAAATAGCAACATTAGCACGAATAACGGAATGTCAACACCAGTAAAAAATGGAAACGGTGACGGCAAAAAAAGCAACGACGACTTACGAACTCCGTCTCCGATGACGAAAAAGAAGGACAACGGTAAAGATGATACTAATAATCTAGATGAATCGGCGAGTTCATCCAACGGAGGCATGGGCTTCCTGAGCGGTTTGTTCTCTCCGAGCAGTTCCAATCTCAATCACAATAAAGAGGGCAAGAACGACGCGGATGCTGGAAGCAACAAGAGTTTCGCCAGTTATCACATCACATACGTCTTGGAAACTCTATCGACCAAAGCAGGCGTGTTGAGATGGAACGAAACCGAGGCAAGCGCGGAGCAAAGAATCCAGGAATCGAAACTCGCAGAAGCGGGAGAATTGAGGGACGAAAAGCCTGGAGGATGTTTCGGAGGATGCTTTGGAAAGAAGAGACCGATACCGAATCCTAAACAACCACCGTCTTCTCAACGAAGTAGTAGCAAACATAATAGCAATAGTATTCGCGGGAACAACAGTTCTCGAAAATGATTCATATGTAAGTTAATTAAATTAGGCAGCCAAATCAAAGTACAAAAAACGCGTAAAAATTTCTTCCTAAACAAATGAAGTACTTGCTCAAAGTATTTGTGAAGTTCCCGAATTTTATTTAGTTATTGTTTCCATTTTGAAATTGTACACATTAGAAGTAAGATGTAAATAATTCAATAAATAAGTAAATAAATTAAAACTCACTTTCCCGAAATCTACGACATATCAGTAATGGGCTACTAGTTTTTATCTTTTCATCATTATTCACTTTAATATTATAATTTATGTTCAATTTGGGGATGAACTATACATTTATGATCAAAATGAATGAAAAATTCTAAAACTTTTATTATTTATTTTGCTATTATTCCGTAAATTTTAATTATTCTCGCGTATGACTCGGTATTTCCCAAACATAATTTCGTAAATATAAATAATTAATATGATTGTGTATGAATGTGTATAAAAGGTGTGAAAAACTTATCAATATGATGGGGAAAAGTGAAAGAATATATTTTTTAATTTTTTAATTTTTGTCAGGTCACCAACTAATACGTCACAATAAGAAAAAAAGCCGTACATATTCTGAGCGAGAATGAACGCTCGTCTTCTCCCCAACGCGCCAACTGCGCGATTGACGTCTCTATCCTTACCCTCTTCTTCTTCTTCTTCCTCCTCGTCGGCGTCTTCTTCTTTGTCGTCGAGACATTTTCATACGAATGGATTTCTTTCTCGAGATTCTCGAGCGAGACGACGACAACAACATCAACAAAGAAATTATCGTTTAAACAACAAACGCGTCTCCTACGCCTCCGACAACTACGTCAAAAATGTCGCTTCGGTTGAAACGCGAGTTCCACTCAAGATCTGCTGGCAATTGTGGCAAGATCGAACCAGGATTCCGAATTGGATGCCTTGGATAGCAAAAGTGGAATACGACGACATAGACAAGACGAAAACCAAGTGGATTTTAGAGACCGAACAGTTTGGTCAAAAACTTCAATTTTCTTGGACGGCGAAAGACTTGGAACCGGTAGAATACGAGCGAATAGCCTGGAAGTCCGAGGACGGTTTAAGAAATAGAGGATCCGTCACGTTCAAAGACGTAGGAAACAATAGCACGAAGATAGAAATGATGATCGAATACGAAGTTCCTGCGGTATTGAAACCAGTCGGAGAACTCGTCAGCCCGCTCGTCGGCTCCATCATAGGAAAAGACTTGGAACGGTTCGACGAGTTTGCGCGCAAAGTCGAGAAGCAGTTGTTGAAAAAGTAATCGAGCGATTCCTACCACTTCTACTACTAATACTACTACATCTACTACATGTAATGCTAACTTCTATCTAACTCTCTGATGCAACGCTATTTTATCTTGAACTAAACTATCGATTTTAAATCTATTTCTGCGACTTTGACGCCTTGATCGAGACTCGTCAAGCCTTTCCTTTTCCCCAAGTAAAAGCGAGTGTACGCCACTAAAACGCTCGAGGCGTCTTTCTGCGCCATGTAAGGGTAATGAATTCGTGGCGCTTCGTAGCCAATCTCATCTTCCAACCTCGCAATCGTTTCCCACTCGTTTCCATCTCCATCTCTAGATATTGCCACGTGTAAATGCGTTCTACACGCTCGGCACTTCGTGGCGCCTCTTCGCGACCGATATTGATTTTTCATGTTGTTGAACGCAAGCAATAACTCCCCGTTTGGCTCTAACCGCATTAAGAACACCTTCGAATTCGAGTTCGGAACTGGCATTGGTTCGGGTTCTGTCCATGATTTTCCTTCGTCTTTAGAGTACGATTTATACAAACATCCCACGCGAGTTCGAAAGACTTGGATGATCCTTCCGTCGTTCAACTCGGCAATAGAACCTTCAATCAAGCTCGTGTTCGATTGCGTGATTTGACCTCTCGGTTGCCACGTTTTCCCACGATTTTCGGAAACCAAAACACCTGAAAATGGTTGCGCTCCAGTCATGCATCTCGATCGTTTATTCCATCGACAATCTGGTCCGCTGGAACCTTTGAATTCTGGTTTGCGAGTACACGTTCCGTCTTCGATGGCGTTTTGTTGTTCTCTCCAATACGGAAGTACCCAGTGTCCAGTCTTCTTCATAACAATCAGCGAGTTCGCGATAACTTTCGGTATCCCTCCTCCTTCATCTTGAGACAAAATCATCACCGCTTTCGTCCATTTGTTCTCAGCTGGGTCTCCGATGGATTTTATGTATTTAATATCTCCTCCCGGTACCCACAACGACTTCGGCGTGTGATGGCACATCTCCGCGTGCGAGTCGACTTCGCAAACTTCACCTTTTGGGCACTGTGGAGGTTTACACGGAATCGCTTTCTTGCATCCAGTAGATTCAGAGTAAAATACGTACACTTGGTTGTTATCTATGTGTACGACTGGACTCCAAACCGCAGCGTCGTTATATATCGGCAACTTCACCGGCGGCGTCCATCGTTTTCCCTCTAAATCCTTCGATTGTGTGTACTCGATGTGCTGGTCTTGTAATCCCTCCGTCGCTAACTTATACTCGTAATACGTGGCATCTCCACCATCACCACCACCGTTACCATCGTCTCCTCCTCCTCCATCGCTACTGCCAACATCTTTCTTTGCCGCCGGTGCTGCCTGATAAAGTAAAATCATCCGCTCGTCTTTCATCTTTGCAATCGTCGCCATGTGCGCGTATCTTAAATCTTCGTCGAACCGTTTCACGTACGTGCTGTGTTTAATAATCATCTCGTTCTTCTCGTCTCTCGAATCCACTGAACTTCCACCACCCCCACCACTATCGAACACTTGTTTACTCAGCGTCGTCTGCGAAGGTAACTCTGATTCGCACTTATCTAAATGTCTGCACTCCGGGTGCAACGCGAAAAACAGTCTCGTTTCTCTCCACGACGCAATCTCAAACTGAAACTTACACGACGAGCTCGCGCCTCCCAAGGAGGACTGCAATCCCAGAAACTGTAAATCTAACGGGTCCGCCGAAACCGAGGATTGACTCTCTTCTTCTAAAAAGATTTCCTCCAGAGCGCGCAAGTTTTCTTCGTCTTTAATGTTGTCTTTGTTGTTGTTCTTTGATGAGAAAAATAATCCGTCACCATGAGTATCAAAAGTTTTCTTCTCTTGAATGTTGTTAAAACCATCACCGTGACCACGACTCCTACTTTTGGAGGAGGAAGATGCAGAGGAGGAGTTAAAAAAGGAGGCGAGAAAGAAGTAGACGAAGACCAAAAACAGAAGGACGACGACGAATTCTCTCTTTTTCTTCATCTTCGTAAGTCTTTTAGTCTTTTAATAAGATGTGAGTTGTGATGAGTACATTGACGAGAGGAGAATTTTATTCATTTTTTCTCTTAAAAAAAAAAGGGCAGACAGACAAAAACAACTTCACTTCTTCACATCAACAGAAGAAAAGAGAGTTTGTAGAAGAAATTTTAAGAATGTTGGTGGTGTTGAAACCAATAAAGTGCGAGTTGGAAATAGCCAAAGGGGTTCGGGCGAAAGGGGAAGCTTCGGTGACCGAACGAGACGTCGTTTTCAACGCCATCGAAAAGAGCAGCGATGATGAGAGCTCTTCGTTTAAAGGCGCGAAAGTTATTTCCATTGAATCCG
>JACLAB010000028.1_pt1 | contig 45871 bp, 26 predicted proteins | sample 8027921 | NCBI WGS metagenome assembly JACLAB01 (sample SAMN15725117, study PRJNA655200) | protist metagenome | isolation source: fluorescence activated cell sorting (FACS) single amplified genomes of... | place: USA: West Boothbay Harbor, Gulf of Maine | collected 2000-07-19 | reverse complement strand
CGCGGGGAGTTAGTGAACACAGAAAAGATACACGTGGAATCGAAAGGCGCGCGCGTGAACGACGGGAAGCTCTCGAACGAAGAGGCGAGGAGTTACCACGAGCGGTTGATGAAAAGGCAGTACTACGGGAAGACGCCGCCGAAAAGATCCGAGCCGTTTTAGATTAAGAAAAGTAGCTTAGATTAGCAAAACGAGAGCGCAATAAGGTTTTAGATGCGTAGTAGACGTGTATAGAATGGAAAAATGTCGCGTCGGCGCGTTTCGCGTAACAGACGCTCCACTTCAACACTTTCGGGAAATCCTTCACAAAGTACACATCAAACTCCGCGCGAGAACGCCACCAAAACGTGCGTTTCACGAGACGAAAAGAGCCATGCGCGCGGGATAATGCCGAAACCATCGAAAAAGTTGTTCAAGCAGACGCCTTTTTTGGTGAAAGTGCTCTTATTCCTCGCCAAGTTCGGGGTGAACATAAACCGTCCTCCGCCTCCTTTGCGAGCGATCGCGCTTTTCGTCTCCGCGTTTACGCTCGTTTTACTTCTCATGTTTACGCAGCGTAACGCATCATTTTTTACTTTAAACGGAGAAAAACCGGATCGACGCGCCATAAGGTGCGCGAGGACGTTTCCACAAGTCGCGAGTCACCAGTTGTTGACCGCACAACCGCGCGTGACATCCGGGGGAAAAGACGCTTTGGATTACTTGAGGGATGGATTTGGGGTGAAAAACTACGATATCGGTGCGTTATCGCGTGCTTTGCTTTCCTCTTCTTTTCGTCGTTTCGTCTCGTTCTACGTTCTCATGAGTCGGTTTCTTCTCCTCTTGGATGCGCTCATCGTGTGTGGGTGTGTATTTCCTCTTAAATACTCGATGGATCGATCGAGCGCGTTCGTTTACACATCCGAGACAACATGTGACTGACATTTTCTCCTTTTATTTGCGATACTAATAACAGACGCGGTGCAGTTGAAAGACGGCGCTTTATTAGCGGCGCATCCGCGGAGACTGTTCGATAGGATTCAAAAAGACGCGAAAGAGGTGACTTTGAAAGAGGCGCGAGCGTTAGGGGCGGACGAGCGGTCGTTTGTTTCGTTGAAAGATTTGATCGAGCACTTCGCGACGTCGACGGTTTTACAGAGAAAGACTGGATCATCATCGCCGGTAGGATGGAAAGGCGTGTCTAGGAAAACGACGTGGTTGGCGCAAGAGTTCGGGAAGAACGTTGGTGGTATGAGTAGCAACGCGAAGCGACCTGTCGGCATCGACGGGATGTTCTTCGGCGTGGATTTAAAAGGCGACGCGTTGAACGTAGAGAACGTGGTGTTGGTGAACGAATACGCGAAGAAAGCGAACGTGGTGGACGCGGTGAGTTATTACGTCACTGACCCAGAAAGTGACGCGAGTAAAAACATACAAAAAGCGTTGGAGAGTTCGTTTCCAAAGAGCGAAGATAGAATTAAAACGACGTGGGCGTTGAGAGACGTGGACGCCTCTCACTGGGAGACGGAGAAGTTCACCAAAGAGAATTTGGAGAGGATGAAAATTCACGGGTTGTTACCGAGCGCGAAATTCGACGAGAGTTGGTATTCGAAAGCGGTGAAAGAGAGCAACGCGTGGGTGGAGAGTTGGGTGGCGGACGATTTAGAGACGGCGTTGGAGTTGCGGAAGAAAGGCGCGCACGCGATGATTACAAACGTGCCGGAGAGCTTGATTGAGGGAATCAAACAGTTTTGCATGAATGGCGAGAATTTCGACAAGGCGATAGCAGCGTTAGCAAAAATGCGAACTTAGCAATGTAACTTTTCAGATGAGTTCAGAATAAACTTACTATATGTGTTGTTTTATTATCACTGTTTCTCCTTCAACGTCAACGCGGTGAAGGCTAACGCGACGTTGAATAAAAAGACCGCAAACTGTCCTTTCGCGGCATCCCTCGCTTGACCTTTCGCTTTCAACCCAAACTCTTCCAAAACATCTTCTCCGCGCTCGGGGCCGATGGACTCTAACTTGCTCGTCGCCCATTTCGTGGCGTCGTATACGATCGAATGCGATGATTTCTCGCGCTTCTTCTTTTCCGCGCGCAAACGAAGTTGTTTGGACGAATCCGTTTCGACGTCGTTCTTATCAAAGGTCAAATTTTCGAATTCAGACGCTAAGACGCCTTCGAAGGACCATTTGACCACGGACAAGTTGCTCAACGGTTTCAACGCTCGCGGAACTTCACCGAAAGCGCCGGTCGCGTCGCCGAGCATGATTGACAGAACCATGAAACACGGCCCGACGGCTAACGCGGTTTCCGAGGTTGGCGCAATCGCGGAAACGGCCAAACCTAACGCCGCAGAACTCGCCGCGTGTAAAGCTAACGCAGAAACGAACTTTTGTCTCCCGGCGGGATTCAAACCGACCATCGGCGAAACAATCATACCAAACGCGACTGGGAAGAGCATATCGATTGGCGTTTCGACTAATAACTTTGCAAAAAAATACGCGCCGGGATGGTACCCGCCGACGTTTCTTTGCATTTCGCGTCGCACGACTAAACGTTCGCGAGGGAAGTTGTTCAACGTGCGGCACAACGCTAACATGCCGTTGTTGATGCAACTTTGCATCAAAACGCTCACCCGTCGTTTTACCGTCGACGGGTGCTTGGAGATTCGAAAATTACACGACCCGAACGCGGTCGCGAGCCCAACAGAGGCGACGAGTCGTACGCCGTTGACCCACATCTCGCGACGCGTTTGCTTCCAGCTTCGACCGACGAGCAGTTGAAATTGCTGAAACGGCGACGGCGGCGTCGAACCGAACGAGGCAAAATTTCGGCCTCCATTTGCGTCGTAGATTTCAAACTCAGTCGTCGTCGTATTCGCCGACGTCTCGGAGGCACTTTTGGTGACTTTGGAGCGTATGGTCGTCGAGACCTGTCTTACGAACTGTTTTAAAGGCCCGCCGGCTTTGGTAGCAGCGTTTGTCGTCGGTGCAGCAGTAGTAGCGCTTTGATTGTTATTTTTGTTGTCTTTCTTTTCCAAGTGCACATCCTCCGCGCTTCCGGAACGCGAAAGAATCTTCTTCCTCGTTTTCTCGAATTCATTCAAATTTTCGTCGTCGTTTTCATCGTTGTCGCTCTGTTCATTTCTTTTCATCGGTATCGTCGATGCGGTTTTATAGCCGTCGTCGTCATCGCGTTCGTCGTCATCTTTTTCTTCGCTAAATCTGCTTTTCTCGATCCCATTATTCGCCGTGTCGGTACCCTTATCAGTCGTACTATTTTTCTTACTCGCGTACGTCTCCAACGGTTTCGCGAACGTTTTTTCGAAATCACGAAACGATAACGGCGCACCATTTTCCTGCGTAATCGTCGTTTCCGCTCTCGTCAGCGTGTGGTCGTGCATCATGTTGTGGAAATCCTGGTACGTCATCAGCGTCCTCTGTTTCTGATTTCTCTTCGGATCGAACATGTTCCTCTCCGACGCCTTCGTTTCCTCGTACTCGGCTTGTATCGATTGTCTATCGACGAACGGTTTTTGTCTTCGCCACGTCCTGCATATATCGTCTACTCTATCTATTGAATTCTCGCACGCTTCCACCCCGCAATCGGTCACAATGGATACCAGGTCGATGAGAAACTCCGCCGGGTTGTAATTCGCCGGACACTCGTACCCGATGCTCGTAAAATACGGTATACATTTCGATACCGGACCGTGATACGCGACTCTCCCTCCATTCGCCAAGAGCATGACATCGTGCGCTCTCGACCAACTCGCCGATCGAGGTTGATGCAAAGAACACACGACAACCGCGTTTCGTTCAACCGCGAGACCGGCTAATTGGGAGACCACGCGATCGGCGGAAAACGCATCCAAACCCGACGTCGGCTCGTCGCACACGACCAACTGATGATGATGTCGATGTTGTTCTTTCCGCTCACCATCTGCTACAAAACTACCAAAACTGAACGCCGTTTCGCACGCTATGCTCAACCGTCTTTTCTCGCCTCCCGATATCCCTCTCACTTCCTTCCCGCCTGTATCCCCGCCGACTAAAGTATCCGCGCAACTCGTCAATCCGTACCTGTTCAGAACGGTCTCGACCATCGACGCGCACTCTCGTTTCGTCAATCGACAATCCCGTAATCGACAGTCCAACGTTAACGTTTCACGCACGGTCATGTTGCTGAAAAATTTCGGATCTTGTTCCACGTACGAGATTACATTTGTCCGATGTTGACCCGTATCGCCGCTGAGCGTCTTCGACGTCTTCGAACGCTTCCTCGCTTGTCCCACGAGCTCGCCGTTTAAAAGCACGTCACCGTTGAACACAAACTTCGTCGAATTCGCGTGGTCGTTTAACCTGGTGTTTTCGTGCAGACGTCCACTCAAAGCGTTCAAAAACGTCGTTTTCCCGGACCCAGACGGCCCGAGGACGGCGAGTAACCGCCCCGCGCGCTGCGAACCGGAGATTTGGTCCAAGATGACGTTCGGGGTCCCCGTGGACGATGTCGCGCTGTTTTCGACGCTCGCGCGTAAATCCCACCACTCTAACGCGTTATTTGTGTTGCTGCTGCTGTGATGATGCGTAGGACTTCGTCCGCGTTGGGAGGAGGACATCTTTACGTGTCTCTCTTTATGTGTCTCTGTGAGTCACGCGCGTGAGGTGTTCGTTTGTGAGGAAAAGTTCGTTGCGACGAGAAAGAGCAAAAAGGAACATTTTACGCGACGTCGACGCGAAGAGCGTCAGAGTATGAGTATTCTCTTTAGTGGTATCATTATTCGCTAGAGCTAGAGTAGTGTTGCGCGAGTAAAGCGCTCGGTGGTACCACCGGCGCTTTTGGTTCTTCTTTTTCTACGTTCGCATCCGCGGATGTCGCGACGACGCGTTTTATCGGCAGCTTTTTCTTCGTCTTAGTCGTCTCCTTTTCGAAGGTTTTCTTCGTTCCGTGTTCTTCGCCGACGTCTTCGATGATTTTGCGCCGTCGAAGCCTCGCTTCTTCCGCGTCTCTCGCTTCTTTTTCTTCCTCGTCTTCGCTGTAAATGTCTTCTAATTTTTTGTGTTCTCCTTTGTCGTCGGCGCTTTTAGTATCGTTATTAGTATTAGTACGCGCATCTTCTCCTCTTTCTCTTTGTTTCTGTTGTTGTTTCTTCTCCTCTCTCGCTTTACTCTCTTTTACCGCCATCTCGTACATTTTCTTCGCGCGCATCTCCTCCTCCATCTCTCTCTTCTCCCGCTCTCGCTCCCCCATCTTCGCCACGTTTGCGACGACGCCGTCGAAATCCATCCTCGCGTGCCTCGCGCTCAACGATTTCATCTCGTCCAAAGCCGCGTTCAAATCCATCTCCCTCTTCGACGCTTTCGTCTTGTTTTCCAGCTTTTTCATCTCGTCCCCTTCCTCCGCTTCTTGTCGTTCGCGTTCTTTCAACTCGTTCGCGGTTTCCTCGCCTTTCCACGGCTCGTAGTTTCGAGACGCGCCGGATTCAACTGTTGTTGTCGTAATGATAGTAATAATGATAATAATAAGAACGGTCAGTAAAACGGGATGACACAGAGAGAGAGAAAGAGCGAGAGAGAGCAAAAAGAGAAAACAAAAGATGTTCGCGAAAATCCGCTCGACCCGTTTCCGCCTTTACTGCGCTCGCGAGCGGATTCGAGCGAGAAACCATTCAAACAACACTCAAACGCAAACGCATCACTCGTACCTATGTAATCGCTCCTTTCCGGGTCTGTTTTCATCGCAATTTCTCCGCTACATCTCGGACATCGAAAATAGAATCGAAATATCCGTAACCCTAGGTACGTTTCTCCTTTCGCGTCTTCTTTTCGGCTGTTAAACTTCGTCCCTTTGCTTATGAAGTTCCCGCAGGTTTGGCAGCAGATGCTCATCGGAAGCATCATTCGAACTTTGATTTGGCCGTCGGCGGGGCGTTTTCCTCGCGGGACTTTCGCGGGGTCGAAGTCGGGAGGGATGTATTTGTTGAGGACTTTACGTTCGCCCATTTTTTATGTATATTTATTCGTGTTGTCGTCGTTTACGTCGTGAGAATGAAGAACGCGTAAGAGTTTTGTGTGTGTGTTTCCCTCTAAGGTGTTTTAGTATGAGGAAAATGGTAGTCGCGGACGATGCGTAGTAGCGCGAGCACGTGCGAGAGCACGCGAGTATACCACAACGATTGACGTCTAAAGTGGTAGCTTATTACGCTATTCTGCTATTTGCGGTGTTCGCTCGCTCAGTTCCACGCCCGCGCTTTCTGATTCTTTACTCGCAAAACTCTCTTCTTCGGTTTCCGTGCTGGCGTCTAAATGTTGTCCTTTCGTCTCGCGTTCTAATCGAGAGACGACAAAGGCGGACACTATGGCTATGAAACCGAACAAGAACAAGACGAATTCTTCGGCGCCGTTGCGAACGAGGTCAACGGCGAAGAGCGGGACAATCATGCCCGCAAATCGGCTGAAGGTGTTGGAGACGCCGACGCCGGTGCCTCGGATTTGCGTGGGGTAGACCTCGGAGCAGTAGGCGAAGAGGACGGTGAAGGCAGCCATGGAGGAGGAACGCGCGATGGCTAAGAAAGCGGTGATGACGTCGCGTTTTGCGGATTGCATGACCGGTATGAAACAGACCGCGGCGACGACAAAGCCTAAAATCATGGATTTTTTACGACCGAGCGTGTCGATGCACACCATCGCCGAGATCATGCCGGGAAGCTCAGAGAACGCAGATAACGTGATATCGCGGTAATCCGCGTTGGTGAGGTCGGGGGAATTATGCGCGAGACAAACGACCGTGGACGGGTCTAAGTTTTTTCTCGCGCCTCCGCTGTCGTCGTCCATCAGTTTCAAAGTCGTCGTCAGCAAGACCAGACCGTAATACAAAAACGCCACGGAGAAGAAGAGGAACCACAAACTCATCGTCGTCTTTCGAAATTTTGGGACTAACAGGCGTTGTATTTTTACCGGCGTGCGGTTCCACACGTACCCTTTCATGGACGAGAAGAACGAGAGAGAATACTCATCGTCCGTGTACATGTTGCCTTGTAAACTGGTCATTTCCCTTTGGGGAGGACGAGGAGAAGACGCTCCGGCGGCGGTTTCTGTCGCATGGCTCTCTTCATCCATCGACAACCGTCTATCCAACCACTCCTCTCGTTTCCCTTTATCTTTCTCCTGGACTTTCAACACTCCAACCGGCAAAGGTTTCCTATTCATTTTGGCTATGAATCGCAACGTCCTCTCCGCCTCTTCCATCTTCCCTTTACTCGCTAAATACATCGGCGAATCTGGCATCCACACCAACAAAACGCCCAACAAAATCAACGGCGACACCGTCGCGCCTAACAAAGTCCTCCACGAACTCTTCGGCAAAATCGTCCACGCCAACAATGCCGAAACCATGCTCCCGAACGACCAAAAAAACTCCAACGACGACAAATACACGCCTCTCTTCTTACTCGGTAAAAACTCCGCGCACAAGTTATACGCCACCGGAACGCCTCCTAACCCAAAGCCGACGACCATTCTGGCAAAACACAACGCACTGAAAGTCGGCGCGAGCGCAGACCCAACCCCGGCTAACAACGTCAACCCTGTCGAACACCTCAACGAGAACAACCTTCCTTTCCTATCCGCGAACATCCCAAAACTCGGCGCTCCGAAACCCATCCCGAGGAATACGAAACTCGTCAAACTCGACGCCTGCGTCGTCGTTAACCGCCACTCGCACCTCGCCGCGGGGCCTATGAACGATAACAACATCATCTCCATCGCGTCGCATAACCACGAAAGACCGGTCACGGCTAAGAATACCATCTGGAATTTACCGAAACCGATGTAATCGATCGCTTGTTCCACCGTGTATTCGTTTACGCTAATATTCGACTGCCCCACGAATATCCTCTCTGCGCCTTCTGATTCTTCTTCTTCCGTCGTCGTCGTCATCATCATTCGGTCTCTCAATGAAGTCGTCGTCGCGGAAAAAGGAGGAGGCGTGTTGTTGTTCGTCGCGTTATTCAACTCGATTTCGTTGAAGGAGTTAAACGCTTCCTCTCCCGCTCGTCGTTCCTCGTTCTCGTCGTTTTCTCGCTCGATCGAACCAAACGGATTCGTAGTAGTATTCGCCATTAAAGCGGTATTAGTAGTAGTATTGGTGGCAAATATCCTCTCTGAGAAACGTGGTATTCTCCTCCTCTCTCAATCGTCTCTTCTTTTATATCCTCTTCTTTATGTTCTGCGCTTTTTCTTAAGAATACTAATGAGGAATATTTGTCCAACGTGATGGTTGAATATCTCCAAGAAGAACGCTCCGCGCGATGATTTTGATGTCGCTTTATGATGATTAGCATACATGCTGCGCGTCTATTTATTACAATTCTACCGATATGAACTACTGTTATTATTACTACTCAGTGCCGTTCTTCTTTTTATTACTAATATTATTCGCTTTCCTCGGACGAGTACGAGGACGGGGACACGTACGCTTCCAACGCCTGCCATTTTTGTCCATCGTCCCCAAACTGCGCTTCCAACTTGACGAGGAAGCTTCTTCTTCGTCTTCTGTTTTGGTCCTCGCGAGTTGCTAGCGACGACGACGATTCAGACGACGGCGCAGAGGGTACGACTACAGAGTACACGTGGCCACGAAGAACAACGGGCGGCGAATTTTGGTGGACGTCGTCATCGTTTGATAATGCCGCCGTCGTCCTCCTTTTAGGAACGTTTGTCTTCTTCTTAATCTTCTCCTCGAGCGGCGGTGGTGGTGGTGGTCCCCGTGGAATCATCGACGCGTGTTTTGTTTTCTTCTTCATCTCTTTTTGCCGCTGCCAGTAGTTCTCTTTAAACTGCTCAAACTCGCTCGATTTAAGAAAGGCGAAACCTTTCATCGGTGGTTTCGAGGCGAGCGTTCTCGAGAGCAAAAGTTCACCAACTTTTTCACCAACCGCCGCCGGTCTCGCGCCGCCGTTTTGTTGCTCTTCTTTTGCCATCGTCATCGTCTCATCCTTCATTGTTTCTTCTTCTTCTTCGTCGTCTTCGTCTCCCGTCGCGGTTGCGTGGAATCCGACCAAAGAGGCTTCCAAGAAGCTTCTTTTACCACTGCTCGCATCCTCGGCGTTTTTCTCCTCCATTGCAAGGTTGTTCCTTTCTTTCGCTTCTGGTTCGTTTGGTGGTGTCGTCAGAGCGAAATCTGAGATAGTATTGGTTGGTTTTCTCCCTTCTTCTTCTTCCTTCTGTTTCTTAATCCTCCTCGTCGGGGAATCCCAAAGCGGTCCCCAAGAGCTCCACGTTGACTTTTTCTTCTCGTTTATGTTGTTCTTTGACGAGAGCAGGGATAAAAACGTCCGTTTCTTTTCACGAGAACTACTTTTGTCCGTCATCTCGTGTAGAATCGTCTCTCTCTCGTATTGCTTCTTCTCGTATTCTTTGTCTTCTTCACATGTTTATATCTCAACACATCTCACATGTAAAATGACGAAATTTGAGCACTTCCAAAAACACATCAATTCGCTCATTTGGCCAACTTTGAAGACCTCTCGAGAGATCAATTCGAACGGAAATCACAAATAAATACGATGAATCGAGAGATCTCTTCCGCACGTATCACTGCTATGTCTATCGTTTCTTTTTACCATCTTTAATGTACATCTAGAAAGCGTCAAAGTTGGTCATTTCTCGCAATTTTTGCCTAAAAACTCAAGTCTTTTTTCCACTTTAGCCCCATTGGAAAGCACGATTGGAAAGAGAATTCAAACCATTTAATGTCGCATTAGACGAGCTCACACGAACACGCGGTAGTAAAACATGGCATCTCGCATCCTGGCAAACCTCCTGGTGATGGGTTCCGGCGCGGTCTTCCGAGCGATGTCGCAAGCGTGGCAAAAAGCGTTGGAAAATGCGCGGAAATCCGGCGTCACCGCGGAAACGGCGAAAGAGGCGGTGAACAAGTCAAAGTCGTCTCTGAGCGCGATGATGCCGATCGAAGAGGCGAGGAAAGTCCTCGATGTAACCGAACACGCGACGAAAGATGAAATGCTACAGAAGTTTCAAACGATGTTTCTTAAGAACGAAGGGGTCTCGTTTTACGTGCAGAGTAAACTGGTCAGGGCGAAAGAGCAGTTAGGGAAAACGCAGTTCGGGATGGAGGAAGAGGAATGGTCCAGAGATCCAAGAGAAGAAGAGACTAAAGAAAACAAAGAAGAAAAAGAAAAGAAACTGGACGAAGGGAACGGTGGTGGTCACAGGACGGAAACGGAAACGAAAGAGAAGGAATCATCGTAACGAGCGGATTAGAGAGAGGCGAAACAACGCAATATTCGGGACGGAGAGGAAGAGAGGAGTGGTCCTGAGATAGATCCGAACAGAGAAGAAGAAGAAGTGGTGGTGGTAACACGACGACGAGACGAAAACGACGAGAGAAGGAATCGTAATAACGAGTAGAAAATGGCTAAAATCTGCGTGTGTACTATAGCACATATCATCTCGCGCAGCGAGTCTCTCGATTCGTATTCGCTTTGACTCTACTTTGTTGTAATTCAATTAATTGCTCTCTCTCTCTCGTATACTCCATTAAAAACAACCACACAACATGACGAAAACGAGAGAGAGAAGGAATCGTAATAACGAGCTGAAAAAGGCGGTCTATATCGTCTCGCGTTTGCGTCTCGTCTCGTATTCACTTTGTAAGTCAATTAATTGCTCTCTCTGCTCCATTAAAAACAATATGCTTCGGAGTCCTTTTTATTAAACGAGAGAGCGAGCGAGAGAGACTGAGAGAGAGAGAGCAACATCAGAATGGCACTCGTGTCGACGAAACGGTCGCTGGCGATTGCTTTCCTTTGGCTCGCCGTCGCCTCCTTGTGCGGTCTGTTCGTCTCTCGCGTGGAACTCGATTTCGTGTTTACGAAGTTTCCCCGACGAAAAGAACTCTCACTACGTTCCGGAAAAGGAAAGGAAACGAAGGAGGAGACGATGAAAACGACGAAGAAACGTTCAGTCGACGACGACGATGACGATGGTGTTGGTGGTGATGAAAACAACCGTTCGGAAATGATGCGTTTTAAAGGCGGGAGAAACCGTCCTCAACCCCTACGACCAAAAGGTCAAGGAGAGGACGAGTCAAACGGGTTCGGGTGCGTTTCAATCGAAAACCTCTTTTTCGTTCGGGAGATGTGTTTACTCGACGTGAATATGGAAAACAGTGCAGAATATGAAGGGTACAAGAAGATGTCCGCGCGATTGACGGTTCGTAAGAAAATGAAGGACGACGATAAAGGCGGCTTTGAGTGGTCGTGCGGCGACTCGGTAAGAGTGGCATTCGAGACGTCGGACGCGTTGTTCGGGCCCGTGAATTCGCCGATTTTTGAGGAGAGAGAGGAAGGGAGTGGGGAGAAGGTGTGCGGGGAGTTTCCAGTGGAAGCGATCGTCCCGAGGGAAGGCGAACAGTATCGAGGTATTCGGGCGAAAGTGTGGTTGTTGCACGTGGACGGCGAAGGCCTCCAAGATCCGGTGAAAGAGAAGCCGTTTCCGGAGAATTTAATGGCAAAGGCAAATAATTGTCCGCCGTGCGATGGGCCAATCGTGTATAATATTAGGAGGACGTTTCCGGGGAAAGTATACGTGGACGAGAAGGACTATTTCGTGAGCGAAAACATGGAGGAGGATGTAGGCGCAGGCGAGAACGTGTTGGAAGACGCCGCGGGATTTACCAAATCCTATAAGAATACCAAAGAAGACGAATCGACGCACGGGTGGTACAAGATGGAAGCGTATAATGAGCTCCACGAGAATCCAGAGGAACTCGCTTGGAAGCGGGAAGGTTCGAAGATTCCTTTTTGTACAAACGGCGACGGCGCCGGAAGGTGGGTGTTTTCCAAGAAAATGTACCGAACGCAAAGCGAAGAAGACGCTTTAGAGTGGCGGTATTACGGGTGCAAAATTAAACACGTATCAGGATTGAAATTGAATAGATGCTTAGAAAAAGTTGGACCGGTTAAGTTTGCCGGCGAGAGTACTTTAGGACACGTATACGAGGCGTTTCTGCAACATTTGAACAAGACGGAATATTTTTGGCCTACGAGACACGATTTAGACGCCAGAAAAGTTTACGGAAGGTTAGATTTACTTCGCGCGCAGAACGATCACAGCGATTTTCACGGCATAGATATGGTGAACAAAAACCTATTCGACGAAATTCATAACCACAAACGCACGGCAAACGTGAAATTCGAAAACGTGGTGATTCTACAAGGCGCGAACGACGCCGCGAGGTATTCGATTGAAAAGTTTAGAGAGAAGATGAAAACTTTCGTAGAAACCGTGGTGAGATACCGCGAAACGAGCAACGAGAGCGAACAGGTTCGGTTGAAGCGTTTAGTGTGGGTGACTGCACCGACGAGACAATATAAATCGAGCAGCGGACCCGGTGATAGCATGTGCCCGAACGGATCGTCCTCGGAATCGATGCGAACGTGTAGCGCGGGAAACAGCGGACAAGCGCACACGGACGTCGGTACGACGAGATGGCACGGCATCGAGAGCGGTACAGACGCGAATGTACCGCCGAACTTGTACGGTACGCACGAACGAAGACAACTGTTGAACCAAATAGCAAAGAAGATGCTTCGAGAGAACGAAAAGATGTTGGCGGATGAGGTGTACATCGTCGATTACGAAAGTTTGACGGCGGCGTTGCCGTCGGATTATAACTACGACGGTGAACATTGGGGATGCCCGTGGCGAAGCTGGGAAAATAGAAGAGGATCAGGATACAGCTGTAAAGGCTTAGCGAACGTCGTGGTGTCGAATATCATTAGTCATTTTCTAGGATGCAAAGATTTGCATCTTTGATCTTTCCCTCGTGTCGAGGTTCTTGAAAAAACATTCTGATTAATCGGTACTAAAACCGAACAATACAAACTCGGTTCGCAAAAACTCGATGCGTTTAGCTGCAATCTCGAAACTCTCTAAATGATTTGTTCTCAACTCTGTCGCAATTTTTTGCGTCAACTCGGCGGTGATTCCCGGAATAAATATAGACGAGTTAGTCACGCAAAACTCTCCGGCGCGCGCGTCGTCTTCGTTCTCGTTACATTTTTTCAAAACGTCAATCGCACCTTCTCGCACCGCCAAAAGTAAACCATCCATCGCGTCAATTACGGGTTTAAGCGACTGCTTCAGCTCGTTTTTATCCGCGCTCTCAAAAATCTTACCTTCAATCATTAAAAGTAAAGCGTTGCACGAAACGGTCAACACGTGCGATGCTACGTACGACGTCGTAGGGACGATACCGTCCAGAGCGAATTTTATGGAGTTTGGCAAATGCTTATTGGATGCGATCGCGCGTATATCTTCCGAGAGATGACGCGAGCAACCAATAACGATGCGTGAAATGGCATCGAATGTGCTCGTAGCTGATGTATTTCGGATGATTGCTTGGATGAACGTTTCGTTGAACGCAAACACGTTCGTTCGCGTCCACGATGAAGAGGCTTCTCCATCCTCCTCTTTTGCTTCTCGCCCCGAGGCTGAATTTTTTCCCACGCGGTGTTCGAACATCTCGCGAATCGTCTGTTTTCGTCGCTCGGCGGTGTTTTCTTCACACGAACCCAGAGATGCAACCGAGAAATACGCGAGGGATTCGAGTAGATGATTTCTCGTCCACTCGTCCCTGTACGACGCATTATTCGTAGCGCAAGAATTCTGTGCTAGAAACCACGAAGGCGCCGCGAGCGCTGGTGCGCTTAAGTGCGGAGGTAACCACGAACTGTTCGTTCCCGTCGCATCGTCCGTGTATGTAAAGCAAAGGTTTTTCCACAGATACAGCATGTTCATTTCGTGCTGTTCCTCTACGTCCCCGTTCCCGATGCAAAGTATGCCGTTTGAGCAATTTTGCGATGCCACAGCAAACTGCTTCGTTACGTGGTCGAATCTCTTCTTCACTTTCAGATTAAACTCTTCTTTGTCTGTTATATCAACATCGAGACCAGCGTGTTCGATTAGACCCATATCGTGCAGATATATCGACCGAAATTTTGAGCTAATCGCGTCCATTTGACTAAACGCGAACGAACGCTTCAACGTATCGCGAAACCTCGTAAATTCCAACGCTTTATCGAACGCCTCGTATCGCAAAGCCTTGGCGAATGATTCTCCAATGTCAACATCTGATTGTTGTTGTAAACTCTCGCACTTTAAGCGAATTTCGTGAAACTTTTCCATACTCACGCTGTTGCCATCGAGCGCGGGAACGACGTGATGGAATAAACTCGCCATTTGTATATTTTTGGCATCCAGAAACGCAAACGTATCGAGCATGGACCGCGACGCGCCAAGCAGACAGCTCGAAGCTATTTCGTCGAACAATGCCTCCGCGTTATGTTTTGAACGCTGCAAAACTCGTTTTGAGAGCGCTTTCGCGCACACGAGAAACATTACAGCTCGTGAATGGCATTCGATGATTTCAGATTTGAGCGCGGAGCGGCTTGGTTTCAAATTTAAGCACGAAGCCGCTTCGGCGACCAGTGCGTGCGTGGCGTAAACTCCAAGAACATCTCGCGGTGTCCACTCTCGCGAATCGAGCGATTCGACGAGTGTTTCGCACTTTTCAAATCGTTCCATGAAAATTCTTGCGCGATTTTGGCCAGAGCAATCTTTGTAAACCAGCGGCGGCGAATAACAATTCTTTTGCTTGGTCACCCAAGCGGTATCTATCTCATCCCTCGAAATATCCGCTATGAGGACACGACACGCTGCTTCAACTCGTAACGCGTCCATCGCGTCTTTCTTCTTCAGTTCTTTGTCATCATCATCATCATCATTTTTGTCATAATACGCATCCAAAGAAGCAGCGGCGACGTCTCTGCGTTTCGCTAATCTTTCCCGACAGCCCTGAATCGCCTCAGCGTTGCCACAGTCCATGAGCGCTTGCATAAAGGTGCGAAGCTCTCTCGCACAACTCGTCCACGATGCAAAGGCGTCGACATACTCGGCTATTGATTCAAAAAGTATTTGTGCGTTCTTGACGTTCTTCTTTCGAGAGAGATTTTGACGCGCGGCTTCGAGAACGGCGAGGTACGGTCCTCTGCCTACGACTTTCGCACCGCCGTTCGCTTCTGACTTGGCTCTTAACGCAAATGCAAACGCCATCGTTCTACTATCACTACTACTACTACTACCTTCACTGAGGCCTAGCTTTGCGAGGTGCGCGATTGCGTCGTCTACGTTCCCTTCTTTTCCGTCTTCGAGCTCGGCGAGTAATTCGATGGCGTTTACGATAGCAATCCAATCGTCCGGTGCGAGGTCAATAATATCCACGTTATACTGAAACGCTTTTAATTTTGCGTCATCTAAGGACGCGTATAAGTCTGCGAGCAAACGCAACCGTTCCAAAGGTGAACTTTTCGCGAAACATTTTTGACCAACCTCGCTCTCGAGAAACGCGACGGCTATTTTTCTATTCGCGTCGCCTTTCGGGTACTCTCTCCGTCTCCTCTTACTATCGTTACTAATACTATCACTACTATAAATATCCTCATCCTCTTCATCCTCTTCAAACCCAACGTCCGCGCACATTAATGCCGTCACGTACGCCCTCGCGTTCTCGCTCGTCAAATCCCTCTCTTGATTTTCGTACTCGCTCGTCTTCAAGCTTTTATACATCCTCTGAAACATCGCCTTCCCCAACTCTCCGGACAACTTCTTCTTCTTCTTTCTCTCCTTTTCTTTCTCCTCCTCGCTCGCAACGATGTGCCTTTCTCCGTCTTCCTCCTCCCTCTCCTCTCCGCGCCACGTTTTCTTTTGCATCCCAATCGCTAAACTCATCGTCGCCGCGGCGCGCGTCCCTCCCGTCCCGGTATGCGGCTTCAACCGTTGCAACTTCACCGCGTACGTCTTCGCTTTTTCCAAATCCCACTTCTTTACCATCACGTTTTGTAAGTCCTCGAGAATGTCGCAATTCCCCGGATCTTTCTCGTGTTGTTTCTGAACGACCAAATATTCGTTCTCCTCGTCCCCGATGGACTTGTAAAAAATGCTCAACACTCGTAAACTTTGCGCGACTGTCGGACCGAAATCGGTTTCCAGATTTTCCTCCTCATCGATCCTTTTCATCACCGTTACGCACGCTCTCGTCGCCTCCTCGAACGCGTTCTCCTCTTCCTCGCTCACGCGGAGCATCGCTAAAGCTTTCACGCACGAAAACAGCGAGACGGAGGGGAACTGCTTCGAGGCTTTCGAGCACAAGGAGACGCATTCTTTCGCTTTCGACGGCTCGTCGACGACGTCGTAGATTTGGTGCAACGTTTTGTTTAACGCATTGAAAGAATTCATACTTCTTCTTCCGTCGATATAAACACCAACACCAACAGGTTTTGCTTTCCAAACGAGACGACGCGAGAGAAGAAACAAAGCGCGAGTGAGATGAGTTGTTGCGGAGTAAAATATCAAGAATTCCAATCAACTGTCCAAGAAAAGAAAAGAAAAAAAGCAAAAAAGCGTTGAAAATACACAAGACGCATGTGAGATGCATAAAGATACTTCATTAGTAAAAAGATCTCGCGCTCTCTCGAATACTACTCATAACAACACCAACAATGTCCGAAGCGTTCAACACAAACTTCATCAAATGTGTCTTCGTCGCCGTTCTTTTCGGGTTTCTCTTCCAACTGCGCGAGATCGCGGCGGAATACCAGTGTCCGAGTTTTGGTGCGTGGTTTTTTTTTGTCGTCCAAGACTTATGTGTCAACAACGTTCTCGAGATGTTCCCGACCAACCACGGAGGACGGATTTGATTGGTTCTCGATGAACCTATCCGCAGGAACGGCGTGAAATGTTAACGCGTGTTTTTCTCTCTCTCTTTTTTAAATAACAGATCCGGCGCAGTTGGAGCAACTCGCGATGCAATGCCTGGAAGATCCGGACGGTTTGTGCGGCGACATGTGCGTGAAAGCGATAACGTCTTCGGCGGCGAACCCGCAGGTGGCGAACGTGAAAGTGCCGTGCACCGGGGGCGTCGATGGACTCATCGAAAACGTTTTGAAAAAGTGTACCGAAGAGCTCGGCGCGCCCTTCGATCCTTGCGGCGGGAAAACGAAGAAGGCGATCATCGACGCGAGCGCGAAGATTAAGTGCGAAGAAGGCGGCGTGCTCGCCGATTACTAAGAAGTTTAAACTTCTTCTTCTTTATTACTCTCTCATGTTGGCTGCGTTTCGTGTTGCAATTACAAAAATATTTTCTAGGTATATAAACAAACTACTCCAAAACAAGTACACGCAGGATGAACGATGAGGATCGTCGTCGTCGTCGTCCAAGTTTACTTTTATCGCTTGGAGGAGAAAAAGTTTCCGAGCAAACCTCCTACTCCACCTTTAGCTTTGTTACTGCTGCTATTGCTAATCTTTTCCCCCGCGACGATCTCTTCGTCTTCGTCTTCGTCGAAGAACCCTTCTTCCCCTTCCTCGTACGACACGCTCGCGCTTTTCACTTTGACGATTTCCTTGTCTTTGTTTGAAATCGTTCGAAACGCTTTGCTCACGCCGTATTTTTGCAACTCTTCGCTCGCGACCATCCCGAGATACTGCTTCGCATCTTCGAGATTTTCCGGGTTGCCGTCTTCTTCGAACTCTCTCAATTGCGCTTCGGTGAACCCTCCGCTCTCGTCCGTGCCGCTTCGCGCGACTCGGAAAAGTAACCACGAACCGAACGAATCGTACGCCAAGGTACCGTCTGCGTTCACTTCCTGTCCCGTCAAGAACGGAATCAATCGATCGATTTTCTTCAAAAGAGACGGTCGGTTTAGCATAAACCGGTCGAATTTCGAAGTCATGGCGGATATTCGTCGTCTTGGAATCTTTTTCGTCAACAATCTGGCAAACTCCCAACCGGCTTGGTCGTTCGCGTCTAAAATCGCCCACGCCTCCGGGTCTCTAATCTTCGCTTCATTCGCGCGTCTCCATGCGCTCAGCGATTCGTTACTCGCGGTTAAATCTTTTCGTAACTTTTGCACGCCGGCATCCGTGCGTAAACTCTTAAAACATAATTGTAAATACATAATCCCTAACGAATACATGTCGAATCTATCCGGTAAATTCAACTGCCACAACACCGGCGAAAGCGCCAAAGCGATTGGCGGAAACGGCGCCTCGGGCGTTTGCGTGCTCATGATGTACTGTTCCGGCGCCGCATATCTCGGGTCGAATATGAATTGTTTTGGCACGTAATTTACGCCGAAACGTAAATCCGCGCTCCCTCCAAAATCAATCAACTTGAACCGCTGCGTGTTTTCGTCGAAAATTAAATTCTCCGGCTTGACGTCTCTGTGGACAATCCCGGTCCCGTGCATTTGCACCAACAAATCCAAGCACTGACTCATTATCGCCCTGATCGTCGCCGCCGTTCTCTCCGGATCTCCAACTGCTAACGTTCTCGGATAACTCTCCTCGTCCGGAAATAAATACGGCTCCAAGTTATACGGAAAGTCCTTCTCCTTCATAAACTCAAACAACGTCCTCCCGCCTTCGTACTTCCACGCCAACCACAACGGCGGGTACGCCCCAGGCTTCGACGCCTCGCCTTGCCACGACCCAACGTACGGCGCGCACGCGTTCCACGCCGCGATCTGCATCCTTCGGTTCATCCACTCCTCCGCTTCCCCGTAATCGTCCGCTCTTTTCAACACGTACGGCTCTCCCGTTTCGTTATTCGTCGCGAAATACACCACCCCGAATCCGCCTTGGCCGAGTTTCGTCCCCAACGTAAAATCCTCCAAACTGTACTTTTTCCGCATTCGATCTTGTATCGGTTGCACGACGTAGTATTCCACGTACCCAGGTAACGCCCCGGGCGTGATGGAGAGGAAAATGAACAAGGTCGATAACAGCGCCGCGCCTTGCGCGGTGAACAAAGGTTTCAACTCCCTTCGTAATTCCGGATCTAACGTCGACCGGTAAATCATATCGCCGCAGTTCTGGACGGTGCACGGAAGCCCCACGCCGGTGGCGACGTCGAAGATGTGCGACATCTGTTGATGGATGTCTGAGATGGTCAAATTTTCCATTCCTTCAATCATCATCCTCGTCGTCGTCGAAACGGATATCGATGACGCTGAAAAACGTCTCCGTCGTTTTTCGATGAAAATTTTGCGCACTTTTTTCTTCGATGATGATACAGTTGTTGTTCGAGACGAACTTTTACGCGAAACGTGACGAGAGGATGCATTCGAGGAGGATGCACAGGAGGAGGAAATGCGTTTTGCGAGACCGACCCCCATTTGATGCTTTTTTAAAACGAGAGAGAGAGCGTTCAGAGAGAGAAGTACGTGTTCTTAAAATGAGGGAAAACTCGAGAGAAGGAAAGATACGATGGATAAAATTTAATTGTTGTGCAAAGCAAACAGTTTTGGTCAAACAAAAAAGAAAGCATCTCATTCCTGAAAAACGTCTCAATTTTTATTAGAGACGAATCTTTGAAAGCGCGCGCATGAAGAACAATATCTCAAAACGAAACAACTCACGAAAGAATACTAATAATGAGCAGCAGACGAAGAAAGAATCCACATCCGAAAAGAACGGTGAACGCGAGGACGGTTTTGAAGGGAGAGAAAGAAGAACCTTTGGTGTTGTGTTCGAGGATTCCTGACGAGGATGATGATTTCAACGAGGCGAATCATCATCAGATACAAAAAGAAGAAGAAGAAGGAGAAGAGGACGAAGACGAAGAAGACGAAGAAGAGATAACTGTTAGGAAAGGAACGAAGAGAAAGAGAGGGCACGAGTGCGATGTTTGCGAGAAGGTGTTTCGATATCCATCCTACTTGGCCAGACACATGCGTACTCACACGAAAGACAAACCGTATGAATGTGATGTGTGCGAGAAGCGTTTTAGTCAATCTAGTCATTTGCAAGACCACGTGCGTATTCACACGAACGAGAAACCGTATGAATGTGATGTGTGCGATAAAGCTTTTCGTACATCTGGTGGTTTGACACAGCACAAGCGTATTCACACGAAGGAGAAACCGTACGAGTGTGATGTGTGCGAGATGCGTTTTCGTCATTCTTGTAATTTGCAAACGCACATGCGTATTCACACGAACGAGAAACCGTTTGAATGCGATGTGTGCGAGAAGAGATATCGTCAATTGAGTGGTTTAAAGTACCACATGCGCACTCAACATTAGCTCTCTTTCACAGTCCTCTGTAAACACATACATATACATCACATACTCAACGAATCAAACGAACTTTTACTCGCGCTTTCGCGTGTCTCGCGTTTTACATCACATTTCACAAAGTTCCCGAAAATCGACACAAAACGCGCACATTTGCGCGTGAGATAGAGAACCACACGATAAAGATGACCACCACCGCGTTTGCGACCAAAACCGGGTCTTTCCTCTCCTCTTTGAAACACGCGATTCAAATCGTCTCTCTGGCGCACGTGTTCAACGAAAACGTCTTCGAAGTGACCGCGTGCGTCGGTCCGAGCATGTTGCCGACGTTTAACCGCTTCGGGGATATCGTTCTCGTGGACAGACGAATCGATGTCGGGAAAGGCGACGTGGTCGTCTCTCGGTCGCCGACGAATCCGAAACACATGGTGTGTAAACGCGTCGTCGCCGTGGGAGGTGAGAGAGTGGAAAAGAAAGCGAGCGCGAGCGACGTTTCGAATCATCGACAGAGGAGAGAGGACTCGGAGGAGTTGTTCTTGGACGGCGAAGGGTGGAGCGGCTATCGGAAGTGGGACGAGATCAACAAAAAGACAAAGAAAAACAAAGAGTACGTGACGGTTCCGGATGGACACGTGTGGTTGCAAGGGGATAACGAAGGAAATTCGACGGATTCGAGAGATTACGGTGCGGTACCGATGGAGATGTTGCGAGGTCGCGTGTTCGCAAAAGTGTGGCCGATGCGCGAGCGCGGTTGGGTGGAAAGAGACGAACGGTACGCGTTGAGAGATGAGAAAGAGTAGTTTAGAGTAGAAAGTAGGAAATACAAGTAGTAATAGAGTTGTTCAAAGCAGCAATAGTAGAGAGAGATTTAGGTGACTCTACCAGTGTTACGTGTAATAATATAACAATATTTAGTATCCTTTCGATCGACGATGGTATAATTTATTTAAATTTTCGTTTGTTCGCACCCTAACAACGTCTTCAACAACTCGTACGCGACGAAACGGATGCTATTTTGCGGCACGACTTTCATCGTGTTTGCCGTCCACCCTCTAAAAAACCCTCTCGCGCCTTCGTCTCGCATGATCGTCGTCATCGCGTCCGCCATCCCGTTGTACGTTTTACCTTTCATTTGCATCCGTCTTCGAATGGTATCCAACGGGTAACACACCGTCGCGCTAAACGTTCCCGAGGCTCCACCGATGACCAAATTCGCCATTGGATCTTGCTTGATGTTCGCCCCGTCCCCGTAGTACATCTTCTTCGCCACGTCGTAACTGGCAAAGTTACACGCCGCGTACGGCGCGATCCCGGCCAACGTCGGGATCAAACCTTTATACAGCGCTCTCACGCCTTCCGTTCTATACACCACCGAAAATGCATTCACCATCCCTTTATACGGATGATTCGGTAAAGCTAATCGTAACCTAATCGTATCCAACGGATGCGTCAGCGCGGTCCCGGTCATCCCCGCCATCGCCCCGGCGAGAAGTCTTTCCTTCACCCCTAACTTGCCGTTTTCGTCTTGCAACTTGCTCTTGTAAAAATCGTTCGACGTCAACTGCGCCGCGGCATACGGTGCGACCCGAATGACGTTCACCCCGTTCCCTTTCCAAAACGATAAAATCCCTTCCTCTTTGTATATTTTCTTGAACGCTTGCCCGACTCCGGTGTACGCGGTGCCTTCGATCCCGGACGACGCCATCGCTTGCACTTGAAACAACAGCTTGATTCTATCTAAAGGCGCCGAGGCAGTTCTCGCGATGACCCCGGCGCCGCCACCGGCGGCGACCATCCTCGAACCGTCCAATGTTTTTTTCATTTGAGAGAATATGCCTCCGTCGTCCTTCTCGTTCGCGGAGTGTGCCGCTGCTGCACCCATCGTCGCGAAAGAAGAAGATGAAGATGATGATGATGCTAATGCCGACCGGGAAGCGTCGCGGTCTCGATTCATTCCGTGTTTGCTTTATGTATATATCAAATATATATATAAATACTCGCCGCAAAGAAAGGTCTCCTCGCAGAATAGAATAAAAGAAGCGCCTCCTTACAGAGCGCGTAATTCGTTCTCGTTCTCTTCGAAAGAAGTGAACGCGTTCGTTTTCCTTTTGTTGCGCAGTCTTTATTAAACTAATAAAGATTATCCAGAGAGTCTACGCTTTAAGAAGAGCAACGTTGCTTTTTGTGGTTGTGTGAAGCTCAAAAAAGAGTACCCTTTATGCACTTAAGAGTACCCTTTAGGCACTCAGCGCCTGCTTTTTGAGTCCCCCTTACGCACTGAGACGCGCAAAAAAGAGTACCCTTTGACGCACTCGAACCCTAAACAAAACTGGAGTGGGCTCCTTACCCGCGGCAGGTGCGTTTCGCGTCACATCGCGTTTCGATACAAACGCACACACGCACACATCACGCGCGCGCATCTTTGCGGGTCGTTCTCGAGAGAGAGAGAAGAACGAGAGAGTGGCGGAGAACAACAAAATGGCGTACGGGTCGCTTCCTTCTTTCGAAGACGACGACGAAAGAAGAAGCACATCATCTTCATCGCGTGCTCAGCGCGGGGAACGATCGCCCGACGAGGGACAAGAACACGAAGTTATGATCGCATCGGAAGTGAGATCCTCGGAGAAGACCAGAACGACAGGAAGGAAGAAATACGTCGCGATCGCAGTGGTTGGCGCGATGTGCGTCGCCGGCTTGTCGGCGGGGTCTTCGTCTTCTTCTCCCGCGAGATTACATCATCAGCTCGGAGATGAGGCCGCGGTTTTCACGGAGAGAAAGGAGCAAAATTTTCAGCCTTCGAAACTGGCGCGCGCTCGTGTCGCCATGGCCTCTCTCGGAAAGAAGAACAAACAAGATTGGCACTGGGAACACATCGGAAACGGGTATTACTGTCACAGCAACGCGAAGTACATATGCGAGTTTTGGGGATCGCCGCCGCCTCCGGCGTATCCGTTTCCGCCGCAGATGCCGAATCCTCCGCCGCCGCCGAGTCCAGCGCCGCCGCCGATGAGTCCGGACGTGCCGTCACCACCGCCGCCACCGCATCCGATGCCACCGCCGTTGTGCGCGAGCGAAGCGTTTAACGAAGATTCGTGCACGGACGAAGTTGTTGTGAAGAAGTGCACGAGTAAAGTGAGCGAAAATAACAACAATAACAACAACAACGCCGACGCCAAGGCGACGCCTCAATTAGGCGAGGAGAAGTGCGAAGACGTGAAAGTCCCGGTGTTGGGGTATTGTTCCATGCAATCCGCGTTGCACAAAATTCAGTGTCAAGTGGACCAGACACCGTCGGCGCACTTGGCGCAGTCGTTGGAAAACTTGTGCACGGAATTGCCGGCGAAGATTGACGCCGTCGCGAACTTTACGATGTCTAGAATGTTCCCGACCGATCCGAACGTTTTAGCGGAAGCGTTCAACTCGAGATTCGCAGCATCTGCTACGGCCTCGTTGGGTGGTGCTGCTCACACTTCTTCATCTTCTTCTCCGTCGTTAATCGGCGCTGAAGAAATGTTGGACATTTTCGATCCGGATAACGAACACGTGTTCAGAGACTCTATTCGTAAACTGTTGCGAGGCGAGCCCGGGGTCGCGGACAAGAACAGCAAAGGTCACGACATTGCCCCGTTGGGTCGCTCAGCGCACCAGTTGGGCGAGCAAGCGTTGATTGCCACCTTGGGCGGCAGAGAAACGTGCTTCTCTGTCCCGGTGGATACGTTCCCGCACCACGAAATGTCCGGTCAATTCGAAATGGAATGGCCGCAAAAGTTGCACGCTTCTGAGTATCGCCCGTCGATGTTCCGAGCGCAATTGTTGTCCCCGGAATTCGTTTCGTGCATCACGATGAATAAGTTTGAGATTCCGATGGAAGTCGCGCGAGGTATCGTGGACACGTACCGGACGTACTTCAAACCAATCATAACCAAATCGTTGGCGCAAGTCAACGACGCGACGTGCGGGAACAACAACCAAATGGGAAGATCGTCTAGAATGGGTAAAAATGAAGCGTCGCAATCGAAAGATTCTATCGAAAAGATTAAAGCGTTTACCGAGGAAGGTTTGGCCGGCGCCGCGAAGAAGAAGACGGTGGTCGGACGAAGTTTGTTGAGCAGCAGTTTAGAAGAGAAAACGAAGCCAAAGACGTACTTAAGAACGACGACGCAAATTCCAACCGTAGATTTGAGAGGTGCGGCGGATATTATCCAACGCGAAGCGAACATGGGCGGTTCCGTTGACCACGCTTCGTTGGTCGAGGAACGCATCATGTTGAAGATCAACAACTTGCGCGCGCAGTTTCAAAAGGACCCGTTGCAAGACAAAGCGTTCACCCAGAAGAAAAAATCCGAGGCTGAGAAGAAACACTCCTCCAGATCTCTTTTGAACGTGGATAATTACAACGAAGCCATGGAATCTGCGAGAATGTCCTTTACGAACGCGTTGAAGAACACGAGAAACGTCGATTACGAAGCTGAATTGGCGACGTCTATCAACTTCAAAGCGTCCTTCAAAGCCGCGAACACCATGTTCAAACACGGCGATTTATTCGATTTGACGGATACTGGACCACCGGTGATTAACAAAGAAGAGATGATCTCCTTGGGCGTGCCGGGCGTGTACATGAAGACCAACTTAGCGGCGAGGTTCCGCATGCCGTATTACTTCAAAGCAGACGTGCCGGGTGAAATCAACTTCCACGTCAAGGGTGACGTGCGCTACAAAATTAAGGTTTCCAACAATACCGCCGCGGTAGAGTTCTTAGGATCTACGATTCAAGCCGATCCGGAAGATATCACGTCCTCCGTCGTCGGATCCTTGCAACTCGGCACTTCGGTACGTTTGGACGAGTTCGTCACCGCCGTGTGCGTCGGCGACTTGTGCACCGGCCCGATGTTGGCCATGCAACAAGACGCCTACGTTGGCTTTGATACGTTCGATACGAACGGCGAAGTCTCCTCCGAGGATGAAACGCCGACGTGTTACGAAGGACCGGGTGGGCTCGAAACCACCTTTGTGGAGTGGGATTACGACGCGTCCGCAAAGGCGCAGTGCGTGGCGTCCGCCGACGGTGCCGCCAAGGGTGTCGGTTCGTACTTGCAAGTGCCGAAATCGCCGATGGGTGTGTACATGACCACTTTGAACGGTCAAGCACAATCTATCTGGCACGATTACCACTTAGACTCTGGAGATGGACACTTCTTCATGGATGAATTGTTCCACACGTGCGCCAGGGAGGACGATCCGGACACGTACGTCGACGCGTGCGATGCGGCGTATTTGGGTGAATTGCCGATGAAACCGACAAAGTCGGCGAGAAAAGCGGCCAAGCTGGCCATGAAGCACCATCGCGCGCACAGTAGCACGTTGAAGAACGTGAACGTGCCGAAACCGACGCCTGTCGCGCAAGTCGCCAAACCGGCGGCTGTCGCGCAAGCCAAGCCAGCTGCGGTATCTAAGCCATCTGCTGCGCAACAACAACAAGCGAAGCCTGTTGTGGTCGCGGCCGCGACGACTGTCAAGCCTGCTGCTGCTGCTGCTACCAAAACGCCAACCGTCGTGACTGCCAAGGCGGCGCCGGTTCGACCAGACGGCGTCTACGAAAAGAAACCGGACGGCATGATGCGCTTAGTCGCCACCGAGCGTAAAACGCCCGAGCAAGAGCTCGCGGAAAAGAAGAATGCGGAAGAAGCGAAGAAAGCTGCCGAAACTAAAGTTGCCGCCGCGGAGAAGAAAGTGCAAGATGCGAAAAACGCCGCGGATGTCAAAAAAGCCAACGTGCAAAGCAAAATCGCAGCGGACCAAGTGAACGCGGCGACGAAAGTGATGAACGACGTCAGGCAGCAACAGCAAAAGCAGCAGCAGCAGCAAAAGCAGCAACAGCAACAACCAAAACAACAACTCAAACAACAGCAATCAAACAACAACATCAAAATGACTCCAATCAACGAAGAAGCGAAGAACCTCGAAAAACGATTAGACTCCATCGAAGCTTCGATGGGCCGCGAAGAACTCGAAAAGAACTTACAAGCGGAAAAGTTAGCGAGAGGTATCGCCATCCCGGATCTTCCCACCGCTACGACTCCTAAAGTCGCCTCCGCGACGAAGAAGCCAACCCAAGCGAAGAAACCAACAACATCATCCGTGATTTCAGAAATTTCCATCGACGACATCGCGGCTGAAATCGCGGACGAGGCGAGCATGGAAGGCGCGTAACGCGTAAAAGAAAAATGTACAAGAGTGAAAGAGCGGGAAAGTGTTATTTTTAGTTTGAGATATTATTAGTTTATATATACACATATTACGTTTAGAGAGAGAGAGAGAGAGAAATAGAGGAGGATTGTTATTATTATTTATACACTGTTCATGTCATACCGAATGCTAAACTCTCTCGCGTACGTTTACTGTATTCCTCCCTTCGCGCGGCGAAAGCGCAAATCTCAGCTTCTTTTCTTTCTTTACGAATCCGCGGCACAAATTTTCTCTAATTCTGATTAATAATGTCGGCAGCAGCATCGACATCGCGTCATCCTCGTCGTCATCGCGATGGCGAGCGCGAACAGCTGTTGTTCAAAACGACGACCGCGAGGACACAAACGGTTGAACATGGGTCGTCGTCGCTTGATTGTGATGAGGACGACAACAAGAACGTTTTGGGGAAAATCTCAACCTTTTTCCTCCTGTTGTTCGTCCTCAGCGTTGCGAGCGCGCTCGGGGTTGTTCTGACGAATGATAATACTGCGACGACGAAAACGAGAGCGCTTTCAATGCTCGGAAGCAGTTCGAGCGGTTTGAGCGCGAGCGCGAACAGTTACGTGCCGTATTCCGTGGAACTGATTCCAACGTTTGCAGAGCAAAGAAAACCACTGACTGATTTTACGTTTTACGCGGCGGTTGGATCGTGCCTGAGCGAAGCGCCGAAGGACGGTCGATGCATCGATTACGGATCGAGAAGCACTCACGGTGCTTCGATTTCGGAATGGAACGTGAGTTTAGTGACGAACATGGATAAAGCGTTCGAAAATCGCTGGGAGTTTAACCCCTCGGAGTCGTTGAGCGGGTGGGATACGAGCGGAGTGACTTCTATGCACTGGATGTTTTTCAACTGCCATGAGTTTAACGGCGACGTGAGAGAATGGCAAACCGGGAACGTGCAAGATATGAGCGGTATGTTTTATAACGCGACAAAGTTTACGAGAAAAATTGACCGGTGGGACACGAGTTCGGTGACGAACATGCACGGCATGTTTCAATTCGCGGCGAGTTTTAACAAGAACATTTTAGGGTGGGATACCGGGAAAGTGGCGAACAGCGCGAATATGTTTAAAAACGCGACGGATTGGTACAAGAAGTTTTCATGTCCGAACGATTCGAGCGTCCCGAACGAGTGTTCGTGCACGGCGTGCGTGAAGCAGGAGGAGTTTTTAGAGAGCATAGAAGAGTGTTTGCGTTTAGCGCCCGGAGGGAATTGCGAGAAAGGGTCGCACGGCGCCATTCACTTGTGGGACGTGTCCCAAGTGACGGACATGTCGTCCGCGTTTGAGAATCGAGAATCGTTCAAAGACGTCGGTATTAGCAATTGGGACGTCAGTTCGGTGACTCGAATGGACAACATGTTTCGAAACGCGGTGTCTTTCAACGGCGATATTAGCAAATGGAACGTTGAAAACGTTCAATCGTCGCACCGCATGTTCAAAAACGCCAAGGCGTTCGATAAAGACATTCGAGGGTGGATGATGATGAATTTGCCGTTATCGACGACGCCGACGACGAAAACGAAAACAACGGCATCGACGATGGGTTCTTCAGTAGTCAGCGAGAACCAAACCAACCACGCCTCTTGGGACATGTTTACCGGTGCGGACGCGTGGTTGATTAAATACGGCTGCCCGCACTGCCAACAATTCGAAGGCCCGCCGGGAATGTGGTCCACTCTCAACGAACACCCTCCGCCTTCGCCGCCGTTGCCGTCGCCGCCCATGTCGCCGACTCCCCCATTCGACCCATCGAAATGTACGTCCACCCCTGCGTTCGAGAACTTACACGAGTGCGAGGATACTTTACTCCATAAAGAGGATTGCTCCGTCGATCCTTCCACGAACGAGGAAACGTGCGCGGTGGAAGTCAAAGTCCCGGTCCTTGGATTTTGCGCGATGAAAGCCGCCATCAATAGGCTGAACAAAATCGAGTGCGGTTATTTATTAGAGGAGACCGCCTCGCAGACGCTCGATTCCGTCACCACGCCGGTAAACTTGCGGGGCATCGGAAACTACCTGGACGGACTCGCAACCGTCCTCGAGACTCAAATAGCGCCGCATCAAACGACGCCAAACGACGAAGACCCTTTCGACTTTAACGTCGCCGGCGGAGTCGGCGAAAAAGAAGAAGAAAAAACCGACGGCGTGTATGGCATGATTACAGATAAAAAGAAAGGTTGGTTTCCTTTTCTTTCTGAACACCAAAATTGACAATAGTAGCAATAGTCGTAGTCATCAATTAGGTGTATTCTCCGCGTTACAACAGAATTTCTCGCGCTTTGCATCCTCAGCTCGCCCGTGGGGAGGTTTCCTTTCCTCGTGCATCTTTTTTGGGGCGGTTCGGTACCGGACCGGTAGTCGCGCGTCGAGCGCGCTTTCGCTCGCGAGAAAGTTGTGCTCCATCCAGCAGAGCGTAACGCTTTTCAATTCGCCAGTTTTTTACATTCACAAACGCATTAATACATCTCTTCTTCTCTCGTCGTTTTGTCGTTCGCGAGAGACGTGGTCTCTCGTAGGCATGACGTTCCCTTCCTCCTCGAATTACCACCAAAACAAATCTCCTTGTCTTTCCTTGCGCGAGCGACAACTCCTCGTGTTCGGGTACCCCCGAAAAGTCTCCCCGGGGGAAGTCTTGTCGCTGGTGCGTTTTCTCGTCCAAGACGACGACGAAGAAGATAATGAAGAAGTAAAAGAAGAGACGGGGAAATATGTGGTTAAAATTTTAGACGAAGTGGACGTGCACGGGTGCTCCGCCGCGTTCGTGCAACTCCCGAGAACGACGACGAGAGCGCAAAGGTTTCGAGCGTTCGAGAGGAAAATCCAAAGTGGAATTCAGTTTGAAGGGGAAAATATTTACGCGAGAGCGTTCGATGCGCCGAACAGACCGGAAGCGTTGAAAGGACTCCCGAGGACCGTGGAGGAGGTGTTTAAGAAAAAAGAGGAGGAAGAGGCGAAGACGACGATTCAGACGAAGAAGAAGACGAAGAAGAGCGCTCCGGAAGGGTACGCGATTGGCGGGAACGTTGGTGGGAGCGACGACGGAAGCGGATACGGTACGAAGAGGAAACGAGACGGTCCCGGTCCGCTCTTATCGCTTTCGGAAAACCTAGTAGTAGCGGGAGGAGTAGACGTCGTTCGCGAAGAAGAGAGTCGACGTTTGATTCGAGCGGAGGTGTCTGGTGGTGGTGTTTTTACGCGAGATTTCGACGCGGTTGAGTTTCTCGAGTTTGACCCGGCGACGAGTCAACCCGGGGAATGCGAAAGATCAAGCGTGAAGCTCGTCGGTCGCAGAGGTAACAATAACGTAGAGAGAAAACTTGCCGTCGTTTACGCTGCAGAAGCGCTGTCGTTTTTTATCGGTGCAAGGGGCCTCGCAGTGAGAAGAATGAGGAACACATTTCCGACGGTAGCGTTTGAATGCATCGAGCATCCACAAAGATGCGTGTTTTTGTGGCAGAAAGGCACGGGCGCGAATGGCGACGAAGAAGTGGCGAAATGCGAAGAAATTTTATTCGAGAAGGCGGTTTTAGAGACGATTGGAACTTTAGAACGGACGACGGAGGAGTATGATTCGTTGTTGAGCGCGAAGAAAGTGGCCGCCCGGACGAGCGCGACGAGTTACGATTTCAGAAGTCAACGAAGTAGCGAAGATACCGGATTTGTTGTTCGTACTCAAAGCGATAGCCATCCCGCTCCGTTTGTTGATAAAACGCCGTTACCACCGCCAACGGCAAACGAGTACGATCATCTGTATCAAAATGATGACAAAGAGGAGGAAGAAGAAGAAGAAAAATTTGAGAACACGAATAGAATTTTAGACGGCGACGACGACGATTTCGGAGGAACAGGCTTTGGTGGTGGTGATGACGAAGACGGTACCTATGAAAAGTTAGACGAAAGAACCAAACTTGTATCGCGAAACACTCCTTCACCGATTGAGGAGGAGCTACAAGACGTCGACGCCGACGCCGCTGAGCCCGAGAAGAATAAAGACATAAACTCTCGACTGGACGTCCACAGAGCGTGTTCGGAAAAGCTCGTTTCGAGAACAGACATCTTGTTCGTCCTCGGCGCGACGAACAAAGATTCGGGAAGCATTACCGAACGATTTGATTTAAACGAGCGATTCGTGAGAGTGCGCATGCCAAAAGGTAAAACCGTTTCCGCGAGCAACTACGCGTGCGGGATTGTAACGAAAGCTACAATGGAACCAGGACGAACGAAAATGCACGAAGTGACCTGGAAACTCGTTCTCGATTTAGGCCTCGCATCCGTACCGTCGTATATCACGGACGTGGCTTATTTGTCGAACGATAGTTTTACGCAAACCGAGACGAGCGCTTTCGCGGATAATTTGAAAACCAGAGACGGTGAGGATGTCGCGATGGAAATGGTGTTCGGGCCTTAAATGTGTGATGAGTTTTTTAAAGGAAAAAGATAGTAGTAGCGATAAATAGGGGAGACACGCGCGCATGTAAAGAACAATTTATAATGAAAGACATCAACACAGGATTTATTACATTATTTATTTGTCTCTCTCTCTCTCTCTCTCTCTCTCTCCGTTCTAATTATAGCAAGTTGGTGGTAGTAGTAGTCGTCGTTGTTGTTGTTAAAATAATACTCTAGTTAGTTCGGGTTGATGATGGCTTTGATTTCGTCGTACATGACCAAAACCATCGCACCACCGACACCTCTCAAGATGTTCGAGAACGCACCCTTGAAGAACGCGCCCGCGCCTTCGGCTTGGTAAATCTTAACAAACGCATCCATGGTGCCGGTGTACGTCGGACCGGCGGCGTTGCCCTTCTTACCGGAGGTCATCATCAAACGTCTACGAACGGTATCAAACGGATAGGACAAGACACCCGCGGCGTTCGTGGCGACTTGCGCGACGACGAACTTCGCAATCATGGAAGAATCCCTGGTCAACAAGGCACCCTTCCCGGTATCGTAGAGACCAAAGTACGAACCTCTGTACACGACGATACCTTGGACGGAAACGCCAAAGCCCTTGTATAAAGCACCAACACCGCCAGCCTTGGCAGTTTTGCTAATGCAATCGACCAAACCAGTGAACTCACGATCCTTGTTCGTGCCAACATCGGCGGCCAAACGCGTACGAGCGAAATCAAGCGGGTACACAATCAACAAAGACCCCGCGCCGGCCAAACCGCCAGACGCCATGTTGACCGCGAAAAACGACCAGAACGCCTCCTTCGGCGAATACGACGGAAACAAAGCCTTAATCGTATCCTTGAACGCAAAGTTAAACGCTTGCGTCGGGAAATAACGGACAATATTGGCCGTGTTCCCTCTCCAAAACGACCCCACGCCTTGCTCCGCGGAGACTCTCGTGAAGCAATTCACGATACCCGTGTACCTCGGGATTTCCCCGGAAATGATTCTCGGGTTCGCGTCTTGCGTTTGGATCAAAAGCTTGACGCGTTCGATCGGTGCCGTTGCGGTTTTCGCGATCGAACCGGAGACGCCGCCAGCCGCTAAATCTTTGAAGAAACCCAGCGGATCCTGTTTATATTACACACGTTTGGTATGAGAGAGAGAAAAATTGAGTCAAAACCGTTCGAGCAGTCAGAGAGAAAAAAAAAGAAAAAAAAGAGATCCGATCGCTTTCGGATGATGATGATGTTCTTCTTCTCGCCGGCGATCTCTCGCACGCCTCGGAAACCCCAACTTTCGGGAGAACGAAAGAGGACGAGGCGGAAGGAAAAGAGACGTCGATCGCTCTCTCTTTCGTTCGATCTCTTTCCAACGCAGCGAGATCTTTTCGAGAAGAGCGCACACATTTAATCATCTTTTGGCGGCCCTGAAACGTCGGTGTGTACTCAATAATCTCATCGCGCTTTTGAGAAAAGCTTTCGAGGAAGTGAGAGCGCCGCGACATTTCTTTCTCAATTCGATCGACGATTTCGCGTTCAAGAATACACGTTTCGTAAAAACGTACACATCTCGTCCTCGTCTCGTTTCACATCGCGCGTGATCGCGCGTGTACACGTTCCGCGCGACATCAATCACATTTGGATTTTTTCAAAAACTACTCTCGAGTGTACTCACCACTTCTTTCTTACTGTGCGCGGTGAACTGCGCGGTCGCTCTTTGCGTCCGCGTCATCTGCATCGCAGGCGTGACATGTTCACTCGACGTTGTTTGCGCTTTCAAGTTGCGCTCGAACGCTTGCTCGTAAAAGGCTTTCGTAAACGCCATCTTAGTCGTAAGTGTTTGGTTGTTTTATAGTAATAGTGGGGAAAAGCGGACCTTTGTTGAAAGACTGAGGAGATCTCCACGGACGGATGGAATAATCTCGTACGGTTTGGTCGAAAAAGCACAGAAGAGAAAACAACAGAAGAGAGAAAAGAGCGCAGATTCAGAGCAGTTTCGTTGTTCGTGCTTTTTCACTCCTCTGCTTTTGTGTTCGAGCTTTTTCGCTTCCTCTTTATTAAGTGTGTCAACGCTCTGTTGTTTTCCCCCACACGAAACAAAGAGAGAGAGGTTGAAGAGAGAGAGGTCTGCTTTGAAAACAACAACAACAGAGAGAGAGAGAGAGAGAGAGAGAGAGAGAGAGTACGAGCGCGTTTCTGGTCGGTGCTTTGTCGCCGCGCTCTGCTTTGTTCGAGCTTTTTTTGCCTTCCTCTTCGTCTCGTCTGTTTTCCCCACAAAACAAATTGGTTGACACGACAGAGAGATAAAAATGCAACCATCTTCATCACAATCGGCCTTGTCGTTGGCGCGACGATTGGTCGCCAAATCAATCTCGGGAACTCTCAGAGGAGGAGGAGAAAGAGGCGGGGTACTTTTGACGACGACGAGCGCGAGGAGTACGACGACAAGCAGCGGCAAAGATGGCGACAGATGGGGGAGTCGGAGGAGGAGGAAAAGGAGTCAAACGAGCGTTTGTAGTACGTTTACGACCGCGACGACGACTGCGGACGACGATAACGATATTCTCTCACTCCTGTGTCACACCGCACTTGCGAATCCAAACCGACCGGCGATTGCTTCTGGCATTCACTCCAAAGGCCCTTTAGACGCCGTCACGTATGCGAAACTGTTCAATTTTTCGCACACGCTCGCCAGATCGAAGGTTTTACGAGACGTGGAAATCGGGGAGAGAGTTGGGATATATTGCGCACCAAACGCGGAATTTGTGGCGTCGGTGTACGCGATATGGATGAGAGGAGCTGTGGCGGTGCCGGTGTCGGCGTTCGGGGACGAGGCAGATCGAGCGCACGTCGCTCGGGATAGCGGGATGAAGACGTGTTTAGTGCCGCCGAGGAGGAACGACGAGTTTTTTAGGCGAAGTGGAGATGTGAAAGAGGAAGAGTTTACGTGCGGCGAGGCGGAGATTAGGAGAGTGCATAAGATTCCAAAGTGGGCACTGAAGCCGTGCGACTTTCAAAAGGATTGGTTGGAAGACGTTCGTCAAAAGAGTGATGAAAGCGTAGGCGCGTTGATTTTATACACGTCCGGAACGACCGGTCAACCGAAAGGTGTTTTACACACCAGGCAAAGTTTGTATTCGCAAGCGAAAACGTTGAGCGACGCGTGGGAGATTTCCAAGAAGGATCGTTTGTTGCACTGTTTGCCTTTACACCACGTGCACGGGTTAGTGAATGGCGTTTTGGCTTCGCACGCGAGCGGCGCGACGGTGGAGTTTACGGATTCGTTCAAGTTCGATCCGAGGTATTTTTGGCGACGAATGCGAAACTCCGGGCCACAAATCACGATGTTTTACGGCGTACCAACCATGTACGCGATGGCGTTGCGACAGTTGGACGTGTACGATAACGCGGATAGGAGGAGGAGAGAGAAAGAAGAAGAAGACGGAAAATCCGTTGAGAGGAAGGAAAAAGTATCGACTCGATCGGAGTGCGCGGAGGAAGCGAAAGCGCTTCGCTTGTGCGTATCCGGCTCCGCGGCGTGCCCTCCTTCCATCTTAGATCAGTGGAACAGGTTGACTGGAAACCAATCGCCTTTGTTGGAACGATACGGGATGACGGAAATTGGCATGGCACTTTCGCAAAAATTGGATTTCTCCAGTCGCGCGCCGGGATCGGTCGGCGAACCGTTAGCAAACTCGGAGTGTAAAATTCTAGACGACGCGACGAACGAGTTACTCGTCAAAGGTCCGGGGATTTTCAAAGAGTACTGGAACAATACAAAAGCGACTGAAGAGGCGTTTACGAGCGACGGGTACTTTAAAACCGGCGACGTCGTTTCAGTTTCCGCCGATAAGAAAGACTGGCGCATCGTCGGTCGGGCTTCGGTGGACGTCCTCAAAGTCGGCGGCGAGAAAGTTTCCGCGTTGGAAATCGAAGCGAGAGTTCTGGAAGGTTTAGGCAAAACGTCTCTGAAAGAAATCGCAGTGTTCGGCGAGGCGGATGAAAACTACGGTGAACGCGCCGTGGCGATTGTTGCGCCTACGGACGAGTATAAATCTTTGGAGAATTTCAGCGACAAGTCTTTCGACGACGAGGTGAAAGCGTGGACGAGAGAAAACTTGACGAGTGAGCGATGGATCACGAAAACGTACGTGGTAGACTCTATCCCGAGAAATGCGATGGGAAAAGTCAACAAAAAAAGCTTAAAAGCGACGTTTTCGAGTTCGTAGTACAGTAATTAGTTAGTTAGTTAGTTAGTTAGTTAGTTAGTTCGATTTTAGGCAACTCGTTTGACTTAAATGTTTATTCTTATACTACGTATGTCTTCGCGCGGCGATACTATTTCTCTCTCATCTCGGGGCGACTTTGTTCGTGTCGTTACTACTATTGCTACTGGTTTTGTTGCCGCCGTTATCGCTTAAAGCTCTCGCGACTTCAAATTCCGGTAAAGGCATCGCGTTTAACCGTCTGAAATCCTCGCGCGTCGGGATATCGTACTTCCCTTCTAAAAATTTCGCGAGACTGGCGGGCGCTTTCGCGCGATCTAAATACGCTCTCAAAGCGTCGCCTTGGACTCTTTCCTCTTTCGCTAAAACTTCCGAAGCTTCGAGCAACAACGCTTCGTTTAGTTGTAATGTTTCGCACGCCACAACGAGCGCTGCGTTTAGTAATCCAGTCACTTCGCCTTCGACGTCGTGACCGGACTCTTTCGCGCGATCGCTAAACGACCAATCTTCCGGATTGCCGCCGGAAGATAAAGTCGGTATAGATATCGGACCGACAGAGGCGGACAAACCCCACTCGGCGAAACCTTTATACGCTAATGTCGTCGCGCGTTGAATATCGTCCGAGGCTCCTGTACTCACGCGTTTACACGCAATCATTTCAGCCGCGCGGCCACCCATAAACGTGGCTATTTGTCCGCGAAGTTCATCCGCGAACATTAATTTCCGCTCCGGTTCGTCCGTGTTTGGCGGCGTGTACGTGAAACCTAACGCACCTCCAGACCTGGCGACGATGGAAATCTGCTCCGGTTTGGTCGATCCGGGAAGCAACGTTCCGACGGCTTGCGAAACGATCGCGTGTCCAACTTCGTGCGCGGAGACGTTGAATTTCTCTCTCGGTCCTAACAGCGAGCGTTTCTTTTCCACGCCGGCGACTGTTCTTAAGACTGCTTTTTCAAACTCCTCTTTACCGACGGTGGTTTTGTTTTCGCGCCCGGCGAGTAACGCGGCTTCGTTCACTAGATTTTCCAAATCAGCTCCGGTAAAGCCGCTCGTCATCGTCGCGATTTCGTCTAACAAATGTTTCTTTCCATCTTGCGCGTTGTTCTCCAACGGCAATCCTCTCGTTTGGACGTGGACGTCCAAAATTTCGCGTCTTCCTTGGACGTCTGGTTTGTCCACTTGGACGATTCGATCGAACCGACCGGGGCGTCGTAACGCCGCGTCTAACGTATCCGGTCGATTCGTCGCGCCTATGCATATCACCAATCGGCTCGCATCGGCATCGAATCCGTCTAATTCCGTCAGCAGTTGATTCAACGTCTGTTCGCGTTCGTCGTTGCCCATACCTCTCATTTTCCCATCCGAGCGACCCTTCGCGACGGCGTCGATTTCGTCGATGAATACGATCGCCGGCGCTTGCGCGCGAGCTCGAGCGAACACGTCGCGCACTCGAGACGCGCCCATACCCACGTACAACTCCACGAATTCGCTCGCGGCGACTGAAATGAAAGGCACACCGGCTTCGCCGGCCACCGCTCGCGCTAACAGAGTTTTCCCCGTTCCCGGCGAGCCGCACAAAAGTACGCCACACGGCGGTCTGGCTCCAAGCTTAGAGTACCGCTCCGGATTTTTCAAAATGTCTACGATTTCAGAGAGCTCTTCTTTTGCTTCGTCGACGCCGGCGACGTCCTCGAACGTCGTCGACGGCGGCGGCGTGAAATTCGGATCGTTGCGACCTCGGCCGTTGAACGACCTGCCGCCGACTTGCCTTCCGGCGCCTGGAATCCCACCGGGCATGCCGCCACCCGGCATCCCTCCTCTCCCACCGGGCATACCGCCCCCAGATCCCATCATCATCGAGTTCTCGCGAAAGTTCCTCAACCAAAAGAACAAAACGATCGACGCGAAGACTAAAAACGGGAAATCAAACGCATTCTTATCGCCGTCGGCGTCCACGGAGAAGAGCTCGACGTCGTTCTTTTCCAACTGCGCATACGGAGTTTGCGCATCCGCGGGCTTTCTGGTCGCGTAGTGAATCTCGAACGATTTCGACCCGTCGTTTTTGCTCAGCGTCGTCGTCTTTTCCCCTCCTCCTCGTCGTTGTTGTTTTCCTTCGCTAGAACCGCCGCCGGTTTCAATCACGGTCGGTTTCCTCGGTTTCCACGTCAACCGGTCCCCGGCGACGGTAACCGTCCCAATCTCATTCTTCCTCGCGTCCCTCAAAAACTTCGAATACGAAACTTGCAACACTCTCGCTCTCCTCTCTTTCATCGCGTTGGTCGCGCTCGGATTCCCCGCGAAACTCCCAAACGCCGCCTCGTACGCGTACGCCAGAAACGAAACCAACGCGTACGTGCCAACAATCTTCGTCGCCCGGTTGACTAACATCACCGATCTCGGTGGTTGCGGGTTCTTGTTGCCGTTATTCATTCTCTGCGGAGATGGTAAAGGCACATTTGGTTTCGCGTCCTTTGCGTTCCCAGCGCTGCCTTTATCCGCTTTTTCCTCCTTTTCCTCCTTTTCCTCGTCGTCACCATCATCGGACGTCGGGGAGGACGATTTCGACGAACAGCACTTTACCCCGTTACCTAAAACAGAAACACCATGAGTAGAACGACCTCTTCCTCTCGCTTTCGTCGCATGTAAAGCGTTGACCGTGCTTCTCGCGCCATTTTTGTTCGAGAAAGAATGAAGCGTCGACGTGTTCCCCGAGGGGTCGTTGACGGCACGGAAACGAGATTTAGACGAAGAAGAACGCGTGGTTGCTTTGAACACGCGCATTCTTTCACCAGGAAAGACGCGCACGGACGAGAGTCCAACGCCGACGGGAATGGCGTTGAGTGAAAACAGCATCGTCGGACTTTGTGAGAGTGTTTTCGTCGCGACGAGAGCGTTTTAAGTGAAGCGAAAAGAAGGCGAAAAGAGCGAAAATGTGACTCGGAGGAGTACGACTTCATCCATTCCTTATGTAGTGAACACGTATGTATGTGTATGTATATATCTATGCGCGCGAAATGCCCGAAGTATTCGCTCTTCCTTTTCACCATTCGCGAGGATGATGATGATGATGATGATTATGATGATTGAACGCGCGTATGCGTTTGCGTTTTCTCGTCGAAGACTAAACTATAATCGGAACTAAAATAAACTATAATCGGAACTTGATTCTGATTCTGATTCTACGAGCACATGTAACTCTCCGTGCTCGTATCGCCAACCATCTGGTAATGGACAGTCGTTGTCGAGGAGGTATTGTACACATTCGGTGTGTTTGTTCTTGTGAGCTTCTTGAACGCACCAATAGTCCCAAGGCGCCTTGGCGGTTTCGTGTAAGTACTTCAAACAGTCTAAGTGGCCGTTCTTGGCCGCATTCTCACACGCATCTTCTTCATATTCATCAAACTTACGCTCAACAAGATATTCAAGTATATGAAGATGACCATTTGAAGCCGCTCTCGTGGCAGTCCAAGAATCCCAAGGCGCTTTGGCTTCTTCGCGTAAGTATTTGAGTACCTCGAGATGACCGTTTCCGGCAGCAAATGCACACGCGTTCCTATTGATATTCCTATTGATAGGACACTCATTTGCAACGCAATACTTTACCATTTCCAGATTACCTTGACGTGCGGCCGCATGAATCGTCCCTGCATCCCACTCACACTCTTTCTCCTCTCGCGCCCACTTGAGCAACTCGAGTTTATTCGTTTCAGCAACTTTCCAGCAGAAATATTCTTCGTCTTTGCGCCAGCACAACGATCGATTCTCCCACGCAACTTCTAAAGTCGATACCGACGACATCTCGCTCACTTTAAACCCCTTTTCCAACTCCCCCTTACGAGTTGATCTCTTCACCAACGCTCTCGTCTCCGTATTCACTCCGTACAAGAATTTCACATCGTTCGAATTCAATCTCGGAAGAATGTGTTTGAAACACACATCGTCGTTATCATTCACGAGCAAATCCCACAACAAAACCTTCCCGCTTTTCTCTAAATCGTCGTCCATCTCTTTCTCTTCCTCTCCCTCGTCCTCGCGGCGAGGCGTTTTTCTCTTCCTCGTGATCATATTCACGCGCGTTCGTCTCTCTTTTTTTTCTCAAGCGTTTGCTTCATTTTTTCCCCAAACTTCTTCGTTCTGCTCTGCGCAACAACCACCTTCAAAATGGTGCACGCGATCGCCTACTGGAAACCAACGAAAGAGGACAACAAGAACCAAGCGTCTTCTCAATTCGAGTCCATCAATTTCCCGCCGTCCGCGTACGTGCGGTTTAACAGTCACTTGCTCTCCAGATTGAATCGATTGGACGACGGGGAAAACGAAACCAACACGAGAGCGAGTGTCACTTTGTATAAACGAAACGAAGCGAATAAGGGCGGTCCTTTCGTGGTCGGCTTGACCGATGCAGAGCGAGAAAGGATTCGGGAACAGTTTTACGTGGTGGAAGTGTTTGAGTCTTCGAAGAGCAAAAAGTTTGTGTTCGCGAAGAAGAAGACGAACGAACGAGACTACATCGAGGAACTTAAAAGTGTGAATCCAACGGAGTACGCGAGAGATAGCGGGAGTCGATTTCACGAGGTACAATTCGTGAGGAAGTTCGTGTGTAAAGAGACGACGGCGATCGACGACGAGGAGGACGTCGACGACGCGTTTTCGCCGACAGATACGAAGACAAAGAAGAAGCGTAAGAAGCGGCGGTATACGGTGCGAGTAGGACGCGTGGAAGACGCCAAAGCCGGGTCGAGGATGGTGTGTGGAAGCGTCGTGGAGGTGAGCAGGTTAGATTGTGTGGGCGTCGGCGACGGGAAGCAGGAGCAGGAGCAGGAGGACGACGACGGCGGAGAAGGCGCCGCGCGGACCACGAAAAGGAAACGAACGCCGCCTCGAAGCGAGAAAGACGCAGAAACGGACAAAAAGAAGCTCCTTCGAGTTCTCGAGAAAATCACGGCAACTGCGGAAGGGATTCTCGCCGACGAGAGAAAAGAAAGCGCAAAGACGGCGAAAGCGGCGAAAGTAGGAGGAGGAGGAGGAGAAGACGACGACGACGACGACGAGAAAGCGACAAAAAAAGAAGAGGGGAAAAAGACGGGTGAGTTCGTGGACGCCACCGCGAAGTGGACCTTGCTACTCGACCAAAACGACAGTGGTGAGGAGACGACGACGACGGCATCGTCGGGGTTTGACGTCCACCCGGCGGCAATGTACTGCGCGTTAGTCGCTTCCGCGTTTGAATAGTAGCTGAATAGTACGCTTTGATGTAATAAACGATATTGATGAGAAACGTTTAACGATTTTAAACTCACGACTCAACCTTCTCCGCCCATTCTCTTTGTCTCCTTTCTCGCGCAGGGACGACCACAAACATCCCAAATAACATCCAACACGCTAAAATCACCACCATTATCCCCAACATCGCTTGATTTACTTGCCTATCGCTCGCGTCTCGCATCAGCTTCGTCCTCTTCAACGTATCCTTCGCCTTCCTGTGCGAGTTCATAAATCCCCTCCCCGTAGATTGCACCGGCTTCGATCGCGCTACTCTCATCCCAAACTTTGCCGACTGTTGGCCAAACCTTCTCACGTGCTCGTTCTTCCCTATTTTCTTCGCCGCTTTATACCAAAACGTCGTCTGCTTCCTCGAACCGTCGCGTAAGGTCACGTACCCGTCGTCGTCGTCGTTTTCGGCAACCGAGCGCGAGCGCGAGAGGAGACTCGAGGATACGTCCATCTCCCCGCTCCTCGCAGTCGCGCCGCCCAAAACCGACGAAACAGACGGTGACTCCTCCTCCTCCTCTTCCTCCACCACCGTTTCCATTTCTCCTCCTCTTCCTCCCAAATCCTCCTCTCTCTCCGCGTTGTTATTATTCTCATTCTCCTCCTCGTACGAATAATACGCGCTCTTATCGTAATCATCAAAATCTTCGATGTTGGACATGGTGTTCGACCCAATCGACGGGTTACTGTTCAGCGGAACGCCCTCGTCCTCGTTGTAAGAGTAGTAGCTGTGACCACCGTTTCTTTTCGGGGCACCCATGCGAGAGTATTGGAGGAGCTTTCTGTTGAAATTTCCATTTTCGATCGCGATTTGGAACGGAGAGGAAGAGGAGGAAAAGGAGGAGGAAAATCCGACGCAGAGGAGTACGACGACGATCCCGATCAGGATCGTCTTTCGAGGACGAGGCGAAGACCAAAAGACGGTTCGAGTAAAGGTTTTGACGAGAGAAGATTTCATGGTGAAATTTGTGACGACCTTCCCCCCCACAAAACAGTTGACACAAAAAAAAACGCAAATTTTTGCTTCTGCACGAAAAAGATCTCACATGTGATTTCATACTACTACTACGCATAATTTTAAACGCGCAGCAAGAAGAGCATATACTAATGAGCAGACGAAAGAATCCACATCCGAAAAGAGCGGTGAACGCGAGGACGGTTTTTAAGGTGGTGAAGGGTAGGAGAGAGGAAGAAGAAGTGGAAGAAGAAGAACCTTTGGTGTTGTGTTTGAGGATTCCTGACGAGGATGATGATCTCGAGGCGAGTCAACAGATACAAAAAGAAGAAGAAGAAGAGGGAGAAGACGACGACGACGACGACGACGACGACGACGACGAAGACTACGAAGAAGAAGAAGAAGAAGAAGAAACGACTTTTAAGAAAGGAACGAAGAGGAAGAGAACGCAACAACACGAGTGCGATGTTTGCGAGAAGGTGTTTGCAAAACCATCCGAGTTGGCCAGACACAGGCGTACGCACACGAAAGAGAAACCGTATGAATGCGATGTGTGCGAGAAGAGTTTTACGCAAGCTGGTACTTTGAAAAGGCACATGCGTATTCACACGAACGAGAGGCCGTACGAATGCGATGTGTGCGATAAAGCTTTTCGTACATCTGGTAATTTGCAAAGGCACAAGCGTACTCAACATCATTGAAAGCTTTTCATAGTTCAAGTTTACATACACTTTGATAAATCAGTACAACAAAAGCAAATAAATGAAGTTCCTTCTGAGCACAGAAAATTTCCCCAAACTGCATTACACGAGCGAGCGCGGAAAGAGAGAGCGCTAAAAAATCTGAGTACAGAGAGAGACTTCACGAAGAAGAGCGTCGTGAATACTCGTCGTCGTCGTCGTCGTCATCATCTTTCATCGTTTCATTAAACACAACGCAAAAGAGAAACATCAGAGAGAGATTTATTCCCCTCTGAGCGCTTTTGATTCCCCTAATAAGGAAAGAAAGAAAGAGATATGTTCTTCGGTGGTGGACGGTCGAACGATAATGAGTATGAGTATTACTCTTCAGAATTAGACGATTCAGACGAAGAGTTCGAAGATGCGCTGGAAATTGCGCGGAGAACGCGACGAGAGATGATGCACAATCGAGCGCAATTTGAGCAGCGGATGCATCCTCAGCAAGAGGAGGAAAAGGAGTTTAATAGTAACGACGGACGACGACTGGGAGATGAAGAAGAAGAAAGAGAAGCGATGACGATGGAAAAGAGAGAAGCAAAGTTAAAATCCTGGGCCGGGGCGTTTAGCGCGTTCGACGACGACGAGGACGAAGGCGTTCGAAAACATCCGAAACCGCCGCCGTTTCCGTTACCGCGGGAGTTTGCGAGGCCGGAGTTTTTGAGAGAAGAGAGACGGGTGGATTTTGGCGCGGATGAATTGGAGTACGCTGATAAAGGCCACGACGATTCAGACGACGACGAGAGGGTGAGGAGTCACGGGAAGGCGGCGACGCGTTCTGGTGGTCGTTTTCAGGCGGCGACGACGCCGATGTCGTCGATGCTCTCGATGCGAGCGAGTCCTTCGTCTTCGTCGAAGAAGAATGCGTCTTCTTCGTTATTGGTAGAATCTCTCGCGTCGCAATTGCGAGCGTGCGAGTTGAGAGCCGCGGACGCTTTGGAGGATGCCGAGAGAGAGTCCGAACAGGCGGCTAAATGTGAACGAGAGAATGAAAAGTTACGAGAGAAACTGAAACGGATGGAAGAGTCCGTGAAGGAGTTGCAAAAAGTGTGCGCGTTGGACCGACGGAAACGCGCGGAAGGCGAGGATCGAGCGGCAGAGGCGAAAGCGAAGGAAGAGAGGATGAAATTAGACGTGCGAGAGGCGATTACTTTGTTGAGAGAACGGGAGAGAGAGATTGAGGAATTTGCAAAGATGGCGAAAGAGGCGGAGAGGAAGAAGAACGAGGCGAGGGAGCACGCGTTGACGATGCGGGCGAATTCGAGGAAGTTGGAGAGAGAAAACGCTCGATTACGAACAGCCGCGGCTGAGATGGAAGGAAGAATGGAACAGATTGTATCGATGAACGAACAGTCTGGAAGGTCGATTTCGGAAATTGTTAGGAGTAGTCCGATGAAAAGGCATCCTCAGCTCGCCGCTGATCGACGAGAAGAAGACAAAGAAGAAGAAGAAGAAGAAACGAAAAGAGCTACTACTGAGACGCATGCAACAGCAAAAACAACACCAAACATTGCCGCCGGTACGAGAACCGACGCCGTCCGACTCCAATCTCCATCCTGGTCCTGGTTCCGCGACGCCACCGAAGACGCCTTGACGGTCTCGAAAACTCCCGTCGTCTCTCGACGAAACGGATCCGCCAAAAACGAAAACAAAACCGACGCCACCAAAGCCCCTCCATACGCGACCTCCGCCGACCTCCGCGCCAATAACCTCCTCCTCATCTCGCAAAACGAAAAAAACATCACCCTCCTCTCCTCCGAACGCGACCATCTCCTCCAACTCTTGGCCACGAAATTCTCAACCGGCGCGGGCAAATCCATGAAAGAACGAGAGCGGAAACTCGCCGTCGAAGACCGATTAAACCAAGTCGAGGCGAGTTTGAAACAGGCGAAATTGAAAACGAAAACGCTTCGAGAAGAATGAATATATATATATATATATGTAGTATTCTGATTGACTCGTACTAAAAGATTGTATACTGTTGTAAAGTTCTCGTCGGTGATACGAGTGTGTACATTTTGTTCATCAATTAAATTCCTCCTAAAAAGAAGTCTCGAGAAGCAATTTTCGTCATTAATTGGTTTTTGTGCGATCTCCTACAAATAACACTTTGAACAATACGAATAACAATGCGTCGTCTCTTCGGCCTCTCGCGATCGTTTTCCTACGTCACAACCTCGGTTTTGATCGCCTCTTTGATCGTCGCGCACGCTTTACTCACTCGCGAGCAATATTTCAGCGCGATGTTGTATCTCTCGACGTCGAAAATTTCCGTCGTGTCCTTGGCGAACGTCGCGTTCGCGTTGGCGTTTACCTTGGCGAAAGTTGTGAAAACCGTATTCCTGGGCGCGTTGCGAGAGAGCGAAGTCGAGCGGTTGCACGAACGGACCAGAGAAGCCGTCATGGAGACGTGTTTGGCGATGACTATATTCAGAGAGGAATTCAACTTGAGATTTGTCTCCTTGTTCGCCTCTTTGTTGTTCTTGAAGGCGTTTCACGGTTTGTGCAAAGACCGAGCGGAACACATGGAAACGGCACCGCGAGTGCGAGCGATCGACAGATTTAGAATCACGAGCTTTATGGTGTGTTTGTTACTCGTGGACGTGGCGTTCGTGAAGTTTGCGATTGAACGCGTCGTCGCGAAAGGACCTTCGGTGGTGCTTTTGTTCGGGTTCGAGCACGTTATTTTGGCGAGTAAAATGTGCGTCGGGTTTGCGAAGTATTTCGTGACGATAGTGGATCGCGCGATGGATGGAAATTGGCAAGGGAAAGGCGCGTTCGTGTTTTATTTAGAGCTGTGCGCGGATTTGGTGCATTTGTGCGTGTACGTGGCGTTTTTTTCCATCATCTTCGCCTATTACGGGTTGCCGATACATTTGTTGAGGGACGTGTACGTGACGTTTAGACAGTTTAAAGATCGAGTGGCGGCATTTTTGAGGTACAGAAGAGTGACGGCGAATTTAGATTCGAGGTTTCCAGATGCGACTGGGGAGGATTTAGACTTAGCGCGAGGCGGCGAAGATACGTGCGTCGTGTGCAGAGAGAAGATGAAAACGTGCCAGACGCACGCGGACGGGAGTCAAACGCCGATGCCGAAACAAATGCGCGCGAAGAAATTGCCGTGTTCTCACGCGTTTCATTTGCACTGCTTGAGATCGTGGTTAGAGAGACAACAGGCGTGTCCAACGTGTCGCGCGTCGGTGTTGCCGGAGGAAGAGAGAGAGTTGGAGAGAAGACAGAGAGAGAGGGAGGAAGGGCGGTGGCAAAGGTTACCGCCGGAATTGCAGCCGGGGTACATTGCGCCGGAAGTGCAGGCGAGATTAGACGCGCAGACAGCAGAGGCGAGAAGGGAAAGAGAGGAGAGAGCGAGAAGGGAGAGAGGAGAGAATGGAGGCGTCGGGGTGACGGCGACCGAAGGAGGAGTACCGGGAGGAGGAACGGATGCGCCTTCTTCTTCGACGACAACGGCGGCAGTAGGTGCAGAAGCAGACGGAGAAGCGCAACGCGTTCGGGAGCAGCGATTAGAGCACCTCGAGCGTCGTTTAGGAGGCGAGCAACAACAACAACAACAAACGCCTTCAACGACTCCTTCTTCTTCGAGGGAACCGGCGGGGGCGGCTACTGCCGTCGCTACGTCGACGACGCGTACGCCCGCGCGCACACCACCATCGCCGAGATTTTTACAACAACAACATCAACAACAAACGAGAGCGACGCCGCCGCCGAACATGACAACACCAATCGCGCCTTCTCCTTTGGCAAATCTCAACCCGGGCGGCGAGTGGTGGACTCCCGGTACCGCCGCAATCAACGCGTCCTACCAAGCCGGCATCTCAGCCGCGGCGATGAACATGGCAAACGACGAATCGTCGCTGTCTGAAGAAGACATA
>JACLAB010014861.1_pt1 | contig 45898 bp, 25 predicted proteins | sample 8027921 | NCBI WGS metagenome assembly JACLAB01 (sample SAMN15725117, study PRJNA655200) | protist metagenome | isolation source: fluorescence activated cell sorting (FACS) single amplified genomes of... | place: USA: West Boothbay Harbor, Gulf of Maine | collected 2000-07-19 | reverse complement strand
ATAATACTAATAGAGTATTATGAGTGCAGTTTCGCTGAAAAGAAGATGTCTCTCGTCTCGCTCTCTTTTCTCGCAAACAAAGTCTATTTTCACACATAAGGGGGGCTTTATCCCTTCCATCATTCTCTTTCTTTAATAATAACAATAACGAAGAATACGCGCGAAACAACGCGTAGTATTAGTAGTACAACTGTAGTGTTTTATTCGATCACAACCTCTCTCTATTTTCAACAACGCCTTCTCTGCCACGCACCACGCGCGCATAATACTACCACGAATAGAAAAGAGAGATCATTTGGATGATTTCTTGTCGTAATAGCTTTGAATTTCCTTTCGTCTTTCCCAGTGCGAATACTTCCAAACCGCCCCGGCGACTAAACCTAAGGACATCCCGATGACGGCTTCTTTCACGAGGTAGACTTTTTGCGCCACGCCGTGGTACACCGTGGGGCCTGCCATTTTATGCGTGCGATATCTCAAACACCGACGAATAAAATCTGATGAAATTGGATCTCTCCTTCTTTTTCTAATGAGAGACAAAAACCTCGCAGCCTCTTAGTTAGGGTTTGACGCCCTAAACAAAAATTTTGAATTCTTCCTCCTGGAAAAACAACGAACGGCATTTTGTATCAAAGCACACTTAATATAAGGATGAGGAACACTCGCACTGCTACTATTCAATCGATCGACCCCTCGTCGGTGCACAGAATATGTTCCGGCCAAGTCATCTTGGACATCTCCTCGTGTGCGAAAGAACTCATCGAGAACAGCGCAGACGCCGGGGCGACGAACGTGGAAATTCGAGTGCGAGAGTTTGGATTGGAATCCGTCGAGGTGAGCGATAACGGTTCCGGAGTTGCGAGAGAGGACGTGAAGATGTTGACGATGAAATACGCGACGTCGAAACTGAGAACGTTTACGGATTTAGAGGATGGGGTGGATACGTTTGGGTTTCGAGGCGAAGCGTTGTCGTCCTTGTGTGGGACGTGCGAGCGATTGATAATCACCACGAGAACTTCGAGCGACGAGGAAGGCGTGAAGGTGACGTTTGATAAAAACGGCGACGTCGAGACGGAGGAGATTTGCGCGCGGTCGGTTGGAACGACCGTGAGAGTTGAGAAGTTATTTCATCCCTTACCGGTGAGACGGAAACAGTTTGAACGAAACAAAGCGAAAGAGTACGCGAAGTTGTTGCGGGTTTTACAAGGCTACGCGTTGGCCTCGGAAACGAGCGGGTGTCGATTCGTCGCCACGCACCAGCAAGGTAAAAACGGCGCCAGGCAAACGGTGTTGCAATGTCGAGCGTCTGTTTCAAATGGTGGTGGTGGTGGTTTCCGCGATCGCGTGGCGTCGGTTTTCGGCGCGAGAACGGCGGAGAGCGTGTTTGAAATCGACATCGGTTTAGAGCGAGAGAAGAGCGCGGATGAAATTTTAGAAGAAGAAGTAAAAGAAGAAGAAGAAGAGGATGTAGAGGATGTAGATAACGACGACGACGATCGTTTCGGACGATGTACAGGGTGGGTCTCTTTGCCCGGTCTCGAAAATAAGAAAACCTCCGCGCGAGCTTCGGCAGATCGGCAATTCTTTTACGTCAACGGACGCCCGGTAGATTATCCGAAAATCGCGAAAACTCTGAACGAAACGTTTCGCTCGTACAACGCGACGACGACGAACGCAAATTATCCGTCCTGCGCATTGAATTTTGAAGTGCCGAAACATCTCGTGGACGTGAACGTCTCTCCTGATAAGAGAACGGTCATGTTTACGAACGAACACGACATATTGATGTACTTTAGGAACGGGATCAAGAAAGCGTTCGAACGCGCGGTTGGCGGGAACGGAGAAAGAGGGTCGGCGGATGGTCTCGTGAGGAATTTTAGAGCAACCGGGGTGGATCTGTCGCAGCTGCCGATGACGCCCGCAGACGCGTTGATTGATGGCCCGATGAAGGGTACGATGATGATTGATACCGATGAGTTTGAAGTGATTGACGACAGCGATGGAGAACAAGGAAAAGAAGGTATCGCTTGCGCGTTACCCATGCCGCCGATCCAAGTCAAAGAGGAGAAGCCGATGCGAGTTTCCGCCGACGCTTCGACGCAACAACAACAACAGCAGCAGCAAACAGATTTGCAAGCCTTTGGTTTCACTCGAGAAGCTGTACCTGCCACGCAAAGGAGAAACGCAGCCGTTATCGATAAGATTGCGGCCGAAATCGCCGCGGTTGAAAACACGGAGACCAAGTTTCAATCGTTACCGGAGACATACAAGGAACGCGCGGTGATGTTACCGTCGGATTCGGAAAACGACGAAGACGACATTATGGATGCAGATTTCGACCCATTCGCGATGAAAGCGACGATGGCGGGTAAAATTTCGTCGAAGAAGCGCAAAGTAATCGATGATCTAAACGCGACGACCGAAGCGGAGGAGAATGAAATAATTGAAAACGACGCAGACGGCGAGAAAGAAAATAACTTTGAGCATCGAAACGCTCAACAACAACGACAACAACAGCAAACGCTTAAAGAAGTCGAGTTTAACATCGATGTCGTTCGCGTAAAGAGGTTGAAACGAGCGAAAAGAGAGAAACGTTTAGCGCTCGAAAGGGAGAAAAAAGCCTCCGCGGATGCCGAGTTGCTGAAAGAAGCTTCTTTACACAATCAAGATAACGCGGCGGCAACCAACGCGCTCATCCGGCGGTTCGATAAATCCGAGTTTGCCAACGTTCGCGTCGTCGGACAGTTCAATCTCGGCTTCATCATTGTCGTTCGCGACAATACCGATATATTCATCGTCGATCAACACGCCAGCGACGAGATTTACAATTTCGAGCGACTACAAAAAACGACGACGTTGAACAAGCAACCGTTGATTCAACCGCAACGGTTGGAACTGTCACCGGCGGAGGAACAGATCGCGAGATCGAACGAAAAGACGTTCTTAATGAACGGGTTTGGGTTTTGTGACGTTGCAACATCTCCTCCCAACTTTCCGGGCGATGAATCCTCCTCCTCTCGCTTGGCGCTCGCCGCGGTCCCGTTTAGCAAAGACACCGTCTTCGACGCCACGGACGTCCACGAACTCGTCGCAATGCTCGACGAGGGAGAATACGCCGTCCCAGTTCGTTCTCAACTTTCCGTCGGTTTATTAAAAAACTCCGCCGCCGATGCCGGCGGTAGTACTAAAACCGTCCTCCGTCCGAGTAAAGTCCGAAACATGCTCGCCATGAGAGCCTGTCGGTCGTCGATCATGATCGGCCAGCCTTTGAGTCGACGCAGGATGAAGAAAATCTTGCAAAACTTATCCGCGTTGGAGATGCCGTGGAACTGTCCTCACGGAAGGCCAACCATGCGACACGGCTGTCGATTGTAATATTATAATATTTAGCTATTTTTAGGGGATTTCGACACCCACGCACATAACAAAACTTCAGAAGAAATGAAGTGGCCACCCGCGCTTATAATCCCATCTGCTTTGGAAGACTCTCAACAGTTCATCGATGGTACTCCCGAATCATTCATATGCGCGATAACGCTGAGAGTTATGAAAGAGCCAGCTTTGTCGGTGAAATCTGGGCGAACGTACGAGCGAGAAGCGCTTCAGGAATGGGTGGAAAAAAGACAAACGGACCCGTTAAATCCATCCGCGCGAATGGATGTCGACGATATCGCGCCGAACTTTGCGATTCGCGATTTGCTCGAGCAGCACGTGAAAGACGCCGCGCTGCGTTTCCTCGTGATGAATGAGAGCAATGTTGGAAGTAAAAATAGTAATGATAATACTATTGATACTAATATTGATAATAATAATAACGGTAGTAGTAATAGTGTTCGTGAACGAGATGATGACGATGATGACATCAGAGAAAGATTTCTGTTTCCAAGACGCCGCGTGGTTGCCATCGCGCCGGAGTTCAAAGTGACGAGCGTCGAGTTTCCAGATCCGGCAAAGAACGAGCCGAGAGGAAAGTTTTTCCGATTCAAGATGGTCGATTTAACAAACGTCGTCGGCGAGTGGGCGTGCGAAGATGCGGAAGCGTATAAGACGCAGGAAATAAAAGGCGGTTCTGGAGCGTCGTTCGTAGCGAGAAGGAACGGGACAGAAGATGGAAACAAAGCCATTTGCGTTTGGGGCGGTCCAAAGGGCGAAGGGGTTGGGTGTTGGAACCCGGCTGGATACGCCAAAGAGAACGATTGGGAAGTTGGAGATACGGTGACGTTGTTGAATTACAGCGAATCGCACGCCATGCCACCTCTTACTTTTCCTCTCAGTATCTCTGAGTATAAAACGCACTCGCAAACTGGGTGGAACTTGCCCGGGGAAATGATTCGATTTGGAAACGCAGGTTTAGTCGGTCACTGGTGGAAAGAACTCGACGTGGAGTTTGTACTCGACAAATCCAACGTCGGAATTCGAGTTTGTGGCGTACACACGGACGCGCTTTACGAGAGCTTATGTTTTAACGTCAAAGCGCTTCGCTCGGACGGCCAGTGGCACGACGTTCCTTTGAGTTGTGACAAAGTCGCGTGGGGACGCGCTTTCGCGCAGCCGATTGACGACGCGAGGTCTATTCGAGTCACGTGGCCGGACACAGATCTGCATAAACTTCCCGGCTCGACGTACAGATCCGGAGGCGGGCTTCACGCAAATATTGTCGGGTGTTCGACGAGTATAGACGTCCTTTCCGTTTCAGAAAACGGGTTGCAATTCCATTTCGATACGGATGCGATGGCGGCTGCGTTTGGCGGAGATAAAAATTGGCCCGGAACGTACGTCTGCCACGCGCTTCGTACAGGTGTAACAGGTCCCGTTACATTCGAAAAGTCTTCTTCTTCTTCTTCTTCTTCTTCCAAGAAAGGCGTGCGCTTTTTGTTCGCGAAGATGAAAACGAGCGACGACGTAAGCGACGACGAAAGCGACCCGCTCGGCGTGGGAAGCTTCGTGGAAAAGGACGCAAACGATTGGCGCGTCGGCGATATCCTACTTCTCGAAAAAAAAATCGCGAAAGGCGAAGAAGACCAATTGCCGCAGAAAGGATCCGACGCGTGGCTCGAGATTAACTTTCCAGAACCGAAAAAGAAGACGACGAAAATGGAGGAATATCCCACCGTATGATGAAAATATTATTAGTCATTTGCTGCGTTTGTAAAATACTGTGCTGTAAAATACTGTCAGCGTATGCATATGCCACACGTAGTACTATTCTCGCTCGCTTTCGTTCAATTTAAAATACCCTAAACAACAAGACGCCGAATTTGGTTCAACAAACAACTCGCAAGCCGCATTGTAATCGCTCTGTTTGATTACACGACACAACAGCTCTACGCGGCAACACCAACACAAACGACAAAGAATATAAGACAAAGACCTGAGATCATGTCCAAAGAAAAGAAAGAGAAGAAAGAGAAGAAAGAAAAGAAAGAGAAGAAAGACTCTGAATCTCCCACGGGATCTCCCTCGAAAGAAAAGAAAGAAAAGAAAGAGAAGAAAAGGAAAGAGCCGGAACCTGCGACCATCGAGAATACGAAGGAGGAGGACACGAAGAAGGTACGCAGTATGCGTTGTTTTATGTCGCGCTCGTCGACGTCTTTTCTCTCTCTCTTGACGCGAGAGTGATTAAAACGAGAGAGAGATTAGATTGATTTCGTAAGAAAGAGGCGCCGCCGCCACCCTCCTTTTCCCCTGTTTTACCAAACTAACACCAAAAATTTTCTTATTATTACGCAGGACGAGGAAGATGACGATGGCGATTTCAAAGTGCACAAAAAGTCGGACAAGCAAATAGTCGGCGGGAAAGTCTTGGACACGTTCGAAGACGAAACGTTATCCTGCCGAGACTGCGCGGAAGACTTTGTGTTTACCTCCGGCGAGCAAGAGTTTTACGCTTCGAAAGGGTGGGAAAACAAGCCGACGAGATGCGAGGCGTGCAAAACGGCGAAGAAAGCGAGGTTTGGAGAAGATAAGCCGAAGTGTTACGCGTACGAAAGAGGCGAGTGCACCAGAGGCGAGAATTGCAGGTTTTCGCACGGGTCTGAACCGACGTACGGGGGCGGCGGCGGCGGCGGCGGCGGCGGCGGCGCTCCGGTGTGCTACGCGCATCAAAGAGGCGAGTGCACCAGAGGCGATTCGTGCAAGTTCTCGCACGAAGAAGGCGGAGGTGGCGGTTCCCGACCGCCGTCGAGAGGTGGCGGTGGCGGTGGCGGCGGTGGTGGCGTCTGCTTTGCGTTTTTGAAGGGTGAGTGCACGAGAGGCGATTCGTGTCGATTTGCTCACGATAAAAACGCCGCCCCGCCGAAAGCTTCCGGCACGTGTTACGCGTTCCAAGAAGGGAGGTGCGATCGAGGCGACGCGTGTCGATTTCAGCACAATTAATGCACTGCGTGAAAACAGTGTTTGTGTGTGAGTGTGTGTGTGTGTGTGTGAAGGAGAGAGAGAGAGAGAGAGAGAGAGAGGAGAGAGAGAGAGAGAGAGAGAGAGAGAGAGAGAGAAAGAAAGAGAAAGAAAGAGATACGAAGAAGCGCGTGAGAGCAAGCATCGTATCGTGAGTTACTATATATAAAAACCATATTATAATATCAATATTATTACAAGTCTTGAGTTGAGGAAAAAATACGGGTACTTTCGTTCGTTCGTTTCTTTTCCATCATTCGCTCGCTAATGCTTTCGACTCTCTTCAATCGTCTACGTCCATCTTGTCATCGCCGTCGTCCTTCTCTTCTTCTTCTTCTTCGGAGTCCTCGTCGTCCGGCTCGTAATGCGTCCCTTCCGGTAAAGGGTAAACGAACGCCTTCTCCGCTGTTGCGGCATCTCTTTGTCTCTTTTCTAAACTATCCGGCTCTTTCGCCGCGTCGTTGACCATATCCGCGTCGTCGTCGTCGTCCTCCTCCTCTTCCTTCTTCTTCGCAACCGCTCCCGCGCCGTGTGTGTCTGTCAAATCTATGCCTCGTCGCCACGCGTCGTACACGCCTTTGAAATGTTCCAACGCGTACCCTTCTGGATTGCCGTACCGAGCGGATTTCCAACCGTCGTCTGCTTTTTTGGATGGATTCACGTTCCGTTTACAATGAATCGCCCACGCCGACGGACTCGTGTACACTCTCCGATCGCAGCTGCCCACTTTGCACCCGCAAATAATCTCCCCTTCCTCGGTCAAATCTCCAGTATACACGTTCCCTAAATACACGACAAACATCTTCTTCTTCCCATTTAACAGAAATCCAAGCTTTGTCAGCGTCGCTAAATTCACCGCCACTTTCACCGGTCTCCCGAACGCCGCCATGTGCGCGTCTGCGTTTATCTGTCCTCTCTGCATGGCGTTCATCGCCCTGCTCCCTCGGTTCACAAAGCTCAACTCGTCCGCTCTCCTCGCTCGATCTCCCGCGACAATCCCGCTGGTATAATTCGGATCTTCCTTCTTCCTCCTCGCGGTTAACTCGTCGTGTCTTTTCTTCCATCGTTTCTTCGATTCAATCAACCACTTTCCTTTATCGCGTTTCCAGAGTTGCAACATGGCGTCCGCCTGCGGTTGCCGGTCTAAAACGATTTGCATCGTCGCCCAGTCTCGGCCGACGTCCACTTCGTTCGTCTCGTCTTCCGATTCTTCTTGCTCGTCTTCGTCGTCATCTTCGTCTTCGTCTTCATCGTCCTCGTTTTTTTGCGCATCGTCCCCTTTCGTCGTCGTCGTCTTCTCGCCGCCTTGTTCTCCTCCTCCTCCTCCTCCTCCTCTCGAAGGATCGGAATTCAAATTTAACGTTGTTTTCCGGTCCGCCTCGGCTGCGTTTAAGAATATGTCCTCCTCTTTTTCCTCCTCCAAAATGTCGTCCTCGGCAAAAGTCTTCTTCTTTCCTTCTTCGTTTTCTTCGTTTTGCTGCTTTATCGTCGTCGTCGTCAAAGTCGAGCATCCGATGCGCAGAACTTTCCCGGTGTACCCGGAGACGGAGACGAGCGATTTGATTCGTGTCGTTGGAGTATTTTTGTTGTCGTTGGAGGACATTTCCATCGTTTGTATCATCTCACTCTCTTTCCTAGCGTCGAGGGATGATGCAAAAGTCTTCGTCCTCTTCGTCTTTGTCTTTGTCTTTGTCTCCTGCGCGTGTAAAGGTACAACAGAAAAGGACAACGTTGTTTGATGTGAGGCATTCGACCCCCAAGAAGGAAAGGTGGGAAACGTGAAAAACGCTCGAAAAATGGCGCATAAAAAACGAAGGAAAGCTCTACTAAAGCAGAAGCGGGTATTGGTGATAGTAGTCTATTAGTAGTATTCGTATTACTCTTCGAGTAGTCGTTGCACTAAATCGGCTTTCAAACCATCCACGGGCAAACCTTTCGCGGTTAACATTTCTTTGAGTTCTTTCACGGTTCGTTTGCTCAAAGAAGTCGTCGTTTCTTTGTCGTCATTTTTTTGTTTCGACGATTGGCCGCTCGGTCCCGGTGGCGGATGGGGTTCGACGGAAGCGCTTTTGGAGCGGCGCGTTGAGCGTCGTGGTTGTTCTTCTGGCGCGGGAGATGGAGATTTCGACGATCGAGCGGCGCCGCGCTTTCTCGGCGCTCTAGCCGCCGCCTCTACTGCTGTTACTGCTGCTTCTGCCGGTGGCGGTGGCGGGGCGTCTATCTCTTTCTCCTCTGGTATCGTCTCCGGGATGTTTTTTGGCTTTTCTTTCTCCTCTCCCGCCGCTTTTTCGGGTTTCTTCGCCGGCTCGCTCATCGTCCACGGCGCCAAATCTTTCGCGTGTATCCCCGGCGATACCGAGCGTTGTCTCGTAAATCCTCTGCTCCCGATTTCAGGAATTTTCGGCCCGTCCGCTCTGTTTCTATTCGTATTCAAGTTCACCGACGGTCTCGTCCACGTCTTGGCCGCTTTTTGTTTCGAAGGCGGCACGTACGGCGCCGCTTTCATCGTCATCTCCCCGGGCGGCGGCACGAACTTCTCCTTCCGCTCTCCTTCTTCTTTCACCTCTCCATCTTCTTCTCCGTCGTCGTTGTTCGCATCATCACGCTTTTCGATGTTTGCTCTCATTTTCTTCGGCGGTGGCGGCACAAACGACGTATTCTTCTTCTGTTCCTTTTCTCTCGTCCACTCGTTCGTCGTCGTCGCCATCCGTTCTCGATCCATCGGTCCCTCGTATTCTCTGATCCCTCTCCCTCTGTCGTCGCGGTGAGTATTCGACGGTGGTGGCCTTTGAAACCGTCTCGGCGCCGGTCGTCCTCCTCCTCGTCGTTCCCACCCCCGATCATTACCATCGTTATTCTCCTCCTTTGTCTTCTTCTTCATGAAATCCGCCGCGCGTTCGCTCGCGCGTTCATACAGTCGAATTTTTTTCAGCAAATCTTTCCTTCTCTGGAGGAGCTTTTTGTCCTTCATCTTTGTCACGTCGTCGTCGTTTCTCTTCGTCTTCTTCGTCTTCTTTCGTCGTCTTCTTTCTTCGGAAGAGGAGGAGGAGGACGACGAGTGAGAGGAGGACGAAGATCCTCCCGTTTCTTCGCTCTCCGAAGACGACGAAGAGGATTCAGAGGAGGAAGATTCATCATCTCGCCGCCGTTTTCTTTTTGCCATTTTCGTTGTGCTCTTTCTGCTGTGTTGTTGGTGTCACTTTCGCGTCTCGTCGTCTCGCTCTCAGAAAGAACGCGTTTTGACGCACAGAGTGGTGAGAGAGAAATCGCGCGTTGTTTTGGCTCGGTGTTTTGTGTGTGGTTTATATGCGCGTGAATGAGAAGTAATGGGGTACTCGCGTCGTTTTTTGTCTTTGTGATGAGAATTTTTTGTCGAGACAAAATAAAATTTCCCCTCATTTTTGTCACTCCCCTAATAAAAGAGAGAGAGAACTCCTTTACCTTCCTGATATAAAAGACTACTCGCGAAAATATGGAAGCACAGGACGCGGAAGTTTCGGTTCCCGAAGAGATCGATTCGCGAGTTGCTGCGTCGAAGGCGTCCGTCTTAAAAGAAGTTGGCGCTGCTCCCTCGAACAACGTCGAAGAAAAAAAATACGCGGAGAGTGATGAAGCGAAAAAAAGAGGGAGGAAGCGGAAAGAAGCGGAGAAAGAAAACGACGACGAGGAAAGCGCTGACCGCGAGGAGAAGACGTTTCGAGTTTTCGTGAAAACTTTAACAGGTAAATTGATGGTACTTGATCTGAAATGGATCGGGAATACGCTGGAAGGTCTAAAGTTCGACGATACGAATTTGGAAGAAGAAGAAATTAATTTAGATCTGGAGGATCTAAACGACCCGAACTCTGACGTTCGAGCTGTCTTGTCCAATGCGCTCGCGTTGCGAATGAAAGAGAGGAAAGGATGGTCGCGAAAGTTTACGGAGGCCCTCTGCCGAGAACTGTTCCATTTTCTCGAGTTAAAAGCGACTCTTGGAGATTTCGAGGGATGCGAGTTTAGCCCTCCGACGAGTTTAATGGACGACCTTTGGCATAAAGTTATACTCAACACGAAGTTATACAGGAGACTCTGCGCGACGCTTCCCAACAATCCAGAAGGAAAACTTGTCGATCACACGACGTTCGGCGCTGCTGTGGATCTTGAAGAAAAGAGAGAACTTACGAGAAAAAAGTTAACGTAAGCCTCCTTCCTATTTTGTTTTTCAAAATACTCACTATTTTATTTCTTCATTTAGGAACCTCGTTGATTTAACTCATGAATGGGATTGGAGTTTGTGGTTCGACGACGCGAAACCTGAAGTACGCGCCAGAACCGAAGGCCCCGAAGGGCATTTTACGGTGCTTGAATTGATGAAGATGATCAAAGCTAAGGAAGGGATTCCGCCGGACCAGCAGCGATTAGTGTACGGAAACCAATTACTCGAGCCCTACGAAACGTTCAAAAGGTACAATCCAGAGCCGGGCATAACCATACATCTTGTACTCAAATTAACAGGGTGCTAAAAACAGTAGCTGCGAAGTGGGAGAGAGAGAGAGAGGAGAAAAAGAGACACAGAGAGTAAGAGAGACACAATGAGAGAGACTTATCAGTATTTTACCACAAACTTTGAAAAATACAAGATCTTTAAAATACAACTGCACATACGCTTGTCTTTTCGCTGTTCTTGTTGTTCCTCGTCCTCCTCTTATATAGTATTACCGAGCGACATCGAACGCGGGATTCTGCGGCCTCGCTTTCCCTATTCTCTCCCTGATGTATACCTTTGGTTCGATCAACAACGTTTCACTCTTTTCGTTTTTCCCGCGTTTTTGTCTTTGTTTCTTTTCCTCTTTTCTCTTCTCGAGAAGAGATTCAATCTCTTTCTTTTTCTCTTCGACAAACGCGTTGGCTTTTTTACCGAAGGCGTCGACGAAGGGTATGTCGTTTTTGCGGTTCGGGTCGCGGAGGACGAGGTGGAAGGAGACACAGGCGGCAAGGATGGAGAGACGGCGCGTCCATCTCGTCCATTTTAGTTGTTCCAATTCCAGTTGTTGTTTGGTTTTGGATTTCGGTTTCTTCTTCTTGGACGTGACTTCTTCTTCGTCGTCTTCGTCTTCTTCATCCGCGCGAGCGCTACTATTCGCGGGGGCGGCGGCAGCATTTTTCGCGGACGGCGGTGTCGTCGAGGAACGAATTTGACCCATTTGGCTACTACTAGTTGGGTTTTGGTCGTCTCGTTGGTTGCTCACCGAAAACGCTGGAATGGCGGGTTCGTTGCCTCTCAAATACTTCTCGTGTAGAACTCCCGCCGCTCTCTCTTTGGTCAAATTGACGTACCTGCCTCGTCTGGCTCGAGACGTCGCATCGATATCGGTTCGTAAAGCAATCTCTAAATTCTCCAAGTTCGTCTCTCGTTTGCGCTGGAAAGACATTTTCGCATCTTCGAGGGTTTTGTGTTTTGCCATTTTCGGAACGTCCTCCGTCTCGAGAGCTGTTTGAACCGCGTCTATGAATTTGCCCGGATGCGCCGTCGCCAGAACGACGAGAGCGTTTTCACCGTCGTGGTTGTTCAAACCCATCGATTGCGCTGCATGCAGAGCTACTGCCGTGTGCGGACATGCCAAGTATTTGTGCACGTCCAAGTTATATTTCATGCTCTCAAAAGTGTCGTAATCCGAAACCTCCGCGGTCAAAAATGTCTCTCTGAAATTTCTCAAAACTTTCTTCGGCAACGTCGCGTGTCCGTGAAATTCGTACGTATCTTGAATCCTCCGTAAAATTTCGGTATCGCCTTCCGCGCAATAATATACAACTCGCCACAAGTTATATGGCATCACACAATCCATCGCCGACGCGACTGTCTTCTCTGCTTTGCTCTTTTTTATAATCTCACCAGTCATCGCAATCTCGTGCGCAGCTCCGTTCGCGTTGGTCGCTAAAACCACTTCCGTCATGGGCAAACCCATCTCTCGAGCTAGCTGAGCGGTGAACGCGTGTCCCATCGCCCCAGTCGGCACCACGCACGTCATCGTGTGGTTCTCAATCTCCTCCTCTGTCGTTTTCCCGTGCATGGTTCTAAAATAACACCAAAAAAAATGAGGCAGTTGCGCTAAAATCCTCAAAATGTTACAGCTATTCAACGACGTGATCCCGTTCCTTTGCACAAACTCCTCGTCCGCAAAGATCTTCGAGCACACGTCGTCGATATCGTCGCACCCTCTTTCGCACTCTTTCACTTCAATCGCGTTCACATTGTCACCTCTCTTCGTCGTCATCTGCCTTTCCTGCGCTTTCGAAATCTTCCCGCTCGGGTACAGACACCAACAATCGATGCGATTGTTCCCGAACTTTTCAATCGCATCCAGCGTTGCCGGCCCGGTATCTCCCGTAGTCGCTACGATCACGTTCGCGCGTTCGTGTTTTTTGCTCAAAAAAAACTCAATCATCTGCACCGCGAACGCGAGCGAAATATCTTTCACCGAAAGCGTCGGTCCGTGGAATAACTCCGCCACGTGAATTTGCACTTTCGTTTCGGGAGATTTTTTACTCTTTTTACTCTTCTTCTTCTCATCGTCATCATCATCACTATCTTCGTCTAAAACGACCAAAGGCACCACGATATCGCTCTCCTCGAACCCTTTGTAACACTTCTTCACGATCGACCGTAACTTTTCTTTCGGAACGTCCGTTTCGGTGATGAATAAGCGGAGAATCTCGAACGCTAAATCTTCAAATCCTAAACCGCGAAGGCGTTTCAGTTGCGCGCGATTGAGTTTCGGAATCATCTGTGGGACGAACAAACCTTGGTCGTTCGGGAGATTCAATAAGGAGGCGGCGTGTAAGGAACACTTATGAGTGCCGCCTCGGGTGGAGACGTACCGCATTCTTTATTTATTTATTCTTAGTACGTGTTGTTGTGAGTATTTATTCGCGTTGTTTGTTATTGTTGTGTCGCCTTTGAAAATGAGGGAGAGAATCTTTAATAAAACGCAGGAGTACGATCGATGATGTTTAAAAGCAACACGCGTAATGCATCTAATAAAATGGAATAATATGTTCACTAATTGTTGTTGTTCTTCTTCTTATTATTATTACTGGTATCAATTACCGGGTGGAGGCGGTGGCGGTGGAGGTCTTCGTAACGCGGCGAATCGATTACCGCCGGGCGCGTATCCTCCTCCGGGAGGCGGTTGTTGATAGTATCCGGCGGCGGCGCCTCCCGTACCCGGCGGTGGTGGTGGTGGTTGAGCGTACGCCAGGTTTGGTGGCATTTGCTGGTAGTATTGCGGGGGAGGTTGCTGATACGCGCCGTGTTGTTGCGGTGGCATCATGACGCCTCCTCGTTGTTGCATCTGCAAAGACTGCATGAGGATGCGTTTACCGGCGTCGTTCAAACCGGCGGAGTTCCCGTTCGTTCTTACGACGTTCACGCGCAAACGAGAATCTTCGATGAAGAGTTTTGGTGGTGGTGGCACGTCGCTCTGGTCTAATATAGGTTTCGGTAACACCGTACCTTCCAACAACCTCGGCGGCACTTTCGTCGTGCCTAATCGATACCGAGCGCAAACAACCCTATTCTCGTTGATATTCTCTTCGCGCATCATCGGCGACTCGATCTGTTTCGGGCAACAATCGCCGTCCGAGGTTTTCACAGGGAGCACTTCACCACACGCGCCGTCGGCATCAGCAGCGGGGATTTTCAGCGCACATTTTTCGCGAATATCCTCGTCGTCAATTTTCGACGCGACGTTGGCGATTTTCAACATGCACTTGGAAATTGAAAGTTGTTCGTGCGCGTATAAGAGCTCGATGTTGATCGTGTTTCGGTTCGCTTCTTCCGGCGTTAACGTGCAATCCAAATTTCGTGTTTCCGTGAGTAAACGGTCGGCATCGATCCACGGTAACAGTGCCACTGCTTGCCATGCGAAGCGTTTGCCGTTCATGTCCAAATCAAAATGTTTCGGGTAGAAATCGATGATTGGACTGTCCTCATCCGTCATCAACGGGTAAAACGCCGGAGGTAACGCGTGCGCGGAAGCCGCAGGTAACACGCCCATCAACTGATCGAACGGTTTGAAAGGTTTTCCAAGCTCGAATTCTGTGGAGATGAGTTCTAAATCCACCATATCCGTCGCGAACGGCGCGTAATGGTACGGATAAAACCAACCCCAAGAGCAACACCCCTCGTAATAGTACTTACAGACCCACAGTAAACCTCTTATGAACTCTTCCACCATGCCTCGAACAACTTTTCGTCGCGAGTTTAAATCGTGCGACCCCATCTTCGTGTCGTAATACCGTTCTTTCCATCCGATCTCCCCTAATCGAATGTTATCCGCTTCCATCTCGTCCTCTCGATCGTTCTTCTTCTCCAACAGCTCGTCCAATTGTTTCAAAAACACCGCTTTTTCCATCGCGTCGCCTTTTTTCAACCGAGGGATTTCCGACGGTTTCGGACATCCGCATCGAAAACACGATTTGCGCGTTTTTTGCATGTCGCCGCAACCGGACGGACACCGCCAATCGCCTGGTCTCGCGTCCGCGCCGGTTGCTTGGACAAACTCAAACGGCACGTCGTCGTCGGTTTCGATGGATTCAAATCCAGAATCTTCGCCTTCCTGTTTGACTTCTTCTTTCTTGATTTCGTTGAACAAATCGCTCGCGTTTTTGACTCTGTTCTTGGTCTCGTCTTTCTCTTCTTCTCCTTCTTCTTCTTCCTTAACTTTGGTTGTACTTTTCGCTTTCTTCTTCCCTTTGTCATTGATCTCTTCTTCTTCTTCTTCTTCTTCTTTTTGTTCTTTCGCTAACGCTTTTTCAGATTCCAACGCGACTTTCTTTCCCAACAACTTCGCTTTCAACGCGGCCGCGGCGGAAACATTCGCCTCTGCGTCTCTCCCAATGGGTTTCACCTCGGCAAATTGAGCTGATTTACGTTTCACGCCTTTCGTGTTTGCCGCGATATACGCCGGCGCGCGATCAGACGCGTTTATCGATCCACCCAAAGCACTTTTACCAACCAAACTGCCTTGATTGTTCTTCTTATAAAACTGTCTGGACATGTCTTTCTCGCGTTTCCTTCTCGACCGCATCTGCGCCTCGCGTTTCGCTCTCTTTTGGAAAATCTGTTCCTCGAATTGCGCCACGGCTCGCACGAATTGTCCGACCCGGCGTAAATTCGGCGTTCCGTCTTCGACTAAATGTCCGCCTAAATTCCCCAACTCCTGCTTATAAATGGTCATCAATAAATCAATCGCGCCTTCTCGAATTTCCAACGTCGGCGAATGAGGTAAAAAATCGTTTCCGACGAAGAAACACATAAAGACGAAATCGTCGAATAACCGTTCGCGGTCGATGGTAAACGTCTGCGGTAAAACGTGCGGACTCAAGTCTAACGCCAAATATTCTCGTAATATGGTCACCGATAATAATTGAAACGGTTTCCTCGCGATTGCAATTTGCTTCGCGTTTTTATCGATCGCTCCGGCGCCTCCGTTTTGCGCCGATTCGTTTGGTTTCTGTTGAAAGACAACTTCGCGTAAAATATGAAAATGCGGTTCGTGCGTCGCTAAAGCCAACATGATTAAATCGGCGTCTAAACCGTACACCACGTGTCGCGTGTTTGGGTCGTACCCGCCGCCATTCGCACACGCTCTCTGTTGCCGAATGTAATGCATCGCTTTGTGCTCGCCTTCTCCCGGAACGCTCGCGTCGCTCACGATAACTTTGATGTTTTTCCACCCTTTATCTGTATTTTGTTTCTTTCGCACGTAAAATTTTAACGCTTCGGCTAATCGTCCCATAAACGGCGTCCCCGGAGTAATCACGTTGGAATCAAAAACGCCGCTTTCAATTTTCGGCGGTACCTCGATCCCGTCTCTTCTTAATTTCTCTCTCAACTTTTCCTCTTCGATTTTCTTCTCCTCAGCTTCTTGCGCCGCTCGAAATCTCCGACTTCTCTGTTGATTCATCTTCGCTCTCGGCGCGACGCCGTCGATGGCCATGTATAAAACCTTCCTCGGTCGAATCATGAGAAACAATCTCTCGATGTACTCGAAAATGTTCAAAAACACTTCCTCCTCCGTCGTCGGTGGCGGTCGGTCCTCCGGGTGAAAACACGGGTGGATGATCCCGTTCATGTCGAGATACAGATTGTCAAACTCCTGCCCGTTCGGGTTCGCTTTCGAGGAATCCACGAACACTTTATTCCCGTTGATATCCACGACTTCATCTTCTACGACGTCGGCGATGATTTTCGGGTATTTCACCGAGAGCCATCGGTAAAACGCCGGGACACCCATTCTTACTCTTTCTTTATTCCTTTAAAATACTTTCGATAAAACAGAAGAGAAACACCCAACCCGGCGGCTGATGAATGTCTCAGGAATCGAATTTCCAATCGGTCTCTCTCTCTCTCTTTAATAAGACTTTTCACCCAACGCACCAAAAACAAACACACACAAAAACACCAACAAACGCTCTCTCTCTCTCTCTCTTCTTCTCTCTCTCTCTCTCTCGAACAGAAGAGAGCGAAAAACAAAGAAGAAGAGACAACGAGTAGTGAGTAGATGTAATCGATGATTTTTGTGCTGTCACTTGGTTGTTTTTTTTTTTCTTTTGAAAAATTTTGCAAAGTGTTGTTTAGGGTATTAAAACCTAATTGTGTACGTGAAAGACACGAGGAGAAAATTTTCTGCACTCGTCACAAGAGAGAGAAGAGAGATGAAAGACGTGGATTCAGCCAACGACGAGAAGGAAACAAAGACGACGAGCGGTGCGAGCGCGAGTAAATCAAACTTCGACTCCGTCGTCGTCCACCCGTTAGTTTTGCTCTCCGTGGTCGATCACTTTAAAAGAGTCGACGAGGTAATACACACAACGCTGCTTGTTTTTTTTCTCTTCTGTTTTTTCCCACTTTTTGCGATCTGATTTTGATGATGATGATGTGATGATGATGATGTCAATCTCTCTCTCTCTTCATCTCTCTCTGTGTGTGTGTGTGTGTTCTCTCAAGCGCGATGTTTTTATCGATGATGGTTTCTCTCTCTTTTTCCTTTTAAATGTATTGACGCACACTAACATCATTATCAATCAGGGCGACGAGGACGACGACCAAGAAGACGAGGACGAGGACGATTCGAACCAACAGGCGAAACGACGCGTCGTCGGCGTCTTACTCGGTTCCGTGGCGAACGACCGTTTGGACATCACGTCGTCGTTCGCGGTACCTTTCGAGGAGGACCCGTCGGATGCGTCGATTTGGTTTTTCGATCACGCGTACGCGGAACAAATGTACCGAATGCACTCGAGAATACACGCGAAGGAGAAAGTGGTCGGATGGTATTCCACCGGGCCGAAAATCCGGGAGAATGATTTAGACATCGGGGAGTTGTTTGAGAAATATTGCGCGGATCCGGTGTTGGTTATCGTGAACTTATCGCCGACGGCGGACGACGCGCCGACGAATGCGTACAGGGCGGTGTTGGACGTGAAGGAAGACGGAACGATGACGCAGAAAGCGCAGAAGACGCACGAGCACGTGCCGTGTACGATTGAGGCGAGCGACCCGGAAGCGATTGGCGTTGAGCATTTGTTGAGAGACGTGAAGGACGCGACGGTGAGCACGCTGAGCACGCAAGTGAAAGAGAAAGCGAGAGCGTTGAGAGGATTGGAAACGAGATTAAAAGAGATTAAGAAATACATGGAGTTGGTGTTGAGCGATCAGTTACCGGTGAACCAGGAGATATTGGGGGAGTTGCAAAACGCGTTCAATGGGTTACCGAATTTGAATTTAGAGAGTTACGTCAAGGCGTTCGCGGTGGAAACGAACGACGCGCAGTTGGTGATTTATTTAGGCGCGCTCATAAGAACCGTGGTCGCGTTGCACGATTTAATTAATAACAAGATGGAACAGAAAGAACGCGAACGGGTGAGCGACATGCACGATGCGGAGGATACCGTCGACGGCGGCGTTGGCGTTGACGAAGACGCGATGAAGAAGAAGAAGGAAGAAGAGGAGAAAGAGAGTAACGACAAAGAGAACGATAAGAGCGTATCGAACAAGAAGAAGTAAAAAATTTAGACAGAGAGAGAGAGAAGAGAAGTAAGAAAATCTACTAATAATAGCAAGAGTAGAATCAACCAACAGCGTTTGTGTATATAATACATATATATTCTATAATAGCCGATTTGATGTGAATTAAAATGATACTCTGTACGCCGAGGACGTCTCGTCGCGGATGATTACGGTGGTATCGTTTATAAAATCTACGCTCGAAATATCCGGCGAACATTCGGTCTTAATCTCGCACAGGAGAAAGGAGTTCTCTTCTAGTGATTCCTTCGGCATCGAATAACAGCAATCGAATATTTTGAAGACGTTGGAGTGTTTGTACGTTACCGCGACGAAGGATTCATTTGGCGAAAGCGCTATGCCTTTTACCGCCGGTGTTTTCGCGGCTTCGAGAGGCGTCGTCGTTGAGTTTGTCTCGCCGTTGTTGCCGGTACCCTTGATAAAGACGCAGTACGTAGACTCAGAATCTAACTTCGGCGGCGCCGGCTGCAGCAGCGATTCTTCTGCGGTATCGCATGTCGTAGATGGTGCTAAAGATACCGATGGTAACGCTACTAAAGGCGAATGCGGGAAAAACAAAATCCGTTTCGCGAGCGTCAAATCGAACAAGGATACGCAGCCTCGAGCGTCGCCGCACAGCAATATTTTACCCGTGTTTACAAAGCTGATAAAGGTAACTCGACTCGTACATATCTCTTGCGTAGACACGGCATAATTCTCAAAAGATGCGATAACTTCTCCCGTGTTCGTGTCGAGCATTCTCCATCCACCGCTCTCGTCGCCGTACGCGATGCACTTTTTCGATGGGTGTAGAGCAGATGCGAAACGTTGGTCTTTGTCTGATTTCGGTAGACGAATGAGTCTCGTATGCGTAACGTTTACCACTCGTGGTTTTTCCCGGCGCTGTTCCGTTCGGGACTGCGATAATAACGTCTGCATATGCTTCCGCTCTTTCTTCTCCTCTTCTTCTTTCGTTGCTTCAAACATGTCCGTTTGCCTCGCGCGCCCTGCGTGGTCAAACGCCTCTCGTCGCGTATTTTCTCCAACCTCCTCTTGCGAGACGACGCGCGTTTTCGCCGCGTGTTTCTTCTGTCGTTTTTTGAACTTTTTCAGCAAAAGAGCGGACGAAGGTGCCGCATACGATGTTTCTTTTCTTTCCTTTTCTTCTTCTTCTTCTTCCTCTCTTTCTTCTTCTTCTTTCGCTACTTTGTGTTCTATGGCTTTCACCCGCGTGGCCACTTTACTCGTCGGCTTTGCCTTTGCCTTTTCTTTCTCCTCTTCCTCCTCTTTCTTCGTCTTCTTCTTCTTCGTCTGCGCATCTTTCAACTCTTCCAACTCTTGCTCCAATCCTTTAACTCTTTTCATCAACTTATTTCTCTCGATCGTCAACATCGTTCTATCTTTCATCGCAACCCCGTACTTGGCGTTCAAATCTTCAATCGCCGGCGCGAACACTTCCTCCGCTTCCTTCTTCAAGCGCTTGATGGTTTTCATTTGCTCGCGTTTTTCTTGCTCTAAACGAAGGCGGTGCGTCTTGTGCGTTTGTATTTCTCTCTTGAGTCGCTCGCAGAGTAAGAGCGCGTCTTGGTTGGTTTTCGTGGCGTTTGCGAGGGAGGTGAATTGCGTTTGTCTCTGTATTTTTTGGTCTTCGTTCTCTTTGTGAATACCTAATTCAACGAAAGGAGTTGGAGCATCGTCGACCGGCACCTTTCGCGGAACTTCTTCCGACACTCGAGGGGAGAATTCAGTCGGATCCTCTTCTACTTCTTGCTCTGACTTTCTCCTCTTTTTCTTCTTTTTCTTCTTCTCACTGTTGTTCACATCCTCTACCTTCTCCTCGGTCAACTCTAGACTCGGCGACGCTTCGCTTCCTCCGTTTTGCCGGTCTTCCTCCCCAAGACACAACACTTCCTTCCGCCTCTCATCTTCGTCGTCGGAGTCGGTCCCTTCGACGCTCACGACTTCAACTTCGGCGTACACGAACCCGTCGTCTGAAACCGCGTCGTTTTCGTCGTCTGAATCGTCGTCTTTACCTTCATTCGCGGTCATGCGATGTTTCTGTTTTGTGTCTAAAAATAGAGGAAAAAGTGGTTAAAAATCAAAATTTTCGTTCGTTGGAAATTCCGTTTAACACGGGCGGTGTTCTGTCGCTTCGTTGTTCGATCGATTTTCGTTCGCTCTGCTTTCCGACTCAGTAAATAATGTACTTTTAATCATTTTGAACATCAGATAATGGATAGCTGGTCACATTTTTTAACATCATCGTCGGAAAACTTCGCGCGAAGGAGAGAAGGACGTAGCAGCGCGCTTCGCATATTTTTTTGTATCTCTCTCTCTTTTTCCCGGGGCAAAGGGTTTTCTCCTCTCTCGCGCGCTTGGTCTCTTCGGCTCAGAAATTCAAGTAATCATAGCAAAGCGCGGGTTGTTTGGTACCCGAGATTGTCAGACTTGGCGAAACCTGTTTTTAATCATCATCGCCGAACGCGCACCGAGAGAGAAAGAGGGAACCACCACCCGCTCTCTCATCAAATCGTTCTCCTTCTCAAGAGTGAATTCAGAGATACAAAAAAAAGTAAACCGCGCGTGTTCTTTTTCGGCTCAGCGCAGTTTTTATCATCATGAGTCACTATCAAAAGTGTCTGTATGTTACACATCATCGCCGATTTGTTCGTTTTACGCGCGCGCGCGCCTTGCTTCCCGAAAGAGAATACGTTCGAGAGAAAGAAAGAAAGAAAGAAAGAAAGAAAGAAAGAAAGAAAGAAAGATCAGAAGTCAAAGAAGAAGATAAAAATGAGGAACCGTTTTCGCTGAAAATAAGAAAAAAAGAGCAGACGCGAGAGCGTTTTTGACGGCGCAAAAAGTCTTCAAATTCTTTACATCCTTTTAGTATCACTTTACGAATAAGACACACACACACGCAACAGGGCGTTTAAAAAGAAGAAAAAGTCAAAGAAGAACGCGTGAGATGGGTTTGAACAAGAGAGGGAGAAAAGAAGACGAAGGGGAATCGTCGAGCAGTTATTATTCGTCGTCTGATGATGATGAGAATGCTGATGAGAATAAGAATAAGACGACGAGTGTTGAAGAATTCGGATTCGAACGCGTGGAAAAGCTCACCGGCCGAAGATTGAAACAAGAAAAACTGAACAAGAAAAAGCAGAAATCCGGCGGGTTTGAAAGCATGGATTTGCCTCCGGACATCTTTCGAGCGATTAAGCGCAAAGGCTATCGATTGCCGACACCTATTCAGAGGAAAGCGATTCCGGTGATAAGCACCGGCGTGGACGTGGTGGCGATGGCGAGGACCGGGAGCGGGAAGACGGCGGCGTTTGTGGTACCAGTTTTAGCGGCGTTGCAGAAGCACTCGCTGAGGAACGGCGCGAGAGCGTTGATTCTCGCGCCGACGAGGGAGTTGGCGTTGCAAACGTTCGCGGTGACGAGAGATATGGCAAAGTTTACCGATTTACGGTTGTGCGCTTTAGTCGGCGGCGATAGCATGGAGATGCAGTTTGAGGATTTGGCGAATAATCCGGACGTGATTGTGGCTACGCCGGGGAGAGTGTTGCACCACACGAACGAGATTGAAAGTTTCAGCTTACGATTGGTGGAAAAAGTTGTTTTAGATGAAGCCGATCGGTTGTTAGAGATGGGTTTTCAGGAGCAACTTTCGGAGATTATGAAAAAAGTGAGTCAATCGAGACAGACGTTGTTGTTTTCCGCGACGTTGCCGAGCGCGCTGGCAGAGTTTGTGAAAGTCGGGTTGAGAGATCCGCGAGTTATACGTCTCGATGCGGAGATGAAAATATCTGAAGATTTGCGATTGACGTTCGCGCTCGTGCGCAAAGAGGAGAAAATAGCAGCCTTATTGAGAATCTTACAAACGGTCGTTGAAAACGAAAAATCTCAAACAGTGGTCTTTGCGAGCACTCGACATCACGTGGAGCACTTGGAAACGCTGCTGAAAAAAGAGGGCCACTCGTGCGTGTCCATATTCGGGGCGATGGATTTCGCGGCGAGAAAAATCGCTCTGGCGACGTTCAAATCGGGTAAGGCGAACGTGATGGTCGTCACCGACGTCGCGGCGAGAGGTATCGACGTGCCTTTGTTAGATAACGTGATTAATTACGATTTTCCAGCGAACGCGAAATTGTTCGTACACAGAGTCGGTCGCGTTGCCAGAGCTGGGAGGAAAGGTATCGCGCACTCGATATTGGTAAAAGAAGAGTTAGGGTACGTCGTCGATTTACACTTGTTCTTGGGTAGAAAAATCAAACCGGCGGATATTGTGCCACCACAAAACGAAGAAGAAGCGGAAAAACGAGCGAGAGAAGGCGACGCAAACGAAGAGTCTGTCGTGGGGACGTTCCCAATCGGTTCCTTAGATTTACTCGCCGACCGCGTCCGGGAATTGCACGAAACGCACATCGAGCTGGAAGCGTTGCAGAAAACCACCGTGAACGCGTACAAAGCGTACCAAAAGACGAGAATTCCAGCAAGTTCGGAATCCGTTGCTCGCGCGAAACCACTCATTGAATGTGGGCCACACCCGTTGTTCTGCGCCGCCATCTTTCGAAAAGCGTCCAACGCCGGAGGAACGGCGAACACGACCACATACAAAAACGCTAAAGAGTTGGCCGAACTCATGCGCGGGATGAAAAATTACCGCCCGCACGCGACCGTCTTAGAAGCCGAGTTTGCTTCGGCTGGGAAAATCGGAAAGAACTGGAAAAGTTCGGTATCGGTGAACGCGATGAGTGAGAAACGAAAAGCGCACGCAAAGTTTATCGAGATGCGGAATAACGGGGAAGAAAAGACGAAGAAATTGAGACCTTTAGGGGATGATGAGAACCCGATTGTCGCCGGAAATACTCACGCTGATGATGACGCTGATGATGATGATGATGATGGCAGCGATGACGATTCGGATAACGACGAAGGCAACGACGACGACGAACGAGTAAACGGTGTCGACATTGGAGCAGGAGGAGGAGGAGGTTCTGGAGGTAAGAAGAAGCTGAAAACGCTAGTCTCTCAAGACGCCTTCTCACGAGGTAAATTTCGCGACGACGAGTTCTTCATGGACGTCGTTCCTCGCAAAATCAATCACAAAGAGCTTGGATTGAGCACGAAAGAAGGTTGCACGATGGACGATTTAGATGAAATGACCATGGACATTGTCGCCGAAGACGGCGCGTCCATGCGCAAACAAAAGAAACTTGTCAGCGTTTGGGACAAGAAGAAGAAAAATTACGTCCAAGTCGACGCGAATGAAATCGGCAAGAACGGAAAGAGGATTAAAAACGAAAGCGGGAAGGTAGTTTCGAAAGATACGCTCGGAAAGACGTATAAGAAGTGGCAATCGAAAACGAACAGATACGTTTCGCAAGTTGGTGAGGTTGAAGACGAGAAAACGCGCGCGAGATACGATAAGAAGAAGAGAGCCGGTGCGTCCGAAGGCGGCGGCATGAGCCGGTTCAAGCGACATTTTCACACGAAAGGTACGGATGGTGGCGGAAATGGTTCAGGAAACAACGCGCCGAGCGAGCTCAGAAACGCGGACCAGATTCGAAAAGGAAGAAAAGAAGACATCCGGAAGAAAAAGAGCGGTCGAGGTGGAGGAAGATCGGGAGGAAGAGGTGGAGGAAGATCAGGAGGAAGAGGTGGACGCGGCAAAGGACGTAAATAGTAGCGATAATAGCAGTAGATGTAGTAGGCAAACCGCGCTTTATTTAGTGATTATTTGTATGAGTAGTCTTCATATACATGTGCTACTGTAAGAAAAGTTAATTTTTTACTGATCCCGAGAATCGAACGACGCAAAGCCGCACAACTTAAACACGTGGTAGTACGACTTCTTTTCGATTTTCGAACACCAGTTCCAAGCGGACGTCAATCGACCGTCGATGCACGAACCGGCGTCAAAGAAATTATCTGCACCAGAGCCGTCAAACGCGTGCCTAAAAAAGTCCGTCAAAATCAACTTACGACAGCTCTCCACGCTGTCAAAGGCGTTCTCGATGTATTGGCGCAACTCGCGGTTTTTGCTCGCCAGTTTCGGCAACTCTTTTACTACGAGGACGACCGGCGCTAAAATTCTCGCCACTTGCGTGTACTTGTCGATAAACATTAACGCATTCGGGACGTTGTGGTCGCCCAAGTGAATGACTGAAGATCCGACCCAGTGACCTAATTTCGATTGACATCTGTGCAAAATCTCATGCATGCACTTCAACGTTTGCGGCGAATGTTGGACGCGATTGAGACCTTGACCGGTATTTTGCAACGTGTATCGGTTGTTATCTCGCAACAAATCGTGTTCGGCCAAGTACCAGAGTTTGAACATATCGTTCGCGACTTCTCTCCACAGCATCAGCGATTGAGAAACATACGCGTACTGCCTGCCATGATTATGCGATAGGCGCGCGCCCTCCATCCCTGTGGAGATGCCCAACGAGAACCCTTCCTCGGGTGTTTTAGGATCGAACATATCCGTCAGAAATTTTAACATTTCATCAACCGGGTCGCGATTATAGCGCAAGTACGCGTTGTTGTCCGCGATGGAGTATAAGACGTGCAAAATGTCTTCCGAACTTAAATCTCTCGCCGCGTATTTTTTGCTCAATGTTTCCCTGGCGCGTTCTTTTTGCTTGATCTCTCTTTGCACCTCGTGTCTCGGCTTCCCTTCGTGCATGATTTCCGCCGTCGCGGTAGACATTAAGGGATCGTTGAGCATGTCTAAACCGTTTTCAGATTCCGAAAGCAACCAGTACGCCGTTTTCAACGGTCTCACCAACTTAAACGACAACATCTCTCTCACGTCTGGCGATTGCGAGTCTTGTAACAAATACACCATCTTCCCGTACTCCGATCGCATCTTTTCCGGGTTCATGATTTTATGCCTCCTTCCGATTTCAAATATCATCCCGAAAAAGTTCGCGTTGTCCTTAAACTCGCGGTCTTGAATGAGTTTTTGCCCAGCTCTGTAATCCGAAGCCACGACTAAACCGGACATGATGGCGCAAATCTCTTTAATCATCCTCGCAATTCGTTGCGACCTGGATGACCACGACTGCACGTCAACAACGTCGGTGTACTCGCTCACGTGTAACGCTGCTTCTAACAAACGCAAGTATTTCCGTTCGTCGTGATCTAATCGCAGCGGTATGTATTTGGCGCGCTCTAAGAAGGACTCTCTCGGATTCGCTCCGCCGCCGTTCCTCTTCTTTGCCTCTTCCAGTTTTTTCATCTCAACCTCGATCGCGTTGTTTGGATTTCTCTCCATCAAAAAACCTTTCTTAAATCCGCCTGTGTTGTTGTTGTTGTTGTTGTTTCTATTCTCCCTATTAATATTCTCCGTCGCGACATCGCTCGCGTCCGCCATCACCTGATCCGTAACTTTATCAAATTCTTCTTCCTCTGCTTCTCTTTCTTCTTCTTCCTTTCCGTCTCCTTCTTCTCCTTTTCCGTCTGCCGCCATAACGTGCGTCGCGTCTACGCCAACCTCCCGTATGGCTCTCTTCTGCTCCTCCGTCGCGTTCGCCGCAAACGCTTTCGCCTCCTCCAACGTCTGCTTCAACATTTCAATAAGCTCTTCCGCGTCGTTAGTACTCCCTCCTACAATCTTCTCCTCCATGTCCTTCAAATCCTTCGCCACCATTCTCGAAAACTCCGCGGACTGTTGCCTCGCCACCAGTAACCGTTGTTTCGATTCGCGCATTTCCGACACGCGCAACCGTTCCGATTGGTCCAATTTTTCTCTCATCATCTCAAAACTCTTCGCTTGGTCCTCCGCCGCCTCTAAACCATCTTCCTCGTCGTCGTTATCGAGCAACGCGTCCAGTTTATCTTTCCGTTTTTTACTGTTCTTCTTATTCTTCTCGTTCTTCTTACTGTTCTTCTTGTTTTTCTTCCTATGCCCGCTCGCTTTTCCCTCCTCCTCTTCCTCCTCCGTGTCCTCGTCGCTACTCCTTTCAATCTCATCATCATCATCATCCTCATCTTCGTCATCATCATCAAAATCATCGTCAACGCCAAACGACAACGATTTCTGGTGCCCTTGACGTAAAGACGGTAACGACGATCGCTCGTTTTGTTGTTGTTGCAGCCTTTTGTTTTTCTTCGACTGCGCGGAGGAACCGCCGCCGAAATACCCGAACACAGCGTCCATATTTATAGTATATGTGTTTCTCTGTTTTTTCTTTTCGTTTTGTTTCTGCGGCAGTTTCCTCTAAAAAACGTTTCTTTGTTCAAATTTTTGCTTAAAAAAAAAGTCTCGCGCATGTGCAAATGGTGATTGATTATTCCAAGTGGGATCAGCTGAAGTACTCGTCTTCTTCTTCTTCCGAAGACGAGGACGAGGGTGAAAAGGAGGCGGGAAATGCATTACCGGAGAAACTGAGGAATCTCTCGCTCTCTTCGTCGTCGCCTCTTTGGAACGGTTTGGTGGTGCATCATAAGGATGTGTTTGTATCGCATGTGATTTCGAAATTGACCGAGACGGATCGGTTTTTCTTTGCAAAGGTGAATGGTGAGAGTCAGGATGTGCTTAAGTATGCCGGGGTAAACGTATCGAGATTACATGTATTTGTTTACGAATGTACATCCATTTCGACGCTGGAATGGGCGTGGAATCACATGGATTGGGGAGAGAAAGATAGAGATGGAACGGTGGTAGATCAAGCCTCGTTTTGCTCGGGAGTTGCTGAAACGAACAAACTCGAGTTGCTCAAGTGGGCGAGAGAAGTGAAACAGTGCGAATGGGATGAGAAGACGATTACTGTCGCAGCACTTATAGGTAATCTCGAGATGCTGAAGTACTGCTTCTCGAAAGGTTGCCCGTGTGATGAGAAAAAGTCGTTTGAACAAGTTGCTGTAGAAGGACACCTCGACTGTCTTCGATTTCTTGTCGACAAAGTGAAACCTTCGAGAGATATGGAAGCAAAAGTGGCAATAAAAGCGGCAGGAAAGGGTCACACAGACATCGTGAAATATCTTGTTGAAGAAAGAAAGATATCTGAGGAGGTAAAGAGCGAGTGCGTGTACAACGCTGCAAAGTTTGGCCGACTCGATTGCCTCAAATACTTAGTCGAAGAGGCGAAAGCGCCTCGTAACGACTTTTTCTATATCGCCGGCGCTCGTTACTTCAAGCACCCCGAGTGCGAAAACTACTTGCTCGAAAAAGGGTGTCCAGAACCAACGGACTTACATTACCGCTTTCATTTTCAAGCAGTTTTAGAACAGGCACTGAGAAGATAACTCGTTCTTAGATTAAAGAGAGAGAAAGAGAGAGAGACACGTTGCTTAAATTGCATTTCCCCTTGTATAACTCCTAAAATTCCCCTATAAAAGTTTTTCTCTTCATTTTTTATCTCACATGCGAGCAGGACTTCCTCCGTGCGTTGTCACTGCCGCTGCTCGATTCTGTTGTGCTTCCCCTCTGAAGAAGAGGTGCTGCTACTCCCACAAATCGTCGTTTCTGTCGTCGTCTGCTGCTCGTTCTTCTGTGAACAACGTGAACAACAAAAACATCAAAATGCCCGATGTGAAGTTTTGCGACATCGGGGCGAATTTAGTCTCCGCCTCACCCTCGACGTTCGACGGTTTTTACTTCGGCTCGCAAGTGCAGTCGCATCCGGAGGATTCGGAGGACGTTTTGGAGCGAGCGAAACGAGTGGGCGTGAGGGAGATTTTAGTCACCGCGGGAACTTTGGAGGAGGCGAAAGCGGCGGCGAGCAAGTGTCGGATGTGGAACGAAAAGAGTTTTAGGAAGAGTAGTAATAGTATATCAAATGATGACCGAGAAGGGGCTGATGATGATGAGGATGGTAGCGAAGGGGTGTTTCCGAAGATGTACAGCACGGTCGGCGTGCATCCGACCAGGTGCGACGAGTTTGAGGAAAAGTACGACGGCTCGCCCGAACGGTATTTAGAAGCGCTGAAAACGGTCGTTCGAGAGAACGCGGACGTCGTTAAAGCGATTGGCGAGTGCGGATTAGATTACGATCGGTTGCATTTCTGCGAGAAAGAGACGCAGAAGAAGTATTTTCAATTTCAATTCGAGTTGGCGAAGGAGTTTGATTTGCCTTTGTTTTTGCACTCGAGAAACTCGAGGGAGGATTTTTACGAGATTTTGAAGAGGAACGTAAAGCACTTGAGAAAAGGAGCCGTCGTGCACTCGTTCACGGGAACTCGAGAAGAATTCGAAGAGTTGTTAGCGCTGGACGATAAGATATATATCGGCGTCAACGGGTGTTCGCTGAAAACGGAAGAGAACGTAAACGTGGTCCAATCCATCCCGCTCGATCGCATGCTCTTGGAAACGGACGCGCCGTGGTGCGCCGTCAAAAAAACGCACTTTGGGAACACATTTTTGGAAGGAGGAGAAAACAGTAATCGAATCCAGACTCTGTTCGGCACACCGGTGAAACCGAAAAAATGGCAAAAAGGCTCGATGATTAAAGACCGCAGCGAACCGTGCCAAATCGCGACGGTGTGCGAAATCGTCGCCGGGTGTAAAGAAACGTCCTACGAAGACGTCGCGGAGGCGTGTTATCGAAACTCTCGCGATCTGTTCTTCTCCCCTTCTTCTTCGTAATATTCTTTAAATTCTTTGTATAATGTTGTTGTTGTTCGCGCGTGTAATATATATTGTATGTATTGTGTATTTCTTTCGCTTCTCTTTTTGCTTCTTTCTACTATTAATCGTCTAATATCAATTTCGTCAACCCGCTCAAACCCACCTTCTTCCTGCACTGAGGACATCTGGACTTTGTCTTCTGCGCTCGAATCCACTCCCGTATGCACTGATCGCAATACACGTGTCCACACTTATTCGCCGTCGGCTTTTCTATCTCATCCAGACATATCGCGCACTTGGGCGTTTTCTTCGGTTGCGGTCCTTTCGGCGGAGTTATACTCGGCTGCTCGTTTTGCGGAACTCTCTTCTGTTTTTTCGCTTGTCGCAGCTTTTCGTTTTCAACATCGCTCTCACTCCTCTCATCGTTTTCATCGCTCGCTTCACTACTCCAATCGTCGTCGTCGGAGGAGGAGGAGGAGGAAAACGACATCCAATCATCCATCCAATCATCCATCCAATCATCCATCCAGTCATCGTCGGAGGAGGAGGAAAACAACACGTCGTAGACCGTAAACTTCATCGCCAGATGAACTAAAAAGATGTTGAATGATGTGAACACAAAGGAAAAATTGGCGTTTTGAAAAAATGAAAAAAAAAACAAAAAACAACAAAAAAGACAAAAACAGCCAAAAAGGAAAGAGAGGAAAAAAGAGAGAGGAAAGCAAGCGCGTGGCAAAGAATTTGAGATCTCAATCGAACGCCGCTGATGTGTCCAATCAGAACACAAACGAGTGACTCTGAACGCTTCTAATCTTTTTTTTAAAAACCTTCGCGTTTTCTCTCATCTGTTCACACATAAATATCTCGCACACACATACACAGACGACGATCTGTTCTTCTTCTCGCGCGTTTACGTTACATACTAAGTGAGCGTGAATACCACGATGGCTTCTTCTTCCGCGACGACGAGCGCGATGTTTTCTCGCACTTCTTCTGTTTTTACTAAGAAATCTTCGACGACGACGACGGTTCGATCATCGGCCATTTCCCGCAAAACAACGAAGGCATCTGCTTCTTCTTCTTCTTCTTCTTCGAAGAAGAAGGAGCAAAAGCAACAACAACAACAACAACAGTTCTTGGGAATCGCCTCCACTTCTTTGTTGTTAGCCGCGACTCCTTTACCAGCGAGTGCGTCCGAGTTGACGGAAAAGCTCGCCGGGTTCTTAGACGCCGTGGATGCAGCCTCGGAAACCGTCGCCAGTGGCGTCTCGCAAACCGTGGAAGTGGCGAAGCAAGTGAAAGAGGCGTACGACGAAGCAGTCCCGGTGGTGACGCCGTACGCGGAGCGCGCGTTTGAAGCGGCGAAACCGTTAGGGGAAGCGGCTGGTGGGTTAGCGAACAAGTACGTGGCTCCGGTCGCGGCGGATGTGATTAGCAAAGCCTCCTCGGGCGCGAGCGGGGTGGTGACGCAAGCGTCGGGCGCGTTGAAGCAGCAAGGCGTGGACGTCGCGCCGGTTGTTTCCGTGGTCGAGACGACCGGTAAGAGCGCGGTGGATGCGGCGTTGCCGATTGGGAAGCAAGCGTTGGAGTACGTGTCCACGGCTTCGGCCGGCGAGCTCGGTTTGTTGGCGATCGGCGCGTACGTCGCGTACTTGATCTTGCCGGGCGTCTTGGGCGTCTTCGCCGGCGCGGCGAGAGGCTACGCCGGCGACGTTGGCGCGTTGGAAGCGTACGAAATGGTCCTGTCTGGTAACACCAACATCATCGACTTGCGATCGGAAAATGACAAAGCGAAATCCGGGCCAAACCCGCCGAAAGGGAGGGTTTTAGAGGTGGACGCCAAAGGCGAATCGGTCGAAGTCACCGCGTTGAAAGTAAGCGCCATGAACGGCGTCGGTAAGGGAAAGAAGTACATCATCGTCGGCGGCAACAGCAAAGGGTTCGCCAAAGCGTTGAAAAACAAAGGGTTCAACAAAGTCTTCGTCTTAAAAGGTGGCTACGGGGCGTGGAGAAACGCCGGTTTGCCGTAAATTAAATGTTTTCGCATGCGTAATAACAACAACAACAACAACACCATTGTATAAAAACGTTGAGCGTAATAACGAGTTTGATGAAAGAGAGAGAGAGAGAGAACTTTATATGCTTATTACACACTACGACGAGAAGTGAGAATATAAACACACACACGCACAGAAAGAAAGAAAGAAAGGTATAGTATATTATGATATTAAACCTCTACTACCGCTTTAAAACTCTTCTCTGGTAAGTATTTAAGGTTTACCCAATTAAGAATAAAGAGACTCTCAACGCACTACAATACACTCTTTTTATTTACTCCTCTCCCCGTACGACTCGCGAGATCCTTCTCCTCTCTCTCTCTCTCTCTCTCTCTCTCTCTCTCGTGCGAGGTGCGAGTGTGGGTCACCAGAAAAGAGCGCACCAGGAGCGCCCGAGAGTGAAGAAGACGTCGTCCAAATCCAATCCGCTTTGCGTGAAGATATTTTGACGCTTTTTCCCAACGGGCATCAAGGTGTTGGTGTTGGTGTTAAAACTCCCGCTCGTCGTCGATCTCTCTCTCTCTCTCTCTTTGATCGCGCGTCTGTCTGTCTTTTCGAGAGCGCGTTTGAAGTCTGGCGAGGAAGAGTACTCGAGAGAGAGAGGAAGAGACGACTAAAACTCATATTTAACATCCAAAGATGACGGACGAGGAAGGACTTCTGTTCGATCGATTCGGAGAAATCATCGCGGACGCGAGCGATGTGATCGACGCGATGATTTCCACGCAAATTTCGATTTCGACGATAAAAAAGAACTTTGAGTACGATTCCGAGGACGACAACGGAAGGGAGACGATGCGTGGCGTCGCCGAACGGGCGAGAAGTATGAAAGCTCGCGTGAAAGCACTCGCGAAGGAGTATTTGACGCTCAGGGCGGCGGCGTCGAAAGCGAAACGGGAGGAAGAAAGTTCCGGAGGAGGAGAACAACTGAGAGACGCGTTACTTCAAGCGCGCGCAGACGCGGCGGAACGAGAGAACGCAAAGTTAAAGATGGCACTGAAAGAAGCGAAAGAAGATTGCGCGTTATTGGTGCGAGCGGCGCGGATGGCCAGGGAGGAGTTTACGAGGTTAGATAAGCTGGAAGAGGAGGAAGACGAGGAAGGGGATGAAGACGACGACGCGGTCACGGTGAAGTCATTAGCGAGTAGTGGCGGCGCGACGTACGGGTCCGGCGTGCAAACTTTATTCAACGCGCAGGACGAAGACGAAGAAGACGAAGAAGACGATGACGACGACGGTCGAGGTCGGGGTCGTACCGAAACGCAGTCCTTACACGACATATTAGATTTGGACGATCAGTACAACGCGGCTTTGGAAAAGTTGCGGACGGCGAATATTTCTTCCTCAGCAGCAGCATCAGTAGCTAATGATAACGATGATAGCACTCACAACAATAGTCTCGCGGCGTCGATCGCGAGAAAAAATGCAGCTCAAAACAAGGATGAAGTCACGGAGACGGCCAAAGCGGCTGCGATGTTTGCGGCCACCGCGGCTTTATATTCGCACTCCGGTTTAAACGCAGTCCCGAATTCTGGAGGTAAGAATACGCATAAAAGCAGCACTTCGGAAGTCTCATCTGGGACGACTTCCAAGAGCGGCGGTCAAACGCCAGCGGCAGCTCTGTGCGTGGACGACGAAAGCGATCAAGGTCAAGTTTTTCGAACGCCCGTTTTGGTCGTCTCCGATCATCCAGACGCCTTGTCTTCTTCGGACGAAGACAAGGAGTTGGACGGGGAAGGGTCCATGCAAAACGCACTCGATCGAGTATTTTTCGGAGATGACGACGAGGACGAAGTCGATTCGCCGTCAGGTTTCGGAACTACGACGACGAAGAAGAGGGGAGAGAATAAGATGTCGTTCTTGAACGCGTTACCTCCGTAATGCAGCAAAATGGGGAAACGATAGAAGAGACGATCATGATGATAGTCACACATTATTTATATATTCGTATGAAATAAATTACTCTATACGTACGCTTTGGCTACGCGTGTTCACACTTTTCTTTCTCCCTCTTTCTCTCTCTCTTTCTCTTTTTCTTCTCAATTATTACTCTCACTTATTTTAAACCGTTTTGTTGTTCTTCTTTATTATTATTAGTTCGCATCGCACCAATCGGCAGCGTTCTGGAACATCTTCAACCACGGCCCGACGTCTTGAACGTTTGCGTCTTTCGGCGACCAGGGCAACTGCCATCCCAAAAACGCGCGCTCCGGGTGCGGCATCATCGCCAAGTGTCGGCCATCTTTTGAGCACAAACCTGCGATACCTTCTGGAGACCCGTTCGGATTCAACGGATATTCCGTGGTTGGTTTTCCGGCGCTATCGACGTATCGCACCGCGCACTGACCGGATTTGGAGAGTTCGGAAATGACGCTCGAGTCTGGGAAGTGCGCTTTACCTTCGCCGTGCGCGCACCAGACTCCCATTCGCGACCCACCCATATCTTTAAGCATAATGGACGGGGTGTTTGAATCGATACCAACCGTCACAAATCGGCTTTCAAATCTACCCGAGTCGTTGTGAATAAATCTCGGTTGTTTTGCGTCAGGAGTTTCCGCAACCTTGCCGGTTTGAGACGGGATGAATCCTAACAAAGCCATCAACTGGCATCCGTTGCATACGCCCAAGGAAAACGTGTCTTTTCGTTCGTAAAATTCTTTGAACTGATTCTTTAAGTTTTCGTTAAATCGAATACCACCGGCCCAACCCTTGGCGGAATCTAACACGTCCGCGTAGGAGAAGCCACCGACGAAAACGAGACCTCGGAAATCGCTCAAGTTGGTTTTACCGGTGAGCAAATCGGACATGGTCACGTCCCACGGGTCCATGCCGGCGGAGTAAACCGCGGCAGCCATTTCGCGGTCGCCGTTGGAACCCTCTTCACGGACGATCGCAACTTTCGCTTTATTCGTTCGCGAAAGTTTCGCCGGATCGGTTGGTTTTAAATCGTACGTGAGCTTCCACGTCGGCGCTTTGCGGTTGCGCAAGCCGGCTTTCTCCATCGCGACTGTTTTGTTCGAGGATTGTAATTTTTCGAGTTCAAACGAGGTGTGTTCCCACGCGTCTCGTAAGTTGGCCGTGGTGTCGTCGATGACAATCGCGCCGTTGTGCTTGATGGAAACTTTCCCATCGTTGGTGACCGAGCCGATAGTTCTCGCCGTGACGTTTTTCCCGGCGTACGCTTGCAAGACGTGTTGTTCGTTCTCCGGGGAGACTTCCAAGACGACGGACAACTCTTCCGCGAACAACGCCGCGTTGGCGTCTGGGCCGGGGAGCTCGACGTCCACGCCAGCCGTGGTGGATGGAAAGGCCATTTCCAACACGGAAACAACTGGTCCACCATCAGAAACGTCGTGACCGGCGGAAATTTTACCGTCCTCGACGAGCTGTTGCGTCGTCTCCCACGCGTTTCTAAACGTCTCGATATCGTCCATGTCCGGAACGTCGTCGCCGACTTGGTCGTACGCTTGCGCCATGGCTGAAGCACCCAATCGTCTCTTCGATCCATCTTTAGACCCGTATTCGACTAAAACCAATTTACCGGAACCTGGCAACTTAGCGTCGGCGGTGACGCATTTGGTCACGTCTGGGACGGTGACGTACGAAGACATGACCAAAGTTCCGGGCGTTTTGACAACTTCACCACCCGCTCTAGCCGCCATGGATAAGGAATCCTTGCCACCATCAATGGCAACGCCGAGTTGAATCATCGTATCTTTCAACGCATCGCACGCGTCGTACATGTGCGCGCCTTCCCCGTCCAATTTCGCAGCGTACATCCAGTTTCCGGAATACTTGATATCTTTCAAACCGGTGGTGTTGGCGAACGCCAAGTTAGTCAAGGATTCCCCTAACGTGACTCTCGCCATCGCTCTCGGATCGATTAAACCCTTGATCGGCGCTTCGCCAATACTCGTCGCACCACCAGTCTTGCCAAAGTGCGTTTGCGAAATCACCGCGCAGTCGTTCACCGGGATTTGCAATTCTCCGGCGCACTGTTGTTGGACGATTAAGCCAGTAACTGAACGATCGACTTTTGTGGTTAAAAAGCGTTTCGAGCACACGGACGGTAACTTCAACACGCGACCGAGAACGTCTTTTGGCGAATCCGTGATCGTCAACGGTTTCACCGACGGCGGCGCTCTCTTCAAATCGTACTTTTTCTTCGGCACGTCGCCCAAGACCTTTTCTAAATCCAAATCTTCCGGGAACTCGCCAACCGTACCAGGCTTAGCCAACGGATCTTTCAACGTCACGCGACCACTGCCGTTTATAGATCCGAGCACGCTAAATGGGCATCGCTCTCTCGCGCAAACCTTTTCGATGATCGGTAACGATTCTGGTTTGATGAGCATGGCGGAGTTTTCTTGGTACTCGGCGCCCCAAATTTCGAGGACGGACATGGTCTCGTCGCCAAGTTTCACCGCGCGAATGTTAATCTCTCCACCTTTCGGGTAGATCAACTCCTTGACGACGTTACAGTTCCCGCCGGCACCTTGATCGTGAATGCTCAAAATTGGGTTCTTGTCCATCAACTCCACGCACGCTTTCACCACGCGGTTCAACTTGTTACTCATTTCCGCGTCGCCTCTTTGGACGGCGTTGAAATCCAAGCTCGCGTTCGCTTCGTCTTCGCCGCCGGCTTTAGAGGACGCAGCACCGCCGCCCATGCCGATTCTATACGCCGGACCACCGATTTTAACGACCAACATGCCCAAATCGCCTTCTTGTTTTTCCAAGTTGGTGTGATCGATTTGACCGAAACCGGCGGAAAACATGATTGGCTTAATATATTCGCGTCGTTCGCCGTTCGGTAAACGGCTTCCGAACGTTCGACAATAACCAGCAATAACCGGTTCGCCAAACTTGTTCCCGTAATCGCTCGCGCCGTTCGAGGCGTCGATTAAAATTTGCAACGGCGACGCCAAGTTGCTCGGGTACTGGAACGATTTGTCTTCGTGCGGCAACTCATTCCCGGGCATTTGTAAGTTACCGACGACATACCCGGCGGTTCCGGCGACTAAAGTCGACCCAACGCCAGTCGCGTGCGTGTCGCGAATTCTTCCGCCAGTGCCAGTTTCCGCGCCTGGATACGGCGCGACCCCGCTGGGAAAGTTGTGCGTCTCCGCGGTTAACAACAAATCGTAATCCACTTTCCTCGGTTGCATGCTCGTGCTCTCTCCGGCGTTCACTGGTCTCAACGGCGTGCACTCGTACCCTCGAATCGCACTCGAATTATCTTTAAACGAAATCGACGAGTTATGCATCGGCGCGCCTTCAATCGTCTCTTTCACCATCTTAAACAACGACTTCTCAATCGGCACCCCGTCCACGGTTAACTTCCCGCTGAAAAACCAATGCCTCGAGTGTTCCGAGTTTGATTGCGCCATATCGAACAATTCCACGTTCGTTGGATTCCTCTTGATGTCCTCCCCGAACAGTTGCATGTAAAAATCAAAATCTTGATCGTCAAACGCCAAGCCGAGTTCTTTATCCACCTTCTCCAACGCTTTCCTCCCTTCGGTTAAAATCGGCACCTCGTACACCTCCGGAATCGTCGCGTCCAACGAAAAACTCATCAACGGTTCGTCGAACACGCACTCCGTCATCCGATCGTGCACTTCTTTCGCGAACAGTACCTTTACCTCCTGATTTTCCATCTTCGTCCCGTCCGCGCGAAACAACTCGAACCTTCGGCTCCTCTCCAAACGTTTCACCTCGGGAACGCCGCAGGAATTACATATCGACACCGCGTTCGTGCTCCACGCGGATTGAAACGCCAGTCTTGGGCCGACTTCAACCACGGATGGTGCGATATCGCCGGATAAACTCGTTTTTTCGCCGAACAATTCCGGTTCGTACGTCTCCCGTAAGAGCCACTCCAACGTCGCCATCTTCTCCGCCGACAACGAAGTCGTCAACTCGACGTTGAAACACTGCTCGGTTTTGATCGACCCGATGATCAGACTTTCATTTCCTGACGATGATTCGGAAAGTAGTTTACGATTGACTTTCGCGACGAGCGTCTCGCACGCCTCTTCGGAGAGAAACGGCGTTCGGAAGAGTCGAAGCACGCGAGTACTTCTCCTCGTCTCTAAAGATGATGATGCTTCCTTTTCGGGGGAGGCGGATGCACATCTCGTCAAAGTCTGTCTTCTTCCTCTGTTGATATTCTTAGTATAATTCTTCACTCTCGTCGCTCCAAGAACAAAAGAACCACCGCTCTTTCCAAAAAGAGGCGAACTCGTCGTCGTCGTTTTGGTCGAAGTCATCTTCTTCTCGAATGAGGATGATGTATGCGCGCGCGACCAAACACCTCTTTTGAGGATGGATGTCAAACGACGACGGGTTTTTGAAAATTTTTGAATTTTTTTCCCTCAAAAACCCTAAACAATAGTCTTTTCAAAAACGAGCGGAACACACGAACGCACGCGAAAGGCATCAGTCGACTTTCTGTTGTTGTTTACTCTAAAAGACGAGAAAAAACAACGAGCGCAGTATTCGTTCGACCAAAAGTGTCGCGCGGTTGAACGTGCGCGCTCCAACAAAGGCGAGAGAGAGAGAGAAAGAGAGAGAGAGTTCAAAATCATCCAAAGTTTTTTCTTAGTACAGTTACAGAAGAGTAAAAAACGCACACGAGTTGTTTGTTTTGCACAAAACGTAGAAATGGCAAACTTCATCCCACCTTCGATCCGACACTCCGTGCACACCGCGGTGAAATCCGCGGTGGAATCCATCACGTCTGTTCCGACGGGATCGTCGCAATTTTTAGAAAACGGAACGCTCACCCCGGAGGATTTCGTCAAAGCGGGGGACTATCTCGTCGAAACGTGCCCGACGTGGCAGTGGAAAAAAAGCAGCGCTCGAGAAACGAGGAAGAAATATTTACCGGAAGAGAAACAATACTTAGCGACGAGGAACGTGCCGTGCAGAAAACGCGCGAAAGCGATGGAGGAGTATTGCGGGAAAGAAGTCGCACTGAGCGGAGAAGACGAGGGGTGGGTGGAAGCCGGGAACAAGGAGGCCCCGTCGTCGCGACGCGCGGATGGCGACGACGACGATTTAGACGACGACGACGACGGAGAAGGCGGGAACGGGGAGGGGGAGGACGGCGTCGTCGACGAGATTCCGGATATTAGCCGAGTGAACGTAGAAGATAATGATAGAGATGATGATAACGACGGCGACGACGACGACGACGAGTCTATTCCAGACATGGAAGACGTGGACGAAGACGACGCTATTCTCATCGCCGCGCCGAAGAAGGAAAAAAACAACGAAGATTTATTGCGCACGCGAACATACGACGTTTCCATCACCTGGGATAAATACTACCAAACGCCGCGAGTTTGGTTGAATGGATACGACGAGCAAAGAAACAGTCTCCCACCGAAATTGGTATACGAAGACATAAGCGCGGATCACGCGAAAAAGACAGTCACGATAGACCCGCATCCGCACACGAACGTCTCCTCGGCTTCGGTGCATCCGTGCAAACACGCGAGCGTGATGAAAAAGTTGGTGAAAATGATGACAACGTCCACTGGAGGAGGAGGGGGAGATGGAGAAGAAGAAGAGGAGGAGGAGGAGGAGGAAGAAAAACCGAGCGTGGAGAGATATTTAATCGTGTTTTTGAAGTTTATGCAATCCGCGATGCCGACGATTGAATACGATTTCACCACGAACGGGTGATACGACGTGTGGTTGCACAGGCGCGGGGAGACCCTTTTCTTAAATGTACTTTAAAACACATAATGGTAGCGCAAGCAAAAGAATATACAAAACAACAATTAATTTCACCTAACCTACTACTAGTACTACACATACCTAAACATCTAGATTCTACTATCAATACTCCTATCAATGTCAAGGTCATCTCTTTCACCTGCATCGCTCAAAGAAGACGAGGGCGGCATGCTACTTTCTAATCTCACAAAGCCGCTCATATCTATTTCTATGATGTTATCGACGACCGTGTTTGTTGTCGGCACGACTCGTTTTCCAAACGCCATCTTCAACGCAAAGACGAGTGATAAAATCGTATTCCCGGCAGCCGCGATGAAGAACAAGCCTCCCCCACCAACTCTATCGTACACGCGTCCACCACAAATAGCGCCTAAAAAAGCTCCCAGCGAGTTCATCCCGGAGAAGAACCCCATCACCGCAGCGCGTAAATCTTCCGGCGCGAGTAACCGCGAGAATTCAACGCCTACGGACCAATACAATCCAAAGGTGATGCCGTGAAGTAATTGTAACGGCAACACGAACCACGGACTCCCAAACGATTTCAAAGACGCGTATCCCAACTGTCGAAAGATGTACGCGACGAGAATAAGTAACATCGAACGGTCTAAACCTAAAAACTCTTTAATTTTCTTCTCGTGAAAGAACACCGGCACTTCCGCGACGCACGTGAAGAAAAGCGCGAGACCCATCAATATTGGAGGCGCTCCTAACGTCTCCAAGTGCAAGAATAAATACGTGTCCGTTAATGCCATACTCAACGCCATGAGTAAAAACAAAAGGAAAACTAAAAACGCGCTCGGTTCGGTGACGATTCGAAACGTGCGCTTGGAGACGTCGTTGAAATCGGCGAACGAGGCAGTTCGTTTCATTTTCGAAGGAGTGCCGTCCGCACCAACCCTACTGCCGCGGCCACCACCGCCGCGATTACGACTACTGCTACTCGCGACACCCACCATCCTTTCGTTTTCGCCTTCGTCGTCATTCATCACCACAATTTCTGCATCGTCTCCTTCGTCCGCTACTTCCTTCTCGTGATGCTCCATCCTCAACGCAATCGCGCTCGCCATCGAAAACAGAATAACGTACGCCAAAAATGGCGCGAACTGCGCGTTCTTCTCCTCCGTCAACACCAATCCCATCAGCGGCGCGAAAACGTACCCCCATCCTACGGCACCCCACAACCTCACCTTCCCGTACGATATCGAACTTCTCGGATTCCGCTCGAGATGTTTCGATACCATAAAATTCGTCGCGTTATCCGCCAAGAAAAAGCCACCCGAGCCGAACGTTTCCGTCACCAAAACGTGCGCTAATATTCTCCCAAACTCTCTCTTTTGAAAATAAAGACTTCCGTACCCACACGCGGACGCGAATAAGCAAAACGCGTGTATTTTGCTGTGCAGTTTCGTGTAATCCGCAATCTGCCCCCACATTGGTTGAATGCCGAATCCTATTAAAGGTTTACACGCCGCGATGATGCCGATTTGCGACGGCGATAAATTCCAGTGACGGAATATCACCGGGAGGTACGGAATAAGGACCGCGAGTCCGCCGCAGAAGATGAAGTACCACACGCAACAGTAATAAATGGGAGGCATGGTATTCCTCGCAGTACCTCTCTTATTGTGTTTACGACGAGAGCGCAGCTAAAACAGGCACAGGAGCGCGCATCGTGGTGAAGAAGGCGTGAGAAGCGTGAGAGCGTACTGCGCGCTTTTTTTTCTGAAAATTGCTTTTGGAAGGTGTGTGAGATGTGTTCTTTATTCATAATATAAACGAGAGTTTGTTTTCAATTAAAAATGATGTGTTTATGACGATGATGGTATAATAAATCAAGCAGCTTCTTCGAGCCTCTGAATGAGCGCCGCTTTGAGACCATCTTGCGGGAGGTTCCTCTTCTCGAGTTCAACTTTGAGTTGCGCGACGGTCATTTTGGAGAAGTCGGCGTCAGTTTCTTGTTGTTGTTGTTGTTCGGTCTCCGTCGTCGTCGGCGCCGGAGCTGGGGCGGCGTTTTCAGCATCCGCGTCGGCTAATTCAGCCGGTTGGTGTTGCTCTTCGGCTGCTGGGACCATCGCTCCGCCTTCCTCTTGTTGCTGGGCGTCGGCATCCGCGTCGGCTATGGGCTCGTCTTCAGTCGCGGCGGCGGCTGGCGCTTCTCCTTGTTGCTGTTGTTGTTGTTGTTGTTGTTGTTGTTTCTCCGCTCTGTTCTTATTGCCTCTCTCGATGGTTTCGTTGATCAACGCCACGCATTTTTGTACGTTTTCTGGGATGCCAACGATACGAATGGATTGCGTCTCGTTGTCCGCATGGACGTTGCAATTGGACACTCTTCGAATGCGCGTGATGTTGACACCTTTACGGCCCAAGACTAAACCGATTTTCCCCGGCGCTTCTATCGTTTCGATGATTTCGCCCTCCTTCGGTTCGTAGGTTTCCTCTTTATTGTTCTGTTGTCGCGATTGTTGTTGTGGTTGTTGTTGCTGCTGTTGCTGCTGATGATGTTGATGTTGATTGTGTTGTTTTACCGGTAGCGGATCGCCTTCCTCTTCTCGCGCTCTTTTTGTCGCTTGGCCTAAATAACACAACTCCTGCACCAACAAAACAGCCTCGATAACCTTCTCCGGGAACCCGTGGTAAGACACCGCTTTCTTCTCGTCCCAAACCTTGAACGAACAGTCCATGATTCGTTGCAACTCTTTGTGCGTGTTGAATTTTTTGCCGATGATCAATCCCAAGTTCTCGCCGACGACTTCCTCGTAACTGACTTTGCCTCGCTCATCTTGAGGAAGTTGCAAGATGAAATCAGTTTGGATTGGCTCGTACGGTTGAATATTTCTTCTCGCCGCCTCCTCTCTGAGTTTGTCTATTAAAGTGAGATGTACGATACCGCCGTCGTTCCCTCGTTGACGTTTTCCGGCGGAGTTTGGTCCACCAACTCCATGATCGTCCAATGGTGGATAATCGTCCTCGTATCGACCTCGTTTCATACCGCTTCCGCCGCCGCCGCCGCCGCCAATCGTGTGTCTCAAATCTCTGCTATCGCGTTGGTGTGGCGGCGGTCCTCTTCCTCCTCCTCCTCCAACTTGCGCGGTGGCGTCCATAAGCCTTGAATCGATTAAATCATTAATAGCTTCGATGGCCATTTGAATTCCACGGGGCGGGCCAGAAATTTCCACCGTCGTCTTATCTTGATTGCAGTTAATTTTACAACCGGACATTTGCTCCAACTTCTTCACGTTGGCGCCTCTTGGGCCGACGACTAAACCGTTGTTGCCTTCGGTGTTCATAACGTAGACGTCGTAATCATCGTCTCGCGGTTTCACTGGCGGTGGCGCCCGTCTATCTTCGTACCCTCTTTGAGCCGGTGGATTACCGCCGGCTGGTAACGGCGGTTGCACGGGCTCTAAAGCAGGGTCCGCGTAGCGCTCGTCGTAGCGATACGGCGCCGCGGCGGCGTTCAATGGAGCTGGTTCTCGGTCGCGGTATCCGCCTCCGCCTCTTCCTCGATCATATCCAGCACCTCTTCCTCCTCCTCTGCCTGCATCTAACGGCGGGTACCTGGAATCGTACCTTTCATCGTACCTCGCGTCGTACGGGGTCTGTTGTTGCTGTCGGTCGTACCCTCTTCCTCCTCCTCCTCCTCTGTCGTATCCTCCTCTATACGGCGCCGAATTTTGATCGTATCTCTCTCCGCCGCCGTACCCTCCTCGCCCGTGTTGTTGCGCGGGCGGATATCTATCGTCGTACCTCGAGTCGTATCTCGTATCACCTCTTCCTCCTCTCCCTCTGTCTTGGTATCCGCCGCCCCGTCCGCCGCCTCGGCCGCCGTAGCCGGTATTATTCGCGAACTGCTGCGCCACGTGCTGCGGTCTTTGATAATCTCCTCCTCCTCTGTTGGGCGGCTGATTATACCTGTTGTTGTTATTGTTATTATTATTATTATTATTTGATCTCGGTGGATGTTGCTGATCCGGTTGCGGTACTTGTTGGTCCATCATCGAGCGTTGTTGTTGTTGTTGTTGTTGTTGTTCCCGAGGCTGATTATTCCCACCTCCTGATCCTCCTCCACCACGTCTTGGCGCGCGATCGTCCTCGTCCGAATAATTCTCGCGTTGCCCTCCTCCCGTCTGAATCGTCGTCTGAATCGTGGCGGCGTTGTACTGCTCGTTGTTCGGATTAAACGGATCTTGTTCTTCTCCTCCTGCTCCTCCTCCTTCTTCTTCCATTTCACTCGTCGCAGGTTTTAGAGGAGAACTCTTCTTCTTTGTAGCCGTCTAAACTCTCTCGATCGACGGAGATGAATTCGATGTTCGATCGGATTTTTGTACGACTTCGAGGCCCGTTTTTCCCAACAGAGAACAACTTAAAAGAAGTGCGTGTTCTCTTTTTACTCCTTTATGACTCTCGTCGCTCTTCTTCTCCTTAACCGCGCGCGTTTAAGAAGGCGGTGCAATCGCCGAGGAAAGAAAGAAAGAGAGAGAGAGAGAGAGAAAGAGTTTGTACTACTAAAATCGCGCAAAGAATGCAATTTAATTAATTAACTCTCGCGTGTGTGTGTCTGCGCAATGCAGTGAAAAAGTGAGGGAAAGGCGAGCCCCCCAAAAAAAAAGAAAAAAAAAGTTTGTGCGACAACAAAAGATGTCCTATTGGGGTGAATATACGTACGAGAACGCGGGCCGATGCCGATTTCAGTCGAGTTCAAGGAGGAAGGCAAAACGAAATACACAGAGCTAATACGTATACCTTATGTATTGATCGATTGATTATACAATGAGCTTTGCGAGCGAAATTTTTTTACGTATTCGAGGCCTTATTGTTCGAGGTTGCTCTGGTCGATTTGCAACACCGCCATGAACGCCTCTTGGGAAATCTCAACCTTCCCGAACGCTTTCATTCTTTTTTTACCCGCGGCTTGCTTTTTGAGCAGTTTTTTCTTTCTCGAGATGTCCCCGCCGTAGCATTTCGCCAAGACGTCTTTTCTCATGGCGCTGAGTTGCGTGCTCGCGATGACTTTGTTCCCGATCGCGGCTTGGATTGGGATTTTGAACTGTTGTCGCGGAATGAGTTCTTTGAGTTTATCGACTAACCCTCGTCCAATGCCGTAGGCTTTGGAGCGGTGGGTGATGGTAGCTAACGGTTCAGCGACTTCGCCGTTGATCATGACGTCTAAGCGAACTAAATCGTTTTCGCGGTATTCGTTGAATTTGTATTCCATGCTCGCGTAGCCTTTCGATCGGCTTTTGAGTTGGTCGAAGAAGTCCGTCACGACTTCGCCCAAAGGGATGTCGTATCTCAAACACGTTCGATCTTGGGAGAGAAACGTCATGTCGATGTATTCGCCTCTGCGTTGGGTGGCGAGTTCCATCAACGATCCAACGTATTCTTTCGGCGTGAATAACTCGAGTTTAACGAAGGGTTCTTCGATGCGGTCTCGACCGGCGGCGTCGGGGATCTCCGCCGGGTTCGCCACAGTGAGCATGTCACCGTTGGCCATGTAGACGTGATAAACAACCGATGGTGCCGTGGTGATCAAATCGAGATCGTATTCTCTCTCTAATCGTTCTTGGACGACTTCCATGTGAAGTAACCCTAAAAAGCCGCATCGAAAACCGAATCCCATCGCCGAAGATACCTCCGGTTCGTAATTTAAAGACGCGTCGTTCAGTTGCAACTTTTCCAGCGCATCTCTCAAATCGTTGTATCGATCGGTATCGGTAGGGAATAAACCGCAATACACCATCGGAATAGCTTCGCTGTATCCCGCCAACGCTTTCTCCGCTCGATGTTTCACTAGCGTAATCGTATCCCCTACTCTCGCGTCTTTGACGGCCTTAATCCCAGCCACGCAATACCCGACATCCCCTGGACGCAACGTTTTCACCGGGATTTTGTTCGGCTTCATCACGCCAAGTTCTAACACGTCGTATTTCGCCCCGGTATTCATCAACTCAATCTTATCCCCGACGTTGACTTCGCCGTCAAAGACTCGAAAGACGACGACGACGCCTCTGTACGTATCGAAATACGAATCGAAAATCAACGCTCGCAACGGTTCACCTTCCACCGGCACTCTCGGCGGTGGAACCAATCGCACGATGTCTTCTAAAATATCCTCCATTCCAATCCCGGCTTTCGCCGAACATTGCACCGCCTCGGACGCGTCCAATCCCAAAACGTCCTCGATTTCTTGCGCCACTCGATCACAATCTGCCGCCGGCAAATCAATCTTATTCAAAACCGGCACGATTTCTAAATCGTTCTCCAGCGCCAAATACACGTTCGCTAACGTCTGCGCTTCCACGCCTTGACTGGCATCGACGACCAACAACGCCCCTTCGCACGCCGCCAACGACCTGGACACTTCGTACGAAAAATCCACGTGTCCCGGCGTATCAATCAGATTCAACACGTACGTCTCCCCGTCTTTCTTGCTCGTAAAATTCATTCTCGCAGAGTTCAACTTGATCGTAATCCCTCTCTCCCTCTCCAAATCCATCCCATCCAGCAGTTGCGCTTGCATGTCTCTCTGCGCGACCGTATCGGTCATTTCCAACAGCCGGTCCGCGATGGTGGATTTCCCGTGGTCGATGTGCGCGATTATGGAAAAGTTTCGTATTCGTTCCGGAGGAACGACGAGAACCTCGTTTCCATCGCTTTTATTATTCTCTTTCGAAGCCGCTTTTTTCTTATTCGGGGGAGGTTGAGACACCGCGTTGTTTCTCACCAACATAAACATCTCTCCCCTTTTTTTCCTCATCGTCGACGCATCTTTTCTGTTCTTCTTCGTATGTATTCGATGATGATGATCATCGTAACTTCTTCTCGCACACGATGACGTGGCAGCAGTATTACTGGAACACGAGGATGACGATAACGATCGCATCATCATCTTCTTTGTCTTCTCTGTCTTTCTCTTCTTCTTCTTAAGCGTGTCGTGATGTGATGCATTTCCAAAGTGTCTCTCCTTCTTATCTCATTCTCAGGGCATGCTCGGTTTAGGGTTTTGGAATTTTTTTTGCTCACAAAAAAGAAGAGGGGAAAAGTTTGCACAAAAAATCTATCAAACACTCGATGACT
>JACLAB010008334.1_pt1 | contig 45989 bp, 45 predicted proteins | sample 8027921 | NCBI WGS metagenome assembly JACLAB01 (sample SAMN15725117, study PRJNA655200) | protist metagenome | isolation source: fluorescence activated cell sorting (FACS) single amplified genomes of... | place: USA: West Boothbay Harbor, Gulf of Maine | collected 2000-07-19 | reverse complement strand
TATAATTAACTTAATAATCCAGTAATATTAAAATGGCATGTAATAATATGTAATTGTGTATCTATGACCATGAAAAATAAAATAGACATCAGCCCACTAATATATGTAATAATAATGGTTGTAGTTTTCGCAACAGCAATTTAAAGACTTCCGGTGGAGCGCTTGGCTACCGCAGAGAGGGTTCGTATATTCACGGTATATTAATAATTAAAACCCAATAAAAGTTATGTTAAATTTAAATTCAGAAAAATTCCTAAGTAAAAAACAAATTAATGATGTAGCATCATCAGTATTTACAAACAGACCTTCAAGTGAGGTAACAGATAAATACACATTCATTTCTACAGAAAAAGTTATTGATGATATGGAAGTGTTAGGTTGGAAAGTATCAGATGCTAAAGAAGTTAAAGCAAGAACTAAAGCAACAGTAGGGTTCCAAAAACACTTACTAGTATTCAGAAATAATGATGTAGTAATTAATGGTGAAGATGGGGATACAGTTTTTCCACAAATATTACTAACAAATTCTCATGATGGTAAAAATTCATTCCAATTTACAGCAGGATTATTTAGAATGATTTGTGAAAATGGATTAGTAATTGCAGATACAGAATTCGAAGATGTAAGAATGCGTCATATGGGTTATACGTTTGAGGATTTACAAGTATTAATTAAAGATATGGTAGAAAAATTACCATTAACAGTTGAATCTATGAATAAAATGAAAAACATAGAATTAGAAGAGGAAAAAATTATTGATTTAGCAAAATCATTACTTGATATTAGAGTTGAAGGAACAGATAATACATATGATTCTTCAGCAATAGAAGAAGTTTTAGAAACACAGCGTAAAAAAGACGAGGGTGTTGGGTTATGGGAAGTATTTAATAGAGTACAAGAAAATATTATTGAAGGTAATTTCCATTACAAAACAAAATCAGGTAAAGTTAGACAAGCTCGTATAATTAAGAACTTCAAACAAGATATTGATTTAAATAGAAATATGTTTGCAAAAGCTATGGAATATGCAGCATAAAGATAATATTTGGTTGAATGGATGTTTTGATGTGCTCCATATGGGGCATATCAAACTATTCCAACGTGCTAGACAAATGGGGATGAAAGTAATAGTGGGGATAGATACGGATGAGAGAATAACTTCAGCGAAAGGAGAAGGTCGGCCGGTGAATAATTTACATAATAGGATGGAATTTCTTCGCTCCATTAAATACATTGATGAGGTTGTAGTTTTCAACACGGATGAGGAACTTTCTAATACAATTAAAGAATATGCCCCACGGTATATGCTAATTGGTGATGATTACAAAGATAGAGAGATTATAGGGAGTGAGTGGATTAAGGAGATTATTTATGCACCTCGCTATCAAGGATTAAGTTCTTCAAATATTATAAACGGAACCCACAAAACGCCATATTTATAACAAAATTCCAGCATGGCAAATTATACACAAGAACAACTTAATTCCGGATCCCTAGGTGAAGCACTTGCTGCCGGGATTGATTATACATTTACACTCGCTACACCAGCATATGCATCACAAAGCGTATACGGTGGAAACGCTTACTTTTCAATCGACTCATCAACATTCACCAACGCTGGGTTGCAAGGTTCATCAACCAATCAAAAAGTCGGTTCATTATGGTCCGGGCAAGTCCTTCCATTTTCAAGTCCTAATGTTAATACAACTGTAAACGACACTTTCATTTTTGATGTTCAAGGAAATACTCGTGGTAGTGGAGCTCAAATATCATTAACCTCCACGGCTGGAGTAATTATTCAAGGGGTTGTTAATTCAATAACTGGTAGTAATTTTATTAGTGGTGATTCTATTACCATATCTCAAAACGACTTACAAGCCGCCGGATTTGCTAACGCTGATCGATCTGCTATAATGGATATTTTTCCTGATAAAATAAATGGAGATTATATTTCTTCTGATTTAAGAGGGGCACTTAATACATTTACGGGTGATGTATCTCAATCGTTGTTTATTTCCCGATCATTTAATCCTGATTCTTCAACATCTGCCGGAACTTCTACTATTTCATTTTCAATAAGACAAGACGTTGGAGCTGGTAATGGGTCATTTGATTTTACGCCTAATCAAACTATACCTGTTAATTCATACTACTTAAAATCAACGGGCCATATGACATTAAATATAACTAACTAATGATAACATTCGATATCTGTAATATATACGTATGTAAGTATTAATATATGTAGAAGGGAGACCTTTCGAGAGAGGCTTGGCTACCTGAATTATCTTTCGTATATTGACGCCAAATAATAAAGGTCATGAATATGCAAAAAATCACTATTGAACAATCTAATCAATATTTCTCTTCTAAAGGTGTTGAAAATGCCTCGTATTTTACTTTAAGCCCTTCTTCTAAAGGAGATGGTTGGGAAGATGTTAAATATTTTACAAGTCGTAAAAAACTTTCATATACTAATCGTGATGGAGATCATGATTCATGGGTATATGTTTTATCAAACCCTTCTCAACCCGGAATACTTAAAATAGGATATACTAGTAATACTCCCGAAGAAAGAGCAAGACAATTATCTAATGCTACAGGTGTTGCTTTACCTTATGAAGTTGAATTTGCTTATAGCTGTTGGAATGGTTTAGAACTTGAAAAAGATATCCATGAAAGGTTAAATGAATATCGATTAACTAAGCAACGTGAATTCTTTCAAATTGATTTAGAAGAAGCTAAGGAAATAATTGAAGAAGTAGGGAAGAACTATGCGTAAATGTTTGGTTACCGCAGAGAGGGTTCGTATATTTACAGGGTAAATGAGGCGCGAAGCCACATTATAATTAAAAATAAAGGTTATGAATAAATTAGACACACTCCACACACTATCAATTCAGGAATTAAGCGAATTAAAAGAACAAATTACTCAATTAATATCATTAAAACAACCAGGTTTTAGAGTAGGTATGAAAGTTGAAGTTGATCATAAAAAAGTTAGAGGTTTAATTGGTGAAGTTATTAAAGTTAATAATAAAAAGGTTAAAGTTAATTTTGATGGTCAAACATTTAGTGTTCCTAAATCAATGATAATTATAAAATAATATGACAGAACTACAAAATTTTATAGATGAAATGAGGGGTACTAGTAGTGCTACCGACAAAATCGCGATCATATCGCGTAGTTCAGCGTTTATACACAATGTACTCGAGTATACTTACAACCCATATAAGCAATATTATGCTACCCATAAAACATGCATGAAAAATATTAATAAAATTTACTATGATAAGCATAAAGATGTTTTTGAATTATTAGATTCACTATCAAGTAGAGAATTTACAGGACATGATGCTATAGCATTAGTTAATGGTTATGTTGCTAATACTGCTTATGGAGAAGTAATATATAAGATAATTGATAAGGATTTGGACATAAGAGTTGGAGCTTCTATTATAAATAAAGCAGTTCCTGGGTTGATTCCTACATTTAATGTAGCATTAGCTCAAGAGTATAAAGGTAAATGTGATTGGAATGATAGTTGGTATGCTTCTAGAAAATTAGATGGTGTTCGTTGTTTGGCTATTACTGATGAAAATGGTAAATGTACACTTTATAGTAGAATGGGTAAAGAATTAACCACATTAAATAAAGTAAAAGATGCTATTGAAGACACAGGTATTATTAATCATGTATTTGATGGTGAAATTTGTTTAGTTGATGAAAATGGTAATGAAGATTTTCAAGGGGTTATGAAACAATTAAGACGTAAAGACCACCAAATAGAAAACCCAGTATTTATGGTGTTTGATATGCTTCATATCACAGAATTTAACAATAAAAAAGGTGTTGTGGTTTTAAGTGAGAGATTACGTACATTAAGGGGTTGGTTAAATAGCAAAACGAGTAATGTTTTACGCTATGTTCAACAATATCAAATAACGGGTGATGAACATTTTGAAACTTGGAGTAAAATGTTAAGTGATAATAATTGGGAAGGATTTATGTTACGTAAAGATATGGGATATGAAGGTAAACGTAGTAAAAATTTGGTTAAAGTAAAAAAATTCCATGATGATGAATATGTAGTTGTTGATTATGATTGTGATGAGCATGAAGTAGTTAGAGATGGTAAATCAGTAACCATGAATATGTTAGCTCAAGTGTGGATTGAGCATAAGGGTCATAGAGTAAAAGTTGGTAGTGGGTGGTCACAAGAGCAACGTTTACAATATATGGATGGATCAATTATAGGAAAAACAATAACCGTACAATATTTTGAGGAAACTCACAATGATAAAGGTGGTATATCATTAAGATTTCCAACAGTTAAAATAGTACATGGAAATAAAAGAGAAGTATAATTTAAATAAAAAAAAATGGCAGTAATAAATCAACCTAAAAAAAAGAAAGAATATAAAGAAAATGTTGACACATTAGTTACTTTTGGAGAAGAAGCTTATACAATGCGTAAAGATGATCCTCGTACAGAAGAAGCTATTCAAAAATCTCAAGAATTAAAAGAAGCTAAAATGAAAGAATTAATTAAAAACGGAGCATCTGTTTTTGAAGGATTAAATATGAGTGATGAAAGGGGGGAAAATGAAGATTTTCAGGAATATAAAGCTAGAAGAGCTACTAATAATAATTTAAGGAAAATTTATAAAAAATTAGGGCCAGAGGAATGTCGAAAACAATTTCCTATGGGGTTCAATTATGCTCTTCAACAAGCTGTTTTAAGTCACCAAGAAGAAGCAATAAAACAACAACCTACAGCTACTATAACAAATGAAGATGGATCAACAACAGAAGCAAAAGTAATAATTAATAATGATAAAAAATAAATATATGAGTGAAAATCAAATTACCCAAGAAGAAGCACAAGCTAACCATGATGCTTGGTGGGATAGCTTAACAAATAAAGATAAGGAAAGACTATATAATGAAATGGTTCAATCCGAAGTAACATATTATGAAGGGAAACTTACCGAAAATAAATCATAATATTAGGGGGATTAGCTCAGCTGGCTAGAGCGCCTGCCTTGCACGCAGGAGGTCATCGGTTCGACTCCGATATTCTCCACACCTTTATTTACTCATTTAAGTTGATTAAAATCGCTTGGATGGGTATTTTTTTGTAATTATATTACCCAATCCATGAATAATGAAAAGATGAAACTTAAGAATATGTATAATAAGATGATTGATATGAGTAACATATTTGGAATGTTTATACCCGGGGAGGATCTTGATGGTAAGAATGATGAGGCTTCTTTAGAGGAATTTCGTGCAAAGCCTATATTCCATATAGGTATGTATAAAAAATTAATCCAAAATCATTTAAATTTTAATACTAAAGTCCTTAAGTTTTTTAAAGAATCTAATAATGAATTTGATATTAATGACATTAAAGAAGCTGGAGAGTACGTTGTATTCAATAGAGCTTGGAGCTACATATCTAACGTAGACATTGAAGATAACGGTTATATTGACGCACTTAAACATTATTCTGACGACGAACTACACACGGCTCTTGATATGGGAATTGAGTTTTTTATAAAGGATGAATTATATGAAAGATGTGCACTTCTTCTTAAAATAAAACAAAAATCAATAACATTTTTAAAATAGCGTGGATACCACAGATTTTCTTGGTATCTTCAATATACGGGATTTAAGGAAATGAGGATAGAGAGATGGAGAAATAAAGGATATAAGGATAAGGGGTACAAAGGTGCCCAACATTAACATAAATAATATAAACATGGCATTACGCAACCCAGAAACAATTGTACGCCTTACAGGAAGAATACAAGGCAATTTAACTAATCTAAAAATGATAGTAAAATCACAACAACCAGTTGATGATTTTCTAAAAAAAGTAGAAGAAACAGAAAACATCCTTAGGGATTTAGAATCTACATTAGAAAGAGAACACGCAGGATTAAGAAACGGATAAAATAAATAATAAAAGTTATGAGCATACCAGCAGAAAAAATATCATCAAATTGGGAAACATTTCAAGGGTATATTAATAAGTATATTACTGGAGATAGAAAGGATCAATTATTAGAATTTTACAATCAACATCAGGACGAATTAGTACTTATGCCTGCTTCGCATAAGACAGCGTATCATAACGCGTTTCCAGGTGGATACATTGATCACGTTAATCGCGTGATTGAATGCGCTATTCAACTACATAGTGTGTGGGATAAAATGGGAGCCGATACTACTACATACACTATAGAAGAATTAGTATTTGCTGCTATTAATCATGATTTAGGTAAAATGGGAGATGGTGTTGAATATTCTCATATACCCTCTAAAGATGAATGGAGAAAGAAAAATATGGGTGAAATGTATCAATTTAATAAGAAAATTGCTTATATGTCAGTTCCAGATAGATCATTATTTTTACTATCCCAAGCGGGTATTAAATTAACATATAATGAACATTTAGCAATTAAATTACATGATGGTTTATACGACCCAGCAAATGAGTCATATTTTAAAAGTTATATGGTTGAAACAAAACCTAGAACATCATTAATTTATATAGTACATCATGCAGATATGATGGCAGCAAGAATTGAATTTGAAAAAGAATGGCTTCCTACATTAAAAAATGGATTGGATAAGCCAAAAAATAATTATACATTGAAGTCAAATAAGAAGACAACTATTAAGTCTAAAGCATTAGGTACAATTAAAAGTGAAGGACTTAAAAATTTATTTGACAAATTATGATAATAACAATAATAATACTAGCAGTAATAGTCGTGGTTTTAGGATTTACGACTATTAATCTACTACGTAAGAATGAAAAACAAGAAGATATTCTTTTAGGGTATCTTAAATATTTAGATAATATATCTAGAGTAATCGAGGTTTCGGATGACAAAATTAAAAAAACAGACATTAAGGGTTCATTTGAAGGTGATGATGAAGTAGGGCATTTTTTCCAAACAATTAAACAAATTCAAGAAGTTCTTAATGATTTTAATATTAAAAAAATCTAAGAATAAATGGATTACATAATTGAGAGGAATAAAAGAGAAAGAAAGGGAAGAGTATACTTTACTAAAGAAACAGAAGCTGCAATAGTAAAATACAATAGTTTAGATGCTATTGAAGATGCTGATGAAAGAAGTGATACATACCAAGAACACATACATTATCCTTTTTATAAACTTACTCAAAATATAATCCATACATTTAAATTTTACTATACTGAAGTTGAGAATTTAGAAGATTTACAACACGAGTTAATAACATTTTTATTATCTAAAATTCATAAATTTGACCCTACTAATGGGGCTAAGGCTTATTCCTATTTTGGCACAATCGTAAAAAGATGGTTAATAGTATATAATACTAAAAACTATGGTAAAAAAATAAAGAATATCCAAATTAATGATTTAGCTAATTATTCAAATTTAGATTCAGCAGAACCTGGTTTTATTGCATCCCAAAAGATGGAGGATTCTATGGATAGAGTTACTGAAAAGGTATTTGAAGGAGATGAATTATCAAATAAAGGATATAAACATGAAGATAAGTTATATATTTTTATAGATCAGTATGTTGAATATTGTACTAATAAAATATATGAAATATTTCCTAAAGGTAATGATGCTCAAATAGCAGATGCTATACTTGAATTATTTAGAAAAAGAGACCAAATAGATGTATTTAATAAAAAAGCACTTTATATCTATATTAGAGAAATGATTGATGTTAAAACCCCTAAAATAACAAAAATATCAAATGTTTTACATAAAATATTTAAGGAAAAATATATGTTTTATTTAGAACACGGATACTTTCCAGGCTCAAAAGTATAGGTTAGTTATATTTATAATAAAACTTATGAGCCAACTAGATTCAATTATTTTTGGAGAGAAAAAATTTTCTGATATATTAGAAGAAATTTATAATAACCAAAAGAAAAAATCGGAACAAGTAACAGCTTTAATATCTGAGTTAAAACCTTTAGTTAATGAAATAGGTGATGCTACATTAATAGTACCACTAATCAAAGAATATATGGAGATTGGTGTTAAAAATGATGACGCACTAATTAAAATGGCTACTATTATTCAAAGAGCAGTTAATAGCTCTAGTGAAGATGGTGGATTAGGAATAACTGAAGATGAAAAAGATGCATTATTAGCCGAAATGGAAAAGATACAAATTAAAAAAGAAGAGTAATGTTGAAAGCTAAATCAGGATTAGCATCTTTAACTCCTAAAGCAGGTGTAACAGTAGGAAGTTCAAACATTTTTGCTGCTAGAGTAAGACACCCCATATTAGACAATACAACTGAACCAGATGTATTTATTAAATATGGAGATTGGAGCTCTATAGGTTGTATATTTTTTGATAGAATTAATGAACCTAACCCTAATCCTGGTTTTGAAACAGATAATTTTGCTAGACCACTGTTTCCTAGTGTGTCAGCTGTACCTCTAAAAAACGAAATTGTATATATTATGACTATGCCTAATAGCGTTATTCAGTCTAATGTAAATGAGGTAGCATATTATTATTTTCAATCTGTTAATATATGGAGTAGCACTCATCATAATGCTATTCCTAATCCTATAAATAACGAGGACACAATTCCAGAATCACAAACACAAGATTATGAACAAACTTCTACTGGAAATGTTAGAAGAGTAACTGATAATGGTACTGAAATAGAATTAGGAGATACATTTGAAGAAAAATTAGATGTAAGAAATATGTTACCTTATGAAGGTGATTACATTTATCAAGGTAGATGGGGTAATACTATTAGATTAGGATCAACCGTAACAGATGCTGGAATACCAAATACATGGTCTAGTACAGGAGAAGATGGTGATCCTATTATGATTTTAAAAAATGGTCAACATGATGAATCTACTGATCCATGGGTACCTCAAGTTGAAGATATTAATACTGATTTATCAAGCATTTATTTAACATCAACACAAACATTACCTATTAATGTAGCTAGTAAAAGTTACAATTCATATTTTGCTCCACCAGTAGCTACTGAAGCATTTGATAGTGAACAAGTAGTTATAAATTCTGGTAGAATATTATTTAATGCTAAAAGTGATAATATATTATTAAGTTCATTTGACACAATTAATTTAAATTCACTAAATAGTTTAAATATAGATACACCTAAAACTATAATTGATTCTAAAGAAATATTATTAGGGAGTAAATATGCAACTGAACCAATAATACTAGGGGATACTTTTTTAACAGATTTTCAAGAATTATTATCAAAAATTAATAATTTATCACTTGCACTAATGGTCCCTATGTCAATTTATCCTGCCGTAGCACCAAACCCAGCACTTCCTATTGTAGCCGTTCAATTAAAAGGTCAAGTTAGTAGAATGATTGCTAAAGTTAGTAAATATAAATCTAAAGTAAGTAAAAGCAAATAATGAGTCAAGCTAAACAAATAACAAAAGCCTTTACTAATATGGTTAAAGATTCTGACAGAGTTCGGGATGCTGTAGATCAACAGAAAGATAAATTGTTAAAAGAATCATTAAATGTCTTAAAAAAAGCAGGAATTGATCCTGCTGCTTTACCTTTTGACCCTATAGCTGTATTAAATGGAAATTTCCCAAACCCACAGTCTTTATTAAACTCAAGTATAATTTGTAGTATCCCTATAATTTCACCTGATAAAATAGAAGCAGCTAATAATGTTATAGATAGTGTAAAAGAAACATTTAGTACTGTAATTGAAAATACAAATAAATTAAAGTCAGCATTAGTTGATATTCAAACTCCTCTAGCAAGTATACAGACAACAGGAGATACACTGTTAAATTTAGCTAATACTTTAAGTAATGTAATTATGGTTATAAAAGCAATTCCAATTCCTACGGCATTTGGAGCACCAGCAGTAGCTTTACCTGTAAAAGTGTTAACTATATTATCTAGCACATTGATAAAATTAGACAAAAAAGTTTCCATAGCAAAAGGCACTATTTCTTTAATTCCACCAATGATTAACCGAATATCAGGAATTTTAAATGAAGTAATAGAAAAAGTATCATCATTAGAACAAGCATTACAACCAGCATTAACAATGTTATCATTAGTTAAATCTGCAATAGACTTAGCTCCTCAATGCCCTGATATACCGCCAGAAGACATTCAAGCTGTAGTGGATGAAACAACTGGAACTTTAACTGAAGCTTTATTATCGTCAGGAGATTCATCTTTATTAGCTGTAAATGTAGATAATGAATTAGAATTATTAAATAGCTTTCCTTTTTCATATAAGGGTTTTTTATTAGAATTAGAAAATAATCCTGATAATACATTCCCTTTTCCCTCAAGAAGAATTAAAGGAACAAGAGATTTTACAGCAGATCCTGATGAAGGTTCAGGTGGTTTTTCTTTAAAGGGTAAAAATTCACCTATAGGAAAAATAATTATATTTAATGATCCTGCATGGGGTTCAAATAGATTTTCTTTTTCAACTTCTTTATCTGTATTAGTAAAGGAAATAAATTTTAAAATAGATAGTTATCTTAAAGGAGTTATACCAATAGCATTACCATCCGTAACAGAAGGAGGAGATGGTATTGTTCGTGGAGGAACACCTCCAAGGGGAAATCCACAAGAATTTATACCTCCACCAGGTCCAATAATTGAAATAGATCCTAGAACAGGTTTACCTTATGGGGGTAGTCCAATACCAGAACCACTTCCTCCACAACCACCAGCATTTTATTTTTCAGACCCAAGTCAAACAGGTAATGCGGTTGGAGCTACTCCAACTAACCAATTAAGTGTAGGTTCGTTTACTGTAGTTAGGCCTATTAAAATAAAAATGAGTACATTTGGGGGAACAAGTGAATATTCAGATTCAACAGGATTTTTAAGAATATATAAGCAAAATGGTCCTAACCAACTTCTCTTTATGATGGAACAACAATTTGCTAGTAATATGGAACTGGTAGAGACAGTAGAAAATCCACAAACGGGAGAACCAATTGATTTTCTTCCTATTAACCCAATTTTTGTTAATGGTACAGCAGTTAATGAAACTGGTGTTTTCCAATATTCATTAGAATTAACTGGTTATAGTGGGGTTCAACCAAACTTAGATAATTTTACAACATTTGAAATAGAAGCACAATAAAAACATAATAATTTAATATTTATAAATAAAATGAAGACATCAGCATTAAAAACAATAATAAAAGAAGCTGTTAGAGAGGCTATTCAAGAGGAATTGAAGGAAATTTTATTGGAAGCTGTTAAAACTCCAAAAGTTATAACTCAACCAACTTATACTGCCCCAGTAATGGAAAGTAGAGCCCCAATAGCTCCACAAACACCAACGATGACTGCAGAATCTAAAAGAGCAGCATATGAAAATATATTAGGTGATACTGCATCTACTTTTACAAGCAATAATGCCCAATCATTCCAACCACAAGTAGGAATGGACACAGCAAATGGTACTTTACCACCAGGTGAAGTTGATATGAGTCAAATAGCAGGCCTAATGGGTAGTAAATAAAAAATAATGGCAAGATTAATACAGAGTAAAAATCCAATAGATCTTCAACCTAGTAGAGCGGTTGGGTTCGGTTTTCCATTAGATGGAGACGCTGTATTTATTCCAACATTTACAACAAGGGAGCAAACAAAAGCAAATTTATTAAATTATTTGCTTACTAATAAAGGAGAAAGAGTATTTAGACCAAATTTTGGAGCTAATTTAAGAAATTTATTATTTGAAAATATACAAGATTCAACAATGGATGATTTAGAGGCTTCAATTCAATCTGATATAAGTTTCTTTTTTCCTAATGTAGTAGTTAAAAAATTAAAATTTAATAATGACCCAGATAGAAATGAAATTAATTTTACTCTTACTTACCAAATTGTAAATATGGGAGTAGAAGATGATTTACAAATATTAATACAATAATGGCTAAACTAGAAAGAGATATAAGATATATTGATAGAGATTTTAATACTTTAAGGGATTCTCTAATTCAATATTCAAAGACATACTTCCCAAATACTTATAATGATTTTTCAGAAACATCAACTGGAATGTTATTTATGGAAATGGCAGCTTATGTGGGTGATGTGTTATCTTTTTATTTAGATAATCAAATTCAAGAAACCTTTATACAAAAGGCAAGGCAAACTACTAATTTATATGCTTTAGCTTATTCATTAGGTTATGTTCCTAAAGTAACTACTGTAGCAACTGTTGAAGTTGATTTTTTCCAACAAGTACCTGCTGTATTAAGTGCAAGTGTTTATGTTCCTGATTTTGATTACTCTTTAATAGTACCAGAAAATACACAAGTAACATCTAATGCAGATTCATCACAAAGATTTTTAATAGAAGATGCTATTGATTTTTCGGCATCAAGTTCACTTGATCCTACCACAGTATCAGTTTATCAAATATCAGGAATTAATCCAACATATTACTTATTAAAAAAGACAAGAAAAGCTATATCAGCCACTATTAATTCAGAAACTTTTGGATTTACAAATGCTGTAAAATTTGACACAAGAATAATTAGAGCTGCTAATATAGTAGGTATTTTAGATGTAGTTGATACTAATGGTAACACGTGGTATGAAGTTCCTAATTTAGCCCAAGAAAATGTATTTAATTCAATAAGAAATACTAATACAAATGATCCTAATTATAGTGTAGATACAGAAGTACCTTATATATTAGAATTAAAAACAGTACAGAGAAGGTTTGCAACTCGTTTTATGGATTCAGGTTCATTACAGTTACAATTTGGTGCTGGTAGTACTAGATCAACAACAGAAGAAATTATACCTAATCCTGATAATGTAGGTTTAGGTTTACCTTTTGAAAAAACCAAGTTAACAACAGCATTTTCACCTGTAAATTTTGTATTTACTAATACTTATGGTATAGCTCCTTATAATACAACTTTAACAGTAAGATATTTAGTAGGAGGAGGGGCAAAAGCTAATGTTGAAGGAGGTTCTTTAACACAAGTTAACACTTCGAATATTGTATTTATTAATCCTAATTTAGCTAATACTACATTAGCAAATCAAATATTTTCATCTATAGCTACTAATAATCCATTAGCAGCAGATGGAGGAATGGATGGTGATACAGTTGAAGAAATTAGACAAAATTCATTAGGTAATTTTCAAAACCAATTAAGAACAGTTACTACACAAGATTATTTAGTAAGAGCTTTATCAATGCCTGCTAATTTAGGTGTTATAGCTAAAGCACATGCTCAACCTCAAAAAATAGGTGATTATCAAGCTGGTGAATTACCAACAGTATTAGATTTATATATTTTATCTTACAATATTAGTAAACAATTAAGAACAGCATCAGCTTTATTAAAAAGAAATCTACAAACATATCTATCAGAATATAGAATGATTAATGATTCAATTAACATAAAAGATGCTTATATAATTAATATAGGAGTTAATTTTGATATTATAGTTTCACCCAACTTTAATAATAGTGAAACAATTACAAAATGTATAAATTCAGTAGCTAATTATTTTTTAATAGATAAATGGCAGATAAACGAACCAATTTTAATAAAGGATTTATTTATATTATTAGATAAAGTACAAGGTGTACAAACCGTTCAAGATGTACAAATTGTTAATTTAACAGGAACAAGTTTAGGATACAGTGATTTTGCTTATGACGTTAATGGAGCTATGATTGATAATGTAATTTATCCTTCAATAGACCCAATGGTATTTGAAGTTAAATATCCAAATAAAGATATTAAAGGTAGAGTAGTACCATTATAATAAAAAAGAATTATGGCAATATATAAAATTTTTCCTTCAAAAGACGCTACAATGTATACTATATCCCAAAGTATGAATACTGGGTTAGATGAAATACTAGAGGCTTCAACTGCTATACAAGCTGCTTCACCACAAGTTAGTAGATATTTACTTGAATTTTCTCAAACAGAAATAAATAATTTTGTTGAAACTCATATTTCAGGATCTGGTGTTACTAGATTAGTAATTAATGATACTGGTGTAGGTACAGGAGGTGATTTTTTATATGACCAAGATATGTCAGCAGGACCTACTTATCCTACATCATCAGATGGGATTTCAGGTAAATCAACTGCTGAACTAGGTAATAATTTAGTTTATACAATTATTCCATCATCTTCATTGGGAGATGGTTATGGACAAAAGTTCAATTTTGAATTAGGTAATGGTTATTTTATTCCTGGAGTAGATATAGTAGATGATGCTGTAGTAAGCGGATCAGTACCAATAGGGTTTACAGCACCAGATGGAACTTACGGTCCATTTATTTTTTCTCATGTAGCAGTAGATAATGATACTAATAGAACAACATCATCATTAAGCTCATCAGTAAATTTAGTAATACAAGATAACCAATTAATATCAGCACCTATAGTAAATAATGGATCAGCTTCATATGTAGAAGCAGGTTATTATCCAGTAGGTGAAGGTCCTTTAAATGCTGGAGGAAGCGGTGATTTATATATTTCAGAAGCTACAATGGATGCAGCTTATCCAGGTATATTTACCTTTTCAGGACCAGCAGATTATAGATATTTTTGGTTTAATCTTAATAGAACACATACAGTTACAGTACCAACAATAATTACAACTTTAGATTCACAAGGATTTAAATATAAAGCTGGAGATAAATTAGTATTTCCATCTCAATCATTCGATCCTTATCCATTCTCAGATGATATTTCAATAACATTATCATCACCTACAGTATCAGGTTCAAATTGGGAAGATGTACCAGCAGAATATGAATTATTAAATTCAGCAGCAGTTGTTACAGGTTTAGGAATGGATCAAACATTAAATGTTTATGCAGCATCTGGTAGTTGGAATATGGGAACAGGAAAATATGCTAATAACCCAATTACAACAGATGGTGTAAGTTGGACATATAGAAATTACTCAGGATCAGCAGCTGGTGGTGCTCTTAAATGGGCAGAATCAGGAGCTATGACTACAGCAGCAGTTCAACAATTATTAACTGAAACTGTAGCTTCACAAGTAGGTACATTATCTAATATAGCAGGAATAGGAAGTCAAGGTGGAACAGGAGCTCAATTTCAAATAGTGTCTACAAACAATGGTGGTATTCTTATTACGACTGTAACGTGTACAGCGGGTGGAACTGGATATATACCAGGAGACACAATAACTATACCAGCAGCAACATTAACTGGTGGTGCAATAGGAACAGTAACAACTGATTTAAAATTTAAAGTAACAGCCGTAGATGGGTTTGGAGCATACTCAGTTGCTTCACATACAGGATCAGCAGTAGGAGGAGGAAATTGGTATACAGGTTCAGCTTTAGGTTTAGATATTGTAAACTACCAAACATTTTCATATGGTAATAGTGTTGATTTAAGATTAGATGTAACAAATTATGTAAAAAATTGGTATACAGCATCTTTAGTTGATGCTGCTAAAGGATTTCCTAATAATGGATTTTTAGTTAAACAATCAAGTTCTAAAGAATTTATAAATAATTTAAATACAACAGCTACATTTAGATATTTTTCAATAGACACACATACAATATATCCTCCACTATTAAATATGAAGTGGGAAGATTATTACTTTACAACAGGATCTTCAAATAACCAAATATTAGGAACACAAGAATCATTTATGTCAATATATAACAATAATGGTACTTATTATTCTGGTAGTGTAGCAAGAATGAGAATTGCAGCTATACCAAAATACCCAGATGTAGTGTTCCAAACGGCTTCTTTATATACCACAAATTTTTATTTACCAGAAAATTCATCATCATATGCTATTAAGGATACAGATACAAATGAATTTGTAATAGATTTTGATGACAAGTATACTAATATTAGTGCTGATACAACATCAAGCTTTTTTGATGTGTATATGAATGGTTTAGAACCAGAAAGATATTATACTATTTTAATTAAAACAAAATTAGATGGTACTACACAAATATATGATGAAGATATAATGTTTAAAGTAATAAACGGATAATGGCATACGGAGAATCAAAATCATCATCTGTTCCAAAAAGGGATATAACTGTATCTAAGGCTAGAACATCAGACTTAAATATAAGAGGATTTGATATACCCGTAACACCAGTTAGGGCACCTCAAGGTAATGATGAAAATTTATTATTAAATAGAGATGTATTTAATAAAGTAGCCTTCAACAATACTATTGATACTAATTTTAATGAATTAGACCAATTAGAACCAGATTTAAGTTTCTTTGATCCAAACTTGGCTACCGTAGAAGATTTTTTTAACATATACCAAAACCTATTTTTTACAATACCAAAATTTGGGGATCTTAATTCCCATCAATATTTAGTAGTTGAAAGTACGGAATATACAAAATTTATAGAGAATCAAGAACAAATTGATGCTTTATTAGAAGAAATAGTAGAATTGAGAGAAGAAAACTTACAGTTACAATTGGATATAAACGAACTATTAGGAGTTAAAACAACATTAGATCAGGCTATTGCCCAAACAAATGGAGATGGTAGTCTAGAAGAATTATTACAAGCAGAAGCTGATTTGGGAGCTGAACAATCAAATTCCTCAGATTCTGGTAATCTAACACCATCAATTCCTGGTGTTAATATTTTTCCACCTTCAAGCCCCGGTGGTTTTGGAGGCGGCGGTGGAGGCGGCGGTGGAGGAATAGCAGGAGTTACAAGTGGCTTTACTGATTCTTTTTCTTCACAAGAAAACAATCAATATGGGGAACCAGTACCAGGATTTGGATTTGGTGGAAGACCTAATACTAATAATAATGTATACTAGACTATGATAGAAATTTCATCATCCATATTACAAGTTGACCCAACAGAATTATTTACTGATGGTTTTGAATTACAAAATCAGAGTGTAATTCCTATGGAATCCTTCTCTGGATCTTTTACTCAAGGTTTAAATAATATTGAATTTTATGTTTATGATGCTAATAGAATAATTCAATATTCAAATTATGATTTTAGTGAGTATTCTATAGTTAGTAACTCAACACCGGGTGCATCACCAGGAGGTAAAAGAACAGAACCTTTTACCACTAATACTAATTTGTATGATAGAAACAATAGTTATGCTTCTGAAAGAAATAATACTACTGAATTTCAACAAACTACAGATCAAATATCGTTAAATCCTCAAGAAGATATTTATAATCAAGGATACACAAAAGGACTTTTATATGGTGTTTACAACTTTGTTAATCTTGAATTAAGTTCATCAATAGATAATCCACTTTATGTATCAGAAATATCTTCTGATAGAACAGAAATAAGATTAAAATCAAATTTTTTAACAAATAATGAAATACAAAGTGGATATTTATCATTATCTAGAAAATTAGAACAAGCTCAATTTTTTGATGAATTTTATATTTCTTTTGGTGAAAATGAATATCATATAGGTGTTAATACTCAACTATCAATTCCATCACAAGATGTTGAAAATCAACAATATTCTATATTAATCAAATTATTTGATCCTTTACCATTAAATTACCAACTATTAGATGAGTTATATGTAGTTACTAAAACAGCGGAAACAAAAGCATTCCAGGTCAATTATGTAGAAGATTTAGGTAATTTAGATGATTTAATATTCTTAAAAGGACCTAATACAAATCTTAAAATTAAAGATTTTATTAATAATTCAACAACTTATAAAAATAAAGATGAATTATTAGGTACTCAATCATCAGGTTCAAGAGATCAATTATTAAATAGATTAAAGCAAAACGGTATTACATTAACACCTAATTATTCAACTTCATCATTTGATGAATTTGTTAATTTTTCATCTGCAAAATCAAGAGTACAAAACTTTTATACTAAAGTAAGTAATATACAATCTTATGAATCTGATATATCTACTTTAAGTACCACAACAGGTTCAAATGCAGGAGTAGTTCAAATATCTTCTAGTATAGCTTCTTTATTTACTAAAATAGAAGAAGAAATTTCAAATTTTGATGGGTTTGAATATTATCAATATTACAATACAGGTTCAGGCACATATCCAAAATCAGGATCTACATTTCCTTTAGAATTATTACCAACCAGTTCAACAGAAGCTTTAACATGGTTAGGTAGTGAAGTTGAAAATAATCAGTATTATGGTGGTGCTTTACTAGCAGGTTATTTATTTGATGATGATAATCAAAATTGGTTATATTACACTATACCAGAATTTATTAAAGAAAATAGTAGTAATGATAATTATTTAGAATTTGTAAATATGACTGGTCAATCATTTGATGAATTGTGGTTATATACAAAAGCAATAACAGAAAAATTAAATACAACAAATGAATTAGATAAAGGTGTTCCTATGTCACTAGCTGATGATGTTATTACATCTTTAGGGTATACAGGATTTGGAAATAATTTTAACAATCAAGATAATTTTATAGGATTAATAGGTGAAGATAATGGTACATTTGTTCCTCCAACAGGAAGTGAATTAATTACTCAATATATTGCTATTAATAATGGTAATATAGCTAATTATTGGGAATATGATTTCTCAGATCCTGGGTTTACAACAACACCAGACCTATCTGGTTTTCCTTATTCCATTGATAAAGTAAGTAATGAAATATTTAAACGTCTTTATCATAATATGTCTTACCTTGTTAAGAAAAAAGGTACAGTAGCAGGATTAAGACAATTAATTAATATTTGGGGTATACCAAGTACAATATTAAGAATAAATGAGTTTGGTGGTAAGAATAAAGATCAAACAGATGATTATGATTTATGGTATAACAGATATAGCTACGCTTATAAGCCAGTAGCTGATTCTTACAATGCTAGTTCATCTGTAGTAGTTCCATGGTTACCATTAAAAAGAAATTATATAGCAGAGTCTAGTTCATTTATAGTACCAGATGGAGTAGGATTTAGATTTAAAACAACAGGTCACCCTTCATCATCTTTTGGAGGAAGTTATTATAGTCAATCCTTGATAGCTAAAAAATCAAATGGGTTAACAGATGATGACTTTGACTTTTCTGTAAATTTATTTTGGACAGGTTCAACGTCAGGATCGTATTCAGGATCAGGTAATAGTGATTATTATGATTATGGTGTAATGAATTTAATGATATCAGGATCAGGTACTGATGGTGGTACAGCAATATCAAATGATATTTTCTTACCATTTTTCGATAAGGGATGGTGGTCAGTATTAGTACAAAGAAACCAACACGTAAATTCAATAGGATTAGGTTCAGATTTAAATGCCTTATTACCAACATTAAATTCAGGTGGATCTAATGTAAATCCCACAAATTGTACAGCTGGAATTTATCCTTCAGTTCAATTAGGAGATGGTACTGGAACTGGGGCATTTGCTACTGTAACTTGTGCTAGATCAGGATCAGGTACTCCAGATCCAATTCCAATTACATCTATAACATTAACAAAAACAGGAACAGGATATATTGTAGGTGATACTTTAACTATAGCAGCAGGAGCATTAGGACTAGCAAAATTAGATGCTGGAGATTTAAAATCATCAATAACAAGTCCTGCAGGAACTTACACAACAGCTGGCTTTCCAGGCCCAAATGGTGGTGGTATTTACAATAGTATTCCTCTTACAACAGCAACAGGTGTAGGTTTTGGGGGTGATGTTAATGCTATAACAAATGAACAAGGTGGAATTACATCTTTAACAGTAGATACAGCAGGAGAAGATTATTCAACTGGTGACCAATTGACAATAGCATCTGGAGCAGTAGGTGGGGGAACAATAATAGAAGATAGTGGAGAGGGTTCTAATGTTGTTTTATCCTATGCTGGTGGAGGGACAAACACAATACCAGCAGGAACTTATGTTTTTGAAGATACTGGAGGTACAGGTACTGGTCTTATGAACCAAACCGCAGGAACAAATGGAGATAATCTATCAATTAGATTTTCAGTTGCTGAACCAGGAAATGTATTACCATCATCAGTTGAAGTATTAAAACCAGGATTTGGTTATGGGGGTAATTGTACTTGGAATATACCAGGTAATATAGGAGTAGGAAATACACCTATAACAGTAACAGTAGCAGCAGCATTTATATCTCAATTTTCGGAAGCAATAACAATTACATTACAAAGTGGTGATATAGATGCGACTAATGATCAAGCTAGAATAGTATTAACTGGGGAAGATTTAGCTAATGGAGATAATGGTCAACCAACTACTTATACTTTATATGCTAAAAATAAATTATATGATGGTAATGATGGAAATAGTTTAGGATTTGAAGGATCAGCTAGTATATCTACTGGTGGTTCAGCAGGATCTGGAGCTACTTATGGAGATGGTCTTTATGGATCTGGAGTATATGGTACTTTTATATCATCATCTATTAATAAAGCTTGGAGTAAGTTTGGAAACCATGCTTTACCAGATGGAATGTATGTAGGTGGGGCTTTACAAGGTGTTGAAATAGCAGGATTTGGTGGTAATACTATAGTACAAGAACCAGGAAAAATATTTTCAGGATCACTTCAAGAATTTAGATATTATTCTCATGATATAAGTGAATCAGTATTTAATGATTTTGTAATGAATCCTGAATCAATTGAAGGTAATAGAATTACAGGATCAGAAAGCTCATTTGATATAGTAAACTTTAGAGCACCATTAGGTAATGAATTAGAATCATTTTTTACAGCTTCGCAAAGTGTAACATCTTCTATAGTTTTTACTTTTCTTACATCCTCTCATCCAGCAGTAACAGCATCTGCACCTGAATTTATAACAGGTTCATTTATTGATACTGCTACTGATACTTACAATGATTATCAATTTATACAATATCAAAATACAACAGCAAGAACATTTAGTGAACCAAATACCGAAACATACTTCTTAGACCAACCAGCAGTTGGAATTAGAAATAGAATATCAAATAAAATACAAGCTACTAGCAATTTAAATTTTGGTAATGTATTATCAAATCAAGTAAGTATACAAAAAGACCCATTTATAAGTCAAAGTTATACTGAAAATATTAATACATTAGAAGTAGCATTTTCACCACAAGCAGAAATTGATGATGATATTATAGCATCTTTAGGTTATGGTGCAATACAAGAAGTATTAGCGGATCCTAGATTTAGATCATCATCAGATGATTATTATCCTCAATTAAGAAAAATTGCAGAAGATTACTTTAAAAAATATGAAGGATCAAATGTTTATGATTATTTAAGATTGATTAATTATTTTGATGATTCACTATTTAAGGCAATTAAGAACTATGTACCTGCGCGTACAAGTGTGTCTACAGGTATTGTAATTAAACAAAACCTACTAGAACGTAATAGGTACCGAGAACCACAAATGGACATAGTAACTACACAGTCCTACGCTACAACTAACGTTCCATTAACATATAAAAATTTAATGTTATCAGGGTCAATTTACTCACAATCAGCAATTGTAAGTATTGATGGTGGAGCAGGTGGTCCTTACAATGCATATAATACTTTAGAAACAGGATCTATTATAGCTCAAATAGATGGTCCTGCAAGTAATCTTACTATTCCTGGTGGAGGTAATTATTTGAATTTTTTATATAGATTAGGTGCTTTCTTTCTTGATGATGCAGCAAATACAGGCTTCTTTGTTCAGGATAGAGATGATATTACATCTCAAACTACAATAAGTACTGGTCCATTTTTCACAGTTGAAGAATCTTTAAGAACTCCTATATATTGGAATCCTAAATGGACGGCAGGTGGTGACGATACTACCCTTAATATTATTGTGTCATCAGATAAAAGGGGAGAAATATTTAATTCTGGATATAATATGGATGGTGAAGCAACAAATCCTCCAGGAAGGTTATTAACTAGTGGTTATGATCCAAATGCTGGAATAGTTGGAGATATTATGTATGTTGATATGCATCCAGGAGAAAGATTAAGATTACTTATTAGCTCTGATGATACTGATGTTATATTTGAAAATGATTCAAATCAAGCAGTAATAGCATTCGGTAATAGTGCAGACATATTTAATTTATTAGATGGAACTCCATTAGTAAATTCTGCATCAGTTAACCTACCAGAATCACAACAAGGTTACTTTGCAAATGAAGTAACAACATTAGGTACAATTACATCATCATTTATTGGTACACAAGAACAATTTTATAATGGAGAATTAAGTGGTAGTAATTTTAACACATTTTCACATTCCTCATCATATGTAAGTCCTTATAACCCATATGCTAGGGTGCCTAAAAACTCAACTAGTTCAGCTGCATTTCAGTCTGAATTACCAGTTGCAGATTTCTCAGTATATGGTTCATCAAGTTATAGTAGTTTCGGGGGTATTGGAACACCTACAAACTTTACAGCTACTTCACCTAATTCATTAACATTTGATACAAAAAATGGTGGTGATTTAACTGTTGGGGCAAGATTTGCATTTGCAGCTAGCCAGTCTTTAATACCTCTTCAAAATTATTTAGTTACATTTGATTTAAACATTACAACAAATGACTTTGGCAATCCTGCAGGATTATCTTCATTTGGTATGCAAAATGGAGTTAGTGTAATTAATGGAGTTGCTTTTGGGAATGCAACAGGTCAGGTAAATGGAATTAACCCTCTTGTTCTTGGTACGGGATATGTTAATGGAACTTATCCTACTACAACAGTAGAAGGTTTTGGTACAGGAACAGGTTTAACACTTACAGTAGTAACTGGTCTTTCAAATACATGGACAATAGCAGAAAATGGTACAGGATATAAAACAGGAGATAGAGTAACGGTATTAGGGAATACTACAACGGGTACAGATGCAGTTATTAATATAACTAATGCTCGTGCTGTTTCATTATCATCAACAGGTGATTTTGTAGTATCCCATTCATTTATGGCATATCCTACCCCAGATGATCCAATAGATTATCAATCATTATCACTTCAAGCAGGTTCATCTATTATAGGAAGTTTAACTAATTTTAAAGTTGAGGGTGTAGGTGGTGAATTTGCAAAACAAGTAGCTCCGATTTACTTAAATCCACTACAACAAGATCAATGGCAAATATTAAATACACAAAGTATAACATTTGATAATTCAGATTATAATCCGTTGAATAATAATATTAATCCACAAAGGTCAAGTAGTTTTAGATATGCTTTAACTTATGATCAATCTCAATATCAACCAACTGAATTTGATAGTATAGTAACATGGTCATATGATAATCAAAGTCCATCAGCTAGTAGACCTAATCCAGCAACGTTAGAGGATAGTCAATATACACAACAAGCGTATATATTACCTAGATATAAAGGTAGTAAATTATTAAGTTTAGATTATAACTTCTTTACACCTTCGGGAACAGTAGGACCTATTCAAGCTCAACCAACAGCTCCTTATAATATAGGGTATGGTTACTCATCAAGTGTAGCAAATGAATTTTTAGATGGGGCAACAGGTAGTTACACAGGTGATTTATCATTTGGACAAACATCATGTATTGATAAAAATCCACAATATATAGCTCATTTCCAAACATCATTTTCACCAACAAGTTACTATCAATCAATGCAATTTAATATTGATACATTAATTGAAATACCAATGGATGATATTGGTGGAGAAGAAATTACTCCTACTTCAATTCAAATTAATGGTAATAATGAAAATAAGAAATTTGTATCAAGCGTATTTGAACCTAATAGAAAATTAGCATTTACATTTGATGATTTAACATTTAATAACATCCAATATGGTACAATAGGAGTTGGTCCTTATAAAATATTAAACGCAGCTACAGTATTCCAAACTTTAAATTCAAATGCTAGAAATTTTCAAGATGAATCTAATGCATACCAATATCAACAAGCAGGAGTACCAGTAACATCATCTGTAACAACACCTGCGGGAACAATACAAATGGTAACAGCCAGTAATATTACAACAATAACAGGTACACCAGTTCAAAGTAATGGATTCTTATTAAGTGGTAGTAATACTTTATTTACTATAACAGGAGTAGGAGAAAACTTTACTCTTCTAACAGCCGGAGGTGGTTACACAACCTCAGGAGTAAAATCAACAACAGCAACAACTGGTAATGGTACTGGATTAACTATGAATATAACTTCAATTGGTGGAGGTGGATCTTATGTTAGTGGATTTATTGTAGATGGAGGTACTGGATATGCTATAGGAGATCAATATACAATTGATGGTGGTTCTCCATTGGCATCATTTATAATTAAAGATATTATTGGTGAAAGTGATAACAATGCCTTTTTACCATTTGCAACATCACAATCAGTAAATGAGCCTTTAATACCCAATCAATATAGATTAGAAGTAGCAGGTCCACAATTAGCATTATATCACACTTATAATAAATTAGTAGAAAACAAAACTACAAGGCCCGATCCTTTTTGTTTAGCTAATTCTAATTTTGTACCATTTTCAGCTTCTGATTTATGGATTAAAGATGGTTTAGATCCAAGAGATACAGATAATTACTATTCATGGTATCCCTCAGGTTCTAATTGTAACAATTATGCTGATTATCAACAACCTTACTTAATAAATAGGGGTGATGTAATACGAGTAGAAGGTTTAAGAGAAGTATTTGTTGCTGATAGTGTACCTTCTCAATCATTAGCCTTTAATAAAGATTTTACAGTATTAGATGTACAGAATTATAGAAATTCAGGATCACAAGGATCATCTGGTATTACAGTAGGATCATTTGTAAATAATTCAGCTGCTTTGTTTACTACCTTTCCAACAGTAGCTAATCTTACTACCATAGTATTTCCATTTAATGCAACAGATCCAAATTCAGATGCATTTCAAACTAATGGTGCTGGTATAAGTGGATCATTATCATTAACATCTACATCACCTAGTAAATTCTATACTAATATAACATCAGGTTTCTTTACATCCTTAGGATCATCAGGTTATTCAGCTGGAGATGTAATTACAGTATCAAGTACGGCTTTAGATAATGCAGGATTTGGAAGTACCTTTGGTTCTATAAGTATAACATTACAAGCAGTAAATGTTAATGATACAGCAACCGGCCCAAATAGTGGATTTTCTTTAAAAGTAGATTCTGATTGTTGGAATGGTGGTACAAGAACATATTCTCAACAAGCAATGGGAGCAATTGAAGTAGTAACACCTACATTTTTAGAAGTAACACCAGACCCATTAGTAGCATTAAATGGATTACAAGGTGGAGCTATTACTAAATATACAATAAGAAGAGAAGTAGAGCAAGACGATAGAGTAATAATTAGAGGTGTACAACCTCCATCAGGATCAAAAGGTACTGAAACACAATCAGGTGGTGGATATATTATACCTAATGATTTATCATTACAACAGAAATCAAATGCAGTAAACATAATTAACCAATTAAGAGCTAAAAACGCATTCCCAGGTGCAACGCCTAATGCAACTACGCAAGGTAGTTAAGAATGTTTATTATAGCTTGGAGTAGAAAATAAAATATTATATATTTATAATTAAAACAACACAGTAATGGGATATTTAAATAACCAACTTATAACAGTTGATGCTATATTAACTAAGAAAGGAAGAGAATTACTTGCAAAAGGTGATGGATCCTTTGACATAACACAATTTGCTTTATCTGATGATGAAGTAGATTATACTTTATACAATCCAAACCATCCTTCGGGGTCGGCTTTTTATGGAGAAGCAATTGAAAATATGCCTTTATTAGAGGCGTTTCCTGATGAAGCTCAAATGATGAAGTATAAATTGGTTACTTTACCAAGACAAACTGCAAAAATGCCAGTATTAGCAGGACCAGGAATTGGACCATTACTTAAGATACCACAATTATCAACAGAAACAATAACACCAGAAACATTAAATTATTTAAATGGTACTAAATTTGAACCATCGGGATATTCATTTACTATTTCAGATGTTAGAGTTTCGTCTCAATTTTTTGGTAGTGGGGTTTCTACACCAGCAGCACAAGCTTTAGCTAAACAAAATGCTAATATGACAATAACTAATGGTACATCAACATCCCAAACCGTAATAGGTACTACTTGTACTATTGTAGCAACAGGAGTAAATACACTATTTGGATCTAATAATATTTTATATGCTACTTTAATAGTAATAGGATTAGATTCAGGAGCAAGAGCATCTGTGCCATTACAAATAACTAAAACAACAACAGCATCTTAAAAAAATAAATTATGGCCGATCCAATAACATCACAAAATGCAACGAGAGGAGCATATATAGTATTAGATGCTTCAGATAAAGTACTAAGTACTGATTCTGTAACAGCTGCAATGTGGAGTGGTAATACTCCAACATTACAAGTATTTCAAACTAGCTCAGCTCAAGTTACAAGTGCTGTAAAAGAATATTATACATCAGTTTTCCAAACCGCATCTACAGGAGTAACAGCAGAAATTCAGTTTGACATTGCTTATGCCAACTCAAAAGGAAGTGGTAGTGTGCCATTAAATCCTTTAGTTGTAGGTACTACACCTTCAAGAATTAATTATGGTTCATATAGAAACCTAGTACTAGGTGATGAAAATGCCACATTTATATTTGGTAACCATTCAGCATCAGATTTTTATTGTTTACCAATTGAAAGAGCAAGATACAAACAAGCTATTTTACCTGGAACGTGGACAATGAATATATCGGGAGCAGGAGCAAATAATGAATTAGTACTAACAGATGATAGTAAAGTAACAACAACAACACAATTTTCGGATGCTGGAAGATATTATAACATTATATCAGGTTCAGCAGGAGTTATAACACCGGGAGGTGCTACAACAGCTATGGATGCAAATGGTTGGACTATTAACTCAGGATCCTATGGTTGGATTTTACCTGATGTAGATTTATTAATATTAAATGCAGCAGCTTTTGATGGGGCAACGGCAGATGGAGGTATTGCTTTAGGTACAGTAGAATCTAATGGTACATGGGATGATAACTCAGCAAAAGTAGTAGATGCATTAGCAGTAGCAGGTAAATTTGGATCAGCTACTAAAGGATTTACATTAAATTCATTAGAAGATTTATCATCAGATTTTATATTCTGTAGAGCAAAATCACAAGAATTTAATTACTCATCAAACCCATCGTTTATATCAAGCTCAACAGGAGCAATATTATTTGATTCATTTATTGACAACCCAACAACTTACATTACAACAGTAGGTCTTTATAATCCAGCAAGTGAATTAATGGCTGTAGCAAAATTATCAAGACCACTAGAAAAAGACTTTACTAAAGAATTACTTGTAAGAGTTAAACTTGATTTTTAAGATGAATGGCTATATTCAAACAATTTAATACAAATGAGGTTGTAAAAACACCCTTTGGGGCTAACAAACGATTTGCTTATAGTAGCAGTCAAGTGTCAGCATCAGATGTGGGTATTGAATACTACCAAGGTTTACAAGGTACTTATACCTCGGGATCAAATCCAACAGGATTTACTTCTATTTTAGATAAAGTATTAGTATTTAATAGTGTTAAACAGTTATATTATTCTAACTATTTAACAGCTTCAACTGGGGATAATTTACCTTCAGAAAGTTTAGTACCAGGTGCTAATCCTTCATTTAACAGAAATGTTGGTATAACTACAGGCCCTAGATTTGATAATTTTTTACAATCATCTGTAACACAATCAAGATTTTTTTCACAATTTTCAGCATCTACAGCAATAAATGGTCCCTCATTAATATCTATTCCTTCAAAATTATTTGGTGAAAGAATACCTCCAGGTCAATTTCAATTTGAATATACATCATCTGATTTTACTCATAGTTTAGTTAAAGATGATAGTGAAGGTAATTTATTAGCACAACAAACAGATGGGGCAGGAGGATTTAGTGTAACACATAGTGTAGGTCAAATATTTTATTCTCAGGGAATAGCAGTATTAACAGGAGGACAAGATGACCCAGGTCAATTAAGATTATTAGGATCACAAGTAGGTTATGATGGTAATATGACTTCTCAAATGAATTCATCTTCAATACAATTTTCATCCTCAATTACAATAAGAGAAAATCAATATAAATGTGTAATAAGAGATAATGAATTTTCATATACAACAAATCCATCATCTTTAAGACCATCAGGTGAAGTATCAGCAGCAGTTGATGCTTTATTATCATCGATAGACATAACAGGTGTATCACCAGGAAATGGTACTTATACTTTTATTGGTAGTGGGGCAGGAGCTTCAGTAATCACAACAGTAACAGGTACAGGAACAGGATTAGTATTAACTGTAGTAATAGCAGATAATGTAGTATCTTCAATAACAGCAACTTCAACAGGTAGAGGATATAGTTATGGAGATGTAGTTACATTCCCTGGCTCTTTAATAGGAGGTAATGGTACAGTAACTATTACATTTTCTTTAGGGAATTTAATGGTCACTACGTTTGATCAAAATCCAAATGAAGTATATTATGATTTTTGTACTGGATCCATTTTTAGCCCTTATATAACCCAAATAGGATTATATAATGAAGCAGCTCAATTAGTAGTAGTAGGTAGGTTATCTAATGCCATACCAATATCTTTAACTACAGATACTACTTTCGTTATAAACTTTGACACATAAAAATATGAAACATATGCCAACTACCGCTACCTGGTCTCACCAGGGAAGGGTTATAACATCAATAAGTGATATGCCAGTAGGTACCTACGGATTTATATATGAAGTAATATATAAACCAACAGATACAAGATATATTGGTAAAAAAGTATTATATTTCGAAAGAAATAAACGATTAGGTAAAAAAGCCTTAAATGCTTTAATGGAAGAAAGAGCAGAAAAAGGTGTTAGAGGACGTGTTCCTTTAAAACAGAAAGTAGTTTCTGAATCTGATTGGCTAGATTATTTTGGTTCCCAAAAAGAAATTGTTATATTATCCAAAAAAGATAATGCATGTGAAAATTGGGAAAAACGTATATTACAATTTGTTCCAAATAAAAAATTACTAACGTACTATGAAACTAAATATCTATTTAAAAATGGAATATTAGAAGATAAAGATAGTACTCACATCAACGATAACATATTAGGAAAGTTCTTTAGGAAAGACTTTGATTAGCGAATTACTATTCGTATATTACACCCTATGGTAAACGAACTGTTAGTTAACTTGGTTAACTCTGTATTAGGTACTGGAAAACGAACTGCTAGAGGTAATCAATCTTATAGTTGTCCTTTTTGCAATCATACTAAACCTAAATTAGAAGTTAATTTTTCCGAGAATAAAAAAGGCTACAATCCATGGCATTGTTGGGTATGTGATAAAAAAGGTACTCGTATATCTACACTATTTAAGCAAATTAAAGCAACTCCAGAAAAATTTAATGAGTTGTTTAAATTAGTTTCTAATGAAAATGAACGTAAAATAGAAGAAACATTTATTGAAGTAAAACTACCTACAGAATTTAAGCAAATTACAAACACTCCAACAGATATAACAGGTAAACAAGCATGGGGTTATCTTAAAAATAGGGGTTTAACCATGGATGATGTTAAAAAATATAATTTAGGTTATTGTGAGTATGGTAATTATAAAAATATGATTATTATACCTTCTTATGATGGTAGTGGTTATTTAAATTTCTTTACAGGTAGATCATTTGAAAAGGATCCATATAGAAAATATAGAAATCCAGAGGCATCACGTGATATTATACCATTTGAGTTGTTTATTAATTGGAAATTACCGTTGGTACTATGCGAAGGACCATTTGATGCCATAGCCATCAAACGTAATGCTATACCGTTATTAGGCAATAATATACAGTCAAAATTAATGAAAAAAATAGTTACATCAACTATTCAAAAAATATACATTGCATTAGATACTGATGCATTAAAAAAAGCATTAAAATTCGCTGAGGATTTTATAAATGAAGGTAAAGAAGTTTATCTGGTAGAACTTCAAGGGAAAGACCCTAGTGAAATGGGATTTAATAAATTTACAAAATTAATCCAAAATACCACTCCGTTAACTCAATATGATTTAATGGAAAAAAAATTACAATTAGTATGAGCAAGAAAACTATCAAAACCTCTTATAATAGAATATTAGAGGTTAGTGAAGATGCAAAGCAGATTACATTACCAGATTCGAGGTATTACAGACGTAATGGAAAGTATTATCCATCCATTACTTATGTACTACAGTATTACCCAAAGGGTAAATTTTTCCAAGATTGGCTAAAAAAAGTAGGATATTCAGCAGATTGGATTGTTAAAAAAGCAGGTGAGGAGGGTACTTTAGTACATGAAATGTGTGAAGATTATTTAAATGGTAAAGAATTAAATTTCTTATCATCAAATGGTAATCCTAAATACAACCCATTAGTATGGCAAATGTTTTTAAGATTTGTGGATTGGTGGGAAACTTACAACCCCAAATTAATTGAAACTGAAGTACATATATTTTCAGATGAGTTAAAAGTAGCAGGTACTTGCGATATGATATGTGAAATTGATGATGAGTTATGGGTTATTGATTTTAAAACATCTAATCATTTACAAACAACATATGATTTACAAACTGCGGTTTATGGTAAATGTTATGAAGAATGCTATGGTAAAAAAGCAGACCATTATGGCATATTGTGGTTAAAATCATCTAAAAGAGGACCTAAAGAGGGCGCAATGCAAGGTAAAGGATGGGAAATGTATGAGTCAAAACGTTCGCAAGAAGAAAATGTAGATATATTTAAAACGGTTAAAAAATTATTTGATTTAGAAAATCCTAGACATTCTCCTATATTTACTGAATTTAGAACTACAGCTAAAAGAAAGTTATAATATTTATAACAAAATACTATGGACGACTTTAATTATAAAAAATATATAGCAGAAGGTAGGCTATTAAAAGAGGCTACAGATGCGCCTAAAGCTATAATTTTAGCTGGAGCTCCTGGTGCTGGTAAAGGGTACATATTAAAAGGTTTAGACTTAGGTGGTTTAAAAGTAATGAATATTGATAGTATTTTTGTTGATATGTTGAAACAAGCTAATGTATCATTAGATTTAAAAAACGCAACACCTGAAGAAAGAAGTATACAAGCTAAATCAATGGCAGATGCTAATAAACAATTTAAGGGTAATATAGCTGCTACTATTGAAGGTAAAGAATCATTTATATTAGATGGCACAGCTGCTTCAGTAAAAAATACTGTTAAATTAAAAGATGAATTAGAAGAAGCAGGATATGAAGTATTTATGCTTTATGTTTATACTGATTTAGAACGTTCATTAAGCCAGAACCAAGACAGATTTAAAAAATCAGGTGGTGAAGATAGAAGTTTAGCACCAGCAATTGTATTACGTACTTGGAAAAATGTAACAGATAATTTACCTAAATATGCTGATTTATTTGGTAATAATTTTGTAGCAGTTGCTAATACTTTAGAAGGTCAAAGAATTCAAGATATAGAAAAAATTATAAAAAAATACCTTGATCCATTTAAACCAGAAAATACAAAACCTAAAACTCCATCACAAATAGAAAAATCTAAAATACAAAAAGCAGAATTAAATGCTGAAATTCAAGATATGTTAAGTGATGAATTTTTATATGATGTAATTGAATACACTATGTCTAAAGAAGAAGCACAAATGAGATTAAAACAATTTTTAAATGGGTAAAGTAATAGCAGCATACGGAGGTGGTTTTAAACCACCAACAGGAGGTCATTTTCAGATAGTAAAAAATGCACTTGCTGAATTTCCTGAAATTGATGAATTTATCATCTACGTTGGTAGTAAAGAACGTGACGGAATTGATCAAGCTGAAGCTATATTAGTTTGGGAAATTTATCAAAATTACTTAGCTAATAAAGTTACTATTAAACCTTCTCAATCCCCAATTGGTGATATTTTACGTTTAGCTAAAGATAATCCTCAAGATGAAATTTATTTTGTTATTGGTTATAGAGAGGGTAGAGATGATGATATGAAAGATGTTACATCAAGAACTTCAAATTTAGAAGAAAAATATCCAAATATTAAGGTTATAACAATGTCTACTACTGATACTAATATGAGTGGAACTAATGCTAGAAAAGCAATTGGTAATGAAGAGGAATTTATTAAATTTCTACCACCAGAAGTAAAAGAAAAATCAGAAATATGGAATATAATAAGACCAGTAGCTACAGAGTCAATTAATGAAAATGCCTCATACTCACAAAATATAGATTATAAACAGTTAATAGCTGATTTAACAGATTACATGGTTAAAAAAGGTAGAAATATAGAACCTTTACCTAAAGTAGAATTTGTAGATGGTGATACAGAAAATGCTAAAGATTTCTTTGGTAAAACAGCTTACTATGATCCAGCTACTCAAACAATAGTATTATACACAGAAGGCAGACATCCTAAAGACATTGTTAGATCGTATTCACATGAAATGGTTCACCATACCCAAAATTTAGAAGATAGATTAGAAGGAATTACTACCACTAATACTATGGAGGATGATAAGCTAGATAAAATAGAGCAAGAAGCAAATTTAGTAGGCACAATGACATTTAGAAATTGGACAGATACTATAAATGAAGCAATTGTTGGTGATAAAATTGAATGTGATGAGTGTGGTTGGAATTGGAAAATAAAAGACGGGGGTGATGATTTATTTGTGTGCCATAAATGTGGACATGATAATGAGCTTGTGTTAAATGAATTTTCATTACCTAAATTTGATGTAGTAAAGCCTATTATTGATAAATTTTTAGGTGGAGTAGAAAAAGCAGGTCAAAAACTATTAAATATTGTTAAGAGAGAAGGTAAACAAACTTTAGCTTTAGTTAAAGAAATAGCAGAATATGTTATTAAAGGAGAAAAACCAAATGCTACTGAACAAAAGAAAATTACTAAACAACTATTAGATCTTGGGGCAATAGCAGCATTCGGAATATCAGGTGGCATTCCAGTTTCTGCTTTTAGTATTTTATATTGGGTAATTCAAGAATCAGGTATGGCTAAAGAATTTTTCAAATTAGATGAATCATTTAAAGAAGATAAAGATTATTTTGGATTAAATGCATTAGTAAGAGAAATAGTAGAAGAACCTAAATATAAAATATTTTCAGATATGGATGGTGTGTTAACTGATTTTGATGAATCATTTAAAAAAGCATCAGATGGTATAGCACCTCGGGATTATGAAAAGAAATTTGGTAAAGATAAATTTTGGGAATTAATTGATGGTGGGGGAGTTGGTTATTGGGTAGGAATGCCTTATATGCCTGATGGAGAACGATATTGGGATTATATTAAAGGTTATGATGTAGAATTACTATCATCACCTTCAAGATCAAATACATCAAGATTAGGTAAGAGATTATGGGTTAGAAATAACATGCCAGGTGTTAAATTAACATTAGCACAAGCATATTTAAAGAAAAATTATGCAGCTCCTAATCATATATTAATTGATGATAGAAAATCAAATATAGATGAATGGAGAGCAGCTGGTGGAATTGGTATTCTACATACATCAGCATCTGATACAATTAGACAACTAAAAAAATTAGGATTATAATGGATGAAAATGTTTTAAAAAAACAATTTGGTAAAAAAGACGTTACTAGATTAAGAAACTTAATGACTGGTAAGCACAATAGTAAAAACGGTCAAAGTGTAGGTTATAGTAAAAAAGAGGAATTCCATGGAGAAGGTGATGTTTGGGAGCAAGATGGTCGTAAATGGACTATTAAAAATGGCATTAAACAAAATGTTACTAAAATGGATAGAGCTAAAAAAGCTTATTTAAAACCTCTAATGTGTCCTAAGTGTGATAAAATAATGAATAAAGGTGCTGATCCTGGCTACTACAACCAGTTTGGTCACTGTTTTAGATGTTTTAAAGTATTTGAATCACAAATGAAACATGATGGGTTGTGGGATGAATTTGAAAAAAGAACAATAAATGGTAATATAGATGGATTTATTAAATGGTATAAAGATTTAGTAAAGGAATCCTTAGAGGCATCAAATGCTGGCTTTGTAGCTGAAAATGGTGATGTAGAAAGTTGGAATGGTGGGCTAGATAAAGCACGAGTTATTGAAGCTTTAGACGAAACTATTGAACTTTGGGAACAGGCAAAGAAATAGCGTATATTTATAAATAAACCAAATTCAAATGGACAACTTTAACATACATAAATTCTTTAAATCAGAATATCTTCACGAAGACAAAATGTCATCTGATAGAGAAATTGAAATTATTAAAAAAATGAATCCGGATGCTGATGAAAAAGCTCTTAAAAAAATATCTAAACTTGGTAAAGACAAAGTTAAAGAAATAGTTAAAAAAGTAGTAGCTCAAAAGCAAATGGATAAACCATCTGCATTAGATTCTTATATGGAAATTGATCCTATAATGAATGAAAGTTCATCAAATGAAGAAGTTAGAATGGCAAGACAAGCTGTAGCTAGGTTTGCGAAGTATAGAAATGTAGGTGAAACCGAAGCAATTCGTGATCTAATCAATGCTTTGAAAGAAATACAACCTAAAGAAGATGATCAACGATATATAGATTATTTAAGAAGAAGTGGTAGAGATAAAGAAGCAGATAAGTTAGTAGGTAACTTAAAAGAAGAAGAATGGTCTGAAGATTTTGGTGAATTAGAAGAAATTGACATGAATGATCCTGTTGTAATGAAAGCAAGAGCAGCAAGAGATAAAAAACCGGAACCATCTAGAGGAATAGATTATGATGAAGCTTTAAGTCTAAGAGACATAAAATATACTATAGAAAAAGAAATAGAAGATTTATATAGAGACATGGAGCAAGAAGCTGAACCAGAAGGTGGTGAAATAGCTGATAGATATGGAAGTGAATTAAATAAATTAGAAGATCGTTTATATAAAGTACAAAAACAACTTCGTGATTATGATATGAACGAATCAGTAGTTACTGAATCTAAGGGAGCTATGAATTACTTTAGTGATTTAAAATTCAACTATCAAAAAGCATTTAGATATTTAGATGTTGAAGAAAGAGAAGAATACAAACGATTAGCTAAAGATTTCTTTTCTAAATTACAAGTTGACGATAAAGTTAGAGCTGTTGGTTTAGAAGAAATTACTCCTGCTCAACAGAAATACGTAGACAAAGCTGCAAATAAATCATTTAGACCAGTAAAGACACAGTTTAGAAAAGATATTCAAGCAGCAAAAAAAGCAATAGATTCAGGAAGACTTACCAATCAGCAAATAATAAAGAAGTACGGTGAAGAAGCTTTTAATGCCGTTAATGCTGAAAACGAATATAATGAATCTATAGAAGAAGCAGATTCTAACTACCCAAATTTTGATTTAGATAAAAACATAAAATACCAAGATACATCTATTTCAAGCGGGATGTGGAGATACACAGGCAAAGAACAAGGTGGTAAGGGTGTTTATCGAAATTTAAGTAATGACCAATTTTTAGGTTTCTCAAGTGATGACTTTGATTTCTTTAAAAAACATTTAGGTAGTCATTTTGATATGAGTGAATCTATAGAAGAAGGAAAAATTAACGAAGAAACATTTGAAGACTATATTGATGAATTAGAAAAAACAATGTATGTTGATAGAAGAGATAGAGGTAAAAAAGACGCTTTAAACGATAGATATATTATACACCCTTTAGACAAACCAGATGTAAGAAGACCTTCAAGAGATTATATTGTAATAGATGGTAATAACGTAACATCAGTTCAAGGATACAATTCAGGTCCAATATCTGATTTAGCAGATAGATATGGTTTAGATGATGAAGATAGCAGAATGACCCCTATAGGTAAAACAAATGCTAGTGGGAGAATATCATTATTATCTTCTAACATATTAAAAGATGCTATTAAAGCAATTAAGGATTCAAGAGACGCAGAAGCAAAAAATCAACAAGATTATTATAGAGAAAGAGGCCCAGTATCAGGAGTTGGTAATATGGATGAAGAAGTTTCTGAAAGTCATACTCCAGCTGAAAATAAACAATTAAAAAAAATATCAAAACAATTAAAAAAATCAGTTAAATCACATGGTAAACAAGCTAAAACCATTGATAAAATAGTTAGTGAAGAAGATGTTAAAGCATTAAAAGAAAAACTTTGTAAAAAAGGTGAAGCTTATCGCAAACGTAGAATGGCAGCTGGAGAAAAATCATCTGCTTATTTATCTGGTCGTGCTGTAAAAGTATGTAAAGGTACAATGAGTGGTAAAAAAAAGAAAAAATAAATGGATACATTTGATTTAAGAAAATATTTAGCTGAGGGTCAACTGTACGAAAATGAAATAGATTCGTTAGGTGATGAGTTAGCAGATGCTATTAAAAATACGTTAGAAGATAAAAAAGAAGAATTAAATGAGGTAATAGATCCCATTTCAATTCTTTCTTATGTTTTAGCTGGAACTACATTAACTAACATACTAGCAAAATATGTTGGTAAGTTATTTAAGAAGTATAATTTTGGTAAAGGTGAAGCCGCTGCTAAAAAAATATATGATTTTACACATAAATTAGAAGGTGATTTTAAAAAACCAATTGAACGTGTAGTAGGATTATTTACTAAAGATCAAAAAACCAAAATATTAATAACAGATAGTTTATTTGTTTTATTATTATTAGGTTTAGGAGCAAAAGCAGGAACAGATGCTTTTAATTCTATAAAAAGTTCCAATGTAGTATCAGGAAGTTTAAGTAGTTTAAAGGCAGCTTTAAAGGGAAAAGATATAGCATCAATTATAAAAAATTTAGCAGTATAAAAATGGCTGAAGAAAAAGATAATAATAGAGTACCAGAAGCTGAGTTAATTTTACCTAGAGGTAAAAAGGTAATACTACAAGCTGAAGACACAGACTACAAAAGAGGTTTAATAGTTGAACTATTAGATAATGGTGGTTATGAAATGGCTTATTGGTATGATAAACCTGACAAACCATATCCAGTTGAAATTTTAGTTGATGGTCAAAGTATTAAACCAGATGGTAAAATTGTTGAAATGAAATTTCATCCACAAGATTATTATGATGAGCAAGATGAATTAAAAGAGAATGTAGCACCTGATCATGATGGTAAAGCTGCACCATATGGCTCAGGATATGAGCGAGTTACTAAACAAGTTAAAGAATCCTTACGCGATTGGTTTAAAAAAGAAGATTGGGTAAGAATTAATACATCAGGTAATATATCAGGTGATTGTGGTACTATGAAAAAAGGTAAAGCTACTACAAGATGTTTACCAAGAAAAAAAGCACAATCCTTAACTAAAGCACAGAGAAAAGCTACGGTAGCTAAAAAAGTTAGAGGTGATAAAAAAGGAAAACAATTCGTAAGTAATACTAAATCCGCAAAATATCGTAAGAAATCGAATTAGGAATACTTTTAATATATTTATAACAAAACCCAACAAAATAAAATACAATGAAAAAATCGGAATTAAAAGAAATCATCAAAGCCGAGTTTTTAGCAGAAGCTAAAGATTCTAAAAAAGGCAATGAGGACGAACAAAAGCGTATGGAAGGCGCTATTAGAGATAATAGAGACCATATCAAAAAATTAAAAGCAGACATCGAAGCTGATGAGAAAAAATTAGCTAAGCTTAAAAAAGACTATAAAAAAGATGTAGTTAAAGAAGAAATGAGAGGCGAAGATAAAGATCTTGAAGAAATGAGAGGTGGATCAACATATGAAGAAGATGATATTCAAGCTGAAGCTGATGAAGTTGATGTAGAAGATGATGTTGATGTTGACGTTGACGTAGAAGATGATATTGATATTGATGATGTATCTGACAAATCTGAAATTGAAGTAGATTCAGAATTATCAGGTGAAAGTTCTGACGTATCAGCTATATTAGGTCTTTTAACTAAAGCTCAAGAAAAAGCAGGAAAAATGGGTGACGAAAAGTTACTTGACCAAATAGGAAATACAATCACTTACTATACTAGAGCTCACGTTGTTGCTGAAGATGCAGGAGAAGATGAACTTGAAGAAATGAGAGTTGGAAAAGAAATGGACATCAAGGATATGAGCCAAAGACAAAAAGATGAGGCTGATCCAATGAAAGAAGAATTAAACGAAGAATTTGCAAGATTTCAAAAATTAGCAGGTTTAATTAAATAATAGTTATTAACAATAAAATTTATAAAAATGGATACACAAATATTAAAAGAACAGTTAGACGCATTATATGAAACATTTTCAACTGAGCATGGAGGGACTTCAAAAGCCGCTCATGGTCGTGCAAGAAAAGCCTTAGGTGGTATTAAGAAATTAATATCTGATTATAGAAAAGCATCTGTAGCTGAAGACAAAAAATAGTAAATGATTAACGAACGTAAATTAACAAAATCAGAACTCGAAAATCGAGAAGACATTATCATGAAAATGAAAGGTAACAAACGTGACCTTGTAAAAAAATATGGTAAGGATGCTGAAGCAGTAATGTACGGACGTGCTACTAATATGGCCAAAAAGAAAACTGAAAATATGAGAAATTCAAAACTTACTGAATTAATTAAGGATGCATTAAAAAATCCTAAAAAAGCCGATTTAGATAAAGATGGCAAATTATCTAGTTATGAAAAAACTAGAGGAGCTGCTATTGAAAAAAACATAAGTGAAGATGCCGATTTAGAAAGTGGACAATATGGTGATCCTAAAGTAGGTAATTATGATATTACATCACAAAATGATAATGAAGCAGGTGATATTGAAGCTTTATCAGCAGCAGGTTTAGAAGAAGCTGCTGGTTATATTGGTGATCAACCCTTAAGGGATCTACTTAAAATGGGAACAGCAGATATGAACTTATGGCATGTTGTTAAATTAATAGATGCAGGAATTCTTGATGATAATGATAAATTAAAAGCATTAAAAGCTTTAGATTCAAGTAGAAAGTTAGATGAAGATATTGACATAGGACATGAAGATAATGAGCCAGGTATGCTACAAGGAGATTTATATCAAATTGGAAAAGCAGCTATGGAATTATATGAATTACTAGATGATATGGAAGGTCAAGGAGAAGTTGATTTACCATCATGGTGGCAAGCAAAAATATTTAAGGCAAAAGAAGCGATCGTTGGGGCGCAAGAATACCTTGAATTTGAGCTTAAAGAACCAGCAATTGATGCTATAGTAGACAAAGTTGCACCTTTAGAAATTGAAGTTGATCCATTAGGAGAAACAGTAGAAGATTTTATTACATCAGTAGATGATTTAACAGAGGTAGAATTACCATCATCAGTAGTAATGAAAATGAATCAAGAAGTAAAGTCACCAAAAACAATGGCGGCTTTAATGGTTAATTTATATGATGCTATTCAAGATAAAGAAGGTATAGATTATTCAAAAAATCAAAAGTTTAGTAGAGCATTAAGTTTCTTAAAAGATTTAGCTGATGATGAAGAAGAAGTAGCAGATGATGAAAAAGTAGATGAATCATTTAAGTCACTAGCTAAAAAAGTAGATAAGCAAAAAGGTGTAGATAAAGATTATGCTGGTAAAATTGCTGGTAAAATAGCTAATATTAAACGAAAAGGTGGTGGATCAGGTCCAACTGCTAAACAAAAGAAAAGAATGGCTGAAACTGTTCTTAAACAAATAAGAAAATAACATGACAGCAGCAGAGCTAAGGGAAAAGATAAGAATGATCATCCCAACTGTTGTTGGTAATCGAAAGCAAGCTGCAGAAGCTGCAGTTGAGTATGATGAGCTAACTAAATTCCCAGAATTAAAAAAGGTAATTGTTGATTTATTAACTCATGAATTCGATAATTTTATAGCATCCATTGATTGGGTTGCTCCAAGTCCTACTACATTTAGAATCAACTTAAAAAATGATTTTAACTTTTATTTAATATTCTCAAAAAGAAGTTGGATAGCTCAAGTTGAAGGTAAAAAGTATTATTTACTTAATTTACCTGAACAAGAAAGAGCTACTAATGCTATTGCTCGCCTTTTACGATATGGAGCACCTGGTTCAGCTGATGCTGAAGCAGATGTTAGCGCTGATGCTAGTGGTGGAGGTGAAGATGTAAGTGTTGATGTAGAAGATGACGTTACTGTAGATATATAAATAAAATAATATGAGTGTATTCGATAAATTTTTTGAAAGGTATTCATATAAATTTCCAAAAGGATATCCTGACTTTACTAACAAGCAGGATATTTTAATACTCGAAAATATATTAGATGAAATTGGGCTATTTGAAGTAGCTACTCCTGACACCGAAGATTTACATGAAATCCTTACAGCTATGTTCGTCGCAGGTCACCAATCAGATTGGGATTCAATAGTAGATGGTTCTTATGAGTTACCCAGTAAATTAAGAAATAAAGATCAACATAGGAATCTTATTAACAAGTATATAAACAAAGATACACCAGATTCTAAATTAAAAAGAGGGACAGGAAGTTATTTTAAACTCTATAAAGATGCTAAACAAATAGCTGATAAATTAAAGAATAATTTAGGTTACAATGGTCCTATAGAATCAGAAAGAGTATTTGCTGATGGTAAAAAAGTAAAAGCAGATATTATAATTTACCAACCTAATAGAGACAAAGAAGGATTAGGGATATCTTTAAAATATGGTAAGGGTCAATTTAATTCTTTAAGTCCTAATACTGTTTTAAAATCATTATACAGTTTAGATGATTTACAAGTACCCACAGATGAAAAAAAGAAAGTTCCTGGTATATTATCTCAAGTAACAAAAGATAATAAAGATGCAGAAGAAAGTATTAACATGGGGGCTAAAGCATATGTTGATTTTGTTTTAGATAATTATCAAGATATTAAAGGAGATGGTAAAAAAACACAAGAGTATCTAAATGACTCTAAAGGAAGAGACTTCAAATCAACCCTAGATAAAATTAAAAAGGCAGGAACAATACCCATTAAAAAAATAGGAGAAATTCCTGTTAAGGATTTAACTTGGGATTTATGGAGAAAATCAGAAAATGATGTTCAAAAGGCATTTAGTAAAGCTTACAATGCTCAACCTTTATCAACATTATCATCAACTGAGTATTTACCTAAAAAAGCAAAAGCTATTAATACCGTAATGAAAGATTATATAGAATCTCAATCAGGTATTAAATTAAATGATGTAATTGATGGAAAATCAGATGAAGGTAAAAAAATCAAACAATTTTTAGCTGTAATATTAGGTTCAACTGATAAAAGTTATTACTATATAGGAGATGGTGGGGGTAAAGTTACATTTATTCCTTCATTAGAAAGACTTGATAAATTAGAGTATTATATAAAACCTAAATATAATGAATCTTCAGGTAATTTTATAATTGATTTAATAGTTTATGGAAAAGCCCCTGGAGGTGAATGGACAGAATTATTTAGTACAGATGTAAATTTAAGATTTTCAGGTGATGGTGGGCAATTTACTAGTGATATTTCCCAAAAAGGTAGTACATTTAATATTGGCAAAACAGGAGATGAAATTAATATAAATAAATTATTTGGTTTTAAATAAAAACTTTCCGTATATTTATAATAAATTAAAAAATTATGTGTCAAAAATGTGGATGTAATACTTGTGAGACTGATGGTACAGCGTTGATGCTTAATGAAAGCAAAGCACCGCGTAGTATATTATCGGAAGGTTTAAAACATCATATTGACGCTAACAAACCGTTAACTAATAATTTTTATAGCGCTGGCTCTAGAGATTATTTTGATTTAATAGCTGAAGCAAGATCATTATATAGTAGAGGCATTTTAGATTTTACTAATAAAAGAGACATAGAGCTACTTACTGAAACAGATCAAGGTTATTTTGGTGTATATGAAGGTAAAAAAGTGCCCTTAGATTTTCCTATTGAATTAAACGAAGTTAAAATTGGTGATATAGTTAAAATCGATAAAGCATATGGTGGTGGTGAAGGAAAAATAGAAGATAAAATTGGTTCATTTGTAGTAATAAATGGCGAATCATATCATGAAAGTGATGTTGAATTAATATTAGACGAAGCCAAATTTAAAGGTAAAACAGTTGATTTAAATAAACCCACAAGAGGCGACAGTAAGAAATTTAAAGTTTATGTTAACTCAGGTAAGAAAAATGCTGATGGTTCAATTAAGGTAAAAAAAGTAAATTTTGGACATGGTGGCTCATCTGCTAAAAAAGCAGGACAGAAAACAATGTCAATTAGAAAGTCAAATCCAAAAGCAAGAAAAGCATTTAGAGCAAGACACAATTGCGACAACCCAGGACCTAAAACAATGGCAAGATACTGGTCTTGTAAGAAGTGGTAAAGTAAATTTCCCCGTTATTTTGATATCTAAATAATGTTTCGTATATTTATAACAAAATATATAAAGCAATGGATAACTTTGATTTAAAAAAATATTTAGCCGAAAGTAAGCTATTAAAAGAAGAAGAAGTAGATGTTCTAGGTAACGAATTTCTTCAAGACATCCAAGATACTATGAAAATGTATTATAAAATGGATGTTGACATGGATGATATTAAGGACTGGGTCAATATGTACTACATAGGTTACAATTCAGAATACGATGAGGGACCAGGTGATGTTGATTATGAAGGTAATGAATTTGGATCAGAGGATTATGAAAGTGAGAAAAAAGAACTTGTATTTGATACAGCTGAAAGAGAAGATTTTTACATGCACTTAAACCCTGAAGCTGATTCTACATTTCCTAATTTAGCTGAAGGTAAGCAATTAAATGAAAACGCACCTGGATATGATACTAGAAAATTTGGTGAAGCATTACCAACATTAGAAAGCGTAAAAGCAGCTCATGAAGCTAAAGAAGGTGGTGAAGGCTATAAAAAATACGAAGATGGTGTTGAAAAAGCTAAGCTTAAAAAAGATGGTGATTTAAAAGAAGAATTTTCTGGAAAACCAAGAGAAATGATGATGCAGATAAAAGCATATAGAGATGGTACTATTGATGGTGATGATTTAGCAAATGCATTTGAAGAAATACTAATGGGAGGTATTACACCTCCAGGATATAATACAAGATATGGAAGATAATTTCAATTATAAAAAATATTTAGCTGAAGGTCGCTTATTAAAAGAAGCATATAATCTACCAGATTCAGATTCTACTACAGATAAATACGTAAATAACCATTGGGATGGTATTCTTAAAGATATACTTAGAGCTCATACTGATTTACGTAATTCAAAAGGTGGAGAAAGCATTCCAGAAAGACCATCTCAACTCGATATTGATATTGTATTAGGTAGGTTTGATGGTGCCAATGAATTTATGGATGTAGATCCTAATGAGTATAATGAATATTTTGATTTTTATGATATGTATCTTGTTACTCAAAGAGATGAGGAAAATACAAAAGACATATCAGTTGAAGACTATCCTGAAGGAGACTATTCTGGTTATACTAAAAGAGATGATTTACCTAAACTAGATGAAGGTAAGCTATTAAAAGAAGCATTTTACCCTGAATTTAAAGGGGAAACAAATGATAAAATTAATGACATTGCCATTGCTGTAGTTGACGAATTAGAATCTAAACTTGATAGTGAATCATCAGGTATCCTAAAAGGAATGGATTACTACGTTGGAAGTGATGGAAGGGATAACGACGAAGTTGAACAAGGATTTACAAAATGGTTTATTGATCTTGTTAAATATTTAAGTAAAAATAATAATGAAGTTACTATTTCATCTGTTGAACAAGATGGTAAAGTATTTACTCCAGCAATTACACTCAAATATTTAGATAATGGTAAAGAAGATATTTCTTGGAAAATAAAATAAAATAAAATAAAATGGGTAATTTCGATTATAAAAAATATTTAGCTGAAGGTAAGCTATTAAAAGAAGTAATGGATGAAGAAATGGTGGATTATGTTTCGGCCATGTATGATTCCGATGTAGATCAAGAAGCTGAAGAAGGATTTCAATCTGATGTATGGTCAAAAGCACAATATGCCTCAAATGCATATAATGAATCTTCTATATTTCTAGAATTAATAGACCACTTAAAATCCGTTGGTGGGAAAGATGTAGTGGAAGGAAATCCTGATATTGAATTAGAATTACTTCCTAATGGGGACATTAGATGGAGTGCAAATGTAACACATTATTAAAAATAAAATGAAAGAACTATATAGATTTAGACAATTCCTTGCAGAAGGTAAGCTATTAAAAGAAGATCAAAAATATTATTCTTTATTAAATGATTTAAGAGATGAGGGTCTTTTAAATAAATCCGGTATTTCTGGCTTACAATCAAAATTTAACTTAAGTAAAGAAAAAGCAAAAGAAATATTTGATGAATATTTAGAAGATTTAAAAGCAGAACAACCAGATGCATTTGATTTTTTTATGAAAGAAGGTGTAATTAAAGAAAACGAAGAACAAGGGTATACTCTTTATACTACTAACGTTGAATACGATAACGGAAAAACCGGTTATATGTACCAGTTAGTAAATTCAGAAGATGGAGAAGAAAATGAAATTGGTTTCGATCAATTACATTTTGTAGGAAAAGGAGACGCATCTGATCCACTATTAGTCCCAGGTAAAGATTTTAAAGACTATGATCAATATAGCTACCAAGAAGAAGAAGTATCAGCTGAAGAAGCTATGAAAATATATAACGAGTTAAAATAAAAAAAAAATGAAAGAACTATACAGATTTAGACAATATTTAGCTGAAGGTAAATTATACGAACAAGAATACCCAGTATTAGTAAAATTTTTAAATGCTAAGGTTGAAGATGTAAAACAACATATGCGTGATGAATTTTTAGATGATGATACTGAAGATGATTATAATGATTTTATAAGTAAAGAAATTGATCAAGTTAAATCTTTTCAGGATATGGCAACAGAAAATCCAGAAGATAGTGAGGAATATAATATAGTTGGAGCAGTAGTTAGTCAAGGTGAAGGTGATGTGGGTATAACTTACATGTTTAAAGATGATTACGATGCTTTAGAGGACAAAACAAAATTTGAAAATGACTATGGTTACCCTCCTGAAGATATAAAAATAGCAGGTAGAGATTTAAAATTCTTTACTTTTACAATTTAAAATAAAATGAAAGAACTACATAGATTTAGACAATTCCTTACAGAAGGTGTAATTGAAGATGAAATTGCTTCAAGGATAAGAAAATTAGGGAAAGAAAACGGTATTGCTAATGCAGATATTGAAAAATATGTAGATGAACTTTCAGGGTTTTTTGAACCTGATGCTTATAAAAATACTACAGATGCAGAATTACTTGATGATTTGAAATTATATATGGATTTAGCTGAAGGTAAATTGTATGAACAAAAATCTCCTAAATTTAAAGCAGATGATTTTGTTCAACCTATTGAAGGAGTAACTTATTATTCATTAGATAAACCAAGAGGAACTATCTCAAGTAAATATGTTGGTCAAATTGAAGATGTTTACATTAATAAACCTGAAAATTTAGAAATAAAAGATGGTGAATACCTTTATTCAGTTGCAAAATTAAATCACAGAGGAAGAAATGCAATGTCATTTGATTTTAAAGAATCAGATTTAGAATCAATATCTGATCCAACTGATTATATAAGGAGTTTAACACCATATAAAAGAAGAAACTAAAATGAATAATTTCGATTTAAAAAAATATTTAGCTGAAGGTAAGCTATTAAAAGAAGATTTTAAAAATCCAATTCTAGACAAATATTTAGAAATAAAAAAATCAATAGATAACAAAACAGTTTTTGATTATGAATTATCAGATTTTATTAATGATTTAGATAATACTGAACGTAAGGGATTAGAAAGCGATTTGGGATTAGAAAGAGATGAGTTATATGAAGGTGT
>JACLAB010014727.1_pt1 | contig 46191 bp, 37 predicted proteins | sample 8027921 | NCBI WGS metagenome assembly JACLAB01 (sample SAMN15725117, study PRJNA655200) | protist metagenome | isolation source: fluorescence activated cell sorting (FACS) single amplified genomes of... | place: USA: West Boothbay Harbor, Gulf of Maine | collected 2000-07-19 | reverse complement strand
AAGTGGAGATAAACCCACGTTTGCGTCCAGTGGTCGAAGTGGAGACGGAATTTTGGAGGAAGTGGTGATGCTTGACGTGCACGGGATGCACTGCGGCGGATGCGCTGCGAGCGTGCGGAAAATCTTGGAGGGCGATGACGCCGTGCGAAGCGCGTCGGTGAATTTGGCCAATGAGTCCGCGATGGTACGCATTAATTTAGCGATGGGCAAGCTTGAGGGAGGTGAATTTGAAAATGCCGTGAAGGAGGCGGCGAAGAGTGTCGGCACCAAGTTGGCTGAGCTGGTCACCGCCGCGGGGTTCCCGACGTCTCTGCGCGACGCTGGTGGAGTCGCTGTTGCGGGAGTTACGGGGGCCGAAGCGACGAAACAAAAGCGAGAAGAACGTTTGCGACGGATTAAAGAAAGTACGCAGCGCGTGATCGTGGCTTGGGCTCTCGCAAGCGCGTGCTTGTTGGGACACATTTCACATTTTTTCCACGCGAGCGCGCCGTGGCTCAGAGTCTTGCACAGCAATCCCGTTCACATCACGCTCTCGCTCTTTGCCATGGCTGGACCAGGGCGTCAGATTTTGATCGATGGCTGGCAAAGTCTGCGACGAGGAGGTCCGAATATGAACACATTGGTATCCCTCGGAGCCATGGCGTCTTTTTCGATGAGCACGGCGGCCATGATGCTCCCAGGCTTAGGTTGGCCCACGTTCTTCGAGGAGCCAGTCATGTTACTGGCATTCGTGCTTCTTGGGAGAGCAGTCGAGGAACGCGCCAAGCTTCAAGCAACGAGTGATATGTCTGCGCTACTGAATTTAGTGCCAGAGACCGCTCGCTTGGTGTCATCGACGTCCACTGCAAACGGAGATGAGCCATACTATCGTACAGTTCCGACGTCTGTCATCGAGGTAAAGGATAAAATCATCGTTCTACCTGGAGATAGAATCCCCATCGATGGCACAGTAGTGAGTGGATGCAGTACGGTGGATGAAGCCGCCATCACGGGCGAGCCAATCCCTCGGCCGAAAAAAGTCGGCGACACTGTAGCGGCGGGAACAGTGAACTGTGACGGCGTTTTGACGATCGAAGTCGTGTCTTCAGGAGAAGAAACGCAAGTAGCTGGCATCGTCCGCATGGTAGAGTCAGCGCAACAACGCGAAGCGCCAGTGCAGCGACTTGCAGATCAAGTCTCTGGCAAGTTTGTGTACGGTGTGATGGCGGCGAGCGCGGCGACGTTCACGTTTTGGAGCACCGTCGGCACGAAAGTCTTCCCCAGTGTTCTTGCGACAGCTGCTTCGGCAACTAATGCACCAATTTTGATTGCGCTTCAAATGACGGCGTCAGTCTTAGTCGTTGCGTGCCCGTGTGCTCTTGGTTTAGCGACACCAACGGCGGTACTCGTCGGCACGGCACTCGGCGCCCGCCATGGCCTTCTCATTCGCGGTGGAGACATCTTAGAAAAAGCCAACAATTTAGATACCGTCATTTTCGACAAAACTGGAACGTTAACTGTTGGTAAACCAGTATTGACGGAAACGCGCACAAGCGGGGGCTTTAGCGACGCTGAAATCATCGCTCTTGCCGGAGCGGTGGAGCGAAACTGTCGCCACCCGTTGGCGTTAGCCATCACCGAAGCCGCTGATAAGCAAGGAATTCCCCGGCATTCAGTTGATGAAGGAACGTTCAAGCAGGAGCCCGGCGCAGGAGCGAGTGCTGTGGTGAATAAGAAGCTGGTTTCCGTCGGCACAACCTTCTACATTCAAGGCAACGACACGGTGCCGATGGAGCTGATCAATCCCGTAGACCACCCAGGTCGCACTCCGGTGTACGTCGGAATCGATGGCAAAATCGTGGGTGTTTTAGAGATGCAAGACGAAATTCGTAAGGACGCGGTGGAAACCATCAAGCGACTTCATGCGAAGAACATACAAACTATCATGATCTCGGGCGACAGGCTTGAAACGGCCCAAGCAGTCGGCAAACTCGTGGGCATCGATGAAAAGTACGTATACGGGGGTGTACGACCCGAGGGAAAAGCCGAACTCGTGCAAGACTTTCAGTCGAAGGGTAAATGCGTCGCAATGGTCGGTGATGGTATCAACGACGCCGCAGCTTTGGCGCAGGCGGACATCGGCATCGCCATGGCGGGCGGCGTCGGCGCCGCAAGCGAAGTCGCTTCCATCGTCTTGCTCGGCGATAGATTACCACAAGTCGGCGATGCGATCGACTTGAGCAGAGCGACGTTTAACAAAATTAAGCAGAACCTGTGTTGGGCTTTCGGGTACAACCTGATTGGTATTCCGATAGCCGCTGGTGCTTTATTGCCAGCATATGGATTGTCGCTCACGCCATCCGTGGCGGGCGCCATCATGGGATTTTCATCCCTCGGTGTCATGGGGAACTCTTTACTTTTGAAACTAAAAGGTCGAGAGCTTTCGAAGGCCGAAGAAGATGATTAAGACAAGTAGGATTCTTAGGATACTGTTTTAGCAGCGATCAATTGAAATTATTTCTAAGTTGGTGAGCAAACTCCACTACTTTTGCGCTTGAGCGAAGAACTCCTTTCCGCGATCTTCGATCTCCTTCAAATATTCCGCCTGCACGCGCTGCGCGTACGAACCGTTCGGAAGATTCAACACCACACCCTCCATGCGTCGCTGCAGATCCTTCGCGAACGCCGTCTCGTTATAGCCTTCATTGGAAATTTCGGCAAAGTTTGTCGGCCACGCCTCGGCGTTGGAGCGAATCACCTTGTCGAGCGCAGAAGAATTCTCATCCAGCTCGCGCGCGGCGTACAATTGCAACAACCTTTGCAAAATATGCACCATACCATCGAGTCCGTTCTCGTCAGATTTACGAATCCACGCGTAGAGTGTGTTCAACGTGCGCTCATCCACCGTCACCGCTTGGAGCTCGTTGCGCATGCGCTCCAACGCGTCGGCTCGCAGAGGCACGTCAAATTCCCCCGAAGACGGGTCCGCGGCCGCCCCGACGACTCTTTGCAAGCTCTCGCTCGCCTCCTCCATCGTGCTCTCGGTCTTCTCAACCATAGCCTCGATGAGTTTCATGCACTTGGTCGCCGTGTCCATGATTTTCGTCTTCGTCGCGCTCTCCGTCGCCGTGTCGCTCCTCGACGCGAATCGCATCCACATCTTTTGATCAAACATCAGCACGTTCTCGACGACAATCTTCCCTAACTCCTCTTCGCTCGCGCTCGCGAGCATGAGATCGATCACGGCGTCCATCGCCGCGAGTTCGCTCACCGCGTTGTCCTTCCCGGCGGCGCGCGCGACGACGAACCGTTTCGTCGTCTTCGTTCGCGGCGCGCGCGCCGCGCCCCGTCTCGCGCGCGTCGTCGTCGTCGTCGTCGTCGTCGTCGTCTTCACTACGCGCGTCGCCATCGGCGTCGTCGCGCGGCGCGTCGCGCGGCGCCGTCTGACGTCCGCGAGCGTCGCTTTATCCAGAGCGACGTCGACGCGACGCGACGCGGCGCGGCGCGCGCACACCGCGACGCGACGCGACGCGACGCGACGCGAGCGGGAGCGGGCGAGCGAGACACGCGACGAACGGACCCGACGCGCGGCCGTCGACGACGAAGGAAGGAAGGAGGGAAGGAAAGAGACGGAGAGCGCGACGCGCGCGCGAACGACCGCCCATGGCGTCGACGTCGAAATCGCCGCGGGACGATCCCATATGGACGTCCCTGCGCGCCGGCGCGCAGGCGTTGGTGGATAAAGAACCGTTGATGGGTGGGTTCGTGTACGCCACGATCCTGAACCAACCGACGTTCGAGCGCGCGTTGGGGTTCTTGTTGGCTTCTAAAATTGCAAACGCCACGATACTCGCGGGGCAGTGGAACGATTTGATCATGGATGCCATGAACGCGACGAACGAGGGCAAGAATCGAGAATATAACGGACCTGGAACGGGTTCGATCGGGGACGCCGCGCGAGCGGACCTTAAGGCGATCGTCGAACGCGATCCAGCGTGCCCGTCGTACACGCACGCGTTTTGCTTCTTCAAAGGGTTTCAGGGACTGCAGGCGCAACGCGTGGCACACTGGCTTTGGGGACATCAGCGGAAAGTTTTGGCGTGCAAGATGCAAAGCTTGATTTCGGAGGTGTACGGGATGGATCTTCACCCGGCGGCGAGATTCGGGCGAGGGATCATGATCGACCACGGGCACGGAGTCGTCGTCGGCGAGACGGCGGTCGTGGACGACGATTGCACGCTCTTGCACGGGGTGACCTTGGGGGGGACAGGTAAAGTGCGAGGCGATAGGCATCCAAAGCTCGGTAAGCGCGTGGTCGTCGGGTCGAACGCGAGCGTACTCGGGAATATTAAAGTTGGGCACGACTGTAAAATTGGCGCGGGCGCAGCCCTCATGCACGACTTACCACCGAGAACAACCGTTGTTGGTCACAAAGGACGCGTGGTGACGAAGAAGCAGATAACATCAAAGCTTTGATCGGCGCTAGTTATTCCTAAATCTATTAGTTCGTAGCCTAACATAACCTATTTTTCATGTAACTGTACATAGTGCCCATTTCATTTCGCTCGTTTCAAATGATCCGCGTTGGGTTCGGCACTGACGTTCTCCCACGCAAGATTACCTCCCGGGCGCCGCACTGTCCCTTGTAGCCAAAACTCAGCCTTCTCGCTGATTTTCGATCTTGTACTGAGCGTAGACGCTCCACTCGCTAAAGTTTTCCACGCGTTTACATCGCCAAGCTTGCCGCGCGCTGGTCCTCCAATGGCCCGCTTCAGGCGCGCGCAGACGACGCCCGCCAGGGTTTTGGAATCAATGAACTCCGTCATCGGAACCGTCTTCGAGGAAACGTCCCAAGAGGGTAGTTTTGGGATGGCTGGTAACCATCGCGGCCCTTGGCTCCTCCAGATGACAGAGAACAGTGCGATGAGACGGTCCACGAGCGATTCGCCCGCAAATGACTCGGCTAACAAATCTTCCTCAGACTCCTCGACGATCGTTTTACCGATAAACGAGTCGAGGACTTCGACAATGAGCTGCAAAAAATCGTCTTTGAGCTCATTCGACATGAGCACGTAACCAATCAGCGGAATGAGTGTCGAAATCTGCACCCAAATGAAGAGTAGTTTGCGCGAAACGTCTCGCGTCGACAGAGCCAATTCTTTAAGCTGTTGAATCGCACCCGTGACGATTCCTATCGCCGCGTCGCGCTTGCGTTTGACAATATTGTGTAGTAGACATAGCCGAAATTCGACAAGGCTCTGAGCGATTTCCCATCGACGCGTGGCGTTTGAGTCATCCCAGTAAGTACCTTGAAGTATGCCATCAACATTCACGTCGTCGCAAACTCTACCACCAACGTACGACAGGACATCCGTTGTGACGTTGTCGCTTATTCCACCCACGAGTTCGGCAAGTAATCTTACTCGAGAGGGCTTTAGTACCAGCGCAACGACGACAACTCGCGAAAAGACTGAGTGCGCATCTCGCGAACATTTGAATTCATCGTGCACACACTTTAATTCCTCGAGCTTGGAAAGCAAATCAGCGTAGGTGACCGCGTGAAACAATTCAAGCAGTCGCTTTTCCTCGTCTGTAGAGATTTTAAAATGCGTTGACACATCCGGCGTAGAGTGAGGAGGGGTGAGCGCCCTCGATGTTGTGGCATCTGACATTTCATTCGCCGATTCGATGAGTTGTTTCAGCGTGCGCACCATTGAGTCGTCCAGTTTGGACTCTCGCTCGTCATTTTTTCGTACGATCTGGCTCATGTACTCGCGAAACGCCGCGAACGATCTCTGCGACGCACCCGAATCTTTGTGCTCGACGATACCTTCAGCCATAATGAAATTCAACAACTGAGAAAGGTCCACGACTTTGCCCCACAGCAACTCAATCAGCAGTCCTGCGATGCACCTGGTGCAATCTTCACGCACTGCTATCACGGTTCTTTCTTTGATCCAGTCAAACACATATGTATCTAATCTAGAAGAAGTTTCCGTGAGTTCGATGAAAAAGATTCGTACCGCTGTGTGACGCCTCATTGCCTCGTCTTCCGAAACATCCATGCACCAATCGCACGAAGTCTTCACCATGGACTTTAGCGCAAGCTCTTCACTTTCTTCTTGATCAATGTACTTGCGCGCGATCGCACGCGATGTAACTTGGTCTTGATTACTTTCCAGCAACTTATGTAACGTCTCAATAAGATTTCGGACCTTAATGGTGATCAATTCTGGGCTCGCCGCTTGCGCGAGCGATTTCACGCGATTGTCGACGTCGTCGAGCACACTGCACAGTCGTTGTGACAACGGCATTTTCTTTCTCTGAAAGTCACACCGCAAATTAGTGATGATGTTTAAGCCTCCATCCCGCGGTGCAGCGACGAACGCATCCATATTCGCGGCGGAGACGGAGGCAATGACATCACTCAAGCTCATCACGAGATACTTGTCCGAGTGTCCTCTCTCTTTCAAAATCTCTTGTAAACACCACGAGACTCTGTCCACCAGACCAACTGAATCTGCGTGCGACTTTGAAGCCTGAGGCACGAGCGCGCGTAAAGCTGGGCTCAGCGCCCGAGCAAAGTCATGAGCGGTTCCAGTTCTCTGCCGCTTTTGTTCATTCATAAATCGCAGAAACTCGTGTAAGTACTTTTGCTGATCCACCAAGTCTTCCTCGACTGAATAGTTCGCTAACGCTAGGACGTATTTTAATTCCGTCTCGACACCTTCGCCGCTTTGTGCCACCATTTCCTCGTCGCGCAATACATCGAAGATGTGCGCCAGTAAGTCCTCCGTCCACGCGCGTCGACACGCGTCAAAATCTCGTTTATACTGCGACAGATAATTCACCTTCACCATCCACATCGCGCGATGAATCGGAACGTTGTACCCGTGCAAGGTCTCAAACAAATTTCGCTTCCGCACGCCGTGTGGCACGCGTCGCTCGAGCGCGTGCAATCCGACGTCGCTCGCCAAATCCCGAAAAAACGCCGCCGACTCCTCCGCGCGCGCGTGCACCAACTCTGGCGCGCTCCACGTCTTCAACGCCTCCCCGCGTAACTCCACGTCGTAACTCTCATCATCTCTTCGCCCTCTTTTCGGCACTCTGCGCGTTTCCTTCGCCCTCTCGTTCGCGTTCGCTCGCATCGCCTTCAGCGTCTCGCTCGTCGCCATTCGCGTCAACATCTCTTGCAGCGCTCTCGGCGACGTGAACGTCCCGTCATCGAACGTCGTCTTCCCGTCGATCGTCTTCACCGTTCGCGCGATTCGCCACTCGCGGTGCTTCTTTTCGTCGTATCCCTCTCTCACCAGCGCTCGCGTCAGTCTTTCGCTCGGAAATCGCGTCCCGTCTCGAGCCTCCGCGCGCGTCCTCGGCGGCGGTTCGACGTGCGCGCGCACGGGACGACCGAGCGCGATCGCGGGGCGCGACGACGACGACGTCGTCGCGACGCGCGACGCGCGCTCGCGCGGAGCATCGCGCGATCTCGTCATGTCGCGCGCCGCGACGTCGCGCGAAGAGACGCACATCCATCCATCCATCCATCCATCCATCCATCCATCCATCCGTCGACACATCGCGACGACCATGGGGCGAGTCGCGGGCGTCGCGCGAGGCGCGGCGGCGGCGATCGTCGCGCTCGCGCTCGAACTCGCGCGAAGGCGACGACGACGACGACGCGCGACGACGACGACGACGACGACGACGGAAAAGATGACGAAGGAGGCGGACGAGCTCGGGGCGTTCGTCGAGGCTGCGGAAGATTTGAGTGAAACGCTGACGACGACGACGACGACGACGACGACGACGTATCGACCGTTGAAGAACGTGAAGTTTGTGGTGAAAGATTTATTTGATATCGAGGGACGACGATGCGGGTTCGGGTCGCCGGCGTTCAAGCGGACGGGAGGGAAAGGCGGGACGGCGGCGGCGAAGCGACACGCGCGGTGCGTGCGAGCGCTCCTGGAGGCGGGAGCGAGCGCGGTGGGGATGACGACCATGGATGAGCTGGCGTACGCGATTAATGGAGAGAACGCACACTATGGGACGCCGATAAACCCGCGAGCGCGAGCGTTAGTGCCGGGAGGGTCGTCCTCGGGATCGGCGGTGGCGTGCGCGGCGGCGCTCCGAGGATGCGATTTCGCGCTCGGGACGGATACCGGGGGATCCGTGCGAGTGCCGGCGTCGTATTGTGGGGTTTACGGGATACGCACGAGTCATGGATCGGTGTCTATGCACGGTGTGCAGGCTTTGGCGCCGAGTTTTGACACCGTGGGGTGGTTTGCGCGATCAATAGATGTCTTGCAGCGCGTGGGAGACGTGTTGTTGCCAGAGCCCGACAAGCACGCGCCGACGGAACCGAGCCGCTGGCTTTTGCTGGAAGACGCCGTGAGTGCGAAACGCTCTACACCACACTCGCAGTGTGCTGCTGTCGCCGCGGTGATGGCGCTCCACGAGATCGCGCCTGCGGATTTCAAGCGAATGAATCTCACGGAGCACTTGCTCGTCGGTTGCCCGAAGTTTCGTTCGCTCGTAAACGGTCGCGAGGACTACGGCTTGGACTGCCTCAGAGAGATGGTTCGCGTGCTCATGGGGGCGGAAATATGGGAAAATCTAGGAACATGGTACACTGAGGAGAAGCCAAAGCTCGGTGCCGCGGTCAAGGCGAGGATGGAAGCCGCGTCAAAGCTCGACGCGGACGAAGTCGAACGTCTCAAGGAAGTGCGAGAGGAAGTGCGAGAAGAAGTGGATCGCATATTAGACGGTGGCGCCATATTCATACTTCCCACGACGCCTGGCAAGGCCCCTAAACGTGGTCAAAGCGATCAGGCGACTGAATCGTGGCGAAGAAAGTGTTTTGAGCTGCTGTGCATCGCGAGCCTGTGCGGTTTGCCGCAGGTGTCGATACCTCTCGAGGCACCAAACATCGAAGGTCCGCAAGGGCTGTCACTAATCGCTGGATACCAAATGGACAAAATGTTGATCGGAGCCGCTCGTCAAATCGTTCCTGCGCTCGTCGAGGCGTATCCGGACATCCTAGAAGCCGAGTTAGAGCGCCTGAATCCACCCGAGGCTCCTGGGGAATCCGAAAAGACCAAAGGAAATGAAGCCCTCAAGCAGGGCAAGTACCAGGACGCGATCGAATATTACTCGGTGGCGATTGGAAAGAATCCTAAGAGCAAGATTTTCGTAGCGAATAGAGCCATGGCGCACCTGAAGCTTGGGAACTACCAGCTCGCCGAAGATGACTGCACTCAAGCCATCAAGCTTGATGCGCGGTACGTGAAGGCGTACCTTCGCCGGGCGGCGGCGAGGTCGGTGGCGGGGAACTATCTAGAAGCATTGATGGATTACGAAGAAGCGTTACGCTTCGAGCCTAACAACTCGGACGCGAAGAGAGAAGTGTATAGAATGAAAAAAATCATAGGAATGGCCGATCCAGGCATGGACGTAGGCGATATGTAGAGCTCGATACAGTCAGATGCAATTAATAAATGAACTAATTCGTCGAACGCCTTGAGAACGTTTTACTCGCTAATTCCGACAACCACGACTTCTTGATCGACGAAACGTCTCGCGCGTACATTTTATTCGTCCTAACTAACTCGTTGAAAAGAATCTGCGCCGCAAGAAAAATTGTCAGCGTGAAATAAATAATTGTAAGAAAATAATTACGCACCGTCTCTGGAGGCGATTGAAACATCACCGAGCTCGGGTGAATCGTTAGCTTCTGACCCGTTGTAAAGACTTTGAACGATCCATCCAGTTCCTTCGAAGCCGTATTCATGAAAAAGCCCGATACCAGCGATCGTAGCACGAGCGTGAAGTCGTCTTCACATGACGTCAAATTAATTCCCTGAGACATCGCTGCTCGTGTCAATTGCTCGTTGATCTTGACCGCTTTTGTCATCGCTCGATGGTTAATCTGATGCTCTCTGCACCAATCGCGACTTCGCTTCGGACTGCAGGCCGAAAATTCGTTGAACACGCGCAGTAATGTCAAATGATCGCCCTCCTGAAATAATTGTGTAAGAAAAATATTAATTTATTTATTCTTAGTCGACTCACCTTTCGCTTCAATTTGTGTCTTGCGACGTTCTTTTGCCCGTCTGCCTCCCTGGAAAACTGAAACACGCTGTCTGTTGACAGCATGGACAAAACAGCGAGCGTTTCGATAGTGCATCCTTCGATTTCAGCGGCAATTACGCATCGTGCAGCCATAGGCTCGAGAGGAAACCTCGCCATTTTTTTTCCGACGTCGTTAAGCTTTCCGTCGTCGTCTAAAGCGTCCAGCGAGTACAATAATTCAAGTGATCGTAATAACGCCTCTTTAGGCGGCGGATCGATGAAAGGAAACGACAAAATGTCGTCAACTTCCATTGCCTGCGAAATAAATAAATAATTCAGTTAATTTTTAATTGTCTCAGGAAGGCTCGATTCGGGCGCGACAGATCCTTACCTTTAGCTGCAGAACTACTCCACTTAAATTTGTACGCAACAGTTCCGGTTTGACGTATTTTTCCAGGCTCGGCATGATTTCTTCGGTGTAGAGTCGAAAGCACTTGCCAGGCGCTTCGCGCCCGGCTCTCCCGGCGCGCTGCTGCGCCTGACTCTGCGCAATCGGGGTGACCAGAAGCTCGTCCACGCCGCTTCTTGGATGATGCGTTCGTAGTTTACTCAGTCCTGAATCTACAACGTATCGAATCCCATTGATCGTCAACGATGTTTCGGCGATATTCGTCGCCAAGACGACTTTGCGCGTTCCCAGAGGCGTCGGCTCGAAGACCTTCATCTGCTCCTCCGGGGGCAACGCAGCGAACAAGAGTACCACGTTGAGTTTCGGCACGTCTGAGGGAAGCGCAGACGCTTTTTCTCGCAACATCCTTCCCAAAGACTCGATCTCCTCTTGACCAGTTAAGAATACTAAGACATCTCCCGCCGCCTCTTCCTCGTTCACTTGAAGCACCGTCCACATCGCGGCGTCCAAGTAGTCCTCCTCCGGCTCCTCTGTGTAGAACATTTCGACGGGAAACGTGCGGCCACGGGAATATATCACGGGCGCACCATCAAAGAACTTACTAAAACTCGACGCTTCAAGCGTAGCAGACATGACGATGACGCGTAAAGGTGGCAACGCGCGTCCGTGCTCGTCCTCGCCGCGCGATTCGCGCCGACGACGTTGCACGCCTTTGATCGTGCCCAACAGGAAATCGGTCTGCAACGTGCGTTCGTGCGCTTCATCAATCATGATAACGCCGTACTTTGACAGCAAAGGATCTCCGACCGCCTCTCGCAGGAGCATACCGTCGGTGAGAAACTTTATGCGCGTCTCTTCGCTCGAGACATCTTCGAATCGAATGGCGTACCCCACGAGCGAGCCGTGCGCCGTACCGGTTTCATCGGCCACGCGCCGCGACACGGACACTGCCGCCACCCGTCTCGGCTGTGTGACGCCTATCATCAACCCATTCGTCAGCGTCATGTCTTCGTACACGTATTGCGGAATTTGCGTCGTCTTCCCGCTTCCGGTTTCGCCGACGATGATGACGGTTTCGCTCTTCCTAATCTCCTCCATCAATCGATCCTTCGCGCGATATATCGGCAGCGACTTTCGCACTCGGTCAATTTCTTCTCTTTTCGCTCCCGTGGGTGCCCCGTTCGCCTTCCGCGCGTCGGACGTCGACGCGTCTCCGCCCGCGCGTTCGCGTCCCTCTCGAAACGTCTCCATGGCGTCACTCGCGCGTCTCGTCCAGCGCCTCGATCGCCGCCTTGACGTTCGCCGTCGCGCGTTTCTTATCGCTCAGAAAATACAAATCACCGCGCTTTTCGTACACCTGCCCTCGTTCGTCGAGGACGCGCGCGTCGTCGTCGTCGTCGTCGTCGTCAGTCTTCGCCGTCCCGCTTCTCGGCGGTTGGTCGCGTCGTCGTCGTCGTCGCGACGCGGCTCGTCCGTCGCGCGCGCGTCGGTCGCACGCACCGCGCGCGCGGACGCTCGCGTCGTCTTCGGTAGGCTTCGCAATTCGCTCAGCGCCACCTCCAGGGCCTCTCTCGATGCTCTCGTCGTCGGAAACGCGCGTTCGCTCGCCATGCGCGCGGTGCGGCGCGACTCGGACTGGAGGACTGGCGGACTGGATGGATGGATGGCGCGCGACGGACGATCCGGCGTGCGGCGCGCGCGACGTCACTCCGAGATCGACCGACGCGCGCGGACGATTCGAGCGCCCGCGATGCGTCGCGCGTCGACGATGCGACGCGCGCTGTCGTCGCTCGGCGCTCGACGCGCGCTCGCGACCGCGCGCGACGACGGCGTCGTCCTGCGGTGCGCGCTGAGGGTTGACGGTGGGACGGCGTCGTCGACGCGCGCGCGACGCGAGGGACGCGTGCCGGGCGTCGTGTTCGCGCCGGGAAGCGAACGAGGGACGATGATCACGGTGTGCGAGCGAGAGATGAACGCGGCGGTGCGGAAACACACGCTGGCGGGGGTGGCGTGCGAGGTGTTCGACCTGGAGGTGCCGACGACGACGACGACGGGCGAGGAGGGCGGGGAGACGAGACGCGTGCGAGCGCTGGTGAAGCAAGTGCAGATGCACGCGTATAATCAAGTGGTAGATAACGTGTGTTTCTTAGAGGTGAAACCGGAGACGGAGGTCAAGGTACGCGTGCCCGTGGCGACGCAAGGCGAAGACGTCAGTCCGGGGGTGAAGCGAGGCGGGTTCGTGCAGATTATACGACAGACGGTTCCCGTGAGATGCAGGAGCGATTCCATCCCGAAACGATTTTTGATGGATGTCTCTACGCTCGATGCGGGCAAGATTATCAAGATTCGCGATCTCACTGTACCAGAGGGAGTGAAACTTTTAGACACCGACTTGAACCTTCCTTTGGTTCGAATCGGCGGCAGAGTCAAGAGCACGGCGTAGATGAAGACGAGCAGAATTAGCGATAGCGTAGCAAATTTTAATACATGTATCGTGTTGGTACAAACGTTCGTTGAAAAGTCAATCAATCAGTTTTGTCTATGTTTCTAGCGCCGAGCAAACCTTTGGCCATTTCTGAAACCAACGTATCCGTGAACTTGCGCAACACGGCTGTGGTGTCGATGAGTCGAGCTTTGTATAGGGCAAAGTCCTTTTCCAGACTCTCTTGCTTTTCGGGTGCGTACTGGTATTTCTCATCTTGAAGTTCTTCAGTTAGCGGCGACGGCGGCGACGCCTTTTGTTTCTGTTCATCATCTTCGGGCTCTGGTGGAAGGAATGGTTTGATGTCTGATTCAATCATGCGAGACAGCAGCTCGAGACAACGCTCCATGTCACCTTGAATGTACTCAAAGAACTCTTTCTTGCTCTGATCATCGGCAAATTCGTGATACGCGTACGCGTAAGTCCATTTCAAAATTTTTCTGCACTCGGTCACTTGTCTAAGCGCATCCATGATGAAAACAACTTGTTGCTTGGACGTGCGCTGTAAATCGATCAATATGTCGAGCACGCTGTCTTTGAATCTCTCGACGTCTTGTTCGGCTTTTTTACCCGCATCCTCGTGCGCTCTGTAGCGTTCATAGTAGAACATGTAGCGCTCGAGAGAATCTCTGGCTCGTTTCCGTCTGTTTTCGTCGCCGGTTTTGTCTCCACCGTATTTGTTGCAGCGTCCGGCGCAGGCGTACGGCCCGTTATCCCAAGGTCCGAGACAAAGCCAGCAAAACGAACAATGACACTGTGAGCAGTGCATGTGCATGCATCCTCCATTCTTCAAGATCGGTCGATGACACTTCGGACATCCCTTCGTGTTAGCCAGCATCCACTCCGAGTTGGCGCCGTCGGAGTGGATTTTTTCCAACCACTTCTTCGCAACTTCACAATCATTCACAGGCACGTGGGGCTCACTCTGGCACGAAAAGCAGAACTCGGCACCACAGTTACATTTCACACTCACGGGATTGCTCGGCAGTTGCTCGACGGCGATGGCACATTCACAATCGACGCCAATGCAAGGGCGCAACTTGGCGTTGTTTTCCAAAAACGACCGCCGCAAGAATGTATCAAACTTCTTTTCATCTTTATCACTGAGAAACTTTCGAATCATGGACTCGGAAACTTTGGCTGGACACATAGGACACCGCGTATCGACTACGGGAAGCCCATCATTCACCTTGCTCGTGACCCATCCCGACCAACACTCGTCGCAAAATTCGTGCGCGCACCCGACCGACGTCAAAGCATCCCCTGGAAAGTCCTCGAAGCAAATCCCGCACCCTCGCGCTCCACCCGACGACATCGCTGCTTCGCTATTTTCGCGTCTCGTCTTCGCATCGATCAACCCCGACGTCTCGCGCACCTTTCTCGTGTCCTCGAACCACGCCGTCGCGGCGGCTTCGAAATCGTACGAGAAGTGACTCAACAAGGCCTCCGCCTCCTCCGTGCGCACGTCCAGGAGCGCTTTTGCCCGCTCGATCATCTTCGATCGCACGTCTAATTGTTTCGTCGCCTCAATGCACACAATCGTGGTCTCATTCGCCTGCTCTACGGGTTGCGACAGCGCGGCGAACGCGTCGTCCGATGCGCCCAAGATGGGCGTGCCGTCGTCGGAATCGTCGCACCACGCGCAATCGTCGTCGGAATCGCCCGCACCGAAACTGTCGTCGAGGTGAAGAGTCATTTTTACGCGTCGCGTCGGTGCGCACGCGAGCGCGCGTGACGGACGCGCGCCGCGGTGTGACGTGATGGCGCTCCGACAGTTGAAAAGACTCGCGCGCGTTGAGAGCGGTTTTTAATGGTCCTCCATGTTTGATGTTTCAGAGCTAACCTCCTATTCGCGCATCGAGGATATTAATGTTTACGAGTCTAGAAAGACGGAACGCTCACGCGACCGGCGATGCGATCGAGATCCCGTTGACCGGACGGAGTGATGCGGCGACCACCCTTCGCATCCTTCTCGACGACACCGATGGATTCGAGCTGCTTGAGCACAGCGCGCGCGACGCTACCGGAACCGATTTGGTGGTGGTGACGACGAACGCCCTTGTTACCCGCACCGCAGTACGACTTGCGCAACGCACCCACACCCATGTTACCCTTCGTGTAGAGCTTGCGAGCAACCGAGGCAGCGCGAATGTAAAACCAATCCGGGTCGTACGGCGCGAGCTCCTTGTACGTCGCAGTCTTCACGGTGTCAACCCACTGCGGAACTTCCATCTGTTACGAGCGAACGAAATCATAGCCACGGTCAGTGTCAAGTCACGATGGCGCTCTCACCTCAGCCCCGACGCTCGCGCGCTCGCGAGGGTTGGCCTCTGCCCCCGGTCGATCGATCGTGACGTCTCGGTCGCCTGCGTCGCGCGACGTCGCGCACGCGCGTCGACGACCGCGCACGCGATCGCATAAATGCGTTCGCACGCATCTCCCGTCGACGCCGCACGACGCCACGCGCGCCGTCGCCCTCACAGCGCCGGCCCCCGACGCGCGCGGTGAAGCCCTAGCGCTCGACTCGACGCCCACGTCGCGCGCCGTCGTCGACGCTCGAACGCCCGCGCGTCGTCGCGCGCGACGACGATCGATGCGCACGAATACGTTGGCATTTTTCATCGCCGACGTCGTCGCGTTCGATCGTCCATCGCCGCGCCGTTCGCGCGCGCGTGTCGTCGCTCGATCGCGGCGCGATGCGCGAGCGTCTCGTGCGTTCGATTCTTCGCGTACCTTGCCGGTGGATCGGAAGTATTGCGCCAGCGCGATGACGAACTCCTGCGCGGGGACGTCCTTGACCGTTCTCGGGGCGTTCTTGGTGGCCATCTTTCTCTCGTCCGCGGCTCGAAAAGACGGATCGCGCGCGGCGAGCATCGAACACACATCATCACCCTCACCCCGGGCGATCGATTAGGGTTTTCACGCCCCGTTCCATCGGGCCGACGCGCGCGCACCGAGACGCGCGTGCCGCCTTTATCGAGCGCGCAACGTAGCCTAGCGAGCGTCGAGCGATGGCGAAATCTACCAACCACACCGCGCACAACCAATCGTACAAGAACCACCGCAACGGTACGCACGACGCGCGACAAAGGCGCGGATGCGAGGACACGGGACGACGCGCGCGAGGGCGACTTTGGGGAGACGTCGACGACGCGTGACGGCGCGGCGAGGGCGTCGAGCGCGATCGACGGCGAACGAAACGGACGATTGAAATGCTTGACGTCGATCGATGGGGGACGAACGGGCAACGGCGAGGAAGGCGGCGCGAACGGCGAACGAATCGAACGCCGCAAGACCCAGAACCAAACCCACCAAAACCGCGGCGCAAGAGACTGACTGAGTTGATTTTTCACGCATCAGGCATCAAGAAGCCGAAGCGCGTTGGGAAGCCGTCCACGAAGGGGGTACGTGTCGTCTCGCTTCGTCGATCGCGCATCACGGCCCGAAACGCGCTCGCATCGACCCGCCCCGCGCGACCGATCGCTTACCATTTACGTCTTTTCCGCCTCGCAGATGGATCCGAAGTTCCTCAGGAACCAAAAGTTCGCCAAGAAAGGTAGCTTGAAGGCGGCCGGCAAGAAGTAACGGGGGCGTGTAGAGAGTCACTAGAGTCTGAAAGGTGTATAGCACGGAGGAGGACGTTGCGATGGTTGGCTAGGAAGTTGTAGTGAGTGCCGCACAGACAACTTGAACCGCGTCGCGCGCGCCAGCCTCTCTCATCGTCCGTTCCCGTCGTCGCGCGCGCGAGCGGTGATGACCGCGCACGCACGCGTTTATTTTCCCGCGTCCGCTCGCCGTCGTTCCGATCGCGCCGTCTGAATCGTGCACAATTCTTAAACCCTGGCGCGCGCGCGTTTGCCCGTTTTGATTTTTCGTTTGGTCGGTTGCGCGAACGGGAAAGAAGCCCAGATGGGTGTGGTTTCGACGATCGATCGCGCGCTGCAGTCGCTGACGCTCGAAGTCGCGCGCGCGCGGTATGGGTGACTCCGTGCCAAACTTCTTCGGTGGCCAAGGCGGCGGTGCCTCTGGCCTGAGCTTCGGCGGCAGCGCGTCGTTCGGCGCCGACGCCGGTCCGTTGTTCGAGATGAAGTGTGGGAAACTCGTTCGCGATGGGGCGAAAATGCGCGCAGATCCGCGTCGAGGGACGCTGAAAATCGTGAAGAGCGAGGTTGAGGATACGTTGAAACAGGTTCAGTGGGGAGTGCGAGATCCATCGACCGCGTTCGAGGCTGAGGATGATTTCATCATCTTGCCAGACGAGGCGGTGCTGAAGACGATGAAGCGCGACGGATGTTTCATGTTGGCGTTCATCGAGGAACGCGATCGAGACATGTACTTTTGGTCGCAAGAGAGCGATGGAAAAGATGCCATGGAGGCGAAATTGCTGAAGTTTAATCGCGCGGTGAACACGAACGTGGGCGAAGCGATTGAAGAGAATATCACCGCCTCGGTCGCGCAAACGGACGACGCGCAAACGGCGATGGAGACTGGTGATGCCCCGAGTGCGGTACCTTCAGAAACTCCTGCGGCAACGACGTTGATGCAGCCGCCGGCGAACGTGATTCCTTCGCCCGTGGATCCGACGCCCGCGCCGACTTCGTTTCCCGCGCAAACGCCGGCGGCGCCCGCCAAGGTGAGCGAAGGCATGCGAACGCCCGCGAGCGCGGGGAACTTCACTCCGATTGTGAGCAGCGACGCTTTGAAGGGTGTGTTCGCTAGTCTCGGTGGGGCGACGCCGCAGACGCCTCCCGTTGGTTTGCCTGAGATTTTGACCCCAGAACTTGTCGGGCCTTTGCTCCGAGACGAACAAATTCGAGGACGCTTGTTGGAATATCTGCCAGAAGAACATCGCGAGACGCAAGACTTGGAGGAGCTCATTCGCACTCCACAATTTCGCAGTCAGTTAGAAACGTTTAGTCAGGCACTGCAGAGTGGAGAGATGGATATGGCGCAGTTTGGATTGAAACAAAATGGCGTGGCGAACCTGGAGACCTTTTTAAAGGCGATTCAAGCCGAAGTTGATGAATCTAGCGGTAAGAACGAGGAAGAGGACGCGATGGAGAGTTGAGTAGTTGAGGCGATTAGATTTAATGTCACAAATTCAAATCAAAAAGTCAACGCGCTCGATTCGCGCCGTTCCGGCAAACGGCGTCGAGAGTTTCGAGCGCGCGCAACGCCTTCAATCATCCCTCGTCGCGACGATGCGCTCCGGGACGACTCCACAAAGACTTTTTTTCGGTATACCGACGTATCCGCGCGAATTCATCCTCCATCACGTCACCGTACGACCTTCTCGCCGTCAACGCCTCTTCGCATCGCCGCAACGCCCCGGCGAGCGCTCGCGCGAACGTCTCGTCATCCAACGCCTCCCCACCGCCGTCGCTTTCATCCGCGCACGCCACGCTCGCGTTCACCAGCGCTCCTCGTTCGCTCTGTGTCCCTCGTTCGACCGTCTCGTTCTCCACCTGCGCCCCTCTCGCGCGCGTCGTCTTCGCCGTCCTCGTCGTCTTCGCCCCGTCCATCGTCGTCGTCTCCGCCCTCGCCGAGCCGCCGTCGTCGTCGTCGTCGCGCATTTCACGCCCGAATCGTCGGCGCGCGCTCGCCTCTTCGCCTCGCGCGCTTCGCCCGTCGATCCCGTCGCCCTCGCGCGTCGCCCTCGCGTCGCCCGCTGCCGCGCCGCGCCTGCCGCCGACGATTCGTCTCGCCGACGCGTTGACCCGTTGAGTGTCCGAATGTCCGACGGTCCGCGAAAAACACCGCGCGCGGACGCGAAATACATACCGCCGCGACGGATCCGAATGCGACGCACGCGGCCCCGAACGCGAGCGTCCGAGCGTCCGAATGTCCGAACGTCCGAACGTCCGAACGTCCGAACGTCCGAGGGTTGTCTGTTGCGCGGCACCGCGCGCCGCGACGCGCGATGCTGCGTCGACCGCGGCGACTCCCGGCGCGCGCGCGGGAGACGCGCGGCGACGACGACGACGCGCTCGATCTCGACTCGCGCGCGGTTCGCGTGCGACCGTGGCGAAGCGCGCTCGACGCGGAAAAGCGCGTCGACGTCGAAGATTCCGCGCGCGGGCGCCGCGCGTGGACGTTACGCGGCGACGGCGCGGACGCGGCGCGCGGGGAGGAGGCGCGGGCGACGGGCGCGCGCGAACGCGCGAACGATGGGACGCGGACGCGATATCGCGGATTCTTGGCCAAGATGGAATCGACGAAAATCGACGCCGAGGCGCTGCGAGAGAGGCTCGTCGCGGTGCGAGAGAAGACGCAGGAAGCGATGAAGAAGATCGAGGTGCCCAAGGTGGAGGATTTGAGAATGCTCATAGAAGACATACGACAAGAGCAATCGGAGGCGAAATATCATCCAGATCGGCGAAGACTTGAGGGCGTGGCGGACTTTTTTGCGTACACGGAGGAAGAAGGTGAGTCTTGCAATCGAAGCGAATCGAAACGCGCGCGCGGCGACGCGACTTTGACGCTCCAGATGACTGACTGATGACGACGCACGAACGTTCGAATGAGCAGGAAGAAAATTTTTTGACGAAGTGGACAGATCGAAAAAGGGTAAGCTGACGTTGGATGATTTAAAGTTTGCGATGAAGAAGAGGAATTTGCCGCAGTCGTACGCGAAGTCGTTTATGGAAAAGGCAAAGGGGCCCAAGATTTTCGCGCGAACGATCACGTGGAGCGATTTTCAAAGCGTGATGAATGATCGAGAGTCAACTATGTTGCGTACGTTTAACTCGATGTCCGCCTCACGGAATGGGCTGTTAAAGACGTCCGACGTAAAGCAAGTGCTCGAAGGTTTAGGTTTGGCCGCCACGGACGAAAACGCGCGAGCAATGGTGCGGCATTTGCGAGGTAGTTCGGAGTATTCACGACAAGGCTACGTGACCTACGGTCAGTTTCGTAACTTTTTGATGCTCATGCCCCAGGAAGTTGCGCGTGAAACTGATCCATCGAGATTATGGTTCGAGGCGGCGACGATTGTACAGTTCAGCGCTCCGCCGAGAACTGGTAGCATAGCTATGGCGGCTCGCGCGGCGTTCGCGGGGGGCCTAGCTTCGGCGACGACGACGAGTATGATGCATCCCTTAGATACGTTGAAGACTCGCTTACAAGCCGCAGTCGGGAAAGGGCCATCGCTCTTGGATTTGATAAAGAGTGTGCCAAAACTCGGTCCTCGGAAAATGTACCAAGGTATCATTCCATCGGTGACTGGAAACTTTGCCGGGCATGGCTTACGAACGGCTACGTACGAAGTCGTTTGTTTGGCTCTCGCGCCGGCAGTCGCGCTTCCGATGATAACGGAGACTACGATTCAAGGCGTGGGATCAGGTTTGGGAACGCTACTCGGAACGTGCGTGCGGATCCCTTGTGAGGTTTTGAAGCAACGTTTACAAACGGATCAGTACCCTAATGTCTTATCCGCATTGAAGGGTATCACATCGACGAATCCGCGTGCGCTGTACGCGGGAACGGCCGCTACGCTGACTCGGGAAATTCCATTTTACGTAACCGGTCTTATGATTTACGAAAACTTGAAAAAAGGCGCAGTCGCGCTCAAGGGGGGACGCGAACTCGAAAACTATCAGGTAATCATGGTGGGCGCGTGTGCTGGTGCGCTCGGATCCGTCATGGTGAATCCATTCGACGTTATGAAGACGCGCACGATGACGGGGTCGGTGCCGCTCGGACAATCACTTTGGGTGTCGATGGCGCACATCGTCAAAACTGAAGGACCACTCGCGCTGATGAAGGGTGCCATACCTCGCATGGCCTGGATCGCACCTCTCGGCGCGATGAACTTTGCGGGCTACGAACTCGCAAAGAAGGCTATGAACGCGCCGGAGGGGGAGAAGAAGACAGAAAAAGAAGAGACGATGCGCACTGCGCCTCCGGAGGTATAGAGATGATGAAGCATATTTATAGACCGTCAAGCGACTTTTTAGACTAAACACTACGATTTCAATACTTATGGTTACCTACGCTAAACTAAAGTTCAATCTCATCCGGATCCGCGACTTTCGGTGGCGGCGGCGGCCCGCGTCTGGGCGGCGCGTTTCCGAATGGTCCAGGCCGAGGGACGGCGTAGTAGTTCACGTCGTCGTTGTTCCCAGCCCCACTAGGAGTAGTGATTTTCAGATCAAGCTCGAGTAAATCCATTAAAGCCTTCGTCTGAGGATTGACGTCGACATCAGCCGGAGCACGCCCTTTACGACGGGTTTCTGAGGAAGGATCATAGGCCGGCCGCGTGGCGACAAACTCGGGCGGAACCGTCGCCGACGATCCAGCCGCTTGCAAACGCTCGCTCACCCATTTCTTGTGTGGCTCTAAGTCAATTGCCTCGGGAGTTCCGTAGGCTGGCAGTTGTGCCGATCGATGCGTCACGGAATGGTACTCATGATTGGCCTTTAAAATTGCGAGCCATTCCTCGTCGAGCGCAAAACCGCCTTCGGCACTCTTCTCTGGCAAATCAATCACTTGTAAAAAGTCTCTGTGAGGCAAGCATTTATCTAATGCTAAGAATTTCGTCGTTTTCTCGTCTTCGTGTTTGACTAGTGCCGCATACTTGACATGTAAATGCGCGGAGAACCAGTACTTTGGCTTCAATCTTTTCAAAAGTTCCTCCGCCGGCGGTGAGCCGAGGGTGTTGCTTTCGATCTCGTCTTTCAAAAACTTCTTCTTACGAAACAGCTCGTGCTTGTTACCAAACTGCGCGATCCCACGCGGCCAATCGTGGCTAAGGAAGACGTCTATCTCACTCTTCACTTGCTTCAGCTTGAAGACATCAAACTCTCGAACGTGATACGCCGTCTTCACCGCGTGTCCAGAATACGGCGGTCGCTCGTGATGCCCTTTCTTGTAATCGTGCGTCTTAAAGATCCCAGACAACCCACCGATACGTAAATCACCAAAGTTTACAACCCCTGAGTGCCCGACGTAGTAGATATTCGGCGCCACGTAGCCGCCGTAATACAGCTCCCACAAGTAATTCGACGCTTCGTGATTGCCTCCGATAAAAAGCGTCGGTATCGGCGCCGTCTTCTCACCGCTGTAGTACTTATAAAACGTCCCGAGCTCCTTGTACTTGTCCGGCACGGACATGCATTCCAAATCGTCCAAGTTTCGAACGGCTTGGAAATCGCCGCAACAAATCAGCAAATCAATTTTCACCTTCTCCACCACCTCCAAGTGCGCGATCGCGGCGTATATCGCATCGAGCTCGCCGTGACAGCACCCTTCGATCGCGATCTTCATCGCTACGCGATGACACCGACCGATCGAGCGTTTGAACGCCGCGACACGCGCGCGAGTGTGCGGGTAGTCCCCGGGTTTGTGCGAGCGTGGGACAAACGTAGTTTGCGAAGGTCGCAGGAAGATGATTTAAATCGCGCACGTGCGTATTCTATCGCAATGACTATTTTCTAATATGTGTCTAGTTTGACTTGTTCATGATCAATCGATGGCAATGACATAAGAACTCGACGTAGCTCATGCCCGCCGGACTGCGGTCCTCGCTGAGTCGGTTGTAAAACAATGCCTCGAGCGTGTCCCCGCGTTTGAGAATGCGAGCCCGCATGAAAGCGCCACGTTGCTTACGAATGGCGTTGACAAAATTGTTCAACGCCTTCGAAGCCGGAGTGTCGAGATTTGGAATCGTCGCTCGCGTAGAGACAATGTCGTCGACGTTTTCAGTGCCAAACAAACCTCGCAACGTCTCAACAGGAAGCTGTCGACCGATCCAGATTAAGATTTCTTGGCCATCTTCCAACAAGTACGCGCCATCTTGGTTGAGTTTCTCTGAGCTTAGCCACATGCACGGAGGAATGGGCGGGAACGAAGAATCTTGAGGCAAGTCATGGATGGAGAAGAGCCGCGGGTACACAGCGGGCGTTGCTAGCTCGGGCGGAGCGTGCAAAGCTCGGTAAAGCCATGCCGCTCGATCGTCCGGCGACGCGTCCGAGCGTAAGCCGTATGATTTGTGCAAACCCAAAGTGTAAAGCGGAAGCGTCTTCAAACCTTCGGGTAAGATAAGTTGGCCGCTGCTGTTGTTGCTCGCGCAGAATCGACGGTATGCAAACAACGTCGCGATGCACTGTTGCAAAGATGCGTCTTTCGCCGAGGCAAGCGTGCCGTTCCCCGAAAGCAAGGCGTTCGCCGCTTTACGAACGGCCCAGTCGCTCTGTGCATCCAGATCTGCCGACCGAAACAGCGCACCGAGAACCGATGTAATCGGAAGAGCGATTGTGTGCACTCGAATTCGACGTTCCATCGTCGTCGTCGAGTACAAGAGCGCGCACTGCACGTACGCCTCTCTACCGTCCACCAACTTATCTTCGTATCTCAGTGTCACCGCAATGGTCTTATCGCTATCGATAGCCGGTAAATCTATGTCCGTCATCGTTCGTTTGCAGAAGAATCCATTATAATCTTGAATGCCCAAACCCGAACTCGCTCGAACGCGCATAACGGCTTCGAGCCCTTGCGGGCGGATGAAGTTCCACCTCAAGTCGTTGTGCAGTTGGGCGAAATCCTGCTGAACGTTGAACCCCGGGTATCTGTATAACGAACCTCCGGTCAAGCGCGGTAGCACTCCGAGCGTGGCGACATCCACCGCTGAGGACACGCAGAGGAAAAGATCGATGCAAACTTGATGCTCCGCGGCATGCGTGCCCATGGTGTGATACGCCTTGTCGGCCGGCGCCATACACTTCAACGGCTCCTTTTCGATGTTCCCAGTGCGCTGCCCGGCAGTGCCCGTGCGAGCTGCGAGCTTGCCGAGGCCGACGTTCGGGATTGTCGCCATGAAAGCCATCACCTTGCCGCCCGTCGGTTTCAAACACTCGATTCCCGCCTTGATGGCCGCCGTCGACGCATTCGGACCGGGTGCGGTCGTCGAGAACGTCTCCGGAATCGTCTTCAGAAGATTTTCAATCGCTTCTCTATTTTTGGACAAGGAGACGATGAGACCACTCTTCAGCGGCGCGTACGAGTCGTCCACGTCGGGAACGATGAGCATCGACGGTTTCTCGGCTCCATCCTTGAGGTGATAGAAGTGAATCGCTGAGTCGACGGTGGCGATCCCCACCTGAGCGTCTTTCGGAACGCTATCTAACGTTCGCATGATGACTTCGCACGCGCTCGTGGTGACACCGCTGTGAATGGCTTGAGACGTGACCTCGATTAAGAATAGATACGTCGGCGCCATGGGCGGTCGCACCATGTACTCTTGCGGCGCCACGTACTCAACCGTCCCTCTGCACAGCTCTTGTCGCTCCGTCCAATCCGTGCGCTTACCGTCCGCTCCTAAGTTACACATGTACTCGTGCGGAACTTCGGTGACGAAATAACAAAAGTTGCACTCAAATCTCAAGTGGTCCAGGAAGCGCATGTACGGGTTCATGTACGCCTTGCACCGACCGCATCGAATCGGACCCGTGTTACCGTTATCTATCAAATGAATCGGCGCTTCCTCGGGATGCGGTAGCGCTAAAGGTCGAGTCATGATGCTCAGCGGCATTCCGCTCGTCGTCAGCAAGTCTCCCGTGTTCGGCAAGCTGCTCAGCGTCGATCGCATGTATCTCGGGTTGGCGCTCCCCAAGTCGCACCCGACGTACTCCAACATCGCCGAAGGCGGATGCGTGGCCTGATCCATCTCGCTTCTCGTGTTATACGTCACCCTTTCCTCGTGACTCACGTACTGCGGTCGCGGAATCTGCGACGGATCTATCCTCGACGTCGTCCCCGTCGCGCTCGCCGCGCCCGGCATCGGCCTGTGCGGATGCGACGCCGGACCCGGCACCGCGGGCGGCGGCATCACTCCCATCCCCACCGCCCCTCCCCCCACGGGCATCATCGGCGTCGGCGGCGTCGGCGTCGGCGGCGCCGTCATCCCCGGCGTCATCGCCGCCGCGCCGTCGCCGTACCCCCCGTACTGCCCGCGCTCCGTCGGAATCTGCATCTGCGGGTACGTCCGTCGCTGCGGCGCCCCCACTCGCGCGTCTCCCGGTCCCATCGTCGCGTTCGTCGTTTCTTCTCAGATGCGTTCGCGTTCGCGTTCGCGTTCGCGTTCGCGTTCGCGTTCGCGTCGTCGCGATCGCGCGCGTCGCGATCGCGCGCGTTTCGATCGCGCGCGCGATTCGCCGCGTCGACGCCGTCCCGCGTCGCGCTCTCCCGCGCCTTCGCGCCCGCGAATCCGAACCAATCCGCGCCAATCCGACGTCGCGCGCGTCGCGTCGAGTCCCTCGCGCGCTCGAGTCGGGACTCGTCGTTTCACGTATTCGTATGGGTAAACAGTGACGCGACGGTCGCGACGGCGCCGCCATCACGAAATCCCGTCCCGCGTCGCGCACCTACCGCGGCGCCGTCGCGATTCGACTCGATCGCCGCGCGCGGGCGCGGCAGACGGCGACGGCGCGCGCGTCGCGCGGCGCGCGGCCGATCGGACGCGATCGGACGCGCGCGGGATCGACTTCGCGCGCGAGCGCGCGCGATGACGCGCCGGGCGCGCGCGAAGGGACGCGAGAGAAGTCGCGAATCGGACGCGAGCGCGACGCGCGATTCGCGGCGCGCGATTCGGGACGACGGGCGCGGCGGCGCGGCGGCGCGCGCGCGGCGGCGGCGAAAGGCGAGAGGGCAACACGCGTGGATCGCGGGGGGGGCGTTGGCGGTGGTGGTGCTGGCGGCGCTGGCGCGAGATTGGACGCGAGGGGGAGGCGCGGCGAGCGGGGGCGCGAACGGGAGGAAACTCTTGAGCGCGAGCGCGACGTGCAAACCGACGAGGGATTGGGAAATGCCGGGCGGGATATTCGCGTACTTGATCGGGGTGATATATCTGTTCATCGGGATCGCGATCGTGTGCGATGACTTCTTCGTTTCGTCGTTGGAAAAGATTTGCGAAGCGTTGGGTTTGAGCGACGACGTCGCGGGGGCGACGTTCATGGCGGCTGGTTCGTCCGCGCCCGAGCTCGCTTCGAGCGCCATGTCGTTGATTAATAGTGGTACGGATAACGCTCTGGGCGTCGGTACCATCGTCGGAAGCGCGGTGTTTAATATTCTCGTCATCATCGGCACGACGGTCATCTTCGCGGGGCAAACTTTGAAGCTGGATTGGAAGCCTCTCGCTCGAGACTGCAGCTTTTACTTCGCCGCCATCGTCGGTATCGTCGCCACTTTTAACGGAGGTAAGGTGCATTGGTGGGAAGGACTCATTTACGTCTGTCTTTACTGCTTGTACATCGCCTTCATGTGGAAGAATGTGTACTTTATGAAACTTTTGGACGACAAGTTCGGCGACTATCTCGGCCGCCCGGACGCGGCGGTGGAGATGGAAGAAGCTGCGAGCGGTGGTCTCGGTGCCCGGTCGGCGTCTAAGGCTAAGACATCTGCCGTGAGTTCGGAGCTGTCTTTCACGGGCTCAATCTACGTCGGCTTCGCCGCCCAGCGATTCAAGGCTGGCTTGGGGGACAAGCAGCGCAAGGCAAAGGCGCTGAGTCCCGGGCAACTTCGAGCGATTCGACACGCCACGGAAAAGGTGACTTGGAGTCATCATCACGTGAAGCACGCTCCGACCGAGGATGGCGTGGCGAGTGAAGACGGAGATGACGAGACGAATCCGTTCGCCATGCCGGCGGAGTGGAAGGATCGACCGATTTGGGCGCTCAGCCTCCCGTGGTACGCTGTCTTTACGTGCACGATTCCGCCGTGTCACAATCCGAAGTGGGAAAAGTGGTATGTTGGATCCTTCTTAGCTTCTGTAGGTTGGATTGGTCTCATTTCGCACTTCATGGTGGAGTGGTGCGCGAGAATCGGTTGCTTACTGAAGATTCCCGCTGTCGTCATGGGGACGACGGTGCTCGCCGCCGGGACGTCGATCCCCGACGCGCTCTCGTCCATCTCAGTCGCGAAGGATGGCTTCGCAGACATGGCAGTCGCGAACGCTGTGGGATCGAACGTGTTTGATATTTGGCTGGGTTTGGGTCTTCCGTGGTTGTTATACCTTTCGTGGCAAAATCCGAGCTACATCGTCGTGAGCACGACGGAACTCCTGCCGTCGTCGCTCATTCTCCTCGGTGTCTTGTGTCTCTACGTCGGCACGGTGGCGTCGAAGGGGTTCACGATAACAAGACAGATGGGTTTCACGTACATAGGCTTTTACGGGTTGTACGCCTTCTATAATATCGTCCTTGTATGGGTCGTAGATATCTATAAGCTCGAGTAGGACACAGTAGCAGCGATGTTTCTTTTAATATCGAGAGAAACCTAAGTCGCGTCAATAGGGCTTGTGTCGCACGCTGGACCCGCCCTTCGCGGCTAATCGAGCGGAGATGGCCGCTGCGCGCGCCGCGGCCTCGCTCTGCGCAGCCTTGGCGTCAATGTCAACTTTCGCCGGCGCCGGCGCCGCGCTAAACGAACGCGGGTTCAAGAGCTTGGGCGTCTTCGCCAGCTCCACCTTAAGATTCCTCCCGCCCACTTGCATGCCGTTCAAAGCGCACGCCGCGAGGGCTTCTTTGTTCGATTCAAACTCGATGAAGCAAAAGTTCTTCCCCGGTCCGCCCTCTCTACACTCCGCGATGGAGCCGCAAAACGAAAACAACTGCTTCACCTGCTCCGTGGTGAGACCGACGGGGTAGTTGGTCACGTGCGCGGTGCGTGTGAGCTCTTCCGGCACGGGCGGCGGCGGCACGTTCACCATACATATCGCTTCCCCCCCGCTCGCGCCCGGCGGCGGCGGCGGCGGCGGTGGCGGCACGTCGTGCTTGAACTTGCAAATCACCCTGTCGCAGTTGCCGAGCAAAAAGTCTCGACACACCCCCTCCGGCGCCGGCTCCCCGCGCGCCAACAGCGGCACGCCGCGCGCGCGCCGCTCGTTCACCAGCGGCCCGTCCAACGGCGCGCTGTAAAACACCTCGAACGGCGACCCCTCGATCTCGACGCCGTCCATCCTCACCGTCACTCGATACTCTCCCCGCTCCCTCACCGCGTACGCGCACGCGTGCTCGCCGTCGCCCTCGTCCCGTCCCTCTCCCCTCGCCACCACCTCCCCGCTCGTCGCCGCGACCTCGAACGTCACCCTGTGTCCCTCACTCGTCGCCCTGTCGCCCTCGCCGTCGCGCACCGTCACCGTGAACGCGCTCTCGCGTCCCGCCGCGCCGCCGCCGACGCCCGCGCCTCGCGCGTTCGTCCGCAGCGGATCCCCGACCCCTCGCGCGTACCCGCTCGACGCCCGCGTCGCCGCGATCGCCCGCGGCGCCGCGCCGATCGCGTCCGGGTCCACGCCGCGCGCGCGCAGTTCGCGCCGCGCCGTCGCGTCGACGTCGAATCGATCGAATTGTTTCGTCTCGCGAATCTTTCGCCCCGTCGCCGGCAGCGTCGGCGGGACGCGATTGGCGCGCTTGAACGTCGCCTCGAACGCGGCGCGCGCCTCGGCGTCGCGCTCGGCGGATCGCTTTTCGCTCTCGCGAAGCGCCAGCGCCTCGTTCGCCGCGGACGGGCCGGTGCCGAAACGACGAAGCGCCATGGCGCGCGGCGGAGTGCGGGCGGCGGGATTTCGCGGGACGAACGCGCGCGCGACGCGACGAGCGACGAGGGCGAGCGCGATGACGGCGTGCGATGACAAGCGAAGCGATGATGAACAGCGGCGAACGGTGCGGCGCGAGCGAGGGCGACGTCGAACGGGTCGAGCGCGACGATCGAGGCGTCAACCGAAGATGGAGAAGGACGCGCGCGGACGCCGAAGCGGCGAGAGCGCGGCGCGCGCGGGCGAAGGTTCGCACCAACCGCGGACGGTCTTGGAGAGCGACGCCAGGAGTGGCGTGCCGGTGACGATGGCTTCGAAGGGAGATTTGATGAAATCGCCGATGGACCAGTCGTCGTGGGCGGAGTGACGAGCCGAGGGATCGTCGGCGACGACGCGAAGGGCGGGCGGACGGGCGACGCGGCCGTCGCGGCGGTCGCGATCGAGAGATGATCTCGGCGGTCCCGAGGTGCGATCTTCCGCGGTCGGCGGATGGTCGGACGATTGGAGCAATCGAGCCTCGAGATCGGCGTCGCCGAACGGCCACGTGGGCGAGAGAGGCGACGCGGGCATGAAGTCAAACCAATGACGCGGCGGCGGCGCGGAGCGATCGGCGGCGGCGGCGCGATGAACGCGCGCGGCGTCGTCCCTTCGCGTGCGCGCGTGCGCGTGAATGAGCGCGTTTTCCAGCGTCAGGGCATCATAATCCGAGCTCCATCGCTCACTCGCGGTCAAGTACTCGTCAAAACACGTCAAGACGTCGCCCATAGCGGCGAACGACGGGCTCAGCGGATTCACCTCGCGTCTCGGTTTCTTCGCCGCGACGGCGCTGCACGAGGATTCTCGGCGCTCGCGCGCGGACTGTCCCGATCCGCTGGACGTCATCGGTAATCGACGACCACTTCGCGATTTTCCCGACGTCGAGCGCTTCGGCTTCGTCGTGCTCGACCGCGGTTCGAGCGGAATCTTCTTCGCTCGCGGCGGAGTCTTCGGCGTCGCTCTCCGTCGCTTGCCCGCTCGAAGATTTCCCTCCTCCTCCTCTTCCTCCACAGACGTCGTGAAATCACTATTCGTCGTCAAATCACATTCATCTTCAACGTCATCCCACCGTCGCACCGTCGTCCCTCGTCGCGCGTTCGTCGCCGTGGAATCTCCGCTCGCGCGCGTCCCGAAAGATTTCGTCGGCCCGAGCGCCTCCGCCCGAGCGCCATCCCCGCTCGGTTTCGCGTGCGTGTGTTCGCCCTCGTAACACACCACCGTCTCCACCTCCCCATCCTCTCTCGCCCGTCGCAGTTCCGTCTTCTTCCTCGCCGGACACCCTCGCTCCGTGCACCGGTAATACGACCGCGGAAACGACGATCCTTTGATGTTCTTTTGCCCGTACTTGCGCCACCGGTACCCATCGGCGTGCGCGCTCGACGGCGCGTGCGCCGCGACCGTCGTCGTCGACCGCGACGTCGAGTGCGGATGCGATCGCCGCGGTCGCTCGCCGGCGTCGTCATCGAAAACGCGCGTCCCGTGCGTCGTCGTCGTCGCCATCGTCACCGCGAAAAGTCAACCCGCGCGACGTCGCCTCGATTCGATGCGATCGCCGTTCGTCGCGCGTCGTCCGCGCGCGCGTCGACTCGCGCGCGTCGAGCGGCGCGTCGATCGCGTCGATCGCTCCCGCTCGCGCCTCGCCGTCGCTCGCGCGCGTCGTTCGACGCCGCGACGCTCCACCGTCGCGCGCGCGACGTTCTGTCGTCTCGTCGACGGCGCGCGCGCGCGTCTCCGGGCGTCGTCGCGCGCGCCTCGCGCGCGCGCACTCGCGCGCCAGCGCCGAATGTCTGTTTTTTCGCGACGTCGCCCGATCGACGCGCGCGCGCGATCGCCGGCGGTCCGGCGCGCGGTCTCCGGGCAGACGAATCGCCGTTCGCGCGTCCGAGTCATCCACCGCGGCGCGCGCGCGACGTCCAGACGTCGAGCGCGATCGCGCCGTCGAGTCCCGAACCTTGGTTGAGGGGGTCAAAAAGTCGCGGCGCGTCGACTCGGACCGCCCGTTTCGAAATTTTCGCGTCGCCTAGGGTTGTGCAGTCCGTGTGACGACTTTGGTCTCGAGGGCGGGCGCGCCTCGGCGCGCGCGCGACGCGCGCGCGCCGTCTCTTCGTGACGCACATAGACGCATCATGGTGCGTGCGACGCGCGATGGCGACGAGGAAACGCGCGCGAAGTGGACGATCGATGCGCGCGCGCGCGCGGGCGTCGGCGCGGGACGGACGGCGCGGACGACGCGCGGACGACGCGCGATGGCGATGGCGCTAGGGCTTGAAGCGCGATCGCGCGTTCGGGACGCGCGCGCGCGGAGAGAGACGCGCGATGCGCGTTCGCGCGTCGTGAGCGCGAGCGGTGATATCGTCGTCGGCTCGCGGTGCGGTGCGAGCGGCGATGGAGGGGTCGACGGCGCGGGGGGCGCGGGGGAGATGGGACGGTGATGGCGCACTAGGGTCGCGCGAGTGGATGATGAGAGAGCGACGACTGACGATCGAGCGATGACTTGGCGCGATGCGAAAACAGCCTAAAGAAATTAGCGAAATTAAGGACTTCTTGCACACCGCGCGCCGGAAGGATGCGCGATCGGTGAAGATCAAGAAGACGGCGGGTGTGACCAAGTTCAAGGTGCGCTGCTCCAAGTACTTGTACACGCTCTGCGTGAAGGACTCCGATAAGGCGTCCAAGCTCAAGCAGTCGTTGCCTCCGGGACTTCAAGTGATGGAAGTCGCGTAGAGGTTGAAGGTCACACACACTAGTCGGAGTTATTAGCGCGAGAATGGAAGACGGCGCGAAGCGCCTTGTAAAGAGAGTTCGATCCGTCTCACATTTCATTTCGTTTACTCGTTCGTTCGGGCTATCGCTCTAACAATGCGCTATGTGTAATTCACGACTCGACTCGATTCACGCCACGACGCCGGTGCGACGCGGAAGATTGAACATGAAGTCGACTTCGAGCTCGCCGTCTTCCGTCAAGTCGGCGCAGTGCACGGCGTTGCGCTGTTTGTCCTCCCCGAAACGCGCGCGAAGGGATTCGGGACGTAACACGCGGGCGATTTCGGGGTCTCTCGGTCCCACGATTTCTCGTATGTCGTCCACGAGCGTCTCCGGGGACCTCGAGCGCGAGAGTTGCAGCGCCACGCAAGCGCCGCAACTCAGTTCGTCGATCATCATCTTCACCTCTTCCTTGTCTAAAACGTCCACATAAACGGCGTAAAATGCCTCTGCCTCGGGCCGCGTTAGCGCTAATGTTCGAGCCTGGATTAAATCCAGTCCTTTCTTCTCGCACAGGAAATCTAAAATCGCTCCGAGATGCGCCATACCGCTGGGTTTGACCACGACGAGCGACGAATGCTCGGCGGATGATTTCGACGACGATCCCGTCGCCAGCTCTCCTAACGCTCGAGCGTGCTCTTCGTCCATCGATCGCACCACATCGTTCGTGTGAGCGAATAATCTGGCCAAAATTGCGTTCGCCTCGCATCCAATCGCGCGTATCGCGCACGACGTCCCAGACGCGAGCGCCCTCGCGTTCCTCGGCAGCGCCGTCTCCAGCTCTTCCAACCGACTCGTCCCGAACGCCACCGTCTTCATCTCTGCGATCGTCAACCCGTTCTCCTGCATCGCGTGCACGATTCTACCAACCCGGCACACATTCTCACTCGACACCAAGGCGAAAGATTCCTCGCGCTTCGTCTTCATCGCCGTCGCCGTGCGTTCGTCCGCGTACCCGCGCACGGTCAACCGCCTCGACCAAATCGTCACCGTCGCGCCTATGAATAGCTCATCCAGCGCGATCGGCGTTTCCGGCGCGCATTTCCGCAAAAACGCCTTCTTTCGTTTATCCTCAATCTGCGCCGCGTCGTCGTGTCGCCTCCGTCAGTCATCGTCGCGCTCGCGCGCTCGCGTCCCAGCACCAACCATCCATCCAGACGTCGCGCTTTACTCGCGCGCTCAACGCACCAATTCCACGTCGCCATCCTCGGGGTAATAAAACAACGTAAACACTCGCTCGAAGTCTTGCGCGGGGTCCACCCAGACCGCTTGAAATCCAAGTCTGGACTCGATGTTCATCGCGAAAGATTTAAACTCGCGAGCGTCAAAGTGGCGCATATTTTTAGCGCGCGGCGAACGCGGTCGGTGAAATCGAACACGACGCGTCGTGAGCGTTGATGACGATGATGATTGATTATTATTTCAAAATGGATAAAAATCGGAGGTAGGCCTCGGCGGCGCGCTTGCGCGAGGCGCGATAGCGCACGGCGAGCAGCGCGCGAGGCGAGAGCGACGCGGCTTCGGCGGAAGCTAATAAGGCTTCGTCCTCGGCCAGTGTCGTCGGACAGGCGGATAAGTACGAATCAACGGCCTGACGCAAGGCTTGAATGACTTCGGGGTCGGTTTCTGGGGGAGCTGGGGCGTCAGCGACGCCCGGGGGCGGACCGCGCGAGGCGACCATGAGGAGATTGGAACCCGCGAGCGCGGCGGCTTTGTCGCCGGCGTCGTCGAGGGCTTTGCATGCGTCGGCGACGCGAGATCCGTGCACACGTCGAGCGCCCGGGGCGACAAATTCCATGGGCAATCTTTCGTTACGGTTTTCATCGTCGATGAAACCGTAGTGAAGCATGAGCAAGGCGTTGTTCATTCTGTCGCCGTACGAGATGAAAACCTCGGTGTTCGCCACCGGCGTCGGGCCCTCGATTGATTCTTCGTTCCACGTGAGCTCGAAGTTCTTACCGTCCGCGCTGACGCCATATTTTGCCGTAGATTCCACTCTATGATTCGCCAAATCAATCGTCGGCGCCAAGAATGCGCAATCCGTGTCGCCCATTTTCCCGCTTATCGCTCGAGTGTGCACCCACGAGCGGCACCATCTGATTTCGTCTTCGCTCGACGTCCCCAGCGCGGCTTTCACGTCCGGAAACGCCTCCATCGCGGCGTTCCAAGTCGCTTCGTACCCAGCCTTCGAGCGTTCGGCCATGACGCGAATCTCGGCGTCTTGCAACATCTCCAACTCCTCCTCGTTCGCCAAGTACGCGCTATCGAACGCCGCCGGCACCACCTCCGCGCCGTACGCCCGCCACGCCTCCGCGTTCTTCACCGCCCACGCCAGCATCGCCGTCAATCGCACGTCCTTCGCGAACGGCGCCGAAAGCACGAATTCAATCACGCACTCCGGCACGTCCACGCCGAAATGCCTTCGCCAGCCCTCCCGATACGTCTCGCGAATCGCCGTCGCCGCGCGTCCCTCCGCGCGCTCCCCGACCGCCGCCGGCGCGCACACCAGCGCGTCGATCGGCACGCTCGCCAGCGTCGCGCCGGCGCCGGTGGCGAACAGCCCGCGTCCGTGTCGCCCCTCGCCGACGCGCGCGTGTCGCAGCGTCGCGGACGGGTCGAACGTCGTCGTCCCGCGCGCGTCCGCCTCCGCGACGGCGCGACGTCGACGCGTCGTCCGGCGTCGCGCGCGCGTCGCTCGCGGTCGCGCGGCGAGCGATCGAAGGTCGACGACGCCGGCGCGCGCGGCGACGGCCATCGTCGCGAGGCGCGCGCGCGGGCGTGTGCGCGGTCGGGGCGACGCGCCGCGACGATGGGCCCCTAAAACACCCGGAAGTGATTTCAAGCCGCCTCGCGACTCGAGCGCGGCGCGGCGTCGAGCGCGGCGCGGTTCGAATCGGCGCGGTCGAGCGCGGTCGAAAGCGGTGAATTACACATTACGCGAGAAGTCACGCGATGGGGGTGCTCGCGCGAGGGGCGACGGCGGGGATGATGAAGGCGTGCGACGCGCGCTCGAGAGCGGCGACGAGGAAAGCGTCGGGGGCGGCGGACGCGCGCGCGGCGGCGGCGGGGCGGCGCGCGCGGCGGCGGTCGGGGAGAACCGGGACGAAGTGGTGCTCGCACCAGGAACAACGGCCGTCGGCGGAGATGAGGACGACTTGAGACGTGCGAGTGCCGCAGTTGGGACGGCCGGGGAGCTCGCCGGGACGGACGAAGGAGCGCTCGCTTTCGCACGCCTCGATTTGCTCGACGACGAACTCTTCGTCCTCTTCGTCGTCTTCGTCGACGTCGACGTCGATGGAGGCGTCGGCGTCATCGTCGCAGTCCACGGTGCTGTCGCGTCGCCGCCGGCGCCAGAGCTCTCGCGCCGCCGCGGACGTCGCGGGAGCCTCTCCGTCGCTCGATGAGTACGACAGCCGCTCCGCCGCGTCCATCACCAGCGGTCGTGCATCTAGAGGAGCGTGTAAGACATCGCGAAGCACTTGTTCCTCCAACGCGCGCGTGGGAAGCGCGTCGGCTGAGTACCGCGAAAACGCTCGCAAAATCTCCTCCAGCTTCGCCTTGCCGCGCACAACCTTTGGCCACGGCGCGTCCAACACATCGTTCGCCAATCCATACACTCTACCAGCGCGCAACTCCATCGGTGTTTCCGCGTTCGCCGACCCGCGATTTCCGACGTAATGCGCCGTCCCGCGAGAAGCGTCGCCGACGACGAGATTAAATCCGTCAAACCGCATGCGTTTCGCGAACACCTCCATCGCGTATTTCCCCGAATCAATCTCCGGCGACTTTAAATAATCCGTCACCAACACCCCTCTCGTGACGTACGAACTCGTCGTCTTCTTCGGCGACTTCGTCGTCCCACCATTCGTCGTCGTCGTCGTCGTCGTCGTCGTCCCGTTTGCGGCGTTCGTCACCAGTCCCCATCGTCCCGTCTTTCGACACATCGCGAACCACGTCCCACCGCCCAGCTCATCTCGCGCGCCGAAGATTTCGTACGCCTCGTCCTCGCGCTCGCTCTCGCTCGGCCACACCGCGCACGCCTTCGTCGGTCGCGCGTAATCTTCGTCTCGGTTGAATGCGACGAGCAGTTTAATCGGCGCGTTCGCCGACGTCGTGCGCACGAGGGCGATGAACGCGACGCACATGCGCTTCGAGAGCGCGGACGTTCGCGCGTCACCTCTCGCGTCGCGCGTCGCGTCTCGGCGGCGGCGCGCGCGCGTGTGAAGCGGCGGTCGATGGCGATCCCAGCGGTATCCGACACGTCAGCCAAAGATATTTTAGATATTTTCCGTTCGCGAGGCGCGTTCGCGACGCGAGGCGACCGCGCCGCGCGCGCGAACGAATCGGGAGCGGCGAAACAGAGATTGCATCGTGGACGACGTGGATATTAGACATTAGACGTCGAATTGACGCTCGAGCAAGTCGCGGTTGAGTTCTAGGATCACTTTGGCTAACGCGTCGTCCTCTCGCAGGGCGAGACGGGCGGCTTCGACCGGGTCGCCGGATTCCCACGCGAAATCGGGCGTGGGAGCGTTGATGGAGTAGGAAGACTTGTCGTCAATCTCGACGGCCGCGATTTTGGTCGTGGCTTTCCAGTTTTCGAACGCCACGAGGGCGTTGAGAGCGTCGCGGCGGTAGCCGCTGTGGTAGAGCAAAACGCCCATATCGCGTTGCTCGTATCCGACGTTTTCATCGAGCTCGGCGAGTCTTTCGGTGACTAGCAGGGCCATTTGAAGGTTCCCAAAAGGTCTACCGGTGGGCTGGATGATCCCCACCACCCCCGCGGCCGTGTTCATGCGATCATCCTTGCCGTACGCCGCGGCTTCGACGGCGAGAAGGAATCCCGAGTCTCGCGAATCGTCCCATTCCCACGGCCAAAATGCGCGTTTAAGCGCCATGAGCTGCATGCGAACGACCATGTCTGGCGTACAAACCACCGATCCATCGGGCACGGCGTCGCTGGTTTTGATTCCCTGCGGTCGGCGCGGCGTGGGGTCCGCGCCGCGTCGAACGCGAAGCAACACCTTGATGTCTCCGCACGCGTCGAGTTCGCCTTTGGCTTTCAACCTCTCCAAAAATCCGATGTAAATCGCCGCCAAGGTGGCGGGAATGCCAACTTTTTGCGCTATGACGTTATGAAAATAAGTTCTGTACGGCGAAAACGCCTCCCTCCACCCAGTCGGCGTGCGATATTGTTGCTCCTCGAACAGGTATCGCTCGACGGCTTCGATCATCTTGTCCGCGTCCGCCTTATCTTCGGCGCTCATGTACGACAAATCTCTCTGCACGAACTCGTTCACGAGCTTATCCATGCGCTTCGTATACGCCTCCCTCGGCAGACACACGCTCGTGCGTCCTTGCACCGCGTCATCCTCCACCGCCAAGTGCATCGACGCCGTCACCGCGTCGCCCTTCGCGCCGCGTCGATACTCCTCCACCAGCCCCAACCTCGCCTCCCTCGCGAACGGTTCCCACGTCTCTTTCGGCGATTGCGGTTTCCCAAACTCATACTGCCTCCCCGCGCTCTTCGCGAGCACCTCCGCCTCCTTCGCCGCGTACTTCTTCGCGATCGCCTCCGCGTCCCCCGTGCGCCGTCCCGTGCGTCCCAAAAACGTCCGCGCCTCGTCCTCGCCGTCCTCGCTCGGCGCCGCGTCCGACGCCGCGCGCGCGCGTTCGCGTCCGCGTCGTCGTCGCGCGTCGTCGCTCGCGCGTCGCGCCGCGCGCGTCGCGCCACCGCGCGTCGCCGCGCGCGATGTGGATAGCGCCCACCCTCGTCCGCGCGCCGTCGTCGCCGTCGCCGTCGTCGCCGTCGGCATCGCGCGCGCGCGGTCGGGCGACGCGACGCGCGGTCGTCCGTCGTGTGGCGCGCGGCGCGGACGCGGTCGCGCGCGCGACGCGTCGGTCCGTGTTTACACTCACTCCGCGGTAACACTGTGAACCCCATCGCCCCACCTTATCATGATAAGATCTCCGGTTTCGTTTTTTCAATCACTTCGCTTCGCGTCTTCTTTATTCGCTCGCTCGACGACGCCCTTGCGCGCGCGACGCGTGCGTTCCGTGTTCACGTTCACACTAGGTCGTTCGCTTTGCGGCGTGAAAAGGGGGCGGATGTGTAAAATTCATAGCGATAGCACGTGTACAACACGAGATGTGTTTTGTGTCATTGCTTATCGGCACGTCCCTCACGCGTGCGTTCCGTGTTCACGCTCACACCGCGGTAACACCCTCGACGAGCGATTGGATTGGATTGCCGCGAGCGAATCGTCGGACGTCGACGCCGACCGCGCGCGACGACGATGGACGGCGAGAACGCGACGGCGACGGACGGCGACGGCGCGGACGCGGACGCGGGCGATCGCGCGTCTCAAACGGCGGCGCCGACGGCGCGCGCGACGGAATCGGGCGACGACGGCGGATCGTCGTCGCCGACGGTCGAGGCGGCGCGCGAGACGATGGACGCGCCGGCGGCGCGAGCGCTGATGCTGGCGTCGACGAAGAGCTTTCGGGCGCCGCGAGCGGGGACGAAGGCGACGCTGGACGTGTACGTGTCGACGTGGAACGTGGGGAATAAGGCGCCGACGGCGGAGGCGGCGAGCGGGTGGTTGAGGGACGCGCGGAGGAGCGACGTCGTCGCCGTCGGGGCGCAGGAGGCGAGTTACGTGAAGACGAAAAAGACGATAAAACCCGTCGCGGTGAGCGCGGTGTGCGGGGACGAGGTGCAGTTTAAATCGAGATTTAAGAAGGGATTTTTCAAATCGACGAAGTGGACGCGAGTGGGCATGGTCGCGGGCGGCGCGTTCGCGGGAGGGGTCATGGCCGCGCCCGTGGCGCCGATGGGAGTGATGTGCGGTATGTTCACGGGCTGGTTCGCGAGCAAAAAGTTGGTGCGAGAGATCAAGGTGCGCATACATTGGTTTGATTTCTTGCACTCGGCGTTGGGCCACGAATTCGAGCTCTTGCAGACGCAAATATTACTGCAAATGCGGCTGGCAGTGTTTGTGAAGAAAGAGCTCGTCCCGAGAATTCGGAGCGTTAAGGTTGGCTCGAAAGCCACCGGGCTCGGAAATCTGGTCGGGAACAAGGGCGGGTTGTTGGTGCACATTGAACTCGAAAACGGGGAAACCATCGCCTTCGTGTCGTGTCATCTCGCCGCGCACGAACAACCAAAATTTTTGCAAGCGCGAAACCACATGGTGCCTGAGATCTTAGAAGGGGTCTGGATCGATTGCGCGGAAAAACCCAAGTGTGCGTTGCCAGTGGTAACGGACGTGAACTCGACGTTGTTTGACGCCGGAACAGAAGTGATAAACAAGATGAAGGGGACGTCGAGAACGGTGTTTGAGAAGACTTCGGGTGCGTTCCAGGGCGCCACGGGGGCTAGACTCGCGATCGGTACCGGTATGGCTCCGCGAAAGAATCAAGCACCTGAGTTATTGGACGTCGCCACGCACGTCTTCTTCTTCGGGGATCTCAACTACCGCCTCGATCCCGGGAAAGTCGTCGGGAACGAGTGGGACACTCACTGGGATAAGACAGCGCCGGAAACGACGGCTGCAAAATCAGCGAAAAAATACGACGTCGACGAAGTTCCCCTGAGCAAGTTCCCGGCAGCGAGGCCGGTGGCGCAACCTGGCATGATCGAAGCAGAAAGCGACGACGAAGTCACCGAGTCGTCGCCATTCCAGATCGGGCGCGCGGCCATAATCGAGTCTGTGGGCGCTCAGAAATTCGATCAATTAGTCAAGGCAGACCAGTTGATCAAATCAATGAAGGAAGGAAAAGTGTTTGCAAACTTTCATGAAATGCCCCTCAAGTTTTTCCCGACATTTAAGCGTGCGTCGAACAAGTCGAAGGAAGGGAAAGGCAAGAAAGCACCCGCGCAAGAACAATCTGTCGCCGAGCCGGGTTCAGCAGAGTATTACAATGAAAAGCGCGTGCCTTCCTGGTGTGATCGCGTGCTGTTGCACTCCTTAACTGGCGCCGAAGACTCTTGTTCGCCTCTCGAGTACGGGGCGCGTCACGATGTACCGACATCAGATCACGCACCGGTTTACGCACGCTTTCGCGTGCAACTCCGCGATCTTCCTCCATTGAAATCACTTCCACGAGCCAAGTTGACGCTCAAGAATTTGAGCGTCACTCGTAACACCATCGAGGACGATACCCTGGGTTCGAGCGTTTACGTGCACTTGTTTGTTCCGCACACGCGCATAGTCGTTCCAGAGGCTAGAGAAGTGAGCTCGGGGCACGTTGCTCGAGACGAAACGCAGCCAAAAACGATTGGGAAGTATACTTTCTCTGGAGATGATCTTCCCTCCTGCATCGTCGGTTACGATGCCGCCGACGAAGTCATCTTGGCCGAGCAAGAAAAAGCGGCGGCGCGCTTCTCACTGCTCACCCAGGAGGAAAGAATCGCGTTGAAGAAGAAGGAAGATGCCGAAAAATCTGAAGAATTACCCGCTCCCGTTGGCATGGACGCGTACGGTAAGTTTGTGGGCATCATCACTCTCGTCGACAGTCGATACGGCGATAAACTAGGAACGTGCACGGTGCTCCTCCCCTACAAGGGCTCATCCTCGTTCGACGTCCCCCTGCTGATGTGTTCTGCAAACGTCGGCCAAATCAAGGGATCGTGGGAGCTCTCTTGTGTTTAGTCGCGCACGAACACCGTCGTTTTAAGTAATAATAATATACTCGCGACCTCCGCAGCCGTCTCCAGTGACCAATCGTCCTCACCGCGCGACGCGCATCGCGCGGTCGAATCGCGATGCCGCTTCGCGCACACGAAGAAATCATCGCTGGCTTTGTCGCGGGGTGCGCGGACGCCCTGGCGTGCCACCCCGTGGACGTGGTGAAGACGCAAGCGCACGTCAACAAGGGTGCAAATGTCCCATTCACGCAAGCTTTAGTCGCCCAGGCGCGCGCACACGGCCTCTCGTCGCTGTATCGCGGTGTCTTACCCGCGTGCTTACGACCTCAGGCGCTGTGCATGTACGTCGGGTACGAATGGAGCAAGAAAGCGGTGTGCGAGGACGCGAAGAAGATGACCACCAGAGAGGCTTTCGCCGCGGGCTGGCTTACGGCGTACGTGGAATCGGCGTGCGTGACGCCGTTCGAGACGGTCAAGGTGCGCATGCAAACGAAAGAAAATATGTCGAGGTATGCGTCGTCTTTGGGGTGCGCGAGAGAGATCGCGCGAACGGAGGGAATGAAAGGATTGTACGCGGGATTTTGGCCGACGTGTTTGCGAAACAACGTGTTCAATTCATTTTATTTTGGGACGATTCATTACTGTAAGGACGAGTATTTGTCCGCGCCAGATTCGTTGGTAGAGCAAGCGGCGCAAAACGTCGGCGTCGGCATCATCGCTGGGCTCGTCGCGACGGTGTTTAAGATGCCTTTTGATATATTAAAATCGCGAATGCAAGGACAAGTGCCAAACGCGAGCGGGGCGTTGGAATATCCGACGATGATGGAAGCCGCTGTGCGTATAATTCGCAACGAAGGCGTGGGAGCGTTGTATAAAGGCACAGGCGTGACCGCTGCGAGGATAACGCTCGGCTTTCCTGTTTCATTCGTCGCCTTCGAAGCCGTAGCTTCGATGTTTGAAAACGAAATCCGATGATTTGATTTCATGTCAACGATGGATTTATTAGAAATTTAGTCTTCAAGTCATAGCTCTAGATCTAGCAAGTGACGAATAACGGCTGTAGTGAGAACTTAAGGCGTCAAGCGTTTCGGATCACGCGGAAACATAGAAGTCTTGCGAATGTTGGGCAAGTTGAGGAACAGCATGGCGACGCGTTCGAGACCGACGCCGCAACCACCGTGCGGCATGGCGCCGTATTTGAACGAATCGATGTACGGTTGAATCGTGGGAATCTCGATACCACACGCCTGGGCGCGTTCAGCGAGGAGCTTAGGATCATGAATACGCTGAGCCCCGGAGATGATCTCTTGACCGCGAATGAAAATATCAAAAGAGTTGGTGTAGTTGGGATCGTCCGGCGCCGGCATCGTGTAAAACGGTCGGGCGTTGAGAGGATACCGCGTGAGCATGTAGAAGTCCGTGCCGTACTTCTCCTTGACCAATCTCCCGAGCACGCGTTCGGTTTCGGTGCCGATGTCACCGAGCGGATCGACTTCTTCACCCGCCTCCTGGAGCATCTTGACCCCTTCCTCAAACGTCAATCGCAAAGACGGCCGGCAGTATTGCAGCGGCTCGAACGGGTGCTGCTCGTTCACCACACCGATTTCTCTCTTAAATCGCTCGTTCAAGCCGTCGAACATGCTCACGAACAACTCATCGAGGACATCCAACACTTCGTCGTAGTGCTCCTTGATGGTCATTTCCATGTCCAACCCGGTGAACTCGCACAAGTGTCGGTGCGTGTTCGAGTCTTCGGCGCGGAACACCGGTCCAATCTCAAACACGCCCTCCAAATCACCCATGATGGCCATTTGCTTGTATAATTGCGGAGACTGCGCCAAGCACGCCGGGCCGAGTTGCATGTAATCGAGCTTGAAGACGGCGGCGCCGCCTTCGGACGCCCCCGCGATGAGCTTGGGCGTGTGAATCTCGGTAAAGTTTCTTCGCAACAACGCCTCGCGGAACAGCGTCCCGACCCCGGACTGAATCTTAAAGATCGCATTATTCGCCGGCGTGCGCAGATCCATCACGCGATTGTTCAATCGCGTGTCCTGCAACACTCGAACGAATTGCGTATCCTCCGCCTCGAACGCGCTATCCGGTCTCGACGCGTCTTCAATCAAAAACGGCAGCTCCGGATCCGATCTCGAGATGCAGTGAATTTCCCGACACACGATTTCGATCTCTTTCTGCGTGCACGATTCGATCGGGACCTCGGGATGGACGACCAACCCCTTGACGTCCACCACGCTTTCCCGCGTGAGCGCGCTCGCCCACTTCACCATCCCTTTGCTCACGTTGACGTCATCCACGAACAGCGTCACCTGCACCGTCGCCGTCTGTTGTCTCAGCACGATGAACGCGCTCTTCCCCTTCCCTCGCACGTTGTGTATCCGTCCTCGCAGCAGCACCTCCTCGCCCTTCAGCGCTCCGTCCAGCGCGTCCACGCGCGTCCACCGTCGTCCCGTGATTTCCTTCGATTGCACCATCTCCGCGTCGCCGTACGCGTGTTCCAGCGCGTCCGGCGCCGCGCTCAGCGCCGCCATCTTCGCCTCGAGCGCCGCCGCTCTCTCGGCCTTGATTCGCGCCTTCTCCGCCGCCTGCGCCGCTTTTTTCAGCGCCTTCTTCGACGGTCCCTCGGCGTCTGGCGGCGCCGCGTCGACGGCGACGGCGTCGGCGTCGCCCATCGCCACGGCGCGAGCCTCGCCTCGCCTCGGGACGCGCGCGTCGATCGGGCGCGCGCGCGACGACGCCGGACGCGAGTTCGCCGGACGCGCGCGGCGCGGAATCGCGATCGAATCCGGGGGCGACGCGACGCGATGGATGCCCTATCTCAGACGAGCGCGCGCGGCGGACGCGGCGACGCGGCGACGGGCCTCGGCGCGAGGCGCGAGGGACGGCGACGACGATATTAAGATATTAATGAGGCGATGATATTGACGCGCGTCACGCGCGAGGAGGGGCGAAGACGGCGCACGCGGCGCGAACGACGTCGCATCGAAACGGGCCGTACGGGAACGGGGCGGCGGCGGCGCCGCGAAATCGCCGCGAGGCGAGGACCTCGCCGTCGACGGCGATGTAACCGCCGCCGCCGGGCGCGGAGGCGTTGGTCTCTGAGGACGGGTCGACGATGGCGGCGGCGGCGGCGGCGGCGGTGCCGGCGGCGGCGGCGGCGGTGCCGGGGTAGATTTCGAAGGATTTGGCTTTGATGTAACGGACGGCGCGATTGCGCGCGTGGTCGCCGGCGTCGAAATCGAGCAAAAGTTTGAGCATGTTCTTGCGATTGGTGACGTTCACCAGGACGACGTCGACGGAACCGTCGTCAAACTTCGCGTGGGGAGCCGCTAAGGTGGTCTCGGTGCCCCAAGGCACGTTGAGCGCCCAGAGACCGAGGACGTCGCCGGCGACGCGACGCCATCCCGGTCGACCCGACACCGGTTCGCCGTGCGGCCCGTCGCAATGTTGGGCGTTGTACGCCTCGCCCTCTTCGGTGGTTTCGTATAATAGTTCGCACCGGTACTTTCTTCTGGCTAATATCCGCACGATGGCCTGCAGCGTGAATCGCGCGCCTCCTAGAAATCTAAACCGCTCGCTCTCGATGTCGACGTCGGAGAAAAATCCCCACGAAGTCGACAGCAACGAGTGCGTGACTTTCGAGTCGTCCCCCCAACCCGACGCGGTTTTAGAATCTCGAAACCGCACTTCCGATCGATCGAGCGCGCGCGTGCGCCATCGCGCGATCGTCAGCGCGCAACTCACCGGATCGCACGGTTCGCCGCCGGCGTGCTGAATCGACTTGCACAGCGCGTTCCCCGAACCCGCCGGCACGATCCCGATCGGCATCTTCGCGTAAATCTCCTCCCGATCCTCGCGTTCGCTCAACCCTTGAAACAGCTCCGCCACGGTCCCGTCCCCTCCCACGGCGACGATGCCGTCGTACAGACTCGCGTCGAGTCCTCGCGCGACGTCCGTCGCCTCGCCTCGCGCCTTCGTCGTCCGCGTCTCGCACTCGATGTTCGCCGCCTCGAACACCGCGCGCGCCTTCGTCTCCCATATCTTCACCCCCTCCCCCCTCCCGCTTCGCGGATTCACGATCACCAGCACCCGTCGTCGCGCCTCTCGCTCGCCTCGCGTCGCCGCGCGCGCGCCGTCCCGCTCGAGCCCGCACGCGCGCGCGCACCGCGTCCTCGCCTCGCGCGCCACCGTCGCCGTCGCGCACGCCGTCTCGTGCGTCCGCAGCTTGCGACGACTCCGCCGCCGCGTCATTCGCGGCAGCGCGCGGTGCGGCGCGATCGCCGTCACGCGCAGCGTCGCCCCCGCGTCGTCGTCGTCGTCGTCCCGCGTCGCCGCGTCATCGCCGCCTCCGCGTCGCACCTCGACGCGCACGACGTCCTCGACGCGCACGACGCGCGCGCCGTCGCCCAGGACCAGCGTCGCGCGCGTCGCGCCGTCCCGCGTCGTCGTCGCGACGCGCGCGACCGCGTCGACGGTCGCCATGTCGCGATCGCTCGCGCCGTGTCGCGACGCGCGTCGAATATCTGCGGCTTTGACCTTCGTATTCGCGCGCGCTCGAAGACGATGTAGGAAAATTTAGAGGCGCGCGACGTATTCCAGCGCCTCGACGTCCATGTCGGACGCCTCGCGCGGAAAAAGCGTCGCGCGAAAAAGCGTCGAGATTTTTGTAGATTTTTTTTCCCGCGCGTCGCGCGCGAGATCCGACCGACCGACCGCGCGTCGGACTGTTTGCGCGCACGCGAGACCGGCCGTCGCGTCGGCGCGACGTCGCGTCGCGAACGACGCTTTCGCGACATTCATCGCGACGGCGTCGGATCCGAATCGAATCCGAATCGCGTCGACGACGCGAATTCGCGACGCGCGACGACGCGAAAGCGACGACGACGACGATGATGCGCGCGGTGACGCGGGCGACGCGGCGCGCGGCGCGCGCGCGATGCGCGACGACGGCGACGGCGGCGGGCGCGCGCGAGAATCGCGATCCGCGTCAGCACGACGCGGCGACGGCGACGGCGCGCGGTGGGGGCGCGGCGCGCGACGGGTGGTTCGCGGCGCGGGCGAGCGATGAGATGCCGATGCGAGCGATCGCGGACGCGATCGGGGACGCGCTCGGGCCGGCGGTGGACGCGATCGCGGAGGCGCAGCGACGGCGAGGCGAGGCGAGGGGAAGAGACGGCGAGACCGAGGCGGGGCTGTACGTGCCGGACATACCGGCGTTTTTGTGCGCGACGCGATTGGCGAGGGATTCACCGATGGTGAGGAGCGTGCTGGTGGTGGACGAACGCGCGCCGAGGACGAAACCGAGGTTGTCGTGGTACGACGTCGACGACGAGAGCTGGGCGCCCAAGGGGTGGTGGGAGGACGGCGTCAAGGCTGATTTCGCGTATTACTTTGGCGAACGGCGAGAGTCGTCGATGAGATGAGTGTTCGTCGCAAGTCGCTCGCAAAACGCATGTACACCGCACCGATACCGATACCGCTCACTCTTGTTGTTGTTGTAACCAAGAAACACTGTATGTACACAACCACTACGTCGACGCATCGTCGTTCTTGACCGCGCGCGCTGACTCACTCACTAACTCTATCTCTATCTAGCGTTCTAATCGCCGAGCGCGCGACGAACGCCGTCGAGCGCGCGCTCGACCGCGGGCGCCACCAACCGACTCGCGAGCTCGGCGGTCGATCGCAACTCTCGACACGACGCTTTCAACGCCGCCACGTCCGATTTCACGCGCTCGAGCGACGGATTCGCGCGCGAGACGGACGCGCGCTCGACCGCCCACGACGCCTTGTCCACCTCGTGCGCCGCTCGCGCCTCCGCCGCCATCTTCCGATATCGCTCCACCCTTCGCGTCCACGCCGAATCCCTCTCGATCAGCGCCCGTCGCAGCGCCGCCATCTCCGCGCGCCACCGCGCTTCGAACTCGCGTTCCGCGTCCGCGATTCGCGTTCGCAACCGCGCGCACTCCTCCTCCAGCGCGTCGATCGTCCTCGCCGTCGCCGTCGCCGTCGCGTCGAATCGACGACGTCGCCTCGCCTCGTCCTCGTCCTCGTCCGTCCTCGGCCGTCCCGCGGCGATCCACGCCGGCGTGCGCTCGAGGGCGACGCGTTCGTCGTCGTCGTCGGATTCGTTCGCCCCGCGCATCAGCGCCGACTGCGCGTCGACGCCGTCGCGTCGTCAGTCGCGCGTCGCGTCGTCGCGTCGAGTCGCGTCGCGCGCACCGGCAGCGACCACATGGACGCGTCGTCGTCGTCGTCGTCGT
>JACLAB010000870.1_pt1 | contig 46276 bp, 54 predicted proteins | sample 8027921 | NCBI WGS metagenome assembly JACLAB01 (sample SAMN15725117, study PRJNA655200) | protist metagenome | isolation source: fluorescence activated cell sorting (FACS) single amplified genomes of... | place: USA: West Boothbay Harbor, Gulf of Maine | collected 2000-07-19 | reverse complement strand
CGCAGTCCGTATGGATGGTAGAGGGTACGAAGGATTCATCTCCTATGGAATAAAGATTATCAAGGAGCATCACAACAACAAGGTCACCATCTTGAACACAAACAAGGGTGAGTATTACGAAGAGATAAGTGATGCCGAGTATGACATATTCAAAGAGAGGGGTTGGCTTTGTGGAATATATACACTATCTTTGTTGAGCTATGAAAGAAAGCTTGACGAGATACAAGAACGTATCAATGAGGAGCTTAACGGAAGGAGACGCAAGAAGGTTCTAATATCTCTGAAGGATGAGCGACAACTATTCACAAGCAAATATTTTAAAGTAAATCAATTATTAATTAAATCAAATCAAGATGGCTAATGCTAAAAAGAAATCAGTGTTCGAGACACTGAACGCAATCAACGTCAATGGACGTACAGAAACTAAGAACGGACTCACATACCTATCGTGGGCTTGGGCTTGGGCAACCGCAAAGGAGAACTATCCCGAGGCAACATACACAATCTATGAGGATGCAGGTGGTGTCTTCTACCACAGAGACCACAACTCTGCGTGGGTAAAGACAGGTGTAACAATCGAGGGTATCGAACACATCGAGTACCTACCCGTAATGGACTTCCGTAACAACTCAATCGAGTTGGTAAAGATTAAGTCTACTGACGTGAACAAGGCGATACAACGTAGCCTAACTAAGGCTCTTGCTCGTCACGGTCTAGGTCTGTATGTATATGCAGGTGAAGACCTTCCGTCAGCAGAGAAGGAGCAACCAAAGGTTGAGAGTAATAAGACCACAACGGTTGAGGTCAAGGGTATACCCGATGATAAGATGATGGATATGCTTAGGTATGTAGCAGAGAACAAGGAGCTTGGACTCAAGCAGTTGGTGGCTAACATCGAGCAGAAGTACCACGTTACCAAGACGCAAGAGAAGGAGATTGCTAAGGTATTGAAGTCCAAGTAATGAGTAACGTTATAGAACTACTCCGTGATGACCAAGAGTATTACGGAGGGGTAGGTAAGCAGTACCTATCCAACTCAGACATTGGAACACTGCTAAAGACTCCCGAACAATTCGGTGTCTCACGTCCCGACAACAAGAACTTTGCAGAGGGTAGATACTTCCACCAACTAATCCTTGAGCCCGAGAAGGCAGAGAACGTGGTATGGGTAGACTATGCCTCACGAAACACCAAGGGATACAAGGAGTTCATTGCCGATAGTGATATTGAGGTAGCACTACTACGCACAGAGAAGGAGACCATTGACGCATTGGTAAAGAAGATGCTAGGTAACATTGACTTCTTTGAGTTGATACGTGCAGAGGGTAACATCTACGAGCAACCAAACGTTATGAAGTACGAGTCGACAGATACGCAGTGGAAGGGTAAGGCAGACATCGTTGGAAAAGATTATGTCATAGACCTAAAGACCACATCAAACATTGATGACTTCAAGTGGAACGCAAGGAAGTATAACTACGATAGTCAAGCCTACATATACCAACAACTATTCGGTAAGCCGATGATGTTCTTGGTGATTGAGAAGCAGTCGGGTAGGATGGGAATGTTCACAGGAAACGATGAGTTCTATCAGAGGGGTAGAGACAAGATGCATAAGGCAATAGAGGTATACCATAGATTCTTTGGTGACAACCCCGAGCTAGACATTAAGAACTACTACGTAGCACAAGAGATATAACAAAGATACCTAGCACACGATGTCTCCAATGTATTGTGTGTCGGGTTTTAATTTAATCATTGGAACAAAACAATTTATATTATGTCACAAGACGAAAAAGTTTTTGCAAATGGATTCTCTTTTAAGAGAAGAGAGAATGCCCCTGAATTTGTAGTGGGTAGATTATCACTGAAGGTTGACGATGCTATGGCATTTGTCAAGGAACATATGAGTGATGGTTGGATTAACCTAAATGTAAACCAAGCACGTAGTGGAAACTACTACGTTGAGTTGGATACATACAAGCCTAAGGATGAGGTTACTGCACCTAAGAAGGCAGAGTCCGATGGCCTACCGTTCTAAACTATTTTGATTGGTTCAGATTAGGGGAGGAGACTCCCCTTTTTTATCCAATCTAGTGTGTCGAATGTCAGAAATTGTAATCCCTATATAGACTATATATATTTCTTTACTCTTTTATTTTTTATTGTACCTAGATTAGGAAATAAAATCGACATTATCGACACTACCTCTGAGTATCAGAGAGTTAACATTTAATTATCGACATCAAAACGACACTAAGATGACATCAAACATCACAATATTTAAAAACATAAAGGATACAGACACCCCCTTCTACAGACCGATAGAGAAAATACTTGAGCGTATCAAGGATGGTTCATCAAAGAGCCTAGTAAAGGGTATCCGCTCAGAGAAGAGCAAGGGTGAGCGTAACGAACTAAAGAAGATGCTACCTGCGGTATGCTTCAGTGGTACATTCAATAAGAGGAACGACTCCTCTATCATTGAGCACAGTGGATTCATATGCCTAGACTTCGATGGCTACGAGAAGCAGAAGCAACTACTACAAGACAAGGAGGCAATCAGTAAGGACAAGCACGTATACTCGGTGTTCATATCTCCATCAGGTAATGGGTTAAAGGTATTGGTAAAGATACCTCAAGAGATTGACAACCATGTAAGCTACTTCAACGCACTAGAGAACCACTTCGGCTCTGAATACTTTGATAAGACCTGTAAGAATATATCTCGTGTATGCTACGAGTCATACGACCCGCTGATATATGTGAACGAGAACTCAAGTATATGGGACAAGCTTGAGGAGGTAGAGTACAAGGAGATTATCCAACACCAAGACGCACCAACGATACCAATCACTGACGAGAACAAGGTGGTAGACATCCTCGTCAAGTGGTGGACAAAGAAGTATCCAATGGTAGAGGGGCAACGTAATCAGAACGTGTTTATCCTAGCGATGGCATTCAATGACTACGGAATCAATAAGAGCCTAGCAGGATACGTACTAAATCAGTTTGAGAATGATGACTTCTCTCTATCAGAGATATCAAGAACGATTGACTCGGCATACAGCAACACACATAACTTCGGCACCAAGTATTACGAGGACGAAGAGGCCATCAATAACATCAAGCAGAGTCTGAGGAGGGGTGTGTCAAAAAAGGAGGTACGCCATCAGTTAGAGGAGTCAGACTTGGATGGTGCAACAATAGACTCCGTACTAAATAGGGTAGAGGAAGATAATACCAAGCAGATATTTTGGTCCAAGAACGACAAGGGTACAATAAAGATTGTACACATACTATTCAAGGACTTCTTAGAGGACAATGGATTCTACAAGTATTGTCCCGAGGGAAGTAAGAACTATGTGTTCGTTAAGGTTACCAACAACCTCATCGACCATACCTCAGAGAAGGAGATAAAGGACTTCGTTCTGCAACACGTCATAGACCTAGATGATATGTCTATCTACAACTACTTCGCAGACCAAACGAGACTCTTCCGTGAGGACTTCTTGACACTGCTATCTACCATTGACATCTACTTCATTGAGGATACCAAGGACACAGCATACCTATACTACAAGAACTGTGCAGTGAGCATCACCAAGGGAGAGGTTACACCGATAGACTACTTGGACTTGGGTGGATACGTTTGGAAGGACCACGTCATAGATAGGAACTTCAAGATATGTGATGGTAGTGACAGTGTGTATCGCAAGTTCATATCAAATATCTGTAGTGGAAACTCTAAGCGTGTGCTATCTATGGAGTCAACGATAGGGTTTATGCTACACGCCCACAAGAACCTATCGTACTGTCCCGCAGTGATACTAAATGACGAGGTGATATCAGACAACCCCGAGGGTGGCACAGGGAAGGGAATATTTATGAACGCCTTGGCACAGATGAAGAAGGTTGTTACCATTGATGGTAAGTCCTTCACATTCGAGCGGTCATTTGCATACCAACTTGTGAGTGCAGACACGCAGATACTTGTCTTTGATGACGTGAAGAAACACTTTGACTTCGAGAGGTTGTTCAGTGTGGTTACAGAGGGGATGACACTAGAGAAGAAGAACAAGGATGCTATCAAGATACCATTCAGTAAGTCACCTAAGATTGCTATCACTACCAACTATGCCATCAAGGGTGCGGGTAACAGCTTTGCGAGACGTAAGTGGGAGCTTGAGCTACACCAATACTACAGCAAGAACTTCACCCCATTGGATGAGTTTGGTAAGCTGATGTTCGGGGATTGGAACGATGAGGAGTGGTGCTTCTTTGACAACTATATGATAGGTTGCCTACAGATGTACCTAAAGAAGGGACTACAGAAGAGTGTGTTCGTGAACCTAAAGATTCGTCAGCTATCTGCTGAGACAACGCACGACTTCATTGAGTGGTGTGGATTGATAGAGGGACAGGAGTCAAACAGAAATCTTCAGGCGGGTATAAAGCTATACAAGCAGGACCTATACTTTGATTTCGTTCAGGAGTATCCTGACTATGGACCGAAGGCAAAGATGACAATCTCAAGGACAAAGTTCTACCAATGGCTCGTGTCATATGCAATGTTCAAGGAGGGCATCAAGCCCGAGGAGGGCAGAGATGCTCAGGGTAGATGGATAATAATAAAGATAGCACCGAAGGTAGACCCACAACAAAAGATATTATGAGTCAAGGGGAGGACTCTAAATCTCCCAACAATTTAAATCAAATACAATGAAACAATTAATTCTATTTGCATCAATGATGCTAACCTTTACAACCCTAGCTCAGTGGGATACTGAGCATTATGTAGATGACTTCGGTGAGGAGACCCAAGAAACCTTTTACTACTTTAATGCTGTGGGTGTCTTTAGTAACTCAGCCACAAGAAACAGTGACTGTGGATTCTTTATCAAGCGTGATGATAATGATGAGTCATACACCATCTCAATCTACCCATACAATAGGGATTCAAGAGAGAGTTGGACAAGCAGTACCTTTCAAGATGTAAAACTTAAGAAGCCTTCAGGAGATGTGGAGACGCTTAGTGGGTTCTGTTATAAGAAGGGTCAGGTATTATTCTCAGAGGAGGACTACCCAATATTCAAGGAGGCAATATCACAGAGCGGTGACTACACATTCCTTCTGAAGTATGATGGTAAGTATAGTGAGTCTAGCTACAAGTTTAACTTTACAATAGACTAGAGATGATTGAGTTCAGAGACTATCAGAACGACATCATAGCCAAGGGAACGGAGGTCATAAGAGATTATGGCTTCCTGTACCTAGCGATGGAGGTACGGACCGGGAAGACACTGACAAGCCTAGGTATTTGTGAACAGCTCAATGTTGAAAACGTTCTATTCCTTACAAAGAAGAAGGCAATCGGCTCCATCAATGATGACTACACCAAGCTATGCCCCGTAAACTTCAGCCTATTCACCATAAACTATGAGTCGATACATAAGATTCCTAATGTGAGATGGGATGTGATTGTATGTGACGAGGCACACTCTATGGGTGCCTTTCCTAAGCCAAGTAACAGAGCGAAAGCAGTGAGGCAGTTGATAAGAAAGAACGACCCAAGGGTTATCTTACTGTCAGGTACACCGACACCCGAGTCATACTCACAGATGTACCATCAGGTGTATGGTATACCAATGAACCCATTCAATAGACACGACACCTTCTATAAGTTCGCACACGATTGGGTGAACGTAAAGCAGAGAAAGATTAATGGTAACCTCATCAATGACTACTCGGGAGGTAAGAAGGACATCACCAAGGCTATGGAGCGGTTCACAATAAACTTCTCTCAGAAGCAGGCAGGTTTCGAGGTTGACACAAAGGAGCACGTACTTAGAGTAAAGCTCAGAGACGAGACCTATAGGCTTGCTAAGAGACTTGACAAGGACCTAGTAGTAGAGGGGAATGAGGAGGTGATACTTGCGGATACACCTGTGAAGCTGATGTCAAAGCTACATCAGATATACTCAGGCACAATAAAGTTTGAGAGCGGTAAGTCTATGGTGTTAGACCATACCAAGGCTGAGTTTATACGTGATAGATTCAAGGGACAGAAGATAGGAATCTTCTACAAGTTTAAGGAGGAGCTGAACGCACTGAAGGATACCTTTGGTAAGGAGCTTCTAACCACTGAGCTTGACGAGTTTCAAGACACGGACAAGAGCATAGCACTACAGATAGTGTCAGGACGTGAGGGAATATCTCTACGTCAGGCAGATGCACTTGTGTACTACAACATTGACTTCAGTGCCACATCATATTGGCAGAGTAGAGACCGTATGACAACAAGGGATAGACTCAAGAGTGATGTGTATTGGGTCTTCAGTGAGGGCGGTATCGAGGATGATATATACAAGGCCGTGTCCAAGAAGAAGACGTACACAGTTAACTATTTTAAAAAGGAATTCGTACATTTGTATGGATGACTGAACAACAAATTCAATCAAGGAGAATCAAGGAGCTAGAGTCTAAGGGATACTATGTCATCAAGCTTGTTAAGACAAATAAGAATGGGATACCCGACCTAATAGCTATACCACCGAACTCAAATGTCTTGTTCAGCGAGATTAAAAGACCCGAAGGAAAGGTGTCTAAGTTACAGGAATACAGACTAAAAGAGTTAGATGACTATGGATTCAATACGGAAGTATATAGAGGCTGAAGAGATTTACTACGACATAGATGGTGACGTTATACTAGAGCTAGCAAACCTAGACTATGAATACTCAGAAGAGATTATACTTCAGCTAGATTACTTTGAGCCGTGCTTAGAAAAACAGAACCACTTCTCTCAGAAGGTAGGTGGTGTGGTCAAGCACGATAGTCCATACTTCTTTGAGATTGAATACATAAAAGAGGAAGAGGGTCTCACCACATTCCTATCTATAAAGGAGATAGACTGTGATGATTACCTAGATTACATTAATTCAAATCAAATACTAATCAAATGCAAAGACACACAAGAAACCTCAGAGAGGTTAAAAAGCTTAAAGACATTGTTGGAGTAGTGTTCGGGGTGGACGTAGACGAAAAGTCTAGACGTATGCCACACCCATCTGCTCGTGCAGTATTCTCTAAGGTGCTAAACCTAAAGGGATACACACTCACTGAGGTGGGTAGTATGATAAACAAGAGCCACGCAACAATAATCCATTACATAAGAGGCCTAGAGGCTGAGGTTAAAACCAATCAACAGCTACGTATTAAGTATCAAGAGGTTCAGGATATGTTCGTTACTGACACTGACCCAATACATAGTCTCTCTAGTTTCGAACTAAAAAAAGAGGTAATCTCTTTGAGAAAACAAAACAAAAAACTATATTTGGAAAAAGAGTCTTTGATGTCTATCATAAAAAAGAACAAGGAAGATGATAAAATATATCTAAAAACCTTTGAGCTGATAAAGACAAGGACAGGAAAAAAAGAAATAGATAAACTTAAGAACCACCTAACAAGATATTTCAATGGAGTACACAAGTGATGACATACAGAGGGCTATCTCAAAGAAGGGATGGTCAACCAAGCAGAAGACAGATGAGCTACTAAGGATGGACTGCTGTATGTACGCATACCTAGGCAGTGACTCCAAGAGAAGTGAGGTAGAGGAGACACGCAAGTCATCCAAGAGAATCTATAAAGCTATTAAGGAGATAGACGAGTCCTTAGGTAACACAATCATAAACGCCATAGACTCCTGATGAGTATCTCAAAGGCAGATAACGATAGGCTCATTCATATTAACTTTACTATGAATGAAATCCACGACTCTGCCGATGCGATATATGAACACCTAATTGATAGAGAGTATGCTCAGGTACTAGACCACATAGAGACCATTCAGTTTGTATTAAAGACACTAGAAGAGACGATAAGAGATGGAGAAGAAGGTATGTAGAAAGTGTAATGAGGTAAAAGAGCTTGATAAGTATTGGTCAGCAGGAATAAAGAACGGTAAGAAACATCTCAGACAGACCTGTATCACCTGCTATGGAGATGTAAAGAAGGACTACGTAAAAAGAAAGCGTGAGTGGTATAACAGTCTAAAGAATAACTTGAACTGTGATGAGTGCGGATACTCTAAGCTTACACACAAATCCTTTAGCTCACACGCTCTACAGTTTCATCATCACAATGATGACAAGTCTTTTGCTGTGGCAGATTACTTAGTGAAAGGATACTCTAAGAAAAAGATTGTAGAAGAGATTAATAAATGCAGGGTGCTATGCTCACGTTGTCACGCAGAGGAGCACGATAAATCAAATTAAATATGTCAAATAATATATTACAACAGATAACAGAGGAGTTCCCTGATGAAACATTCTTATACCCCACAGGATACGAGGACTGTGTGGTAGGTCTTGAGTACGCAAGCAACTCATTAGTGATGGACTCCAATAAGATGATAGACAAGCTCATCAACGAGGATGAGATGACTGAGGAAGAGGCTCAGGAATTTTTCGATTACAACATTGCGGGTAGCAAGGGAGAGGGATTTCCTATATATGTATACATACCTGAGTAGCAATGAGGTTTGAGTCCGAGCAAGATTTAAAGAGGGAACGTAAGGCCATTGATACATTTGTAAATGTGTTTGGTGGCTCCGCTAAGAAGCTCGGTCCTAACGATGTAGACTACAAAGTATTTGATAAAGACAATAGCTTAGTCGCTTACGCTGAGGTGAAGGGTAGACTGCGTGTGTTATCACAGGCATACCCTTTGCCGATAGCGATACGTAAGTTGGTAAAGCTATGCGACAAGAGACTGAATCCTGTAATGATATGGGCCTGTGATGATGGCATCATCTATGCCAAGGTTAAGGATATCTATGGTGACATTAAGTGGGGTGGTAGGAAACCACGACAGGGTGCAGTCAATGACGAGGAGCTGATGGCTTACTACGATAAGCAGCGAGCCTTTAAGTACATCAGGTATTCTTAGATGACTTTCTCTTTCTCCTGTTATTCTTACTAAGCTTTGACTTCTTGAAGCCATTGGTAGCGTAGTATAACTTCACCTGCTTATCGGTAAACATATTCCCACTAGGGCTAACATTCTTATTCTTTCCTATCTTTCTAAATGGCATATCTTATTTTTTCTTCTTTATCCTTTTTCTTCGTTTACGTTTTTTAGGCCTTGATTTTTTGTCGGATGACTCCTCCTCATCCTTCTTCTTTCTTTTGTTAACCTCAATCGGAACATATATAATATCCTTAGACTTCGCAGAGCCGGGTCGATAGCTATATGACACGCCTAATAGGTCGTACATATTCTCCTCATACCTATTCTCCTTGAACTTCTCGAAGCTTTCCTCCTTAGCTATACGTTCACCATCCTCATCCTTCTTTTCATACTCCTTACGTAGAGCGGTATCATTACTATCAAACCACGACCTTAGTTGGTCTACCGCAGCTAGTGGTGTCTTGCTAGGTATACCAAGACCATACTCAACTATTCTTGTGACTGCTGTTTCAAAACCACCTTTATCTCCTATCACCATATCGTAGTACGAGCTAGTAAATATCTGAGATATAGGGTCTGTGTATCTAGACCTAGGTTTTTTAATAGCATCACTATACCCCCACCACCAAGTATCTACCGCAGTGTTAACAGTACCACCAATTAAGGGTAGGTTGTAAAGCTGATTGATACCAAACATTGCCTCCTTATATGACTCAAGTACCTGCTCCTTATCCAAATTAATTTGATATCTATCAATTAACATTTGGTCTTCACTAGATATTTTCTTACCCCTCTTCAAAGCATTCTTTGCCTTGCTAATACGGTCCATCTGTTCCTCTGTTAGCTCATCATCATCACCATCATCACCTGTTAAAAATGGGTTTACTGACGGGTCTGCAAATGGGTTGTACTTAAATATATTTGCGGTCAAAGCAAACAGTACGTTTGCAACGCCTAGGTTTAAGAAGAGCTCTCTATATTCTTTTGTTGACGGCATCTCCTTCAGGCTACCCTCTGTTACTGCATTTGCAGTACCTCTTCTAATGTTAGTTGCTGACTGCATAACCTTGTTAAGCTGTAGGAATAGTGTGCTTCCAAACATTGTGAAAGACCTTACAATCATATTGCTATCATACTGAAGACCTATCTTCTCTGTAGCCCTACGTGTCTGCTGTGTTGCATTGTAGTCATTGAACCTCTCCAATGCTTCCTCAGGGCTCATACCCTTACGGATATTGTTTCTATACGCAACCATATACCCCATCACACCTGCAGCATCCCCAACAAGCGTTGGTGAGTTAGCAATAATCTTTGCCTTACGAGCAATCCTTTTTAGCCTTGTTCTTCGGGTACGCCCTGACCCATATGTCGCACGCTGCCCTGTCTCTAACCCTGCTAGGTCAGCAGTCTTAAAGCTCTGACGCATCCTGTTTCTAAAGTTAGCTGACACATCCATCGCCTGCTTAAATGTTGACCTCTTTTGGAAAAAGGCAACCCATCCTGACTCTGCCATAAATGCTAAAAAGTCTAAGGTACTATCAATGATAGGTATACGACCCTTGCCTGTCACACCCTTATCAAAAAGCTGATAGTCAGCGAAGGCATTTACAAATGATGTTGCCTGCTTAGGTAGCTGTATAAACTTAAGGGCTAGTGCCACGCCTGTAAACTTCTCTTGAAGCCTTGAAAATATAGGATTGTTTAATCTAAACAGGTCCTGCATAGCGTTAGGATTTATAGCGTAACCTACACCCCTTGTCATAATACTGTCTAAATTAGTTGCATCTAATAATTTCTTAACACTAGGTGTGTGATTCATTATTACATTAAGCTCCTTAGTACCCTTTGCATATGACTTAAACCTTTCCATCTCTGTGATGTGTGTGTCTAGCTCCTGAGTAAAAGAGAATCCTGTTATAGCTATAGGATTCTTAGTATTATTCCTCTCCTTCAATGCTGATGCCTGCTGTGCTGAGAAGACCTTACTAAACTCACCCTGCTGCAATGATGTTGCTAGCTCAGCATTCTTTTTCTTATCTGTCTTTTCGCTTATTGTCTTTACAGGGAAGTAGTTCTCAACATAGTTAAGGCTCACGTCATTAACATCCTCATACACCTTATTGATACTCTCATAGTATGTTGAGCTTAGGTAGTCAACAATCTTATCTACCGCCTTCACCGCAGGTGCTCCAATGAACTCCTCAAGTTTCTTTATCTCAGCCTTTCCAATACCCTGCTTCTCTAATCTATCTCTCTGTTCATCGTTACGACTTATAGCAATTATCCTTGCCGCCTCATCCTTGTTTAAAGTAACAAAATTCTCTATAACATTAGTTGACCCAAGCCTTACATTATTTAATTTTAACTTATCCTCTTTAAAGCTTGAAAAGCTATCGTTAAGCATTTTATACAGACCATCTAATCCCTTGTCAATACCATCAATGGTATTTATATTATTATCAATAGCGTCAGTGGTATTAAAATAACCCTTAAGGTTATTCTCCTCCATACGGTTGAGTCTCTTATATATGTTCTCGGTAAAGAAGTTACCCTTCCTGTCTAGACCATTTGTAAGTGTGCCTAGATGCTTCAGATAGTTGGCAAATAATCCTTTCAATACCTTACCCTCGGTTGCAAAAGCTAGATTAAGATACTGCCTTACATTCTTTACAAGCTTACCATCCTTGAGTAGGTTCTTTTTTATCTGTTCTCTTCTTGCTCGTAGCTGTGCATCATTAAGAGGGACAAGTGATGTGCTACCATCCTCGTTAACAACCTCATCAAATAGGTATGGATACCCCTCGCTGATATCTTTGTTTGCCTGCTCTCTAAGGCTATCATATATCTCCTTACGAGCAAGCCTCTTACCTTTGAGTCGCTCTCGTGATGCCTTTGTCTCAGCCTTAATATCTGCTATCACATCGTCAAGTGCCTCAAGCTCTTGGTTGTTTATCTTCCCTAGCATCTCAAATGCCTGAGCCTTAGCAAAAAGCTCACGTTCCTTTTCTGTAAGTTCCTCGTTATTATTTACCTTGTCAAACAGCTCGAATATCTCAGCCTCTCTCTCGGTCATCTCCTTTGCTATCTCATCAAACACCTCAGCGTTACCATCTATAGCAGCGTTGATAAGAACCGCAGCCTGCTTGAAGAACGGTTGGTCCTCTGCTGCTACACGTGCACCACTCTTCCTACTCTGCTTAGCCTTAGCCTGAATATCTTTTAGAATCTTCTTAAGCTTTGACTCTCTCTGCTCTCCTCTAAATTTATTTACCTCCTTTAGAACTGCTGTTACTGCAGCCTGATAGTTTTCGGGTGTAGCCTTGTCAACAATCCTATTAAGCCTATTGATATCTGCCTGTGAGTATTCTCTTGACTTTGGTAGGGTGTCCTTGATTAGGTTCTTAAGCCTAGTCTTAGCCTCCTGTAAACCAACCTCTCCGGTAATCACATCCTTGATACGCTGCTTGATACCTGCAATCTCCTGTCTTACCTTAGCGTTTGCCTTGCTCTTTAGTGTCTTGTCAAACTCTTTAACAAGCTCAAGCTTTGTCTTGTCGGACTGCTCCTTATAGGTTGGGTCCTCACGAAGCAGCTCCATTGCCTTCTCTCTAGTCTTTGCGGGTGAGTTATTCTTAGCAAACTTCGCCACCTCTTCTCGTAGTCTAGTGAACATCTCCTGTCCCTTCACGGCACCACCCTCGATATTACCAAAGATTGATGGCATAGTAACGTCAGTCTCTATCTCAATCTTCAGTGCCTCATTAATATTCCTAGCCTTGTATCCAATAGCCTGAAGCACACCCTTTATCTCAGCGTCCTTGAAGCCATCCTCCCTAGCCTTATTAATAACTGTCTGCATATCACCCTTCAGGTCTATACCCTCGTCTGCCATAAGCTGTAGGGCATCACCCATATCCTTGACCTCTGCACCCTCAAAGAGCTGCTCGCCTGATAGCAGGTCAACACTTACCGCCTGCAGGAACTCATTCAGTGATATGGTCTTTAGCTGTTCGGCACTCAATTTTGATATACCCGTAAGCTTCTTAACGAAACCATACAGGGTATTAAGCCACTCCTTAAAGTTCTTCTTCTGTGCCGCCTTCACAAACGACTCACCCTTGTCACCGATGGCTGTAGCCAATGCCTCCTCCTGAACGTAGTCATTTATCTCCTGCTCAGTAGCACCATCCTTTGTCATCTGCTTGATGACCTTCTGATACGCAGGATTGTTCCGTACCTGAGCCTCATAGTCAGTCCCCTTGATAAGGTCCATACCCTTCTTGTAAATCTCAGGGGCAGACTCCTTAGCCACGTTCATCCATATGTGACCGAACTCGTGTATCGGTGTGTTGAAGTTCTCAAGTGATGGGTTCAGGTATAGCTTCCCTTGGTACACTGCACCATATACCTTTTGATTTTTCTTTGTAAGCTTCTTTGTTCCTGTCTCCTTTAGTAGTGCGTCAAACTCTTCCTGTGAGGTAAGAACCTCCACAGATGGGAAGGTCCTCTTAAGGACTGCTACAAACTTCTCATACGATGAAGCCGTAGGAGATTGTACCTTCCTAGATTTTGATGCCTTCATTGATGCGGAACGCATCTCATTAGACCTTGCTTCCTTGCTTGTTATCTTTCTTCCTGACTTCTTCTTTACTAGACCCACTAACTTTACCTCAAGGTTTCTAGCTACATCCTTTAACACATTGAAGAACGGTGTTGTCTCTGTAAGTATACCAACAGCCCTACCTCTAATATATACAGGATAGTTAGGATGTTCAGGTAGTCCTTCTTCCTTCTGCTGCTCAGGGGTAATCAGTGCCTCGTCCTTTGTCTTTTTAGTTATCTTATTTCCTGCCTTGTCAGTTACCTCAAGCACCATAGTCATAGCACCTGCAGGAAGGTCAGCAACAAACTGCTCAGCATTCATCTCTCTGAGCCCTTCTATGGTAATGTTATTCTCTTGAAGCTTTACCCCAATACCTGTACCTGCCTTGACATCTCTAGACGGTACAACCTTCTTAAGTAGTGCTGCCCTCTCATCCACTCCAAGCTTCTGTAATCCTTTCATTGCCTGAGATAGCGTCTTAGAGCTTTCAAATACCTCCTTTATTCTAACAAAGTCTTTAGCCTTACTCTTAAGTACGTTCTCCTTCATCAGCTCAAACGTCTCCTGCTTCTCAGACTTAGGTAAGGCATTGAGTAGGTCAATAAGGGTCTCTCCCATAATACTATTTGAGTCAATAGCAGATGGTGACATATTATATACCACACTATAGTCAGACTTTATAGCACCATTAACAATCCCCGATGCTGCTGTTTTGTTTATAGATGCCCAAGCTACCTTGCCTCTTAGCCTAGGTATCAATGGAAAGAATGGTCCTCCCATTCTCTTATCATCAACCTTCAGTTGGTCAGCCATAACTAGACTTATCTTCTTCCCTACTAGGTCCTTAAGACCCATACGTTCTAAGCCCTCAATTAACTTACTGTTCTCCTTTACCTCGATTGTTATTATCTCAGCTCCCGGAGCAGGGTTCTCTGCATTGAATGGGTTCTCTGATATCTCACCGTTGTTCTCTTGGATGACATCATCCAATAGCTTGTTAGCCTCCTCTAATAGCTTAGCTTTAGCCTTCTCAGAAGTAGCCTCAGCCTCAAGCTGAAACTGTGCACCCATATCAGTGAGCTTACCTTTCAGCTCCTTGACCTTAGCGTTCTTCTCCTTACGTGCCTTGGCCAACGTATCCTTTCTTTCTTTTCGCTCCTTGTCCTTGGTCATTCTGTCTGTGACCCGTCCATCAATTGTCTTTATCTGCTCCTTAATCTTAGCCTCCTTCTCCTTGAAGCTATCCTCAACCATAGTTATAGCACTACGGATACCATCAGCTGTGGTGGTAGGCATCTTCTCTTCTGTGAAAATCTTGCCGTACTGTTTCTTGTTATCGTTGATTAATTTCTGCTCAGCTTTTGTGGTCTTATATGTCTTCTTCTCTTTGTTCGCAGCAACTTTTTTCACCGCTATCGCACGAAGCTTATCGTCAACACCTGTATCCTTCTTAGGTGCTTCCTTCTTCGGAGCCTCTTTCTTAGGAGTCTCAACCTTTGTCTCAGTCTTTGGAGCTGCACGCATACCAAGAACCTCACGATATAAGTTCTCGTTCTCCTTCTTTATCTTTTTCTCAAAGGCTGTCACCTTCTCCTCAGTCTTGCCTTCAGCACGCATCTGTACCTTGGTGTTCAAACCAACAAGTACATCCTTAATCTCCTGCTCAGACATCTCATTGTTGTTGTACCTATCCTGCTGCTCCTGTGTTACCTCAGGAACCTTTCCATCCTCAATCACCTCTTGCGTCTCAGCTATAGGTGCCTTCTCTGTGGTAGCCTCCCTAAGATTTCTATCCAACTCAGCAAGCCTCTCAGCCCTAGCCTTATCCTTATCCGCCTGCTCCTCTTTAGTAACAGGTGCTTCCTCAGTAGTCACCTCTTCCTCAACGACAGGCGCCTCTTCTTCAAGGGCTCGAACCTCATCTAACTTCTCCTGAGTAACTTCTTCAACTGCCGCCTCTGCTACAGGCTTGCTTTTCTCCTGTGTCTGTGTTGCTGAAATAGGTGCGCTTTCTTTTTTAGCAAGAATTTCTTTAGCTCTAGCTTCTATCTGCTCGGAAGTAATACGTTTCTTTTCACTACGTCTCCCCATACTACGAAGCATCAAACTTTTTTTCTCTTCTTCTTTTTCTAATTGTTCTTCCGCTTCTATTTGTAAATCAGCCCTGCTTTCACTACTTTGATTACTCCATAAATTATCTAATTCCTCTTGAGTTAGTTCAGCAACCTGCTCGGTCTCAGCCATCTCCTTAGGGGTTACCTCTTCCTCAATCGCAGACTCAAGGTCTAATACCTCTTGGTCTTCTTGTTGCTGTGCTTGAAATAACTCATCAACTCTAGCGTCAATATCTTCTTGAGTAGGCTCGTACTTCTTACGAGTACCCTTAACTTTGTCACCCTTAAATCCTTCTCGTCTATTTTTTCGTCTAATCTTACGATTCTCTTTCTTTAACTCTCTTAACGCTTGCTTCTCTAGTTTCTCACGTTGCTCCTTGGTAGGTGTTATCTCTTCCTTGGTCTCAACCTTCTTTTTTGCGGCCTCTTTCTTGATAGCCTCCTTCATATCCTTACCTGTACGGTAGTCATCAAAGGTACCCTTGTATCCCTCCTTAACAGCGGTCTCATACTCACCCTTCTGTACGTTTGCTCTCTTGTGTGCCTCAGCAGATATTAATGTGATGTCCTCATCAATAATCTCTGACTGACGCTGTAGCTCTTTTGTGGTACGCTTGTCCTTGTTCTGCATTGCGTCCTTGATTTCTCTCTGCTGCATCATCAACGCAAGTATCTGCTTCTGTGCCTGTGAGTCGAACTCAGGGTTTATCTCAGAGGCTTGACCTATCATATACTCATAGTCAAGCATTGTCTTGTCTGCCTCCTCTTTTGTCATTGGGTCTTTAGGGTCTGCAGCCCTAGCGTCAAGGTTCTTCTTCTGTAGCTCTAATATCTCAGGGTTACTTCGATACATCCTAAACAGATTGTATGCATTATCGCTAATCTCTGCTACCTTATTACTTCTGTTCGCAGCAGTAAATGCTGAAGGCATACCCATAGCAAAACCACCAACAGCCTCGGCTGCAGCAGCGTGAGCAACCTCTCCTAGGAAGTCCCAATTTACAGAACCAAATTCGGTAGTTGGATTTAACAAGTCTACCGACTGCTTAAAGTAATCCTGCCCCTTTGCTGCATCATATATCTCCTTACCAAACACCTCGGCTATCTCTTGGGCGGCTCCTGTCTCAGCCTCAGAAAATGTAGAGCTAGCTAATAATACACCACCACGAACAAGCTTGTTCTTTACCTCGTTCTCAATTATCTCAGTGAATGTTCTCTTTGTTCCCGCCTTTGCTATCTGCTTACCGCTTGATAGACCAAACTTCGTTAATCCATTTACTGTTAATCTACCTACAAGTGATGAATTGTTTAATGCACCCCTGAAACCTGCACGCTCTAACACACCTATCACTATGCCTACAGGTACAGTAAGCAAAAGCTTTTCGTTCTCAGAGATATTTGCAAACGCAGGGTTATTCTCCATCTCCTGATTTATCATATCAGTACCCATTGCCATAAATGAAAACATTGAGGCACCACCCGTCATCATAGCAGGCATAGAGCGTACCAATCCAAATAGTCCCTCTGTTATTATACCTCCTGACTCTTTAGCCTTCTGAACATACTCCTCTGTTAAGCCTGCCCCCTCAGCTATTGCTCCACCAAAAAGGTTTCTTATGCCCGGTAAATTATCTTTCTTGAATTTTTTTCTTGCAGAGTCAGTGATGTATCCCTCCTCATACTCATTATAGAATGCATTGTTTATGTTAGCTATTAGGTCAGCAGTGAGACTTGTTGTTCCCGACAGAACATCCCCGATACCATAACCAAACTCGCTAATCACTGTAGCAGGTATAGAGCTTATATCCCCCATATCCTCACGCATACTGCTGTAGTCATTATCTTTAGAGAAGGTACCGTTCATTATATCCTGACCCACAGTATTCTTTAGCTTTTCGTGCTGTAATATTAGCTCTTTATGTTTTGCCTCAGTCGCTTGATATGTCTTGTTGTAGTTACTAACTCTTTTTTGTATGGATTCAGCTAGATTTTTATAGGCATTACTCTCAGGGTTTAGATTCTCTAGCTCCTTGTTTAGTAGAAATATATTAGTCTCTTCCTTCTCTCTGTATCTATCAAGAGCATCTAAGTCCTGAGCATCTTTCTCCATCTTTTTAGACACCTCACGGATATATCTTTTCTGTCTAAGAGCCTGAGTCTTTGCGTCTTTTGTTGACTGATACTCTAGTGGCATACCCTTCAACGCCTGCTCTACAAACTCTTGGTCTGATAGTGTGTCTGCGTAGTCGTTGTATCCATTTACTAAAAACTTCTTAAGTCTAATTGCCTCGGATGTATCTCCAAATGTAGGGTCAAGGTTAAACTCTTCAACCTGTCCGTTGGGTGCAGTAACCTTCATAGCGTCACCTCCACCTGTTTCCTCAAACTGAAAACCGTATGGCTTGAATCTAAGCCTCATTGTAGGTACAGAGAATTCCTCCTCACTATCAATTATATTTACAAACCTCGTCTGCTTTATTGCTGCATCAAAACCAACGTCAGGAGGTAACATATTAGGGTCATAATACTCACCGTTTACCTTAACAAAACCTGCGTCTTTCTTTAGCTTATCTTCGTACCTCTTTACCTCAGCATCATATAGAACCTTTGCAGCCTGCGGGTCTGTCCCTATAGCGGATAAATCAACATCAAGACCCTCTGTTGGCTTAATACCTGAGACTACCTCCTCAAAGGTTGTAATCTCAATAGGTTTACCATCAGGCCCTGCACTAAGATAGTTGGTCTTCTCAAGCTCTTTCTTCTTTCGAATTACTTCCTTCTCAATCTCTGATGTCTTCTCTGTAACATCCTTGTCTAGAGCTATCTTGTTAAGCTCAGACTTAGCCTCTGACTCTAGCTGATTTACATATAGTCTCTGATTTTCTTTTCTCTTATATAGGTCGGGGTCGTTAAGATTAACCTGTACTATTGGTCCTCTGTTGACACCCCTGATATCAAAGTCATCATACTGCCTAACCATAACAAGGTTCTCTTGCATCTGCATCTTCTCTTGCATCTGCTTAGGCTTAGGTGCAAAAGGTTTTGAAACATCAAAGAAGTCAGCAGCTTCCTGTTCTGCTATCTGCTGTTCTGCTATCTGTTGCTCACCGAGCTCAGCCTTCTCCTGAATAACATCAGTAACCGATGGTAATCCCAATGAAGAAAGTCCCGAAGGAGATACCGTATCTTCTTTTTTTTTTAATGGCCCTTCCTCCTGTACATCAACCTCTACAGCCTCAACACCTGACGGTGCTTGTTGTACCCCCATCAACACATTAAACTCTTCAGGAGATTTTGAGTATCCCTCTCCTACAAAAAGGTCGTACATATCCCTTCTAGCATTTTCATTACGATTCATTAGTATTCTAAACTCTTCAGGAGACTTACTGTATCCATTTCTAACAAAGAGTTTATATGCATCATTTATTGCTTCTTCGTTCATTGTATGATATTATTAATATTGTGAACCTACACCTTTACTGTTATTTACTTTTCTTCCTTGCGCTCCTGCTTTCCGGTATGCATTAGTAATATCTTCACTCTCAATCTGTGCTGCAGCCTCAATAAGTATATCTTGAAGCGGAGTGGTTTTGGGAAATACCTCGTCCCCCACATATATCACTTCTTCTCCTTCTTCTCCTTCTTCTCCTTCTTCTGCTTCTGTTATTGATACATTATATTGTGAGCCCCAATCTCTTATGTCTTTAAACGCCTGAACAGTGGCATCAGGATTACCTGTTAAATATGAATCTGCGGCTATATTACTTAATCTACCTTTAATCTCTCTTAGCTTTATTTGATAAAGCTCATCAGCCTTTTTATTCTCTTCTCCTTTTAACTCTCCGGTTGTTTTACCTCGTGATTGAAACCCTCTTTGATATTGAATCGTTCTGTTTAGTCCTGCGTCTACACTCTCTGCAATCTTATCACGCATATGCTTAAGCAACTTCTTACCTGACTCTGACTCAAAGTCAGGCATTGCTATACCACCCTCAGGCTGCTCAGGGTTTGGAACCAAAAGTATTGTGTGCTCATTAATCTTTCCTGTCTCAGGATTTATTTTTTTCAAATCTTCAGGGTTTCTTGTAAGCTGTATAAGCTGACCGTCAGGACCATACTTAATAAAGTCTCCCAACGCACTCAATGCATTCAATGGGTTGCTCTCAAACTCAGCGATAATCATATCGTCCAATGACTTCTTAAAGTCAGGCATATTACGAACGTCATCAATCTTTGTGGATGCACTACCACTCTTTTTTAATGTCTCAAACTTCTTAGCGAAGTTATCAACAATACCATCAATAGCCCCTCCTGAATCAAACCTATCGACCTGAGAGCTCAATGCAAACGCTAACTCCTGAACGGTTCTAAAATCTGATGGGTTATCACTCATCTTAACAGTATAGGGATTGGTGTTTGCATCGTATGGCTTATTTGGATTCTTAGGAACCTTCTTGCCTATACTAACCTTTCCTGTGGTAGGATTTATATATGGCATCGTAGATGTTAGGTTTCCAAAACCTTCAACCTCTCCAAGTAGGAATCCCTCATACATCCCTGATACGCCTGTCTTTGCTCGCTCAGCATACTCACCATACTTCTCTTGATAGTTTTTCATCATATCAAATATCTGAGTGGTACCCTGCTTAATGTTCTCTCTACCCTTGAGGTAGTCTCTAAGCTTAATCTTTCCTGACTTAAGTAGACGTAGCTGCATTAGGTTGTAATCCTGAGCATCAGCAGCATAGTTAAGTGAGTATTCGTTCATACCCTTATGCTCACCCTGCGGTGAGTTAGATAGGGTCTGCCCATACTCAAATGAGTCCTTATCAATCTGAGCCTTTAAATCATCTCTTCTTTTCTGTTCATCATTAAGCGTGTCAGACATTGACTTACCTACCGCATTCCAATCTATTTGGTCCTCAGCATTCCTCTCTGCGTATCCGTAGTATGTTGCCATTTTATCTTGGTATTGTTAGTCCTAAATTCGCACTCTGTTGTAAGAATGGATTTGCATATAGCTCATTTTGATTCAGGCTTGTAATATTAGGTATTGATGTTGGTATAGGTCTGCCTGTCGCTAAATCCATACTAAGATTTCTTTGCCCTTGAGTATCTTGACTAAACTGAGCCAATACATCTCCCGGTGCGGTAGTTGATTTTGTGGTTCCTGCACCTGATTTGTCTTGCTTATATAGCTCAGGCATTTCGGCTATCTGACCTACTGCACTTATGCTACTATCTATCCCCTGTTGCAGTGCTGCTTGTCTAGCCTGCTCTGCATCTCTTGCTGCTAGCTGTGCGCCCTCAGCCTCTTGAAGGTCAATCTGTACGTTTATATCTCTTAGCCTTCCTTCCTCAGCCGCCTGCATCTGCTCTAGTTGCTCTAGCCTTTGAGTCTTAGCGTCAGCAATCTGTCCCTGCATCTGTTGGCCCTGAGCCAATGCCGCTGTAGCCCCACGCATACCTTGAACACCAAGCTCTTGAAAGCCTGTCATCATCTGTTGCGTCTGTGCGTTAAACATCTCACGCTGTCTCTCGTATGGGGTGTCGCTGATTGTTAGTGCGTCATATACATTTACATCGAGCCTCTTACGAGCCTCCTTTATAGCCTTTGCCGCTTCGGCATTGGCTTCCTGCATCATCTTCTTCTGTTTGTTTGCCTGTGCAAATGATGCACCTGCTGATATCGCTTTGGTCGCTAGACCAATCGCTGCTAATACGCCCATAGATATTTATTTACCTACAAAGATAATAAATTTAAGGGAAAGATTTCATCATCTCTGTCTCCACCGCAAAAAGCTCAGTGGCAGTGGTGTCTGTGTTGGTAAGTTTGAACTCACAGTAGTGCCCTAATATCCCGTGTGACTCAGCAATCTGATTCTTTATAAACATAAAGTAGTCTGTCTGTCCCGGAGGTATTGCACCCGCAGGTTCAGGTGCGGGCGGTTGTGTGTTTACCACAATCTGATTCACTCCCGCAGGCAGGTCAATATTTATTGCTGTAACTATACCACACCGAGTAGGCGTTGAGCTGCCAACGACAGGTGACGGAATAAAGTATAACGTATCACCAATACTTAGGATGCTACCGATAGATGTATTGACATTGAAGTTTACCTCTACCGCTGTAGGTGCTGCAGAGTTTACGCTTGTTGAAGAGCTGATACCATTTAATGAACGTAGTGGATACTCGTTTTCACCCGCAGGTGTAGCTCCCGTGTTTCGCATAAATGCAAACCAAGCCCCCTCCTTCTGAACAAACCAATCAGCACTGATGCTACCTGTGGTCTGTTGGTCTGAGATAAACGTCCCTGACCACGCTGAGTCTGACTCAAGCATAATGGTCTTGAACAACTTATTCTCTAAGGGCTGCTCATTTATTACACTTGTTATCGTAGAGCTATACTGAACATCATAGTAGTTGTTCCTAGTCTCATTTGTATTGTGACGATATAGGTCACCACCCTTGAATGAGTATAGGTAGTTGTTCATACCTATCATCATATCAGGGAAGTATGAATAGAACGATGGGAATCCCTTTGTAGATTCACTGTATGTAAGCGTATAGTTTCCTGTCAATCCTGCCATATCTTAGTTGTAATAATCGTGAATAATATATAGGTAGTCACCATTGCTTCCGCTAGGCATCACAAATAATCCTGTCACCTCAGGCAATAATATCGGTGATGGTGTGATGTCAGTAGCTGCTGACAATAAACTACCAATACCTATCTCAGTATTAGGGAACAATGTATTACTTCGTAGGTACATCAATCTGTTTCCTGAAGAGAACTTGTAGTCATCGCTAGGTGGTATCGCATTACTGATAACGCTAACCGCTGACCCGTCTGCAGGTATAATACCTCCTCCTTGGAAGGAAGGTATCACGCTGTAGTCAGCGATTACAAATGGTCCTGCTGCTGAACCTAATGTTCTAAATGCAATCTGCTTAGAGTGTAGTGGCGATGTGTACGTGCCATTTACCCATCTGTATTGATTGTGTATGAACTTACCTGCGTCTGCAGGGTCAGTGATACATACGTTAATTATTGTTAACTCATCTCCTGATGGACAACCAACAGTAAGCTCAACCGTTGCGGTTGCCTTTCCTCCCGGTGTCGCAGGTATCGCTGTTATCGTTACATTACCCTCAGTTGGTAGAGGTGTACTCTTTGTAAATAATAATGGAGAGCCAACACCCTCTGCGGTTGCTGTAACTGATGAGCCTGTATATGACTCAGCTATACTAACAGACGCTCCTACTGTTAGTGACGTTACGTTATATGTAATCTCACATCCTCCAACGTTCTGACCGAAGTCAACAGCAAATGTCAATGCCTCCTGTTCAGTCACTGTAACAGTCCTTGTAACACCACAGTTATATACGACCTCCTCTGCAGGAAGTGGTGTAGTGTTAGAGCTAAGAACATACTCATTCATATATGGGTCAAAGGCTCCAAGCTTCTGTGTGTTAGCACTACCAATGAATAGGTCTCTAAACCAAGAACGCATACCAATCTCTGAGATTACGGTAAGCTGCTCTCCTTGTCCTGAGCCTCGTAGCTGTAGTAATACCCCACGCTTAGCGTCTGTAAAGAACTTATTGAATCCATACTGCACAAAGCTCTCAGGGTTCTGACTGATGCCATACTCCTCAACCCTTGCTATCTGTGTTCCTAGCACCTCAGGTACTGATGTAATTGCACTTCCTGCTGCAGCGTCAGATAAAAGGTTCTTACCTGCAAGCACGTATGATATCTTATCCTCCTGTAGTGTGAGTATATCTGTCTCCCTACCTGATAGAATCTGTATTGGACCGAATACCTCCTCAAGGTTCTTGAAGTTTAGTAGACCAAGATTAAACTCATTTAGGTTGTTGACATTTGTCTCAGTATTAAATACTCCACTGTATGTAAGTCCTGCAAACCTATCAGCCTCCTGATAGTCCTCAGCAGATGTAGAGAACGCTCTCTCACCTAGACTAAATGCCTTTCCTTTTATTGAGTCACGGATGCGGTAGCTCTCTACGCCATTACCATATGCGTAGCAGTTCCCAAAGTCAGTGTCAATAATCGCAGGTAATGAGCCTGTCTGTGTCTGCACATTCCCTGTATGGAATCCTGTCGCTTGGTCAATAGCATATGAGTCAGCACCCTCAAACCACACGTCAGGCAGTGCATCACTAGGCTCGGTCTCAAACGCTATTGTTGAGCCTGCCCTACTTATTTCCCATTCGGTTCTTACTGAAGATTGAATTTGACATTGAAACCCTCTTGTAACAAACCTAATCTCACCTGAAGTTAAACTTTCAAACCAAACATATTCAACAGAATTAAATACAGTTGAATCATAAGTTAATCCATAATTGTTTGCCGAAGAATTAGTGTCAGACGCTCTTGTTAAAATCGGAGTTGCACCACCAAAACCTGAAACTACCTTTTGATTGTTTAATACATCCTCTATATCATTATCATTGAACCATTCTATTATAGTGTTATAGTCATCAGGAGAAGTAAATTCTAAATCTATATTAATGGTAGATGCACTTGTAGTAAAAACACGATACTCAGCTTTAAATTTTATAGTTGAGCCTGCAGGTATATCTACATCAAAAGGTGCAGTTCCGGGAGTAGTTGATGAAGAGCCTGTACCTCCACTTAATCCATAGTATACCTGAGTAGGCCAATCACCTCCATCATTTTCAGTAGTAAGATTTTGACCCGGTGCAACTAATGAATTTATTGGAAGCTGTGCAGAAAAGTCATTTGCTAACATCTTCATATAAACACCTGCGGGAATATTCACATCAGGAAGAGTAAAAAAGTTTTCTATTTGACTAGATTTTTCAAGAACGGTCCCATACCTACAATCAGAAAGGTATCCGGTTGAATCTCTTTTTACTATAAGCCTTGAGCCTTCTTCAACTTTTTGAGCGTTTTCTCCATCAATTAAAAAATAAGTATACCCCGTACTTGGATTTGTAAAGTAAAAGATTGTATATATAGTCTCATACCCTGCCCTATCAGGCTTCAAGCAAAACTTATACCGTGTTGCAAACGATGGTGCCAACTGTTGAGGGGGTATTGTTACCTGAATCTTGTTCTGAAGATATGCGTTACCGCAAGGAATGTTAACCGAATTAAACTCACTAACTAATGCTGTGGTTGACCTGTTAAACTCATCCATATATATAATACCCACCTCATAGTTTCTATTGCTATGAAGACTTAAGGCTGATGGTGATGTTGCTATAGTTACTGATGCGGTTGCAATATTAAAATATTCATAAGAACTTGCTGATGGGGAAGAAACATTATCAACCCTACGCATCGCAAGCATAGTAAGTTCTAAATCATCACTACCAACAGACGAGCCTATAATCATACCCTCACCTGAATTTGGAGTAGCAGGTGATGCAATAGCAGATGTCTGACCCGACACATATTTAGTCCAAGTAGGGTATGGTGCGGAGCCTGTAAGAGAATCGGCTATATTACAATTATAATTATCTGTAAATGTTATACCACTACAAGAGGTCGGGTTCACTGCATCATACACAGGCTTTATATTGCCTGTAGGCAATGATGTTCCAATCTTATTTATAAAATCTGAATTTGTTGCTAAGTCGTGTATCGATGCAAAATCTTGATTTAAAACATATGTAAATGAAACAACAACTATTCCTGAATTTGTAGTGGGTGTATTGCTTGAAAATGAGTGATGATTAATATTTAAAAAAAAAGACAACACACTTCCTGCAGTAAGTTCAATGTTTTCAAAATCAACAATTAATTTACTTTCAGGAATTGTAACAGGACCATCAACATTAAATGTATACGATGCCAATGAAGTGTCTAAAGAGTCAATACTAATCTCACTCGATAATAAATCAGCGGTATACTCTAGCCTTGTTAGGCTTCCGTTCTTATCCTTTAGGTCATATCCATCAACGTAGTTACCATACACCAACCTATTACCCATAACTGTCTGTGCCTGAGCAAATCGTGGTACGTTGTCAAACAATCGTAGTAGCTGTGAGTCAGGTAAGACTGTGAATATCTTATTACTATTAAAGGCAAACGTGTAGTCGGTGTTATCTGCAAGTCCCTCCTCCTGCTTGTCAAGCTTCTGTATAACCTTTATAATACTATTCCCTGACTCCTTGAACAGCAGGTCAACACCAACCACAAGTGGACCACCTGAGTTATATGTTATAATAGCCTGATTCTTGGAGTTAACCATACCCTCATTAAGAAATGACTCAGGAGATAATGAAAAAGGCTTTGGTGCGAATGCAGGCTCAGAGAACTGTGAGGTCGCTGAGTATTGTTTGTCTGCATACTTATACCTGTATCCAAAGCATATGAATCGCTCATCTAGATAGTCCTCCTCCCCCGGAGTAAGGTTCAATGTAAATGTCGGTGCCTCTACAGGTGGCTTCTTAATTACAAGAAGTTCCTCAGCAGTAAATTGGTCTATGTTCGCATCAGGATTCTCATAGTTTCTTTTAACGTTAATAACCCTAGGTGCATTGTAGTCATCGGTAAAGAACAGTTGGTCCTCCACCAAGTCAATCCCTGTAACTAGATATGTTGGATTAAAGTTTAGTGTCGTATCTGTATTGCCACCATCGTCAATACTAATAACGTGATACACCAATGCGTCTACCTTTAGGTCTATTGACACTATAAGGTCAAGCTTGCCTGTAGCTCCAACACTGAATGATGGGTCGTGTACAAGCCAATACAATGTCTCATTAGCACTATCGTCAAGAGTACCTATACACCTTGCATTATTACTTAACGCTGTGCCGTTGTACTCCAATGATGTAACCTTAGTGTTACCCTTTGAGTTCTCAACGGAGCCTATCTCTGATGCCTCAGTAGAACCAAGTCTTACATTCAATGCATCAATATACTCACCGTTAGGCACAAGTCTTTCGTCCACAGACTTGTTCATCTTGCCTGATATAAAATGTCTCTTTAAATTCGCCATTTACTTAATCCATTTGTCCCGCCCTCTTAGGTTCTGTAGTAACCTACCGGGATGAATATTACTCATTCTAATCTTTGCGTTACGTAATAGTGCTGTCTTATTCTTTCTCGCTCTATTAATCATATACTCCTGAACACCATACTTAGAGTTCTGTAGTGCATATGTTATGTACGCATATACATAATCCTCAAAAAGTTTGTTCACCTGAACCAAGCTATCGTCACCATTCTCCATACCGTCAGACACATACTCAAGTATGCACTTCTCGTCAGACATTGATGAGTCAAAGTTTATTACACCTGCACGCTTATCTATCCTAAAGGTAGGGTTAGCGTTAGCAGTCTCTGTGTTAAGCCCGTAGAACGCTCCTATACCGTAGTCAAAGTACCAATAGCCATCGTAGTTGTATCCTAACATACCATTGAACTGACTAGCCTCGTTTAGATAGATACTCTTCTTTGTCCCTTTAATCCTATCTACATCCAATCCTGAATACTCAGGCTTCAATACATTCCCGTCTTGGTCAAAAAGAATCTTACAGTTGTTGTCCTGTAGATATGCGTCTGCACTATTAACCTGAATGTTCTCAGTCATTGGCCTCAACACACCATCCTTATATAGTGATATACGAACCCAATTCACAAAGTCAGGAGGTAGAACAAACCTTAGGTTGTCACACACGTCCAACTCTAAAACCTTTATCTCCTTGAACGCATCATAGTTCAGCTCCTGTATACCACGCTTAGCGTGGAACAAGACCTTGTATCTCTCCTCGTTGTTAATCATTGAGTGGTTACCCGTATACATAAGCATATAGTTGTTTACTATATCGTATAGGCTAACGTACTGATAGGAACCCCAATTAGCATTCTCAGGTGCGTTCCCATTATTCTCGTAGTATTCGTATTGTGATATGTATGCCATTATTTCTCTTGTTGGTCGTTATATTGCTCCTCTGCCTTACCAAACTGTACCGCTTGAATCTCTCTGATAGACATACCTGCGTACTGTAGAATCTTATTTACCAATTCAACTTGGTCATCTAAGCTAAGCTCAAAGTCTTGGTAGTCTGCCTGTCCGGAGTCAAACACAGGCTCACCGTTTGTCAAGGCTACATAGGTCCACTTCGGGTCCTTAGGGTATCTTATGTACTGACACTGTATCCCTGAGAACAATGCCGATGGATAGGCTGTAAGTATACCACCCTCCTGTGTGTATGCAGGAAACAATCTACTCGGTGCAGTAAGCATTGAGTTGTTAAGCATTGTAATCTTATTCTGAGTAACCTTGTCTAGCTCATTCTGCTTTGGACTAAATACCACATATGCTGATGCATTAGCTGTAAATATATCTGATGATAGAACCAATACGGTATCACTCAATACCTGAGTAACCGTAGCGTTCTCTAATGCAGACGGTGTGCGTAGATTAAATACCACATCCCCTACCTTTACACCATCACTAATAAATGTGGCTGTACTATCCTCTAGGCTATTTGCAAGCACCGATGTAGTTGCTCCCGTAGCTTTAGTTGTCTCATATGCCAACACCTTATTGATTAGGTAGTAGTCATCACCTGTATAAATCTGTGCAGGTAGATAGAACGTATTCCCTAGGTTGACAGTATTTAACAATGTGCTTGTGGTTGGTAGATAGTTTGTTACACCAAACATCTCAATCACCTCCTCGTATCCCTTCTTAATATCAGCGTATCCCGTACCTGACTGTCTAGCATTCTCCTTATTAATCTGATAGTTATAATTGAAAAAGTAGTTGTCAAATATATCTAGCTGTGCCTGTTTAGCAAACAGGTTAAAGTCTGATGGAGAGATGTATCCGTAGTTGTTCTTGTTCAGTATAGATAGAACTGTATTTCTTACTGAGTTAATCATTCGTTATCTTCTTTACACAAAGATAAGCAAAAAAAAAGAGGGCTCCTTAAAAGCCCTCCGTTTCATAGTTTATAGTTAATTATTAATCTAGTAGTTTCTCTAGTACCTTCAATGCCTCAACGCCATCGTCAGTCTGAAGATAGCTAGCTACTGTAGATACTCCCTCGTCTCCAAAGGGAACAACAAGCATACGCTTTTTATTTGTTGGGGTACTGTACCAAACCTCTTTACGGTTTTTTCTATATGTAAGTAGACCACTGTCAAAGAACTTGTTGACCTTAGCCTGAAGCTTTAACATTGGGTCGTTGATAATATCTAAGAAGTCCTCAGGATAGTTTCTAGCATAAACTAGAATATCTCTCTTCATCTCTGCTGTAGAAACCTTTGACACATCAATACCAAACAACACAGAGCATACACTCTCAAGCTGTTCTAATGAAAGGCTACGTGCCTCTATCAATGCATCTACCTCTAGATTTAATACCTCAATATCTTGAGACGCATCCTTCTCGTCATTAATCTCTGTGAATGATTTACCATACATAGGATGTAGATTTAAGAACTTCTGAAGAATCTGATTTTGTTTTGATACGTGTAAGAATCCATCCTCGAATATAATAGGCTCAACGATAGCGTTACCGTCCTGCTCATCCTCGAATGGTGTCTTTTGATTGACGGCATAACGTAAAGGTCTGTTTATTCCTTTGTCCTCGTCAAACCATAATAGTGGGTATCTTCTTGTGTTACGTGATGGTAACATAAACGTTAGCGGTGCTACGTCTCTTGTAAGTCTATAACTTTTACTTACGAACTTTTCTTTTGTTTTCATTTGATATAATTTAAAATTTAAAAAATAAAGGGGTGCCCTAAGACACCCCTCTTGGTTTTATAACTGTTCCTACTCTTGGAATAAGAAGAAGTTGTTTGCCCCTAAGGTACATACCGCTCGCTCAGAAAGGAAGTTAACCTCCATTGCATCTAAGTCAGAAGTACGTGCCCCTCCTGCTGAACCTGTAATCCAAGTCTTGTATCGTCTGTCTTCAGTCTCTGAAGCTCTGTAACGAACGTGTAGGAATGGACGCTTAGCGTTCTTTCCAAGGATTTGGTCATATACAGTAGTTGAACCTGCAGGAACCAATAGTCCGTTTACACGTCCTGAACCTGCTCCTGTTGGTAAACCACCTCGCATTGTTGGGTCGTTTAGGTATTTCCAATCAGACTTGTAGAAGTCATAACCTCTACGGAATCCTGTGAAACCTAAGTTAAGTGCCATCTCTTCGTCATTGTCAAACAATCCGTAAGATGTACCACCTGCTCCGTAAGAGTTTTGAGCTGCTAACATATCGTCAATGTCAAAACCAAACTGTCGGTCTAGGAAGATAACGTTCTCCTCGATAGAACCTTGCTTGTCAAGACGTGAGATGATAGCATCAAAGTCTGCCAAAGCTACAGGGTTACCACCTGACCATACGTTACCTCTGTTCTCTACAGAATAGAAGATACCTTCTGAACCTTTGAAACCTGCTGCTACTGCACCACCTGCTGCTTCTGCAGGAACTGCCTCAATCATTGCAGTCTCTAAGTAATCATCGAAACGTAAACGAGTCTCGTGCTCAGACTTCATATACCATAGGTATCCGTTTGCTCCGTTCTCAGTTGTTACCTCAACCCATCCAATCTGTGCCATATCAGAACCTGATACTGCATACTTATCTTTTAAGATAATTGGAGAGTTCTCAAAGATTAAATCGTCAGCCTCTAAAGAACCTTGCATTCCGTTTGTTCCTTTCTTGAACTCAGAACCGTAGATGAATACAGAAACGTCTGCGTTACCTACTCCTGTTCCTGCTGTTACAAGACCACCTGCCTCATAGAAAGCTACAGTGAAAGTGTCCGGAGTTGTAACCGCTGTTACGATACCTTTGTTGCTACCTGTTCCTCCGTTCTGAACAACCATAACCGTCTGTCCTACACGGATAGCGATAGATGGTGTACCTAAAGCTCCTGCTGTTGAACCTGCAGGTGCAAGGTTGTCGTTCACTTGGAATGTAGCGTTGTCAGCATTTACTAATGCCGCTGTCCCTACGTTTACATACTTAGTATGTAATCTTCCTTGCTCTGCCCATTTGATAAGGTCTGAGTTAGAAGGCATCTCTGCACCTACTAATCGTAGGAAAGATGAAATTGTTCTGTTACCATAACGCTCGAATTCTTTCTCGTATGTATCAGGAAGATACTGATTCAAGAAATCAAAGTTGTTAATGTAATTTGTTGCTGTGGGAATCTGCGTTGCAGATGGCTGCAAGTCAAATCCCGGTGTTGCGTCTACTGCCATTTTGTTTTTTGTTTTTTATTTATTTTTAATACTTCTAATTTTCAAGCCCTTCCCCGAGTCAGGGTTTATAGCTCGAATTTGCATCCCGCCCTTTGTAGAAACCTCAGGTGCATTCCGTGTCGACATATCAATGTTTTTCATCTTACGGGTTACATCCTCAGTTGCTGAAGCTTTGCCTTGTTCATAAAAGAACTGAGCAAACTTCTCAGGGTTTGATGCTACTGCTATCGCCTTATGGTAGCCCTCTGCGTCAGCTATTAAACCGTCATCGTTCATAAACCTATTTAAGAAGTTCATAACGTCAGACTGTTTAGTCTTTAGCTCATCGGCAGATTGCGGTGAGTATAGTACGGCCTTATCATCAATAGAGAATTCAAAACCTTTGAACTCCCCTCCGAATACCTCGTTGGTTTTTTCAGTAAACCAATTTCGTCTACGCTCTCCTAGCTCCTGTTGGGTCTTAGCAGACTCTGTATATCGCTTATATGCCTCCATCTCCTCGGAGTCTACTCCCGAACGCTCACCACCACTTGACTCAAGTGGAAGCTTGTATTGTTCCTTCATATCCTCAAAGTACCCTTTGGCCTTTGCAATAGTCTTTTTCTTTGCTAGCTTTATTTTCTTTACGTCAGCCTCGTCATCCAAGTCCTCATCGTAATCAAACTCACTCAACATAATATCTATGTCATCATCATCAAGCCCCGTCTCCGTAGCCTTATAATATTGAGATAGCAAATAGTCAGGGTCCATATCATCAAAGTCTTCCTGTAATCTTTGGAAGTCATTGAATCCACGCCCTGTCTCTTTTTTATATTTAAGATAGGCAGCTACATCCTCAGGTAATTCTTCTGAAGACTCTCGCTCAGACATTAGCTCATCAAATGAGTTTATATCCTTGCCATATCTCTTACCAATATATGAAAGAACGTCTTCCTCATTTAACTCTGAGGACTCTTGTGCTTCGCCTTGCGGCTGTATTTCTTCTTGTTCCGGTGTGGTAGTGGCACCCTCAGTGCTTCCTTCCACTCCTGTATCGTTAGCTTGACCCTCTTCATTCTGTAATGATTCTTCGTGCTTGTCTAACAATTCTTTTTCTACCTCTTGTACAGATTTAGAATCCGGAGACTCTATTGCTTTTACTTTAATTTCCATTAGATTATATTTTTACAAAGTTAGTTATTTTTTTTAACGTTTTTAGCGAGGTTCAAACTCAGCCATATCAAATCCATCAAGGCTATCCTCGTTAGACTCAAAGGTCTGTGGGGGTAGGTTGTTCTTTCTTTGGTTGATAAGCTTCGACTGCTCACTGTTCTGCTGACTAATACGGTCTGACTTAGCAGTCTCTCTCTTATTCTCTCTATTCTGTAATGCGTTCTCACTCATATCTCTAAGCTGCATATTGAAATCAAACTCAGTCTGCATAAGCTGCTTCTTGAGGTCTGCCTCGTTCTTAAGCTTCTCAATCTCAAAGGCAACCTCTGCCTGCTTAATCTGCATCTTAGACTGTGTCTCTGCCTGTATCTTCTGCATAGCTGTCTGTGCTGCAAGCTGCTGTGATTGCATCTGCTGCTGCGATTGCATCGCCTGCATCTGCATCTGCTGTTGCTGCTCACGCTCTTGCTTCTGTTTACGCTTAAGCTTTAAAAGCTGATTAGCCATCTTAAGGTTTCTAATCTCACGGATATCAATAGCATCCTCAAGGCTAATGTCCTTCTGTGACAATGCCATCTGAATGTTCTGCTCTAACTGTGCCTTCTCCTCCTCATCAGGGCTAACCTCGATAAAGATTCCAAAGTCATATATGTATAGGTCAGATATATCTCCAAGTATACTTACGTTGTACTTACCTATCTTATTTATAAAGTCATCCTTAAAGTCTGAATACTCTAGTATATCAGCAACCCTATATGTTAATGCCTCTGCTAATGTTCTATATATATAAAGGCTACTGTCTAGTATATGTCTAGTTGCGGTATTAGAGCTCAACGCTGCAAGCTTCTGTATACCTACCAAAGCGTCCGAGTTTGGTGCAGAACCATCCCTAGCCTCATTCAGTCCTGTGACAGAACGAATCATATCCATATAGTGATTGTAGTTGTATATCAACATCTGTGACTTACTAGCACCTGATGAAGATTGAAGCTCCTTGATTGGAACCTTACCTTGATTGTACTCGCCATCCTGAGTGTAGCTTCTACCAATAACACTACCTGTTTGGAAGTATAGTCTTAATGCATCTTCAGGATTATATGCTGCTCCTGTACCTAAGTCTACTTCATTTAATCCATCGGCATCTATATATACACCATCAGGTACTACCCTAGATATTACCTGCTGAAGCTTTAGGTGTGTCATCTGAATCAAATCAGCAAAAGGAATCATCCTCCTAACCAACGACTCAATAACACCCTTATACATTCTAGGTGCTGATGCTACATAGTTTGGTAGTGCGTGCTGACTTGCAGACTTTGGACGTACCATATTCCTAGCCATCTCCCACTTAAGAATAATATTAGTACCCATAACCATAACACCATCATACCATACATCAATGGTCTTTTCAATCTTTTCAAATCTACCTTCCTCCATCATATCTGCAGGTGGGTTGAATTGGTCATCCTTCTCTATTACCTTAGAGCCACCACCCTCAAGTATCTTTTTCTTATATACCACCTTCTTAGTGGTCTTATAATTGAAGTACATAACGGTGCAGGTATCTTTATAGAATATATCGTTCTCATAATACTGAGCTGTATTATAGTAGTCATACCAACTCTGACTATACTTGCTTATCTCCTCTAGGTCCTCTCTAGTTAATGATGGGTCTATCTTTATAAGCTCAGTGATTGGTATTGTCTTTATCTCTCCCCAATAGAAGCAGTCCTTAAACTGTGGGTCCTCTGTATAGCTATATACAATATTGGCAGGGTCTACATATGATAGCTGAACTCCTGCTCCCGGTAAGAACTCGTGCTTCGCACAAGATATACCTAGAACCATTTGGTCATAGTCTAGTCTCTTTCTAATATCCTGATAATGATTCTCATCAAAGATAGTATTTATAGCCTCCTCCTCTGCTATCTCAATAGCAGGCTTGTAGTTTAGGTTCATATACAACGAAAGCTCCTCATCTGATTCAGGTAGATTTGCAGGGTCCATAGCGAATGGGTCTACACCCGACTTCTCTTGTATTATAGATAGCACCTCTTTAGACACCATCTGTCCCTCTATCATATCCTGATACTTACTACGCTTAGCCTGAGACATTGCATCCTGAGCATAGGTGTCTACCTTAAATAGTCTATCGCTCATACCGTTGACAACTATATCAACAAACTTAGGTATAATAGGTACAGGTGTCCAATCAAGATTCAAGTAAGACAAGTCTCCATCTACCGCCAACTCAGTTTTGTATTTAGCAATGGACTGCTCACCCCTTGCGTATAACCTCAACCTATTAAAGTCTCTCCATTGACTGTAGTATCTACACGACTGCCCATCCTTTCTGAACCACTCATACTGAATGGCTTGTCCAATCTGTAATCCGAACTCTTCTGTTGCTTTCTCAGCGTCAGAAACAAATTGACTTGGAAATCCTGTAGATGAAATGTTTACTTTTACGTCCTTCATCTTCTAATTATTTCGCTTCTTGTACCGTTATTGGTATACCTTGCAAAGTTAATACTTATTTTCGACTCTTTTTTCTCAGGCATATACGCCTGCTTTTGATTTGCCATAATAGCCAAACCTGAACTAATAGTGGCATCATACTTTGTTCTGTTACTAATATCAAACTTTGCCCAATCCTCAAGGGTTCTAGCGAAAGGCATAAAGCCCATCTCCTCTGAATCTCGATACGTACCCTCTATATCTAGACCCACATACTTCTCTATGTAAGACTCAATAGCTGAGGCGTGTGCCTGTTTAATGTCCTCGCTTGAGTTAGGTATACCACCCAACTCTCTCTCTGTCTTAGATAGTCTATTGTAATGCTTATCAGGCCTATTTATACTAAAGCCTCTATAGCCTCTATTCTTAAAATGATACAGTAGCCTAGGCTTGTTGTTCTCTACAAGTATAGGCATACCATAAAATATACAGGCCATAAGCACCTCCTCGAAAAATATCTCTGCAGTCTGTGGTCTAGCAACATACTCAAGAAAGAACTCATTAATAGGAGCATCATCCATATTAAATTTTGTCATACCGTGAAGTGCTCCATTGGAACCACCTCCCCCTACTGTGCCTGATATATCATAGGAGTCACAACCGAAGGAGCCTAGATGGTCATTCCCCGGGTACTTGATGCCTCTCTTATCAAATACATTATTCTGCAATCCCTTCTTTGGTAGCCAACTAACTAGGAACCTGCCCCTCTTATCAGGAGCCCATACAACCTTGGAGTCAACGATTCCATTCTTCCAATGAAAGCTTCCCCTAGTAAGGTGATGCTCAGTTATAAGTGAGTCATTATAATCTATCTGTTGATATAACTTCGTTAGATTAAATAATGACTGCTTGCTCTCATCTCTAAATGCGTGAGATTCAGTACGAGGAAACTGACGATAGAACTCATTCAATGCATCAGGGTCGTTCTTTAATGACTCCACCTCTGCCTCCCAATAGTCTATAGCTCCATTATCAATCATCTCACCATCAACACCACGTATATGCTTTGTAGGTTTTCTGAATACAGGCATACCATATATATCTATGAAGCCCTCCATATTCCATTCCATAGGTATAAACAAGGAATACATTCCACTCTTAGTCTGACCGTTAGCATTCCTCTTGCCTACATCAGAGTCGTTATATAGCTTCTTAAACTCTTCACCACCCTTTGCTAGAGCATTTGAGGTTGAGCCCATCATACACTTACCTATAATCTTACTACCCAAACGTAGACACGTCTTTGTTACACGCCAATTATTTAATATGTTGTTTGGCTTTAACCACTTACCGCTTTCATCGTGTACCAATAATAGAAGCTTCTCACCATCATAGCTGTTGTCATCTGTATTCTTCCAATCTATTGTAGTGTCTAACCCCATCAGCTCATCGACAGTGGTGTTATACATATTCTTCTTTGTAATCTTTGCAGCAGGAATCCTAAATGCTAGCTCAGTCTTTGGCTTATCCATACCATCCATAATAGGCTTGAAGAAGAATGGTAACCTACTGTTAATAGGCACCACCTTATCTGTAAACATCTTCTTGGCATCTGCACCCGTCTTAGATAGTATACCAACCCTAGAATCTTTTGCTAGTGTTCCTGTGTTCACACACTCTGATGAGCTCATAAATGAAAAGCCTGAACGTCTTATCTTTAGATAGTCCATACCAAAGCTTCGCTTGTCTGCCTTACACGCCTCCCAATATATATACAGAATCCTGTTAGCCTCTCGGTAGTCAGGGTATCCAACATCAATACTTGTCCACTGAAGATACATATAGTGAGCACCTGTAACATATTTAGGACTTCCGTTATTCATAAACCAATATCCTAGCTCACGCTTATCAAACTCACCCTCTATGTAATCTACCCAAAGGTTCTTGAAGTCTGTAGGCTTCTCGTTCCATTGGAATATTGATGTGATTTTTTCTAGTGGCTTAGGTATTTCGTTACGCTCCCAATACTGCTCGGATGAGGTCTTGCTTCTTTTATGAATATCCTTCGGTGATGCGGGTAGTGCCACCACTAAACCTTTGATATTTATAATATCTCCAATCATACCTGTCTTAGATATGATTACCATATCATACTTAGGGTCATAGCCATACAACCAACTCTTATTTCTATTCTTGTTGGTTATAACATTAGAGGGTACATACCCATCTAACACCTTACATAAACTATCTTGACCTTCTTTCTGCAAATCCTTGTTTTGTGTCTACCTTAGATGGACCCTTGTCAGCTATATCTATATCAGCTCGCTCGCTCTCAATCTTTGTAAGTATCTCGAATGCATCGAATATAGCCAATTTTTTTGTAGCTGCAGCATTCTTTAACCTGTCTGCCGCTAGCTCATCTTCAGGGTCTATCTTTATTATATCCTCCTTAGCTACCTTTATAAGTTGTTCGACAGCCTTCATAGCGGCATCTATAATCCTAAGCTTTATATCCTTGTTGTCCATTATATCTTTATTGTTATCTGATGGTCATACATCCTATATAGCTTCTCACCGTCTACCTCAAACTCATACTCGCTATCAGGCTTGAAGCACACCATATCTCCACTAGATATACCCTTAGACTTTAGATAGTCATTAGTATACTTCATAGTACCTACCAAGGGTTCTTCACTAAAGGGTTTAAATATATATGACTCTGATTTAGGCACGGGCTTTACAAAGCAGTATCTGTCATATGAGTACCACTCACCGTCTTGCTTATACATAAAGAACTGTTCCTCATCTATAAAGAACAGGTCATCCTTAAAGAAGCTCTTGCCACTTTGCTGTCTACCCTTCATATCGTTATAGAACTTGAATACGTTATGATGAACTAGGAGCGTGTCTCCATTCCTTATCGGGCCTTCATATCCTAGAGGTGTCTCTACAACCTCAGCATATCTGTTGGATGCCTGATGGTCCTCCTCTGATGTGCTAGTAATAAAATCAATACCGCCAATAGACTTGACGTTATCATATCTCCTTCCGTTATATGGTCTAGTTATAAAATATAATGGTGACTTCATAGTGGGCTATGAGCCGCAACCAATGCAATCTATATGCGTATCTGTTGGTTTGACTCCTGTTAATTTCATTTGAATGTTATGAATCGCATCTGCGATTTCTAATTTATTTGTAAAGTCTGTTGCCTTCTCCTTAACATCAAGGAGTAGAGCTAGCTCTTGCTGAAGCTCTAATCTTTTTTGTTCGCTCAATACTAAAAGTTTATGTTATACTCAATAGATACAGGCATTGTATTTGTAAAGCTCTTCCACAACACTACCTCATCATCCTTCTCAATCCAAATCTTTATACTACCATCCTTCTTGTCGTGACGTATAAGATGTATAGTATACTGATTGTTTAGTACGTTCTGCCCTACAAGATAATGCATTGCTCCACTTTTGTAGTCAGGACCTATCGCTATCTTTCTAATATCCATTACACTACTATTCTCAACTCTCCTGTCGCTGTCTTATACATATTGTTAATAGCAAGACCCCCTGCTATTGCAGCAGCGTTGTCTGCAAAAGTAGACAGTCCTGTATGTTTTATACTTGATGAAGTCTCAATGCTAGACAGAGTCCTAAAGGGTGATTTCAAAAGCATTGCTCCTGTAGCTTCAAGTGTAAAATCTCCTGTAAGAGTAATGTTTTGTGTTGCGGTATTACCGGCATCAAGCACATTCTGTAATGTAATATTATTTTGAAACAACGCAAGAAGGTCACTAATTAAAAAGTTCTTAGTAACGTTAACAGGAGTACCTGATACTTCAGTTCCAATAAATTTATCAGATAGTGTTACAGGGCTTGCGTTTGTGTATGTACTTATTCTTGCCATCTTTATTTTTTGTTTTCAGTAACCTCTCCCGTCTGAACATTTATAACGGAGTCGGCTCCATATTTATCTATAAGCTTCTGCTCGTGCTTACCGAAGTCAACCTTCAAGATATCTATTGTCTTTAGAAGTTGGTGCTTGTTAAGTTCTAACTCTGCTAAGGCAATTTTTGCCTTCTGAAACTCTCCCTGCATCTCACGGATAGTCTCTAATTCTTTTTCATTAAGTTTCATTGTATTATATTTTATTTCCTACAAAGATAGGAATTATTTCTTTCTTGTCTTCTCAATGGTTCTACCACCAAAATATGCGGCTATAACCGTAAGTAATAATATCTCTAATAGGCTTACCCAATTATCTTCTACCTTAAAGTCAAGCTGTCCTGCATCAATAAATATTAACAACATCGTGTTGAAAATTAAGAACATCAATACCAATGGGCGAACATTCTTTGACAGCCAAGAGTCAGAACCCATATCTGACTTCCACCTCTCGGTGACGTTCTTCTGCATATCAGCCTCAGCATTAATGAGTATCTCTGCCATCTCCTTTTCGAACTGAGCCTTCTCATCTTTGGTTCTAATGAACTTGTCTACAACCCCTCCGACCTGCTCAACAACTCCTGAACCCTTTCCAAATAGTCTTCCTAATATTTCTTTCATTTGTTTTCGATTTTATTTATCATTTCAATGTGAGCCTTTGCTATGCGGTCTCTACCTTCCTCGCTAAGAAGTATCGTCTTGCACTCTTTCTCGTTTGTCATAAAGAAGTTCTCAGACAGTATAGCAGGCATAGCAGTGTGTATAAGGACATAGAAATTTGATTCCTTATCTACATCACCATCACTTGTATCCTTACGCATCTTGTAGTTAGGAAACTCTTTCTCGGTCTCATTATAAAGCACTGTTGCTATATGGTCTGACTGTGTCTCTCCCTGAGATGTATACACCTCCCAACCATTTGCTGATTCATCGCTGAATCCATTAGCGTGTATACTTACATATATACAGGGTTTATCTGACTCACGATATACTTCATTAGCCATCTTGACTCTTGTAGATAGAGACACATCCTCATTGGTGTCTACTAAGTTTATGTACTCGATGTTATTATTATCGCAGTATGCGGCAATCCTATCTACAATAGCACGATTGAACTCGCCCTCAAAGAGCTGAGTGCCATCTGACCAAATAGGGCTACGCTTTCCGGATGTCTGATAAACACCATCAATAATTCCACCGTGACCATTATCAAGAATCCAAATGTACTTTGAATCACTCTTGATTTCTTGGTGACAGCATCTACATACCTTTGCCATAATCTATTGGAGTTCATAGAGACGGTCATCCATTATTTGAAGTTGTCCCTTTATTTCTGTGATTTCCTCCTTAATGAACTGTAGTTCATTTGAGGTTTTTATTACCGCCTCCTTAACCTCTTGGTCTTGAACAGGTAACTGTTTAGCTTCCTCAATCTGAGACTGAAGAGAGAAATACATACTTACAAAAGTTGTCACTAGACCCACAATAAAAATAAAATTCTTTGGGGTTAACTTAATCTTTGTACTCTCACTTATCGTCTCCATCGCTAACTATTTCATAATTTATTTTAATATCTACCGATACTGTGTAATAGAATTCTACCACAATGCTACAATGTTTGTAGCTGTTGTATCTGTAGAAAACACTTTTAATACTTGAACAGGTATAAAGCTACCTGCAAGGATACCTGTGAATACAACATCGTCTCCACCTGCAGTGGTAACCTTTACGTCACCTGCTACACCAACGTATAGTACGCAACCATTATTGCCTGCCCCATCTGCTGAAGATATACTAGGTATGTTTGAAGTATCACTAGGCACTACTGCCGCTGCTCTTCGAGCCTGTAATTTTTGATAAGCCATCTTTATTCTGTTTTAGATTCTTTTAATTCGTTAAGCTCTGCGTATAGCTCTAGCAATTCATCTTCTTTATCTGCAATTAATTCCTCTTGCGTTGGTTCGTCTAGTTCAATATATTCTACTTTAACTAGTCCGTTATCGTCATATATTTCTTTTCTTATCTGTGCCATATTTTTTTTATTTTATTTCTACTGAATATGTGTAGTAGCTAAAGTAATTAATATTGGCGGTTGATGGCGCACCGTTTGCAAAATCTTGGTTTTGAGTCCAAGTTTTTATTCTGCCACCATTAATCATGCCAATCATAATTGTATCAGACTTATTACTTCCACTGCCCTGAATTCTTGCAAGTGTCCCTGACATATGAATACCAAACCAATACACTTGTCCTTTTGTCCAATTTCTCGTAACGTTTACAGTTTTTATTCCTGATGTTGACATATCAATGTTGGCACTTTCAAATAATAAATCTTGTGGTGCATTGAGTCCGTCATGAGAATAAATACAAAGCCTTGCCTCTTGTCCGGAACCCGCCTGACCACATCTGATTCGAAGTTCAGTACTTGTAAAAGTATGATTTGGTATAAAAGGGAAGTAGTGTATCTGATTTTGATAAGTTGAATTATTATAAGTAGAACCGCCCGTAAATATATTTGATTGATGAATACCGCCATAAATAGAGCCTCCGGGTAACAATTGTGCATGAAAACCTGAACCGCCGCCGACAGCTAAGTCACCACTTCCTAAAACAGACGTTCCATTAATGGTTTTAATATTTGTAGCACTTACTAAGGTTTCTTGCTTAGCATCTAATGCATTTTGTAAGTCTGTTTGATTTGATAGAGTACCTGTAATATCACCCCACTCAAATGTTAAACCGCTCTTTATATCTGCATATGTATATATAGTTCTAGCTGAGTTTGTCAGAACAGAACCTTTCTCTGTCATATCGTGTGAAGGGGATATCCCTACAAACTGTTCATTATTTGGTATGATTGGCATAATATTTTCTTTTATACAAAGATAGTATTATTTTTTTATATGTATAAGTACGTATTAACCCTCTATAGGGGTCTCCTCAGACCAAGCTGACGTGTCCATAAGGACTAATGCTTCTTGGTGAGTCAGCTCTTGTAAGGGAATAACTGTACCATCAGAAATAAATGTTGGTTCTGTATTGTACTTAATAACAAACTCTGTTTCGTCTAGACTTTTACGAATTGTGTTTTCGTTTGTTTCGCCTATTTGTGCAAAGTCTATGTTTGCTAAATCCGCAATGCTAATTATCGCGTATGTTTCGGCTTTCTTTGTACTCATTGTTTTATTTGTTATGTTGGTACGTCTGTAGTTCTTACTGCTCCATTTGTTAATGTTCCATCATTACCTCCACTTCCGCTATCTGTTGCAGTTGTTCCTGTTCCTTCAAATCTCCACCAACCTAACGGGTTGTACGGAGCTAAAGATGCAGGAAGCCCACCATTATAGATTGCAGATACATTTGCGCTTTGGTCAGTATTCCAATAAGCAACCTCGTCAACAGCTCCCGGGAAAGCTGCTGTACTCCATCTTCCAATGTTTTTTAAACCAAAGTTCCCATTTACAGTTTGGCTTGTACTAAATTGCGCACCATTAACATATACAGTAACTACACTACTGCTATTCCTACAGAACATAATATGATTCCATTGTTGAACAACCATCGGATTGCTTCCATCAATGAAATTAATCGCACTTCCAACCCCCATATTATATCTAATATAAGATGCATTAGACATCTGTATAAACAATGTTGGGGAGTCACTACCTATCGGCGCTCTAGTGTTGTTTGTAAAAGAATCAGGCTTTATCCAAAATGAAGATGTAAATTCCCCCGCAAATGATACCTGTGTGTTTAAAGAAACAAAGTCATCTACTCCATCAAGTAGTATTGACTTAGTATTAAAAGCAGGAGGCCCCGGTGGTGGGGAAGATTTTGTACCTCCTATAGCATTTGATATTGATATCTGCATAGGATTATTTTTTAAATGGGAACTTGCGATTCAAAGAGTCTCTACGTGCGTCACAGCCACAGTCTTTTCCTGTAGCCTTAGCAACCTTATCAACCACAGTCTTTATTCCTGTTGCTTTTGTAAACTTCTCGATGCTATCACCGAGACCGCGACTAGGTTGATTGAAAGTTGGTTTCTGCTTGTATGACATAGCTTGTTACTTAAATCTTTGCTTCATTGAAGCACATTTTTTAGTACCTTTCCTTTTACCTTTGCAAGCATCTTTAATATCAGTACTTATTTCCTTAAAGGATTTTAATCTTCCGGAATCATTCTTTTTATTTCTTTTAGATTGAGATTTTTTAGCTTGTCTTGTTTCTCTTTTACTTTTAAAAGAATCACGCTCCATAGCGGCTCTTGTCCCTTCGGTATTAAATCCTTTTTTCTTATACCTTTTAATAGTTCTATCTATCCTCCTGTCGAGTATAGTTGTTTTCTCCTTTTGGGATTTTGATTTTGGAGCTTTTTCTACAGTTGTCTCTGTAGTTGTCTTTGCTCTATCTATTGAACCTGAACGGGCTTTATCTGCTTGCCTTACAGACATTCCACGAAGAGTTCTTGTCTTTGTCTTTGTAGTTGTCTTCTTCTTCTTAGGCTTGTCATCATCAAACTGAGTTTCCGCTAAGGGTTGTGATACTCTATATGCCATTAGTTATTTCTTTTAGTTTGTCTTTTAGTTTGTCTTGCATCTTTTTTTTCCCTTCTTTTTGCTTTTGATGCCTTCATCTTGTCTCTACCCATCTTTCCAATGAAAGCCGATATTGCAGTTCCTATTAGTCCTGCACCAATCAAGGCACTATGAGGAGCATTCGATTGACTCTTTGACATTAACTTCCCATCACCGGGACCAAAGGTTTCTGCTAAAGGTTTCGATAAATCTCTTTTATATGCCATCTTATATATTTTTAAACATTAACTTATTAAGGAACTTATTCCAAGTTCTCTTACACCACAATCCCATTGCGATGATTTTATTTCCTAACCATACTAATCCTTTCCCCACAGTTATGTTATATTTTTTCTTTTATTCCTATCTATAACCCTAAACATTTTTTTATCCTTTCTGCTTTTAGGTTTGAATTTTTTCTTGCCACTTCTCTTGGTAATCATCTTTCCCTCAACCTCAACCTCCTTACCATCTATGCCGAAACCAAAGGTCCCTCTCGCAACCTTTCTCTTCTTCTTAGGTTTATCATTACCAAAGGTAGGTGATAATGGAAAGTCTCTATTGTAAGGCATTACTTACGGATTAGTTTTGTAAGATGTGGACCAACCTTTCTGTCCTTGATACACTTGTGCTCGTAAGACATTGAGTGGTCTCCGCCATATGCGTGACCGTAATCTTTCTTAGACATTGCCTTAGACTCGTCTCTACGAGACTTCATTGACTGAGACTTCTTTCCGTGCTTTGCTCCTAATGACTCATCGAGTCGTGAATTATATCCTTGCATAGTTTATTTGTTTTTTCTTTTATGATTTCTATATTCCTGAATAAGGTCCTGTACCTATATTAGGGAATACTTCCTTTCGTGATTTTGATTTACTCTTAGCATTAGCACGCTGCATCTCTGACCTACTTACCTCACCATCTTTATTCAAATCATAAGGACTAAAATCTGAATCCTTTGTTTCAGCTAATGGCTTTGATACTCTGTACTTCATAATTATTTGTTTTTACAAATATACTAATATTTTCCTTGACGATTTTTTGGTGAACTCTTTGTAGAGCCACCTTTTCCTGCCCATAGGTTCTTACAGGACCAATACCTTGCTGTGAGCTTTGACTTGGCGGTGTTACACTTATGGCGTGCCTTGAATGACTTACGTGCTGCAGCAGAATAGTTGTGACCATAACCCTTAGCACCAAAGTGAATCAGCTTCTCCTTGCCACCCTCACAGGCTTTCACCATCTTCTTCTTACCGGGTCTGTCTGATGCAGAAACTCTGTTACATTTCATCTTACTCTTCTCTGCCATAGCTATGAATTAAATCCTCTTAACCCCTGTAATCCTTTTAAACCTGTAATAGCTCTCCTCTTTCTCTTTGGCTTCTTAGGGGTTCTCTTCTCTAAGCTAGCTAGTTTATCAACAACAGCATTACGAAATGCTATGTCGTTCTTCTCCTTATCCGTTAACTCTTTCTTTTTATCAGCCATTATCTTTTGGTATATTGTTTTGTGACCTTGCCTGCCGGAGTGTTAGACACCACCTGCTGACCTTTGCGACCAAATCTTTTTTTCTTTTTAGCTGTAGATGCACGCTCAGACTTGCTCATACTCTGAGCCTTCTTTAATGGCAAGCACCTATCAGGGTTCTTCTTGTTCTTGCTTGTACCACAAGCACCCTTGATAGAGCCATCAGTACCTATACGTACCCACTTCTCATCTCGCCACTTCTTGAGTTCACCCATCAATAACCTGTTTCAGTCATTTTCTTGGTAGGGTTATTCTTCATAGACCCTTTCATTGTTTTAGCAAATTCAGCAGCTTGTGCTTTACCCACTGCATTATAAGCAAACTTTTTTGTCATCATCTTTCCTGTGTCTCCACACTTATACTTTACTGTTGGCATAATTATTTCTTTTTCTTTGTGTGAGTATATCCTTTCTTCTTTAGAGCGTTGTGCTGTGCGGGGGTAGAAGCAACCTTCTTTATCCCCGTCTTGCTATACATATTATGTGTCTTGAATTTTTTAATAGCCATAGTTATTTCTTTTTTGAACCCTTCGCATAGTTAGGGTCCTTGCAATATTTACTTGCAGCCATATTGGCATATGCTGATGGATATGTGTCAAAGGTTTTCTTCGCCCAAGCAATACCTGCGGGGCAAATCTTATTTCCTTTTTTTACCCTTCCACTCTTTGCCATAACTTTTTTTATCTTTACACAAATTTACAAAATTAAAATTTAATGAAATCAGATTACCTAAAGTATTGGAGGGTCATACGTCAGTTTATAAAGGCTAAGTATGGGCTCACTCAAGCAGACCTTGATATGTTACTATTCCTCTACACAGAGGATTACTTCTCTAAGGATAAGTTCCAAGAGTTTAATGAGCTACTAAGTTGGGATGTTACACGCTTCGATAGGCTAAGGCGTGATAAATGGATTGAGGTATTCAGGAGGCATATGGGAAAACGAAAGGCACTGTACACACTCTCGTATAAGACCAAGCGAATGATTGACTCGCTATACAAGAAACTAAATGGTGAAGAGATACCTACCTCACCATCTAAGAATCCTATGTTCAAACGTAATGTAAAGTATTCAGATAAGGTCTATAGAAACTTTATCAAGGAGATGAATGCTTCTATAAGACAACAACGACATCACGCTCCTGAATGATGGTGTATGGCTCATCATTGATTATCATAGTATACCCCGACCTCTTGTCGTAGTATATCATATCACCCTCACCGATAACTGATACGTCACTGCCCGGCTTTACAACCTTACCCTTCTTGTACCTGAAGCTACCCGCATCCTCTGCAGATAGCAATAGACCTGATGAGGTCTTTACCTCCTCATCAATGGTCTCAATAACTATATTCTTTCCTATAGGTCTCATACTCAAAATTTAATGTTTACACTATCTATCATTGTGCCTCATATGTTCTTGCCATTGTAACAATAGCGTCAGTTGATAACATCGTCACCGCAACACTTACCGCGTTCTGCAATGCACTACGTGTAACCTTCACCGGGTCAATGACACCCATCTTGTATAGGTCACCATACTCACCCGTCTTTACATTGTATCCCATTGAGCCACCAACCTTGTCAGTGTCCACAGTCTCGTGTGTAAGACCTGCGTTGTTGAATATCTGATTCATAGGTGACATTAAGGCACAGCTTAAAATTGCGTAAGCAATTTTTTTCGAACTTGAAATTTCAACTTCATTAT